>Ga0134099_1002660_pt1 | contig 14407 bp, 12 predicted proteins | sample 10_taG_2_FD_105482 | JGI IMG/M metagenome (GOLD analysis project Ga0134099, IMG submission 105482) | Switchgrass degrading microbial communities from high solid loading bioreactors in New Hampshire, USA - 10_41_5_180_A2 metaG | ecosystem: Engineered > Bioreactor > Semi-continuous > Anaerobic >...
AAGGATGTAAAGATATTTTGCAAGAAAAAGAGGAATTTTTGAGAATAAAGAAAGGATATGAAAATAATGAAATGCAAATAAAAAATTAATTAAAAAAATTAAGCTCAGGAGGGGGAAAGAGGCTTTGTGGCAAAAGGTAGGAAAAGGAAGATCCTGATATTAGTTACCCGGAGATGACTATGAAGTATTAAGTGACGTCTTGTACAAAAATTTTAGATATACTAGAAAATAGAAGAAATACCGGGAAAGTGATATAAAAGAAATAAAAAGGAAGTGGGAATAATCTATACCTGAAGTCATTTGTATGAAATTATTAATGGGCGGTAAAAACAGTTATTCTTCAAAATGTTTCACGTGAAACATTTTGCTTGTATTTAAATGAAGAGGTATGTTGAAAAATTTTGACTGAGACAGGCAGACATCTAATATCAACCCGTTACCAATAAGGTTGATATTGGATAGCTTTGTTTTTCAATAATATCAAGTTATTTTTTTTAAAGAACACACAGATTTTATGATAAAGGAAGATCACTTATAGCTTAAAAGGAACGGAAACATCCGAAAAGAACATTCAAAAAGATTGAGCTTGTTGGTGTTTCAATAAGTGAAGGTAATAATAAAAACTAGGCTATAATACCTGAATTGATTGCATGAATTTCCAATTATATTGATTTTGCAAAAATATATTTTTCAATAATACAAATACGTGCTAATGATTTTGTATATAATTTACCTGAATAAAGCTGAATACAAAGAATGATTGATACTTTGAAAGAATTAAGGCGCAAAACAGTGTTTTCATCAATGCTAACAAAATTAGTTTCTGAACAATGCATTTCATATTTATTCAGTCACAGATTACAGAAACGTATACTGGAATTTTGTTATAAATCTAACTTAGGTTATTAAATCCAATCTCAAAGTAAAATACTGGAGAAAGCGTGCAATATGCGCATGTATTTCATGTTTTTTTAATTTAAAACAAGAATCCAATTATTTTTTGAAGAATCTATGCTTTATAAAATATTTTGGATTAAGTTGATTATTTTTGCAATAGCACATAAAAGTAAAATATTCTATCTAAAGAGAATAGCTTATCAGTTTCACTTGTTTTATTAATTATTTTTTCTTTAAAGCGTATTATTGTTGTTCTGCATTCACCTAAGCTTTTATATATTACCAGAAAAGGATGTCATTTATCAAAAGATGTTCATTTATGGTAAGAATTGTTCATTTTTTATCAGCTTGGCTCTAAAATATATATAATATTTAAATCTATCTGGTGTTGTAATTGATATTTTATATCAAAAAAATAATGAGTCCTATCCAAGTTACTGGATTTCTGTATTGAAAAAAAATGTAGCCTTATTTATATAGAATAAAAATTATATAAAGTATAGCTAAAAATATTGAAAACAATTAAACACTTATTTATTAGCTTATAAAAAAGTACTTCATGTCAAAAAATTTTCTGAAAATATGGCTTTGATTCCAAAAGTATAATTTTTACAATGAAAAGGCCCAATGTAGACATTTAAACACAAGGAAGAGTGTTTTCAGTGATATACCCTGGAGAAAAAACGTCAAAAAATTGTTAAAACAGGTATGTATTATTTTTTATTAGTTAACTATATGTTATAATTATTTCAAACAAATACAAGAGATAAGTATAGAATGAAGAAACCATATATGACTTTTCTATACTGCTGTCAAATCTAAGGAGTGAGTTATTTGGGAAAGGTTATAGCAATAGCAAATCAAAAAGGTGGGGTAGGGAAAACAACGACGTCTGTAAATTTAAGCTCATGTCTGGCCTATAAAGGAAAGAAAGTTCTGTTGATAGATGTAGATCCTCAGGGAAATTCTACAAGCGGGCTGGGAATAGACAAGCAGAGCATAGAAAAATCGATATACGACGTTCTGGTCAACGATGTTTCAATTAACGATATTCTTTTGGATACAGCGGTTGAAAAGCTAAAAATATGTCCATCAAACATTCAACTTGCAGGTGCGGAAGTAGAATTGGTTCCGATGATATCAAGAGAAACCCGTATGAAAAATGCAATTGCCGAAATAAGGGAAGAATATGATTTTATAATTATAGATTGTCCCCCATCTTTGGGATTGCTGACGGTGAATTCCTTAACAGCAGCGGATACAATTCTGGTTCCTATACAGTGTGAGTATTACGCCCTTGAAGGGTTAAGCCAGCTGATGAATACAGTGAAACTGGTTCAAAAACATCTCAATCCATCGCTGGAGGTAGAGGGTGTGGTATTGACGATGTATGATGCCAGAACTAATTTATCAATACAAGTGGTTGAAGAAGTAAAAAAATACTTTCAGAACAAAGTATACAGAACAATTATTCCAAGAAATGTGCGCTTAAGCGAAGCCCCCAGCTTTGGATTACCGATAATTCTTTATGATCCAAAATCAAGAGGAGCTGAATGCTATCTTGAACTGGCAGAAGAAGTTATCGAATATTCAAATGAAAGGAAGAAAACAAAATGACAAAGCGGGTACTGGGTAAGGGACTTGGTGCTTTGATAACTACGGAAGGCACGGAAGAAAACGGAATTAGAGAGCTTAAAATAAATGAAATTGAACCCAATGGTAATCAGCCGAGAAAAAAGTTTGATGAAGAAAAGCTTAATCAACTTGCACAATCAATAAAGCAGCATGGTGTAGTTCAGCCTATAATTGTGACAAAGGAAGAAAATACATACAAAATAGTAGCCGGTGAAAGAAGATGGCGAGCTGCCAGGCTTGCTGGAATTTCAACAGTTCCGGTTATTATAAAAAACGTTTCCGGAAGAGAAATTATGGAACTGGCTTTAATAGAAAATCTACAAAGAGAGGATTTGAATCCGATAGAAGAAGCAGAGGCTTTTGACAGGCTGATGCGGGAATACGGCATGACGCAGGAAAAATTATCGGAAATAGTAGGAAAAAGCAGATCAGCAATTGCCAATTCGGTTAGGCTTTTGACTTTGGATGAAAAAGTAAGGGATTATCTGATAAATGATGAAATAAGCAGTGGGCATGCAAGGGCTCTTCTTGCAATAGAAGATAAGGATTTGCAGAGAAAAGCGGCTGATGAAGTCGTAGAAATGAAACTAAGCGTAAGAGAGACAGAAAAACTTGTAAAAAGGTATCTTTCGGAAAATAAAACGAGAAAAATCAATAGAAATAAAAAAAGTGTTGAAGTAATGGAGATAGAAGAAAGACTAAAAGAAATATTCGGTACCAAGGTGGAAATTGTTTCGAATAGCAAAAAGGGAAAAATAATGATAGAATATTATTCTAATGAAGAGTTGGACAGAATATTGGAACTTGTTACAAATATTTCAAAAAATGCATGACTCCTAAAATTGATTTTAAGGCTTTAAAATTAAGAAAGGTATATATTGATATTGCGCAATAGAATTTTTCGTTAAAAGGGCGTATAAAGGGAAATTGAACAAGTTGGCGAATTTCTACTGAAATATATTGGATTTTAAAATGTTTCACGTGAAACATTTTATTATTGGATTAGTTGTAAGGCTGATTTATATAGTGTTACGATGTATGAAAATAAAGAGAACATATTTTATTTTTTTATATTCTATCCGGATGGCTTTTGTTAATCCACATGATTGCCAGATTGCCAAAAGCACATTTTTGTTGTAATGCCTTATTACATATTTTATAACATGACTGTTAAACAAGAAATGAAAATGCAAACACTAAAAATTGATGTTTTAAATTTTAAATAAACTCTATACAGAAAAACATCTATAAAGATTTTATATATGGATGATTTTTATAATATTAAACAGTAAACTGAAACTAGGGAAGGGAAGTTTGAATGGAAAGCTTGTTTTCTTATATTTCCGCAGAAGCGTTGATTATTTTGCTTGTCAATCTGTTTTTTATATTTATACTGCTGATAATAAGCATTTCAAACAGAATTAAGATTAACAGATTGAACGACAAGTACAAAAGGTTTATGAACGGTTCTGGTGATGTAAATATTGAAGAATTGTTGGAAAGGTGTTTATTTGAAGTAAACCAGGTTACAGCGAAAAATAAAAGCATAGAGAATCACATTAACAGCATTGAACGCAATCTGTTTCAATGTGTTCAAAAAGTAGGTGTCATCCGTTATAATGCTTTTGAAGACGTAGGAAGTGACTTAAGCTTTTCAGTCGCTCTGCTGAATGGGAACAATGATGGCATTGTACTGAGCAGTATTTATTCAAGGGACAGTTCGGTTATGTATGCAAAACCTATTATTTCAGGCAAATCAAAATACACTTTGTCTGCGGAGGAAATGCATGCTCTTGAACTTGCAAAAAAGAACTAGCAAGGATTTCGCTGGATAGATAAAGGAGTGTTCATATGTCCGACGGCAGTAAAAAACAATCCAGAATTTGGATTTACACGGTTGTCTTGTTTTCCAGTGCTTTCATTGTACTGCTTCTGACTGCATACAGCCAGATTAAACTGAATAATAGTCTTTCTGAATACAAAAGCAAGCTGGATAATATTGAACTCCAGCATGACAATGCACAATTCAATTTAAATGCTGCTATAGACCTCAATGCCAAACTGAGTAAGAAAATAGATGAATTAAGCGAAGAGTTGGAGGCAGCTGACAAAAAGATAGAAGAGTATGAAGAATTATTGAAAAATGAAGAAGAGAAAAATAAGCAGTACTTTTCTTCTTATGAAGCTTTGATCAATGCTCAGCTGGAGTACGAAAAAGGTAATTATGTGTCCAGCGCCTTGTTGCTGTATGAGAACTGCAATCCGAATTTTCTGAACGATAAAGCGCAGGAAATGTACACGAATCTAAAGACTAAGGTATATAAAGAGGCATCTCATATATTGTATACTGAAGGCTATAATTTTTATAAGAGTAAGGACTACAGCGAAGCTATAAAAAATTTTAAACTTTCAGTGTCCCTTACGGGAAACGAGTATTACTCTGATGATTGTTACTATTTTATGGCTTACTCCTATTACTTAATCAATGATCACGAACAGGCCCGGCAAACAGCACGTACTTTGCTGGAAAAGTACCCTGAAAGCACGTATAAAGAAGCCACGGAGGATCTATTGAGTATGATGGAGTAACAGCTTTTTAAAGAAAACATCTGTAAGAAAATACATTATTTCTCTTTCGCTTGCATGGGATAGATTGCGTTTAGAAAGAGGTTATTTTGAAAACGCAAGTTTGCTTAAAAGATCAGAAACTTGATTAAATACTTCATTAAAATTACATAATCTGGATTGAATATAAGTGTTGACAAATATATAAATTCATTGTAAAATAGAACTCGTCGCATGAAGTAGTACGGAGAGATGGTCGAGTTGGTTTAAGGCACCGGTCTTGAAAACCGGCGTAGGTGTGAACCTACCGTGAGTTCGAATCTCACTCTCTCCGCCAAATTATTTTATGTTAAACTTATACGGAGAAGTACCCAAGTAGGCCGAAGGGGACGGTTTGCTAAATCGTTAGGCGTCGTAAGGCGCGCCAGGGTTCGAATCCCTGCTTCTCCGCCATAATTATTTAAAACAGTTTAAATTAATATTTTCTCAGCGTTTTTGCGGTAAAATGTCACCGGATTTTGCATACATGTGAAGTCGGGTGCTATTTTTTTGCCTAAGGATGGAAATATTGCATTTTGTCATTGATTTGCTGTAATCAGCTTTATGTTCCATTGATGCTGTTTGTTTTCATCAAATTTATATATAAAGGCAGAGTTTCTGGTATAATGTATTTGATACAGTCATTATCTTGAGGTTTCTTTCTTACAGAGCAGTTAACCTTTATTATTCAGATTTTGTGGTGAAGCGTTATGTATAGAATAATGATAATTGAGGATGATCTCACAATTGCAAGAGCCATGAAAGATAATCTCAGCAGGTGGGATTATCAGGTTGAATATGTAGTTGATTTCAAAAACATTTTAGAGCAGGTTTTGCATTTTGATCCTCATCTTGTTTTGCTGGATGTCATGCTACCGTTTTTTAACGGCTTTTACTGGTGCGGAGAAATCCGGAAAGTGTCAAAAGTGCCTGTTATTTTTATATCATCTGCTAGTGACAACATGAATATCATAATGGCTATGAATATGGGTGGTGACGATTTTATATCCAAGCCTTTTGATTTGAATGTTTTAACGGCAAAGGTGGGGGCTCTTATCCGCCGCACCTATTCATTTCATGACAAGATAAACATTATCGAGCATAAGGGAGTTGCCTTGAATCTCAGCAGCACGACACTCATATACAAGAATAAAGAAATAGACCTGACCAAAAATGAGTATAAAATTATGCAAATACTTATGGAGAATATAGGCAGAGTGGTTTCCCGCGAGGAAATCATGCAACACCTCTGGGAAAGCGACGATTTCATTGATGACAACACTTTGACTGTTAATGTTACGCGGCTTAGAAAAAAGCTTGAAGAACTGGGATTGGAAGATTTTATAATAACTAAAAAGGGTATTGGGTATATGGTGGTATGAAAAACATTCTTGTCATTTTAGGCTCGTACTTGAAAAGGCATGTTGTAACGATTATTATGTTGCTGATATCCCTTGGAATATATTTAACGGTGTTTTCTCTGTACTCACTGCCGTTAGAATCAGTAGTCTATGCATCCGTTCTCACCGGTATCTTTGTGCTTCTTACAGGCATTGTAAGCTTCATTAACTTTTACAGGAAGCATATTATACTGGATAAACTAAAACACGGAGTTGCCATATCCGACATTATGCTTCCTGCTGCAAAAGACCTGATAGAAAAAGATTATCAGGAAATTATCAAAGAAGTTGACAAGGCTCGTGAAGAGATTATAAATGCAAAAGATCAGGCTTATATCGAGATGATGGAATACTATACAATTTGGGCCCATCAGATAAAAACACCGATAGCTGCCATGCAACTGATTTTGCAGTCTGAAAAATCTAGCCTGAACAACGAGCTTTTAGAACAGCTTTTCAGAATTGAGCAGTATGTGGAAATGGTGTTGCAATATCTCCGGCTGGAAAACATGGGAGGAGATTTATTGATCAAAAGCTACCCCCTGGATGATATTGTAAAACAGGCAATAAGGAAATATTCCAAGACTTTTATTCTGAAAAAAATAAAACTTAACTATAAAAGCTTAAATTGCAATATTCTGACCGATGAAAAGTGGCTGGTGTTTGTTGTTGAGCAGATATTGTCCAACGCCCTTAAATACACGAATTCCGGTGAAATATCAATCTATATGGATGACAAGCTACCTCTTACGCTGGTGATTGAAGACACGGGAATAGGAATTGAGGAAGAGGATCTGCCTCGGGTGTTTGAAAAAGGATTTACCGGTTATACCGGCAGGCTGGATAAAAAGTCCACAGGAATAGGATTGTACTTGTGCAAGCGAATTCTGACCAAACTCTCCCACACCATTTCTATTGAATCAAAAGTTGGCAAGGGTACCAAGGTGAAAATCGGGCTGGATACGGTGGATATCGCTGCAGAATGATTATATCCTAACGCTTTAACTGATTTTGATGCATATATTCAATTGAAATTGCTCAAATCAACATTACAAAAATGAAAGGTTGAAAGAGAAAATGTAAGCCAAAGAAAAGGCAAGGCATTTTCTCTTTTTGTATAATGATGGATGTAAAGTTCAATATGACAGGAATCTTGCAATGAACACATGCGGCAGGGTTTCCATTTCGGGTTTAAACCCGATAGAACTAATGATTGATTGATAAAAGTAAAATATGAAAAGAGGAGGAAAGGTATGCCACTTTTGGAGGTCAGTAATTTAAAAAAGGTTTATACTACAAGATTCGGCGGGAACCCGGTTCAGGCTCTCAGTAACGTATCCTTTACTGTGGAAAAGGGCGAATACGTTGCTATCATGGGAGAATCGGGAGCAGGGAAAACCACGCTGCTTAACATACTTGCAGCCTTGGACAAACCAACCGGTGGTGAGGTTCTGTTAAACGGCAGAAGCATAACTTCCATCAGGGAAAAGGAAATATCAGCTTTCAGAAGGGATAACCTGGGTTTTGTATTTCAGGACTTTAATCTGCTGGATACCTTTACAATAAGGGATAATATCTTTCTGCCCCTGGTTTTGGCAGGAAAATCGTACAACGAGATGAACAACAGGTTGATACCAATAGCTAAAAAGCTCGGTATCAGTGATATTCTGTCAAAATACCCCTATGAGGTTTCCGGCGGTGAAAAGCAAAGGACGGCCGTCGCCAGGGCCCTGATAACAAAACCACAACTGATCCTGGCTGATGAGCCGACCGGAGCACTGGATTCCAGGGCCACCGAAGGGTTATTGAAATTGTTTACTGAAATAAACGAAGACGGGCAGACAATTCTTATGGTAACCCACAGCATAAAAGCTGCAAGCCATGCGAAAAGAGTACTGTTTATTAAGGACGGAGAAGTGTTTCACCAGATATATAAAGCTTCCCTGTCCAACGAAGAAATGTATCAGAAGATTTCTGATACCCTGACTATGATTGCGACGGGCGGTGCCAGATATGAATAAAACTTTCTTTTACCCCAAACTTGCTGTAATCAATATAAGGAATAATACCAAAACCTATATACCTTATATTCTGACATGCATCGGAATAATAGCGATGTTTTATAATATGTGCTTTCTGGCAGTTGCAAAGGACATAGGTTATGTAAGCGACTACCAAAGCCTGAGAATAATGTTGCGCATGGGAGCGACGGTAATCGGTATCTTCTCGGTAATATTCCTGTTCTATACCAACAGCTTCCTGATCAAGAGAAGAAAAAAGGAATTTGGCCTTTTTAACATTCTTGGAATGGAAAAGAAGCATGTGGCAAGGATCATGTTTTTTGAGACCCTCGTTACCGCTCTCATAAGCCTTTCAGTTGGAATCCTGGCAGGTATTCTCCTAAGCAAGCTCATGATCCTGCTATTGTTCAAAATATTATTCTTTGATGTGGTTTTCGGTTTTGAAATACCTCTGTCGGCTGTTTTTAATACTCTAGCGCTTTTCAGCGGAATTTTTGCATTGAATCTCATCTACAACATATGTCAGGTGCATCTGTCAAAGCCTATTGAGTTACTTAAGGGAGGAAATGTTGGTGAAAAAGTTCCCAAAACAAGATGGCTTATGTCAATCCTGGGAACTATAAGCCTTGGCATGGGATATTATATTGCTCTGACGACGGAATCCCCGCTGGATGCTCTTAATATATTTTTCATAGCAGTGATTCTGGTGATAATAGGAACATATTTCCTGTTTATAGCAGGAAGCGTAGCGATTTTGAAGATGCTTAGAAAAAACAAAAGATATTACTACAAACCCCAGCATTTCATATCGGTATCGGGGATGATATACCGGATGAAACAAAATGCAGCGGGTCTTGCCAGCATATGCATCTTATCTACCGCAGTAATAATAATGCTGTCTACTACAATTTCCCTGTATGTGGGCATAGAGGATGTTTTACGCACCCGCTATCCGAGAAATGTCATTGTAGATGTTGACAACTTAACGGAAGAACAGGTAGGAAAGCTGGATGAAATCATTGGAGAGAAAGTATTCGGATATGGTATTGAGCAAAAAGATATTATCAGGTATCGCTCCATGGGCTTCTTTACAATCTGCAACGGAACCGGTTTTTCAGTCCCCGGACAAAATTCCTATAGTTATGGGGATCTTTCCGTAGCCATATTTATTCCTGCTGAGGAATACAACAGGTTATTCAACAAGCAAGTGTCCTTGCCTGACGGTGAGGCATTATTATATGTATATCGGGGAGATATCCCGGGAGACACCGTAAAGTTCGGCAGCTTTGAACTGACCATAAAGGATCGTTTGAAAACTGATGATATTAAGCCCATCAGTATAGGCATAATATCTGCCATGGCGGCAAACAGCTATTTCTTTGTAGTTAAGGACATTGACACCATAAAACAGGTATATAAAGAATTTTACGGAGTAAATGACGATATTCCGGAGCTGTCCTATTATTATGCCTTTGATGTCAGCGGTGACAAGGAAATCCAAATAAATCTTGTTAAAGAACTTAGAGAAGCAATAGGGAAAATGGGAATAGACGGTTATGTCGAAGGCCCTGAAATAGAAAGAAATGGCTTTTACAGCCTGTATGGCGGTCTGTTCTTCCTTGGCCTGTTTCTGGGAATCCTGTTCATAATGGCGACGGTTTTGATCATATACTACAAGCAGATTACTGAGGGATATGACGATAAGGATCGGTTCTCAATAATGCAAAAGGTGGGCATGAGCCGTGCAGAGGTCTGGAAATCCATCCGCAGCCAGGTGTTGTCGGTGTTCTATCTTCCCCTTGTTATGGCAGTCATTCATATAGCCTTTGCATTCAAGGTTGTAACCAAACTGCTGCTAGTGTTCAATCTTACCAATGTGCCGTTGTTTGCAGTGTGCACAGCCATAACAATCCTCGTGTTTGCTGTCTTCTACTCCATTGTATATGTCATGACGGCCAGAACATATTATAAAATTGTCAGCTGATTCAAAAGCATTTTAACTGGATGTAATACAAAAGCATTTTTTGGCAGTTTGGTTTTCTGTTTTGTACAATGGGATTGAATTCAGCTAAATAATGGGTGTATTGATTATCATGTGCTATGATCCTTTCGTAATAACTCGTAATAACAATCACCATTCAATTGGCTGGATTCAAATTAGTAATCTTTTTTACAGGATAACGACAATACCAATAGTAGCTTTTGAAATTACGTATAAGAAATGCAGTGTTTGTCATAGGTGAACACTGCATTTCTGCTTCTGAAAATCCGATGGTTGCCGGTCTGAAAAACCACGTCTACACAAGACAAGGTGTGATTATCTGGATTGTAATGTGGATAAAAACTTGAATTTTCAATTAAGTTGTGGAAAAAGCATGATAAAATCATTTAATTATTTTTTAAAGTTTACGGTCAACGTGTTGTAAATGATAACCGAAGCCTCTCCCCTGGTTACTTGCTTACTTGCAGGAATATCAATATCTTTTGTCATTCCGAGACTTTTGGCAAGGTTTATTATTCTGTCCGGCCACTTCCCGGCTTTCGATCCTGGATCACTGTAACCCAGAGCCCTTATCAGCACTGCCAGCACCTCTGAATAGGTTATATAATTGTCCGGAGTCAGGGTACCATCCGGGTTGCCGTTTATTAGGCCCAATTTATAAGCAGCCTTTACATTGTTGAAAGCCCAGTGGGACTTATTTATATCGGGGAAAGGCAGTTTAACGTCAGTTGTGTCAAAATCATTTTCATAACCCAGGATTCGGATTACCATGGTGAAAAATTCACAGCGCTTGATGTTGTCATTCAGACCGAGGCTGCCATCGGGATAGCCTTTCAAAATTCCAAGGTTATACAGTGCCTGGGCGCGGTCTTTTTGGAGCTCTAGATCTGTAGAAGCATGAGCCTGGGAAAATGTTAATGAACAAATTAAAATCAATGAAATCAGAATTTTAGTCAGGTATGAGTTCTTCATTTTTCTTCTCCTAAGCTTGATATTGCAAAATAATGTATTAATCGACCTTTGTACTTATTTATATTATACATGGAATGAGCTACTTAATATATTAAAAATTTTTTACACAAAATTTGGTGTATATGAAATTTAAAAAGATAGCATGAATAAATAGATTTATTTTAACCAAAGCTAATCTCAAAACATTAAAAAATGTAGGTATTTTCCAATATAAGGAGGACTTTTTGATGGCAAGAACGATAGTTGCAATTTTTTCATATTACAGAAATGCAGAAGAAGCAGCAAGGCAAATAAAGGAGCGTGGACTTAGGACTGATGATATATCCATAGTTGCAAAAGAAAGCAACGGTGGGGGTTCTTATAATGGTACAGGAACTGAAGCTACCATGGAAAATAGGTCTGTAAATGACAATATATCCGACGGGGTTGTGACCGGAGGTGTTCTAGGAGGAGTGGCAGGTATCCTTCTGGGAGCTGGAAGCCTGATGATACCTGGCCTTGGAATAGTAGCTGCTGCCGGGCCTATTGCCGGGTTAATATCCGGCGCTGTGACCGGAGGCATAGTAGGGGGATTGATTGATTTGGGGATTCCTGAGGAAAAAAGCAGACAATATGAAAGCGATATAAAATCAGGCAAGGTGCTGTTCAGTATGAGAACAGACGAAGATAAGGCAGAACAGGTGGGATCCATCTTAAAAAGCAACGGAGCCACCAGTGTGGACACGTATTAGAGAAAAATAATTTACAATATGAGTGTTTAAGGTATGCACAATTGAATCAGCTCAAACATGGCCTATAATCTTATTGACTTAAAGCATATAAGATTATAGGCTAAAATTATCTTTTTAGTAAAAAATGAATTGCCTATAATGATGTCGCTGTAAAATTTGATCATGTTAAGAAATATTTCCTTAAAAGAAATGGATTGTTTCATAAAACGTATATAAGGGCTGTCAACGATGTCAGTTTTGAAATCAGAAGAGGTGAAATTTTGGCGGTTGTCGGAGAGTCAGGCTGTGGTAAGTCAACTTTGGCAAAGATGTTATGCAAAATTCATGATATCACGGAAGGGCATATTTATGTGGAAGGAAAAGATATAGCACGGAAAATGTCTGCAAAGGAGTTGTTTGATTACCGCAGCAAGGTTCAAATGATATTTCAGGATCCTTTTGCATCTTTGAACCCAGCCCATAAAGTGAGTTATATTGTTGGGAGAGCAGTGGAATTGCACAACCCGAATCTTTCAAAAAGAGAGGTAAAAGCAAAAGTTGTTGAACTATTTGAAACAGTTGGGTTGACTCCTGCATCAGATTTTATGGAAAAACATCCAAATCAGCTTTCTGGTGGACAGAGACAGCGTATTGTCATTGCCCGAGTTCTTGCAGTGAATCCCTCTATTATAATAGCAGATGAGCCTACTTCAATGCTGGATGTATCCATCGGAATTGATATTATGAATCTGCTGTTGGAATTGCAGAAGACAAAAAATCTTACATATATGTATATTACGCACAATTTGGCTTCCGCCCGATATATGGCAAATCGTATGGTAGTAATGTATGCGGGTAGATGTGTTGAAGTTGGTAATGTTGATGATATTATAGAAAGACCGTTGCATCCTTATACAATTTTACTGCTGTCCAGTACACCGGAACCGTTCCGAAAAGAAAAGTTTGCAATATATGCAAAAGAAGATTTACCAGATATTACTGTGGACAAACCGATGTGTCTTTTTTGCAGCAGATGCCCGAAAGCTTTTTCAAGATGTTACAATGAAACACCACCGATTTATCAGGTGGGAAGTCGTCAGGTGCAGTGTTTCCTTTATGAAAATGTAACGGATGAATCTAAAGTTAAACTGGATGCATCAATCTATTATGCAGAAAACCATTTTGATGAAAAGAAAGATAACTTAACGGAAATCATTAAATAAAAAATTTATTTATGATTTTTTGAGGAGGGGGATATTATGGCTGAAAGACCTAATTTCATAATAATTCTTACGGATGATCAGGGCTATGGTGATTTATCGTGCATGGGATCAAAAGATTTTGTCACTCCAAATATTGATAATCTGACAGAGAGCGGAGCCCGTTTTACCAGTTGGTACTCTGGAAGCCCGGTATGCTCCCCTTCAAGGGCTTCTCTTCTCACCGGAAGATACCCAGGTAATGCAGGAGTAAGAGCAATTCTGGCAGGGCATCGTAAAGCATCCGGTTTAACACCGGAGGTACCAACCATAGCCACTGCGCTGAAAAAACTTGGCTATAGTACTGCATTAATCGGAAAATGGCACCTGGGGCTACAGGAAAAAAGCCGCCCGACCAATAACGGGTTTGACAGATTTTATGGTTTTATGGCAGGATGCATTGACTATTATTCTCATATATTTTACTGGGGAATGGCCGATGGACGTTTTAACCCATGCCATGATCTTTGGGAAAATGACAAGGAAATTTATGAAAACGGCAGATATTTTACTGAACTGGTTACTGAAAAAAGTGTTGAGCAAATAAGAGAATTTGCAAAGACAGGTAAACCCTTTTTCCTTTTTATAGCCTATAATGCTCCCCATTATCCAATGCATGCTCCTAAAAAGTATATGGACCGTTTCAAACATCTGAGCTGGGATCGTCAGGTAATGGCTGCCATGATAAGCGCTGTGGATGATGGCGTTGGAGAAATTGTAAATGAATTGAAACGTTCCGGTATTTATGATAATACCTGCATTTTCTATCAGAGCGATAACGGCCCGTCCAGGGAGTCCCGCAATTGGCTTGACGGGCGTCCGGACCCATAATTATGGAGGTAGTTCAAGCATTTTAAAAGGGCATAAATTCAGCTTATTTGAAGGAGGGATACGTGTTCCGGGAATA
>Ga0134099_1002678_pt1 | contig 14291 bp, 9 predicted proteins | sample 10_taG_2_FD_105482 | JGI IMG/M metagenome (GOLD analysis project Ga0134099, IMG submission 105482) | Switchgrass degrading microbial communities from high solid loading bioreactors in New Hampshire, USA - 10_41_5_180_A2 metaG | ecosystem: Engineered > Bioreactor > Semi-continuous > Anaerobic >...
GTCGTTATTCGGTTTTTGAGGTGCAACGGCAAAATGCGTTGGCTGAAAAGGGCAAGAGCGTTGCTTTCTCCAAGGAAAAGGATAACATGCGCCTTTAGCTCAGTTGGTAGAGCAGCTGACTCTGAATCAGCGGGTCCTGGGTTCGAGTCCCCGAAGGCGCACCATACGGCCCGTTGGTCAAGTGGTCAAGACGGCGGCCTCTCACGCCGCAAACAGGAGTTCGACTCTCCTACGGGTCACCAAACCTTTTCTTAGCTCAAAAAAGTAAAGTATTGCCGAAAATTTGCTCTTGCAAAATGGTTAAAGATATGCTATATTATCTTTTGCCGAAAGCAAGGCAGCTTAATAAGTCGGTGTCAATGACGATGAGGGTCCACCCGTTCCCATTCCGAACACGGAAGTTAAGCTCATCAGTGCCGAAGATACTTGGCTGGAGACGGCCCGGGAAAATAGGTCGATGCCGACACAATATTCCTCAATAGCTCAGTCGGTAGAGCATGCGGCTGTTAACCGCAGGGTCGTTGGTTCGAGTCCAACTTGGGGAGCCAGAACGGTTCTGCCGCCACCAAAAGGTGGCGGCAGAATCTCAAGTTTGAAGAAAATATAAATATGTTATATTTGGGCCTTTAGCTCAGTTGGTCAGAGCATCCGGCTCATAACCGGACGGTCCCGGGTTCGAGTCCCTGAAGGCCCACCATTAAAACAAGATCCGAACGCTTTTCCAAAAGGAAGAGACGTTCGGTCTTTTTTTAGCCAAATATGTCATAAACAACAAAATTGCCGGAAATATATTAGGTATCATGTCAGATTCTATTATGAAAAATTATCTTTTCGGTTATTACGATGTATGATATAATATAGTATCAAAAACAAAGGGGTGGATTTGTGCAGCAACTTAGCGATCTGAAACTCGCAGTTTTAATTGACGCGGATAATATACCGAGAAAAAGCTTAAAGAGCATAATGGAAGAAATAGCGATATACGGAACTCCTACTATAAAAAGGATTTATGGCGATTTCACAAAGCCCGAGCTTTCGGGATGGAAGAACGAGCTTCTCGAGAATGCCATAACACCGATTCAGCAGTTTGGCTACACTACCGGGAAAAATTCAACCGATTCTGCCATGATCATAGATGCGATGGATATTCTACATGACGGTAAGGTGGACGGATTCTGCATCGTATCGTCGGATTCCGACTTCACAAGGCTCGCTCTTCGTCTTCGCGAATCGGGCGTCAAGGTTCTGGGCTTCGGCGAAAGAAAAACTCCTTCCCCGTTCATTGTCGCTTGCGACAAGTTCATTTATATCGAGGTCATCGACAACACCAAAAAGGAGGAGCACGCGGAAGAGTCCCCCAGTCCGAACGATATTAAAAGAAAGACAAGCGAGAAGGGGCTGCCCAAAAACATTATCAAGCTTCTTGCGGACTCCATCAGGGATATCGGCGACGAAGACGGCTGGGCATTCCTCGGCGAGCTCGGGAATCTCATCCTTAAAAAGCAGCCCGATTTTGACCCGAGAAACTTCGGTTTTCGCAGCCTGACGCCGCTCGTTAAGTCGATCGACGAATTCGAAATCGACGCGAGAGAAACCAATTCGCCCAACATAAAGCACATCTATGTAAGGGTTAAAAAATGAGGAAGGCTGACAAGCGCCGTTTAAGCGCCGATATTATCAGATGAAACATCGGAAGAGAAAAAGGACAAGCCGCATTTTGCTTTACGCCGTTATTTTTCTGATTTTGCTTGTGTCCGTATTTCTCCTGTGCGTTTATGATTCCAACTATGTTCTGGATGTCGAATATTTTTCCGTGGAGCTGGAGGGGCTGCCTAAGGAATTCGACAATTTCAAGATTGTCCATATTTCCGATTTGCACGGATCTCAATTCGGTGAGAACAACGCCGATATTATACGGATTATTAAGCGCGAAAACCCCGATATTATTGCCATAACCGGAGATATTGTCGATAACCATTCGGATATACCGATGCTGCCCGATACGGCATCCGCTTTCGCTGACGCTGCTCCGACCTATTATGTCCCCGGAAATCATGAATATGCAACGAGAAGATCGAGAGAAATCTTCAACATTCTGGAAAGCGCCGGGATAACGGTGCTGAGAAACCAGTCCGCCGCAATCAGGCGCGGGGACGCGGAGATAAGATTAGTAGGCATTGACGACCCGAACGGACCTGCGGACATGATGCCCATGCGGGATGTAATCGGACTTGTCCGCAGCAAATCAGATTCCTTCATAATTATGCTCAGTCACAGATATGAACGATTCGACGAATATGCCAATCTTGAAATCCCGTTCGTTTTAACCGGACATGCCCATGGAGGGCTTATAAGACTTCCGTTTACCGACGGGCTGATAGGACCGGGCCTGACCTTTTTCCCCAAGCACACGAATGGCATCTACAGGGAAGGAAAAACCGCCATGCTTGTGAGCAGGGGAATAGGGAACGCCTCGCCTTCGTTTCGACTTTTCAACAGACCTCATATCCCGATTATCACCTTGTATAGCGCGGACTGATAAAGACATAAACAGCGGGAGGGATTTGGGTGAATTACAAGAGGTGGATACTTAACAACCTGGATGCCGAGGCGGAATCCGCCCTGGTTAATCAAGGTATCCCCGAGCTTGCCGCAAAGGTTCTGGCATCAAGGGGCGTGAAGACGATTTCACAGGCCCGGGAGATGCTCGATCAAAACATTAACCTTATCGCAGATCCTTCCCTGATGGCCGATATGGATAAAGCGTGCGCCAGAATAGGCGAAGCCCTCGCTTCAGGGGAACGAATAGCCGTCTACGGCGACTACGACGTGGACGGCATCACCGCAGTAAGCCTGGTTGTCAGCTGGCTTCGCGAAAAGGGCGCCGATTGCATATACTATATTCCGGATAGGATAGAAGAAGGCTACGGAGTCAATATTTCTGCCATAGACCGGCTTAGGGAAAACGGAGTGAAGCTCATAATAACGGTTGACCTCGGAATCACCGCGATCGAGGAAGCCGAATATGCCCGGCAAAACGGCATCGACATGATAATAACCGACCATCACGAATGCCGCGAGCAGCTGCCCAACGCTGTGGCCGTCATAAATCCATGCAGGCCGGATTGCGGATACCCGTTCAAAACCCTGTCGGGCGTGGGAGTTGCGTTCATGCTGGTCCTCGGTTTTGAGGGCATGGATAACATAGAAACCGTATGTTCAAGATACTCCGATCTGGTGGCCGTAGGAACGATTGCGGACGTAATGCCTCTTCAGGGCGTGAACAGGGCCCTTTCCGCAAGGGGTATTGAGGAAATCAACCGCGGACGCAGAGTGGGGCTGAGGGTGCTGATAAACGAGGCGGTCCAGGAAGAGAGAGTCAATTCCGGTGTGATCGGCTTTTCCGTCGCTCCGAGGATAAACGCCGCGGGAAGATTGGGGTGTGCCGACTGCGCCGTAGAGCTGTTTCTGACCGACAGCTGCAGGGAAGCACAGGAGCTCGCGGGAAAGCTTTGCGAACTGAACCGCAAGAGGCAAAAAGCTGAAAACGATACATACGAAGAAGCCGTCGCATACTGTGACAGTTATATAAGGAAGAATAAAGGCAGAAGACTTGGAGCGCTTGTACTCGCGGACAAAAAGTGGCATATCGGCATCATTGGAATAATAGCATCGAGACTGTCCGAAAGGTATGCCTGCCCCGTATTTCTTATAAGTCTGGATAACGGCATCGGCAAGGGATCCGCCAGAAGCTTCTACGGAGTCAATATAATCAACGCTATGCAGAAAGCTTCTTCCCTGTTCGAATCCTGGGGAGGACACGAGTTCGCGGCCGGCTTTACGATAAAGGAAGAAAATATTCCGGCTCTCAGGGAGCTTCTTGAGAGCATGTCTTGCGAGCTCGGCAAGGCGCACATCCATGTGGACGCCGAAATCGACGTGAATCTTTTAAGTGAAGACAAAGTATGCGGTTTGGATATACTGGAACCATACGGGGCGTATAATCCCGCGCCGGTTTTTCTTCTCAAGCATGTCGAGATCACGGAGATTATTACTCTCGGTTGGGGCAAAAGTCTTCGCCTGACCGTAAAAAAGGACGATAAAAGTTTTTCCGCCTTCTATTTCGGTATGAATATGAACCGGCTCGACCTGTCGGAAGGCGATACCGGCGATATAGTCTGCCGTATCGACGTAATGGACTTAAAGGGGAAAAAAACCGTGAAGCTCGTGGTGCTCGATCTGAGGCCGGAGCCCCACGAACTTGAAAAGTACGACCGGGAAATGAAATTATACAGGCGTTTTATTTCCGGAGAAGCAGTTACGCGCGAACAGGCTATGGAGCTGATGCCGCGCAAACAGGAATTTATCGCCCTTCTTCGTCATATAAAGCGAAACAGCGGCCGCAATAACCGCATATCGCTGCGTTTCGGTTCACTGTGCAGGCGTATATGCCGCGAGGAGAAAATCGATACATCCTACGCGAAATTTATGGTATGTCTTGATATTCTGGCTGAAAAAAAGCTCCTTTCATATATATTTGAGGATGAAATCGTGGAGATCGAGATGTTGGAGGAACGTCCCGCCAACCTTAACACATCAAATATAATGATTAGGCTCAGAGAAGCCCTTAGCGGCAGTTCGAACCAGATATAAAGCATGGAGGAAAATGTGGATAACCGGTTGGAGAAGCTGATAGAAAAAATGAACCTGCAGGACTCGGATGCCGATCGGATCCGGGATGCCTTTTCTTTTGGCGCGGCAGCCCACGAGGGACAGGTGCGCAAAGACGGCTCGCCGTATATAACCCATCCGCTGGCCGTCGCGGAAATTATCGCCGATATGGGCCTGGATATGGACTCGGTTATCGCGGCGATCCTGCACGACGTCATCGAAGACACCGAAGTCTCCTATGACGATATAAAGAAACGTTTCGGACCGGCGGTCGCGGAGCTTGTGGACGGCGTGACCAAGCTCACCAGAGTGCAGTATACCTCCAAAGAGGATGAGCAGATGGAGAACCTGCGCAAGATGTTCCTTGCCATGGCGAAGGACATCCGCGTCATCCTTATAAAAATCGCCGACAGGCTGCACAACATGCGCACCATCTCTGCTCATACCGAGGAAAAGCGTCGCGAAAAAGCACTTGAGACGATGGAGATTTACGCTCCGCTCGCTCACAGGCTAGGAATGCAGCGCATAAAGTGCGAGCTTGAGGACCGTGCGCTGCAATGCCTTGACCCTATCGGATATAAGGAGATCACCGACGAGCTCGCTGAGCGCGAAAGCAACCATGCCGACTTTCTTGAACACATCAAGGACAGAGTGCGGCAGGCTCTTGAGGAAAACAACATCAACGCCACCATTGAAGGCAGAATAAAGCACGTATATTCCATTTACAGAAAGATGTACAACCAGCAAAAAGCAATGTACGAAATCTACGACCTGTATGCCGTAAGAGTTATCGTGGATGAGCTTGTCGATTGCTATAATGTGCTGGGTATTGTTCACGATATATATAAGCCGATTCCCGGACGCTTCAAGGATTATATCTCGACTCCCAAGCCGAACATGTACCAATCCCTTCATACGACTGTAATCGGCCGCGAGGGCATGCCTTTCGAAATCCAGATCCGTACGCGCGAGATGCACAGGACGGCTGAATACGGAATCGCAGCCCACTGGAAATACAAGCAGGGCGTCGAGGGCGACCTGAGCCTCGACAGCAAGCTCGAATGGGTGCGCAGGCTCCTCGAGGCGCAGGAGGACACTGACGCCGACGAGTTCATACGGACATTGAAAATCGACATGTTCGCGGACGAGGTATTTGTGTTCACTCCGAAGGGCGACGTTATAAACCTTCCCGCCGGCGCAACGCCGATCGATTTTGCGTACGCAATCCATTCCGCCGTCGGCAACCGTATGATCGGGGTGAAGGTCAACGGAAGAATCGCGGGTTATGATTATTTGCTCCAAAACGGAGACATCATAGAAATACTGACGTCAAAACAGGCGCACGGCCCGAGCCGGGGCTGGCTGGAGCTTGCAAAGACGAGCGAGGCCAGGAACAAGATCCGGCAATGGTTCAAAAAGGAGAAGCGGGAAGAGAACATCGCGCAGGGACGCGAAATGTTCGAGTCGCACCTGAAAAAGATCGGCGTGCAGCTTGCCGATATCCTTCAGGAGGACGTTCTTCAGCAATATCTTAAGCGCATGAGCTTCGGTACCATTGATGAGCTCTATGCCGCAATCGGCTATGGAGGGATTACCGCCCTCCGCGCCGCCAACAGAGCCCGCGACGAGCTCATTCGCCTCAACAAACTGAAAACTGACAATAAGCTGGCGGAGCAGCCCGCAAAGCCGAAGAGACCGAAGAGGACAGAATCCGGCGTAATAGTCGAAGGAATCGAGAACTGCCTTGTCAAGTTCTCACGGTGCTGTACGCCCATTCCCGGCGATGATATTATCGGCTTTGTCACCAAAGGGTACGGCGTGTCGATTCACAGGAAGGACTGCTCCAATGTCCTCGCGCTGGGCAAGACACACGACGAGGGGCGCTGGATAAAGGTTTACTGGGCTGAAGAGACAAACGACAAATATGAAACCAGCATCGAAATATCCGCTAAGGACAGACCCGATCTTGTTGTCGATATTATGACCGCGCTTTCCTCAATGAAGGTTCCGGTCAGCGCAATTAACGCACGCCGCTTTAACGACGGTTATGACGCAATCAGCATTGCGATGGATATAAAGGATCTTGATGAGCTTAAGCTCGTGGCGACGAAGCTGAATCACCTGTCCGGTGTCGTTCAGGTAACAAGAAAAAGCTTTGACGGCTGATGAATTTACAGAGGAGTATTGAAATGTCATATAAAGAAGAATATCAAAGATGGCTGAATTCCCCTGTCCTTACAGAGGAGGAGAGGGAGGAACTTAAATCCATAGCCGGCGACGAGAAGGAAATAGAAAGCCGGTTTTATGAACCGCTGCAGTTCGGTACGGCGGGGCTTCGCGGTACTATGGCCGTCGGCCTCCACAACATGAACGTGTATGTAATACGCCAGGTCACGCAGGCCATCGCCGAGCTCATTATTGCTGAAAACGCGCAGCGGCGCGGCGTCGCGGTTGCATACGACTGCCGGCACAACTCCGGGCTCTTTGCGCGGGAGGCTGCGCGCGTGCTTGCCGCAAACGGCATTACGGTGTATATATTCGATTCGATGCGGCCGACGCCGGAGCTGAGCTTTGCCATCAGGCATCACGGGTGCATCGCCGGTATAAATATCACGGCATCCCACAACCCCAGGGAGTATAACGGTTATAAGGCTTACTGGGAGGACGGTGCCCAGCTCCCTCCGGAGCATGCCGAATCGGTGGAGAAGACGGTGGCGAATATCGACGTCCTTACGGGAAGCAAACTTTGCGATTTCGACAAGGCGGTTGAGGAAGGGCTCATCCGGATTATCGGGAAAGAGACCGACGACGAGTTCCTGAAGAACGTCCTCTCCCAGTCCATTGACAACGGTCCTGCCCAAAGAATGTCGGACAAGCTTAAAGTTGTCTATACTCCGTTTCATGGCGTCGGCTACAAAATGGTTCCCGACGTCCTTCGCAGGATAGGATATAAAAACATTATCTGCGTGGAAGAGCAGATGGTTCCGGACGGAGATTTCCCGACGGTAAAAAGCCCGAACCCGGAAAACTTCGAAGGGTTCGAGCTAGCGATAAAACTGGCGAAGAAGCATGACGCGGATCTCATCATCGGCACCGATCCGGACTCCGACCGCGTGGCCATTGTAATAAGGGATAATAACGGCGAATATGTGCAGGTGAGCGGCAATCAGACGGGAGTGCTTCTCCTTGACTACATCATCAGGGCGCGGAAAGAAAAGGGGACAATGCCCGAAAATCCCTATACGGTCAAAACCATCGTTACGACCGAAATGGCCAGGGCTGTGAGCGAATCAAACGGCATTGAGATGTTCGACACGTTTACCGGTTTTAAGTACATCGCGGAAAAAATAAACGAGCAGGAAAAGCTGGGCAAGCAATGCATTTTTTCCTACGAGGAATCCATCGGATACCTGATAGGCAACCACTGCCGCGACAAGGACGCCGTGACGGCATCAATGCTGCTTGCCGAAATGTATGCCTATTACTCCGAACAGGGAATGTCGATATCAGACGCGATTCATTCGCTGCTCGAGAAATACGGAGCCTTTTCCGAAGAGACAATCAACGTGGTCATGCCCGGGCTCGACGGCAGGGAGAAGATGAAAAAACTTATGAACGAACTGCGCGGCGGTTTGGTTCGCTTCCCTGAGACGCTAAAGGTTACAGCCGTGGAGGATTACCTGAAGGGTATTGTCACAAGCGCCGACGGAAGCACCTGCAAGCTCGAACCGGCCGGATCCGACGTTCTCGGCTTCCGTATTGAGGGAGGGTCCAAACTGATGGTCAGGCCTTCCGGAACGGAGCCGAAAATCAAATTCTACCTTCTGGCCCGCGGCGAATCAATGCAAAAAGCGGATCAAACACGCAAGGCCATGAAAGAGTTTGTATGCTCAATAACGGCTTCCGAAAACGACGCGGTTTAACGTAATATTTATATGAATGCAAAATGCCGGGCCCGGCATGGCGCCAGGCCCGGTTTTTACGTCATATCACAACTTCGGTCAGAACAGCTCGGAACCCTCTCCGTCGTGGGTTCTCGAGTTTCTTTTATTGTTGCGGTTGTTTTCGGCGCAGTTCCTGTCATCCTTGTTGACGTTGCGGTTGTTTTGGATGCGGTTACCGTTGCCGCAGTTTTGGTTGTCAACGCAGTTTTGGTTATTGCCTTTGTTCTTGTTGTCCATGTTTGCCTCCAGAGTGAATGTCGTTTTTTGCGCCGGAAATATTATTAGCGTATTTAAAATTATTATTCAGCAATTTGGCAAACATTTGCTTCATCTGATCCGATCAGTATTACTTGTAAACGGTTATTGCGGCTTCTTCGAGAGCATCAATGCTTTTAACTTTGTTTCCGAAAGCATAGACCGTCTTCAGTGCGGGACACGAGGCCAGCTTGTTCAGATCGGTGACGGAGTTGTGCTCGATATTCAGCTCCATAAGGTATTGAAGAGAAGAGAACGCGGATATGTCGGTTAGGAAATTCTTGGAAAGATTACAGATTGTCAGGGATACGCACCCTCCCAGAGCATCAGCGTTTTGGATCATATTTTCGGACAGGTTAAGGACGCTTAAATTCGGTAATGTGCCAAGAGGCGTGATATTCGAAATGTTGTTCTTTGCCGCGTTGAGGGTAATAAGACCGACGCAGCTTCCCAGCGGTTCCAGAATCTCTATTTTATTGCCGGACATGCTTAGCGTCTGCAGCGAGACGCACCCTCTCAGTGCGCTTATATCGGAAACCATGTTTTGCGAGATATCGAGTTCGGCAAGGTTTTTCAATGAAGCAACCGCCGATATATCGGATATTTTATTCTGATCGACGATAAGCGACTCAAGATTTGAGCATGATTTGAGCGGAGTGATGTCCGAAATGGCGTTTTCCCCGGCGTCGAGCTGCCTGAGGGATTCAAGTTTTCCGAGCGCTTCGACGCTTACAAGCGCATTTTTACGGATTATAAGCCTTTCCAGTTTGGGAAGTTCGGAAAGCGCGTCCAAAAAGGATACGGTGTTACCCGATAAATCAAGGTATTCAAGCTCTTTGAGCACGGAAATTTCTTTCAGACCGGTGATAGCGCAGTTGCGGAGCGTCAGCGCCTTAAGAGAGGGAAGGAATTCAAGGCATTCAAGCGCGTTCCGCACGCCGGTCAGTTCAAGGGTTTCCAGTTCCGAGCACCATTTCAGGTCGGCGACGCTTTCGATATAGACGGTTTCGCCCTCGAATGTATTCGAAAAGCTGTGTATTGTCCTGAGGTCTCCGGATGAAATGTCGCCCGTAGGACGTGAAAGAAGGCCGCGTATGATTTTTTCGATTCCGGGATCGGTAAATTCCACCGAAGCGACTTCGGGCTCAAAAAAGTAGGCTGCCGTCGAAAGCGGGCTTACCAGACCGGAGCGGTCGACGCTTACGGCCATAATCCTCATGTCCCCCGGAACGGGAACCAGTTCGCCCTTATACAGGTCGTTGCCCGTCGGGAAGCTGCCGTTTTCGGACAGATAAACCGTTGTATCCTCGGGAGCGGTTACCGATATGGCCAATGTCCCTCTGTAGTTGCCGGATTCAGGCAAAATAACAGGCGCTTTCGGCCTCATTGAGGAAAGCTTTTTAAAGACAACCGCGTTTTCTATATTGTCAAGAAGGTTGCAGGCGTCATACAGCTTTCCCTGCTCGACATAAACCCGGGATAACTCTTCGTAATTGATTGAGTTGCCCGGCTCCTGTTCGATGCCGCCAAGAAGATGGTATTCAACCTTGGCGTAGTTTCCTCGGGATTTGTAGAATGTAACCGCATATCTTCTTGCCTTGTCGTTGCCGGGGTCGATTTTCAGCGAGTCCTCTATGTACTTTGCCGCCGACTTGTCGTGACCGCTCTCCGCCATCTTTTCCGCAATCCACAGGCGGACAGAAGAACGCTGACGGGGCATCAACGCCCAAAAGACGCCGGCAGTGACCGCAGCAAGCAAAAGAAGCACGACAGTAACCTTAATTGCAGTCTTCATTTTTGATACCTATCCTTCCTTTGTTCGGCTGAAAGCGTATTCTTAATCAACCCCTCCAATTCAACATTCTACCATATGGGACCGGAAGCGACAAGCTTCTGCAGGATTTGCATGATGGCAAATGATTACAGACACCCGGACCGTCGGCAAGATAAATTGAACAATGAACGGCCGGCAATTTAGCGCAATAATGTGCTAATATACAAATCCGTTTGTGCGAGGCTGTTCTTTGTCGTTTTCTATTGCGGAACGACATAAAATGCGATAAAATTCAAACAATATGTCTTTGAATGTTATATTCCCGGAAAGGAAGCCAAAGCATGAAGAGACCGTTTATTACGCTCGACAAGGCAAAAGAAATCATCAGCCGGTATCCGACGCCCTTCCACCTCTATGACGAGAAGGGCATTCGCGAGAATGCCCGCGCCCTCATGGAAGCTTTCTCGTGGAATAAAGGATTCAAGGAGTATTTTGCGGTTAAGGCAACACCCACTCCGGGCATCCTGAAGATCCTTAAGGAAGAGGGCTGCGGTGTCGACTGCTCGTCCTACACCGAGCTGATGCTTGCCGAGGTGTGCGGTTTCAGTGGAGACGAGATAATGTTCTCGTCCAACGCGACTCCCGCGGAAGAGTACGAATATGCGGACAGATTGAACGCGATCATCAACCTGGACGACTTTACGCATATAGATTTTTTAGAGAAGGTCACGGGGAAGATTCCAGAAACCATCTGCCTCAGATATAACCCCGGCGGTGATTTCGTTATTACAAACCATATTATGGACACTCCGGGAGAAGCCAAGTACGGTATGACCTACTCCCAGATCGAAGAGGGAATCAGGATCCTGATGCAAAAGGGAGCCAGGCATTTCGGACTTCATGCGTTCCTGGCATCAAACACGATGACGAACGATTATTATCCGGCTCTCGCAAAGCTGATGTTCAAGACTGCGGCGGAGCTTAAAGAAAAAACCGGCGCCGACATCACCTTCATAAACCTCTCGGGAGGCATCGGAGTGCCTTACCATCCCGACCAGGAGCCCAACGATATCAGGGCAATAGGCGAAGGGGTTCGCAGGGTGTTCGAGGAAGTTATGGTCCCGGCCGGCCTTGGAGACGCGGCAATATATACGGAGCTCGGTCGGTTCATGCTGGCCCCGTATGGCTGCCTTGTATCGACCGTGATCCATCAGAAGCATATATATAAGGAGTATGTCGGGCTCGATGCCTGCGCGGCAAACCTGATGCGTCCTGCCATGTACGGGGCCTACCATCATATAACCGTACTTGGCAAGGAAGATAAGCCCTGCGACCACATGTATGACGTTACCGGCTCGCTTTGTGAAAACAACGATAAGTTCGCGATAGACCGAATGCTTCCCGAAATTGAGATAGGCGACATAGTCGTGATACACGACACCGGGGCGCACGGATTCAGCATGGGCTACAATTATAACGGGAAGCTGCGGTCCGCGGAGATTCTCCTGCGGGAGGACGGTTCGATAGAGCTTTTGCGCAGGGCCGAGACTCCGGCCGATTACTTTGCATGCCTCGATGTGACAGGGTTGTTCAAATTCTAGCGGGAGGCAGAATATGCGTCATTTGGTTGATTTTGAGGATATGTCGATCGGCGAGTGGGAAAAGCTGTATTCGCTCTGCCGCGACATAATGTCGCATCCGGACGATTACAGGGACTCGCTCCGCGGCCGTACCATTGCAAGCCTGTTCTTTGAGCCGAGCACCAGGACGAGTTTTTCATTCCAGGCTGCCATGCTGAAGCTTGGAGGCGGCGTTTTCGGATTTGCCGATCCTGTGTTTTCTTCGGTATCGAAAGGCGAAAAGCTGAAGGATACCATCGCGATGTGTTCCTCATATGCCGACGCCATTATCATACGCACCCCATGGGAGGGAAGCGCAAAAGCCGCGTCGCTTTATTCGGAATGTCCCGTGATAAACGCGGGAGACGGAGGGCACCTCCACCCGACGCAAACCCTCACCGACCTCACTACGATCATGGAGATCCGGGGAAAGATATCCGACCTGAATATCGGCTTTTGCGGCGATCTGAAAAACGGAAGGACCGTTCACTCGCTGATAAAGGCTCTCGGGCGCTTTCCCGGCATCAGCTTCTTTCTCATTTCCCCCCGCGCCCTTTCGATACCGCCATACCTTCGCAATTTCCTGAAAGAACACAGGCTTCGCTATGTTGAGGTTACGGGTCTTGAATCGACCATGCCGCAGCTGGACGTCCTGTATATGACGCGTATTCAAAGGGAGCGTTTCACCGATCCCGCCGAGTACGACCGGCACAATAACATTTATATCCTCAATGCCCAAAAGCTCAGGCTGGCGCGGAAAGACCTGCTGATAATGCATCCTCTGCCGCGGGTGGACGAAATTGCGATGGACGTGGACGGCGACCCGCGGGCGGCGTATTACAGGCAGGCCGGATACGGGCTGTATATACGCATGGCGCTCCTTCTTTCGCTTATCCGGGAAGGAAAAAGCAAACCCGAACATGTTCCGCCCGAAAGCAGACCGCACCTCTGCAAAAATCCAAATTGCATAACGTTTACAAATCCATATGTACCCATACAGATAAAGACTGAAGCAGGTGTAAAATACTGCGCCTACTGCGACAAAGAAGTGTGAAGATGCGCGGTGCGGCGGAGCTTTGCCGGGGAGACAGCGTATAAAACTGGAATGTATTTTTAGTAAACTCACCCTTGACAAAGTAAGTCCCCATATGCTAGAATCTTAAAGCTGGCAATTGAGAGCCTGCGAAAACTGAAGATGCGGGTGTAGTTCAATGGCAGAATCCCAGCCTTCCAAGCTGGTTGTGTGGGTTCGATTCCCATCACCCGCTCCAACACGCGCCTGTAGCTCAGGTGGATAGAGCAACTGCCTTCTAAGCAGTGGGCCAGGAGTTCGAGTCTCTTCAGGCGCGCCATTTTTTTCTGCGGTGGATATAGCTCAGTAGGTTAGAGCACCAGGTTGTGGCCCTGGGGGTCGTCGGTTCGAGTCCGATTATCCACCCCATTATTTCCCCCGGGCAGGCCCCTACATTGCCGAAGCAATTCTGATTTTATTGGGATGTAGCCAAGGGGTAAAGGCACCAGACTTTGACTCTGGCATTCGTAGGTTCAAATCCTGCCATCCCAGCCAAACGACCCATTAGCTCAGTAGGCAGAGCACCTGCCTTTTAAGCAGGGTGTCCGCAGTTCGAATCTGCGATGGGTCACCAGGCAGAATATCGCATGAAGTCCGCGAAGCGTTATGCTTTGCGGACTTTTTAATTTGCTATTTAAAGAAATTGATGTGCTGTTGATAGCCGGAGTTATAAGCTGCGGCAGACGTGTTAAAGAATCGATTCCACCGACCGAATATATTTAGTGTAATCGAACAGGATGCGGGCAGAAGCATCCTGTTCGGCTTAAATTTAATAGGAAGTTATATAAACCGACAGTATTATTGGGTTCTTATAATACTGTTCATAATTGTTTGATGTTTTTGGCAAGTATAATTCCGAGCGGTGCGGAACTTAATTTTCCGAGCACCCCTGCCCCATTATTGGGATTTCATGGTTGAGTGTGTCAGTCTGTAACTTTGGCCTTGGAAAACAAGCA
>Ga0134099_1002682_pt1 | contig 14268 bp, 13 predicted proteins | sample 10_taG_2_FD_105482 | JGI IMG/M metagenome (GOLD analysis project Ga0134099, IMG submission 105482) | Switchgrass degrading microbial communities from high solid loading bioreactors in New Hampshire, USA - 10_41_5_180_A2 metaG | ecosystem: Engineered > Bioreactor > Semi-continuous > Anaerobic >...
CAAGAAGGAATAGGCCGCGCCAAGTCAAATAGATGCGTTCGAGGCGAGCAACGCAACGATCCATGGGAGGAGGAGCCACGATGGCAGGTGCTGGGGCAGGTGCTGGTGTTGACGTCGGCAGGCTTGCCGTGTCGTACTTCGACGGTGGGTTCAATTGCGCAGAGGCCACGCTCAAGGCTGTGTGCGAGGCCCTCGGGCTGGACCACGAGCGGATCCCGGCCATGGCGACGGCTTTCGGAGGCGGGATAGGTCGCAGGGGCTACACGTGCGGGGCCGTGAGCGGCGCAGCGGTGGCTGTCGGCTTGATGATGGGCCGCATGCGCGCGCAAGACCCAAAGGACCCTTCGTACAACACCGTAGGGCGTTTCGTCGACGACTTCGTTAAGGAGTTCGGGACCCTCATGTGCAGGGATATCTCGGGCGTGGACTTCCTGACCGAGGAGGGGCAGAGGAAATACAAGGAATACGCCCACTCAGAAAGGTGCTGCCCGGCTGTGCAGTTCGCGGCACGCAGGATATGCGACCTTTTAAAGGCCGGAGTCGCCGACACTGGCGGCCGCTGAGGAAGCTCAGAGACGAAGCTCAGAGACCTCACGGCACCATAGCCAAACGGGACGGCATCTAGCGCGCGAACGAACATCTGGGGTACAAAAATGGAGCGGATGACGGGATTCGAACCCGCGATCCTCGGCTTGGGAAGCCGATGCTCTACCGCTGAGCCACATCCGCTCGTAAGAGTTGCGAATTTTACTTGTCGTTAGGCGACATCCTGCCGCCCATCCTTAGTATACGTCGCCCGCCTGCCCGAGTCAACTCACCACTCAACGAAGCCGTGGCGCGCGTGCAGGGCTAGGAACGAGCCAAAAGTGGTGGTCGCTGCTGGACTCGAACCAGCGACCTCTACGATGTGAGCGTAGCGCTCTAACCAACTGAGCTAAGCGACCACTTCAACCACATGACCGTGCCGTCGACTCTGTCGGCGCACTGTCATTATACCCCAAGACGCCATGAAAGGCAAGAGGGGCTTCGAGCCTTGAGCGTCGCCTGCGCGGGTGTGCCCGGCGGCGGCCCCTCCCTTGCCGTCCACATTGCCATCGATCACGTACAAAACAAATGGCGCTCCCAGCGGAATTCGAATCCGCGTCGCCGCCTTGAAAGGGCGGTGTCCTAGGCCCCTAGACGATGGGAGCGCGAGCTCTATTCTCCATAGAGACTGCGGTTCGTGATCCACCGGCACTTCCGGCGGCATTTCGTATGCTACCACAACAACCTCGCCCCTGTCAAGACCGGCGGCTCGAGGCCCGAGCGAGGCCCGAAGCCCCGAGTAGGCGAAGCTATGCGGGGCGCGACGGCGGCGGAGAGGGCGTGAGCGCCGACGCGGCCGTCCTTCGGTGCCGGAGAGCGCGCCAGACCGATGAGAGCGCGAAGGCCACCCCGGAGACCATGACGATGGCGGCGCCCGGGGTGAGGTCGAACGCGTAAGACAGCCACAGGCCCGTCAGGGTGAAGACCGCGCCGAGGAAGCTCGAGAGGGCCATCATCCTGCCGAGGTGGGCGGTGAATTGTCGGCTCACGGCCGCGGGGATCGTGAGGAGGGCTATGGTCAGGATGAGGCCGACGACGCGCATGGCCATGACGGCCGTGAGCGCGACGAGGCCGAGGAGAACGAGGTACAAGGCCTCCACGGGAGCGCCTGCAACCAGTGCGAACTCCTCGTCGAACGATACGGCAAGGAACTCCTTGTAGAGGGCGACCGGGGTCAGGATGATAACGGCGTCAAGCACGGCCATGAGCGTGATGTCGCTCGCGGGAACCGCGAGTATGCTGCCGAACAGGTAGCTCATGAGGTCCGCGGAATAACCGGGTGTCATGTCGATGAGGATTATCCCAAGGGCCATGCCCATAGCCCACATGATGCCAATGGCGATGTCCACGCCCTGCCGCGCCCGCCTGCTGACGACGCCCATGGCGAGGGCCGCGCCAAGGCTGAATGATACCGCACCTGCGACCGGGCTTGCGCCGAGGAAGATTCCAAGGCCGATGCCGCCGTATGCTGCGTGCGAGATGCCCCCCGCCAGGAACACGATGCGGTTCACCACTACGTAAGTGCCGATTATCCCGCACGCCACGCTGACCAGGATGCCTGCCGCAAGCGCGTTTCTCATGAACTCGTATTGGAGCGCGTTCAGCATCGATCATGGACCTCCCCGGAGACGTCGGTCGTCATCTCGTTGTGCGTGTCCAGGACGCGGTGGGCGAGCCCGTGCGCGATGAGATCCACTGGACACTCGTATGCGACGTCCAGCATGTCCCTGGTGATCTCCCTGGAATCATGGTAAACGAGCCTGCGGTTCAGGCAGGCGATGGACTTCACGTAAGAGGAAATGACGCCGATGTCGTGCGACACCATCACTATCGCCACTGTCTCGTTCAGAGCACGCAGGAGATCATATAACCCCGCCTCGACGCGGCTGTCGAGGGCCGCCGCGGGCTCGTCGAGGAGAAGGACCTTGGGCTCTGCGGCGAGCGCCCTCGCTATCAGCACCCGCTGCCTCTGGCCCCACGAAAGCTGTCCTATCTGGCGGTCTTTGAGTTGGAACATGTCGACGGCCTCGAGCGCCCTTGCGGCGATCGCCTGGTCTGCGCCGGTGTACCCTCGGAAGAGCCCCCTGTGCCCCAGCCGCCCCATGAGCACGACATCCCAGACGCTTACAGGGAAGTCCCGGTCGAAGAGGGAGTATTGCGGCACGTACCCGAGGAACCTGCGCCCTTTCAGCGGTGTTGTTCCGAGCACCGTCACCCTTCCGCGTCTAGGCTTCGTAAGGCCGAGGATGGTCTTGAGGAGAGTAGTCTTGCCGCCGCCGTTGGGGCCGATAACCCCAATGAAGTCGCGCTCGCGCACGGCAAACGTGACGTCCTCCAACACGGTGGCGCCGTCGTACTCTACCCAGACGTTTTCGAGGCGTATAACCTCCATCCTTAAGATCACGCTCCCAGGGTGGCCGGTCATGTCGCAGGCCTGTCTTGGCCATTCTTGGCCACGGCCCATCACTCATCGCCACGACGCGCCGGGACGCGGCCGGTGATGCAAGACAGCGCCGCGTTCAGGGGTTCAGGGCCTGGCCTTGTGAGCTGTGCCCCCGCCGCCCGCGCCAAGGGCCTCCGCAATGGCGCGCGCCGCGGCGCGAAGGTTGGCGGGCCAATCCCGTGCGAGCGGGTCGAGGGTTACGACGCGGGCCCCGATTTGCTGCGCCAGCACCTCGGCCGTCCTCGGGTTCATCTGAGGCTGCACGAAGATGACGCGAACCCTGTCGGCCTTCGCCGCCTCGACGAGCGCGGCCAACTCCCGCGCGCTCGGTTCCTTGCCTTCGACCTCTATCGGTACTTCCTCGAGGCCATAGTCCCTGGCGAAATAGCCCCACGCGGGGTGGAGCACCATGAAACGCCCGCCCCTCACAGGCGCGAGGATCGTCGAGATCTCCTCGTCCAGGGCGTCAAGCTCGCGCAGGAATGCCTCTTCGTTGCGCTCGTAGACCTTCCGGCCGTCCGGGTCGATCTTCGCGAGACCCTCGTAGATGTGCTCGGCTTGAATCCGCACGAGCCTGGGGGACAGCCACACGTGGGGGTCTTTGTCGCTCGAGAGCTCTATCCCGGACGTGGAATCCACCACTAACATGTTCTTGTTAGCGGCAGCGATGCGCGGCATCCACGCCTCCTCAAAGTCCACGTGGACCCGCACGTACATTTGGGCGCGGGCCAGCTCGCGCATTTGGCTCGCGGTCGGCTCATACGTGTGGGGGCTCGCCCCCGGTGGGACCATGACCAATACGGACACCCTCTCGCCGCCGATGCGCTCCACGAAATAGGCCTGCGGCAGGATGCTCACAGCAACCTTCACCTTCGCGTCGCCGCCTGCGACGCCCCCTGGCGCCGCACCGCTACCGCCGCCTGATGAGGCCGCCCGGCACACCGGGGCCGGCATCTCACCCGAGCCCCCGCCGAGCGCGGCAAAGACCCCGGCTGCTACCACGATGATGGCCGTGATGGCAGAGGTGATCAGCGCTTTCCTTGACATGGCTTTCCTTGACATGCCGGGCACCTTCCTAAGAGCTGTAGCCAGTGATCCTCAACCTTGAAACCGGTTTTGGAAGCCACGGAATCGAGCAGAGCTGTAAGGTCGCACCCCTCGAACTCCACGGCCCTACCGCACTCTACGCATATGACGTGATGGCGGTGGCCTGGGGACGCAGGTGCGTAAGTACTGCACCCGTCAGGCAGGTGCAGGCGCCTCAGGACACCCATGTCTGCAAGGATGTCGAGGGTGCGGTACACCGTCGTGAGGCCGATCTCGGGACATTCGGCTTTCGCGTCCTCGCAGACCGTCGCGGCGTCAAGTCGCCCCTCGGTAGCGGTGACCACGCGCAACACGGCGCGCCGCTGGCGAGTCAGCTTGCAGCCGCGGGCTCTAAGCTGCTGTTCCAGGCTTTCCAGGCTTATCATGTGGCCTGCTCTCCCCAATGTGGCGCCACGAGTCCCTTCCTCGCCTCTCTTCTTGCGGATGCTGAGGCTGCCGGTGCTTGTACGAGGGGCGTCGAGAATTTCCCCAGCTCGCGCGCTGAATCGAACAGGGCACGCTGCAAGCGTTCCGTCGCCAGGGGCCAAGGCCGGCAACAGCGGGTAGGACGTGCGTGCCGAAGAGTAGCGCAAACTCATGGCGACCTAGTTAGTTGAACATCATTTTCAATTAGCAGCATACGCTCTCTCCGCGCCAGTGTCAAGGGACGCACGCGCGCACGCAAGAAAGCATAAAGCATACAGATATACGAGCGCGGTCCTTCTCACTGGGTGCCCGGTGGGCCGAGGATCCTGGCCGCGATAGGCTCGAGCACCCTCATTATGTGACGGTTGATGGAGACGGGAGGGCGCACGATGCCCCAGTAGAGAGCAAACGCGACGGTTATGAGGTAGATCCCCATATAGACGGCGAATTCCCGCCACCGGCGGCGCCGTATGAGCGATGGGCCATCCATGAGGAATACAGCGATACATACCAACACCAGCTCAACAACGATGACAAACATTGGATGTCACGCCTCCTTCCCTCCTTTCTCTGACCCTCCTTCCTCTGAGGGCCTGGGCCTGCGCGTTTCCGCTTCTGCGCGCTCCTTCTGCGCGCCCAGCTCAGCGCAATTCCGGCGGTTTGAGCGTCAATCCCGTCCTTCGCAGCCTTGCTTTGACCTCGATCGTCACCGGGAGCCTCCGGTACTCATCTGGCCAGCGTGCTTTCATCGAGCGCCATAGCGCCGGGTTGGCCCGGTGGAGCGCGGGCCCGAATCCCGCTAGGTCCGTGCCGTATGATTTCGTCTTAGCCAGGGCCTCGGAGATCTCGTTTCGCACCGCCTCTGCCAAGCGGCTCTCCAGGGACGCGAGGGCGCGCTCCGTTGAGAGGTCGGTGTCGCCGCCTTGTTCGGCCACGTTGCCCTCAAGCTGTACCTTCACGGTGCCTTCGAGAGCACCTTTCTTGACCCGCACACCTACCTGAGCGGAGGACCTCGTCACCTCGAGGGCGACCGGACTTCTGGAGCCCGGGCACTCGACCTCCACCACCGCGCCCGGGACTTTGTTCCTCATCCACATGACCCCGCGGGTTTCCCGCGGGCTGAGCTCACCGACCAGCTTGTCCCGGTAGAGCACCCCTGCGCCGGTGAGCCTTGCGGTGGGCATCACCGCTGGTGTCCAGACTTTGGGCTCCTGTCCCTGCGGCACGGGGCCAGGCTCAGCGGGCTCAGGAACCGGGCCCAGCGTGATGAAAGGGATCACCGTGCACGCTGTGTCCCCGGTGATGTCCAGAAGGACCGAATGGACCGTTGGGACGGCACCGTACCCGCTCCTCGGAGCGACCCTGGAGATCCCGAGGATCTCCTCTGCCAGAGATTTTTCGAGTACACTCTGGGCGCGCGTTACGATCTCGCCGGCAGGCCCCCGGCTCAGGAGGACGAGCGTGCTCCGCCGGATCTCGGGATCCCGGTCCCACAGATCGAGGAGCTCGAGCGTGCCGTGTCGCGCCAGATCCTCGCCAATGATGGAGGCCGTCTGGTGGGCCCAGTAAGGGTGACGGGGCATCTTAACGTCCAACTCCTCCACGGCACCAGCGATCGTCCAACCCGTGCCCACCCCAACCGACACCCGTCGGCCTCCGGTGTCGTCGCCGCCATCGCCGCCTGCCGTAGCTCCGCCCCGTGGCCGGTAGAATTCAGCCGTGACCCGGAACCGCGGCTTCGCCGTTCCTAACTTCGTCTCGGCCGCCGTTGCCATGGGGCCTTCGTCGGAAGGTACGATATCCACCGCTCCGACCGAGACCATCGCAAGCTGGTTGATCTCGCGCCGGTCCCAGCACCCGGCGACGAGCCCGCAGACAGCCCCGCAGACTGCCAGGGCGGACGCCATGCGCGCGATGCGCGCGGCCGCCAACAAGACGTCGGAGGCCGGCGCGGGGAGGGGGGGTTTGGCGCGCCGACCGTGCGAACTTCGCGCCGGGCGTGCTTGAGCACCTTCGTGTCGGAACGGGAACGTCAGGCGAGCCATGTGATGCGACCTGCTCTCACCACAGCCTGTTGACCGGGGCACCTGCCGCACCCTGGGCGTCCTGGCCTTCGTCGCGGCCCTTGCCCCTGCCGTCGGCGCCGCGAGGTCCGCCGGGCCCCGAGCCCACGGCCACGGCAAGTCCTTTGAGCCTGTGCGGCATCTTCCCCTGGATTTGGAGGCGGGCCTTGGCGCGTGCCGGTGCGGGCGCGGACTCCTCGAGCACGCGCTCTGTGGTGGCCTGCTGTCGCCACCGTGCGGCGATGCGCGGGAAGTCGAGCCTCGGCTCCATGCGATGAGGGTTCTTGTAGCCTATGAGCCGTGGGCGCAAGCTCATCGCCCACCACGGTGCCCTGAACACCTGGTCGAGCTGATCGGAGAGCACGAACGGCGCAAGGCCGCTCGTGAAGGGGACGCCGAACGATTTCAGGGTGGAGGTGTGGATGAGGATCGCCAGGAAACTCGCCAGGATCCCAAAAAGCCCGAGGATTCCTGAAATCACGGTGAGGGGCAGCCGCAGCATCCTCGCCACGAGGGCGAGGTCATATGAGGGAAGCACAAAGGTTGCAAGGGCTGTGAGCGCAATCGTGATGACCATGGCCTCGGACACGAGCCCCGCTCTGACTGCCGCCTCTCCTATGACCAGAGCCCCCACGATCGTCACGGCGGAGCCGATGGGGCGCGGCAGCCTCACGCCGGCCTCGACCATTATCTCGAAGGCGAATATCATCACCAATGCCTCAAAGATAGCCGGGTACGGCACGCGCTCCCGTTGCTGGGCGATGGCTACCGCAAGCCCGGTCGGGATGAGCTCCTGGTGGTACGATGTGAGCACCACATAGAAGGCGGGCGCCACCATCGAGATAATCAGGCTCAACCAACGGAAGAGGCGTATTCCCACGACTACGGGCCATCGTGAGTAATAGTCTTCCGACGACTGAAGCAGCAAGGAGAAGGTCAAGGGGACGAGGAGGGCGAACGGCGTGCCGTCTATGAGAATGGCGGCGGCACCTCCGAGGAGCCGCATCGCCACGCGGTCGGGCCTTTCAGTGTGGCCGATCGTCGGGAATATGGAGAGCGGCTGATCCTCGATGAGCTCCTCCAGCTGCCCACTCTCGATGATGCTGTCCGCGTCAATGGCAGAGAGCCTGTTCCGTATGGTCTCCACAAGATGCTCGGGCGTAAGGCCACGTATGTAAACGATAGCGATCTTTGTAGGAGAGACCCTGCCTATCTGCACTTCTTCCATGCGCAGGCTCGGGGTTCGGAGCCGCCTTCTCAGAAGGGACGTGTTGGTGCGCAGGTCCTCGGTGAATCCTTCTCGCGGCCCGCGGACCACCGACTCCACGTCTGGTTCGGATACGGCTCGCATCCGCCACTGCTGCACGGACGCGGTGAGGGCCATGTTCCAGCCTTCTCCGAAGATCGCGACTTGCCCATCCAGCATGGATGAGATCGCCTCCTCGATGGAGGCCGCCTTCTGCACGTTCATCGTGGCGATGCTGGCTTCAGCGAGACGTTTCGCGGCCTCGCCGATCGGTACCCCTGTTGTGCCGTGGGAAGCCTCGGTGAACCTGTCGATAAGAGCCCTCACAACGTCGCGATCGACCCCGTCTCGGCTTACAAGGCCGTCGATCATCGCGACGCCGAAGGAAGCCTTGCCAGACCCGACTTTCCTCAGGACGAGGTCAGCGGCCGGCTCAAGTGCCTTCCTGATCGCAGCGAGGTTTTCGTCGATGCCCGGGTAGATCGGTGTATTCGCCTGGCCTCCTCGTTCCTGGGCAGCCGATCGCGCGCCCCACCGGGGAGCGAGAAGCCTTGCCAACCTTCGCAGGACCCTGCCTGCGCGTCCGAAAGCATTCATAGACGTGGTAGAACCTCCGCGAATTAGTATTTCACTTCTGGGAAAGCATAGTCGCGGAGCCGCGGGCGCTTGGCGCGACAAGCCGGCTGCCGAGGCCAGGGCGGCCGGCAGAACGCGTGGGCGCAAGACCTTCCGGCCGCGCGGGCGGCGTGGTGCTGGCCGCCCGGCGACCTGGCGACGAAGGCTTGGAGTTATGCGAGGACAGCGAGGCTGAGGAGGATGAAGGGAAAGGGCGTCGTGAAGAGATGGCGCAGCCCCGCATCTCAGGGTTTCAGTTTGTGACGTTGGCATTCTGGTACACGGTAGGTACCTCCACGCTCTTGCTACCAGCGAACTATGGGCGCCAGGACACGTGGCTTTCAATTCTGATCGCCGCCGCCGCGGCCTTGTTGGCACTTGTGGTGTGGTTCAGCCTTGGTGGAAGATTCCCTGGCAAGACGCCTTTCGGATACGCCAAGGATATCTTCGGCCCCGTGTTCGGCACGCTTATAGGCGTTGTGTACTTGCTGTATTTCACGCACCTTTCGTCTCTCGTTTTGAGAAACGTGACAGAGATGTACGCCACATCCATACTTACTCGGACGCCGCCCGTCGTCTTCGTCGGAACAATGGCGCTTCTGTCTGCCTGGATAGTGCGGGCCGGTCTAGAGCCGCTAGCCCGTACGGGCGAGCTTCTTGTGCCTTTCCTCGGCATCGGCATGCCTGTTCTGATCGCGCTGGCGTTCGCCACGCCAGGCCTTACCCACTTCGAGTTTCTCTTGCCCGTGCTCGAACGAGGGATGACGCCTGTGTTGCGCCAGGCTCTGTGTCTACTGGCCTTTCCCTTCGGAGAGCTTGTCGTGTTCCTTTTCATAGCGCCGGCCACGGCCCATCCCGAGCGCGCCGGTAGACTACTGGCAGTGGCCGTGGTCGCGGGCGCGGCGGCATTGGTCTTCGTTTTCATCAGGAACTTGGTAACGGTCGGCCCGAACGAGCTTGTGAGATTGAGTTTCCCGAGCCTCACGACGATCCGCGAGATCATGCTCGGACAGTTCCTGCAGCGCATCGAAGTGCTCGGCATCCTCCAATGGACCGCGGGGTCGTTTGTCAAGCTCGCGCTGACGCACTATGCCGCCGTGCTGGGCGCCGTCGAGGTGTTCTCGCTCGAAGATCCGCGCCCCGTGGCCGTGCCCCTGGCGTTCCTCATCTCGGTTCTGTGCATCGCGGGATATAACAACCTCCCCGAGATGGTCGAGTTCGCCGCGCGCGCCTTCCCGATATACGCCCCCGTGGTGCAGATAGTCCTTCCCCTCGTGATGCTGGTGGCATCGTGGCTTCGAGGACGCACTGCGAAGCAAGGGACATGATATACTTGTGTTGTGTCTTGGCTGGCACCCTGGGCACGGTGGGCACGCCTGCCCCAAATAGGGTGCCATGAGACCTTTTCTCTTTACCGGTATCTGGAGAATCTAGCCATCGCGCGCCCAGTTCGAACAGGGCGGGACGAGAGGATGAGGGGGGCATCGAGGGAGACGTGGGAGAGGGTGGAAGTCACGTGAGGCTGGTCTCTCAGTGTGTGGAGATCCTCCGCCGCTACGCGCTGCCTGACGGCGTGATCGAGCACTCCGTCAAGGTGGCCGAAGTGGCGAGTTTCATTGCCGCGCGGCTCGCGGAGCGCGGCGAACGCATCGACTTGGAGCTCGTGGTGAAAGGGGCGCTCCTCCACGACGTGGGGAAATCCCAGCGGCACGTGCGGCGTGGCGCGCGCAACCATGCCGAGGCGTCCGCGGAGATCGTGCTGGACGAAGGGATGCCGGAGGTTGCGGGGATAGTCGCCCGGCACATCCTGGACTCCATCATCAGCAGGGAGGACTACCCGCGCAATTGGGAGGAGAAAGTTGTTTTTTACGCGGACAAGATCGTCACGCGCCGGCTTGTCACTGTGGAGGAGCGGTTCGCCGACCTGCACGAGAGGCGGCAAGACATAGCGGACCTCCTCAGGGCGTCGCTTCCCCCGACGAAGGCTCTCGAGGCAGAGATCTTCGAGGCGGCCGGCCTCACCTGGGATGAACTCGCATCGCGCTTCGGCGGCGACTGGGTGGCTCGGTTCGGAGGTCGGAGGGGGCAGGATCACGGGCAACGGCAGGCAGGTACAGGATGGCAGGGCTCACCAGGCGTGGTATAATGGCTTCGGGGGCGGAGTCCGGCGGACGCCTCCTTTTCCAGATTGCCGAGGGAAGGAGTTTGCCTAAGCGGGATGAGCGACGAGTCACGGTCTCTGACCCGTGGGTCACGAAAGATGCAGGCCCTCAGGCAGATATGCGAGAGGAACGGGGTGGGCCTGTGCTATCTCTTCGGGTCGCAGGCCGAGAACGCCTACCGGATGCTTCTAGGTGGGCGGGCTCAGATCGACGATCCCCTGACGGACATAGACGTTGGCGTGGTTCTGCTTGACTTCGACCGCCTGGCCCGGGCGGGACAGCTCCACGTCCTACACGCGCAGCTTTACGGGTCGATGGCCGATCTCTTCGTCCCGTATGACCTCGATCTTGTCCTCCTTCAGGAGGGCCATTCCGTATTTCAGTTCGAGGCCGTTAAGGGCATATGCGTGTATGAGGCATCGGCGCGCTTCCGCGGCGAGTACGAAGAGATGGTCGCCAGGAAAGCTGCTGACTTCCGTTATGTGCTGGAGACTTACCTCTGCGAGGGGACGGCCGACTTAGCAGGGCCTCAGGAAGACCGCGTCTTCACATTAATAATGCCCGAGGAGGCCGCGCGCCTTCGCGGCCCTTTCGCACGCCGAGAAGATAGCGAGCCCCGCCGCGAGGTAGGCTACTCCAACCGCAAGGGCGGCCAGTACATCTGCCGCCGGCAGTTCCCACAGGCGCTTCCCTTCAGCCATGACCCTATAGATAAGGGCGTTTCCCGTAGTGAGCGGAAGAAGCTTTGCCCACGGTATGCGCGATGGGACGACGAGGCACCCGACGAACGCGAACTGGATGACCTGGAAGAATGCTTGTATCCTTTTGAACACGAGCGCGAGCCCGCCCAGGGCGAAGCCCGTGCCGTACGCCCCCAGCACCGTCACGATGATGAGCGGCGCGATGCTCACGACGTCGAGGTTGAGCCACCGGCCGGTGGTCGCCATCATGGCGAAGAGAAAGGCGACGGCTGCAACCATGTTGACAAGGAAGTCCACCACCAGGCTGAATGTGCATATCCACTTGAAGCCAGCGGGGGAAAGATAGAGCTGCTCGAGCGTGCCCGTTTGCGCCTCGTTGATGAGGTCCCACGAGGCACTCGAGTACCCAAAGATCGCGAGGGTCCACACGAAAAAGCCCACGATCGCCCCTTCGAACGTTCCATCCAGGGCACCCGACGCCGATACGGCAGCGAACGCCTTCAGGCCGAAGAACGCGAGGCAGAAGACGATATAGATGGATACGAGAGCGGACACCGTGTTGAACAGGTACCGCTTCATCATGGTTATGTTGCGCCGGATCACCGCTGTCAGGGCGTGTGCGAGTTGCACTGATTCTCCCTCTCCTTTCGGACGATCTCGAGGAAGACCTTCTCGAGGTCCGGCTCTTCCTGCGAGAGCCCCTCGATGGTGGCGCCCGCGTCGCGCAAGAGGTCCATTAGCGTGTAGATGTCGTCCGGCTCCGGAAGCCGCAACCGTATCTGGGTCAAGTAGGCCGATCTCTGCAACTCCAGCCCGGGGAAACGCGCGGCGAGGCTGGCCTCAAGCTCGTCCGGCGCGGGACCCCGCAGGGCGAGCCGGTACGCCTTGGTCCTGAAGAGCCCCATGAGGTGCTCGATGGAGTCGTCGGCGACCACGCGCCCCGCAGCCATTATGATGACGCGCTGGCACACATCCTGGACCACGTCCATGTCGTGGCTGCTCAGGACCACCGTGCGGTTTTCCTCCCTCGCGAGGTCTTTCAGGGTCTCGCGGAGCTCGTACGAAGTCTCCACATCAAGGCCGAGCGTGGGCTCGTCGAGGAAGACGAGGGGTGTGCGCTTTGCCAGCGCGCAGACCACCGCGGTCTTCTGCTTCATCCCCTGAGACAGCTTGCGGACCTCTACGTTCCGCTTCTCGGCGAGGCCGAACCGCTCGACGAGATGGTCGAAGTAGCGGAGGTGTTGCCGTCGCGGCAACCCATGGATGCCGGTGAAAAACTCGATGTTCTCCCACACGGTCATCCTCCAGTAAAGGTTGCGGCTTCCTTCGAGGACCGCGCTCACCTGGCTGAGAATGCCGGGGTAGTGCGAGGCGAGGTCGCGTCCGAAGATGGTCACCCTGCCCGATGTTGGTTGGACGAGGCCGAGGATGCACTTGATGGTGGTGGTCTTGCCTGCACCGTTCGGGCCGAGGAGGCCGACCACTTCCCCGGGTGCCACCCTGAAGCTGATTCCATCGACCGCCCGAACCTCACGTGCGCCCCGTTCGCGGAACACCTTTTCAAGCCGGTCTACTTCAAGGGCAAGCCCGTCGCGACGCTCCATCGTGCCCCTCCTTTGCACCACACTCATCTCCCTGTTCGCCATCGTTGGGTGGTTTCCTCCACGCCGCGGGAGGCCGTCCCGTCATAACTATGCCGCGCTCGCGGGCGACCGTGCACGGATACACCGTTTCCTGATGTGGGCCCGCTCTGCCACCAATTCCCTGCCGAGCTACAACCGGTGCCTGCAGGATCTGGAGGGCCTCTCGGCTAATTGAAACAGCACTGCTGCTTTCCAACTATGGAGGCTTGCGGTCTCGATGCCGCCGAGTTCCGGGGACCTGCGCTGGCCGCCCACGTTCCCCACTTTCGTTTCCCACTCTCCGGGCAACCACTTTCGCCGTCCGATGCCGGGGCGGGGGTGGGCGCGCCCACTGCCATCTACTGCCAAGCGGCGGCTGGCGCGAGGGCGGTGGGTCAGTGCATCAGAAGGAGGAAAACCATGAACAAGGGAACACGCTTCGGAACACGCTCTCTGCTCGAACCTGCCAGGCGAATTCAGCGCTTAAGACAGCCGGATTCTCCACGCCCCGTTGTGCAAGCACCGGCAACCCCAGCGCCGTCAAGAAAGGAGACGAAAACTCATGGCGCCGTACTTAGGCGTGGCCGTGCCGGCGCACCCGAAGGTCCCATGCCGACAAACCGCCGCGCCTACCGCGCATACGAAGGCGCACGCGCATCCGCGCATCTGCTTGCGGCAGCGTCAAGGCTCACGCGCGCGGCCGCGCTCGTCACGCTCTTGGTCATCGCCCTTGCCGGGTGTTCACCTGGCAGCTTCGGAACATCCCCCTTGCCGCCCTCATCGCCGTCCGACCCTGGAGGAGGCGGAGGTACTCAGCCGCCTTCCGAGGAGCCGCGCGTGTACGGGCGGGTCCTCGGGCACGTGGTGATGGAAAACGCGTACGCGTCGAGCCTTACGACCTCGACGACCGCCGTGCCAGGCGTGGTGGTTCAGGGTGCAACGCGGAGCAAACCTCTCTCGACTCCAGGCGGTCCGGCCTACTCGCCTTCTGATTTCCTGGCTAGCTTCCGTCCGGGCACCACGTCCGACCAGATCCGCGCTGCAGCGGAGCGACACGGCTACAGCATAAAGCGTATCATCGAGGGCACGGGCATATACGTCATCGCCGTGCCACACGGCATCGATCCCGCCAGTGCCGCTGAGGAGTTCAGGGAGGACCCGCTCGTGGAGCACGCGCAGCCCAACTACACGGCCCGTGTGGGCGGAGCGGCGGCTCCGACGATGCTGGCGAGCGCGCTTGGCACGGCCAAGACGGCGCGCGTCGTCCCCAACGACCCATATTACCCGCGGCAATGGGGACCGGAGGCGATGAGCCTGCC
>Ga0134099_1002688_pt1 | contig 14228 bp, 13 predicted proteins | sample 10_taG_2_FD_105482 | JGI IMG/M metagenome (GOLD analysis project Ga0134099, IMG submission 105482) | Switchgrass degrading microbial communities from high solid loading bioreactors in New Hampshire, USA - 10_41_5_180_A2 metaG | ecosystem: Engineered > Bioreactor > Semi-continuous > Anaerobic >...
TAGTTGATGAACTACTGTCTGACTTCTGACATCCTGAAAAAATCATTACCAACATCAGGGTCGCCAGAATCAATGCTGTTACTCTTTTCATGATTTCTCCTCCTTTTGTTTTTCAATGAAATAATGAAATATGATGGGGCTGACAGTAAGGAATCTTGAATGTCAGCTCTTGATGGCGCCTATCATGATTCCTTTCACAAAATATTTCTGCAGGAATGGATAAACCAACATAATAGGTAACATGGTGACAATAACCGATGCTGATTTGACGCCTTCGGTAAAAGTTGGCTTGCCGGCCTCCTGTGGAACGTTTTTCATGAAGCCGGATGTACCCCACAAAATCTGCCGCAGCAGCAGTTGAATCGGCCACATGCTGCTGTTTCCAAGGAACAGTCCGCTGTAAAACCACTCATTCCAGCGATCCACTGCGTAAAAAAGAGTCATGGTTGCCAGGGCCGGCTTAGTCAACGGCAGAATAATCTGCACGAAAATGCGCGGAGGACTGGCACCGTCAACCGTGGCTGCTTCTTCCAGGTCGCTGGGCAACTGTTCAAAAAAACTGCGCATAATGATCACGTAAAATACGTTCAGTCCCAATGGAATAATGACCGACCAACGGGTTCCGATCAATCCAAGGCTTTTAACCACAAGAAAAAACGGGATTAGTCCACCGCTGAAGTACATGGTGAATACCACAAGATTCTGAATGATATTGCGTCCCGGATATCCTTTTTTGGAAAGACCATATGCAAGTGTTGTTGTAATGAACATGCTCCAGGCAACGCCTACGACAGTATAGAAAACGGAATTCAGCAATGCACGCCAGACATTGCCGGCATTGAACATATCCGTGTAGTTCTTGAGAGTAAAGGTTTTCGGCCACAGTACAACTGAGTTCATAATAAATTCCTGCTGTGTCATAAAAGACTTAATAACGGTATAATAAAACGGGATAAGCACCAGGAGCATAAGCAATGTCAGAATTATGGTGTTGACAACATCAAAGGTTGTAATTTTACTTCTCCGTTTTGTGCGGTTGAAGCCATTGTTGTTCTGCATCATAACACCCCCTCTTCCCCTAGCAATTTGGCACCTTTGTTGGCAAGCAGAAGGAATGCGAAATTAATGACAGACTTCATCAAGCCCATTGCGGTGGAGAAACCGTAATTAGGGACTCCCTGAAAGGAGCGTCGATAAATGTAAGTGTCAATGGTTTCTGCAGAGTCACGCACCACCGAATTAACCATGTTCAGAATCTGATCAAAACCATTGTTCAGGATGTTTCCGATGCTCATAATCAGCAGGATTACGGCCGTTGTTTTAATTCCGGGCCATGTGATGTGATAAATCTTCTGAAAACGGCTTGCTCCATCAATAGAGGCAGCTTCATACAGCTCAGGGTTTATTCCTGAAATTGCAGCAAGATATATAATTGCAGACCACCCGCTTGACTTCCATACTTCTGTAATGTACAGGATGGGGCGTATCAGCTGCTTGTTCGCCAGAAAGTCATATGTATTTCCTCCCAAAGAGCGTATGGCAATATTGACAAGCCCTTCTGAAGATAACAGGTTGATCATCAGGCCGCCTACTATGACCCAAGACAGAAAATTCGGAAACGTATAAACGGTTTGCAGCAGCTTTTTATACCATCTTGTGTGCATTTCATTAATCATCAGCGCCAGCAGTATGGGAGAGAAAAACCCTGTAAGAACATACCAGAATCCCATGCGGAATGTATTCCTGAAAGCATTCCAGAACATTTTGTCAACGGACAGCATTACGAAATTTTTATACCATGGATTAGACCAGGGACTGCCAAATATTCCTGCTCCTATTTGAAAGTCTTTGAACGCCAATGTCAGGCCATACATGGGGAAATAGGAGAAAAGCAACAGATACAGCATGCCAGGCAGAATAAAAACATAGGTCCATTTGTTTTTTGCAATGCGTTTCCAATAGGAATGCGCCCGGGAGTTTGCATTTTGATTCATCATTCAGCCTCCTCAAATCTGCACTGTGTGGAAAACTCTACTCTTTCGTTGTGTTTTTTCCCGAATTCTTGTACAATATTATTATTGTTCTCGACCTTTTTTAACACAAGATGTTTTTTTCGGATAAAAAGGTTCAATTTTTTCGGTTGGGAGGTAAAAAATGTTCAGCGCTATTTTGGTTGATGATGAGGAAATGCCAATGCTCTCCTTACAATGTTCCATCCAGTGGGAAAAATATGGGTTTGCACCTCCGGTTACTTTCGTCAGTGCCCGCCAGGCGCTGGATTATCTGCTGGACAGGCAGGTTGATGCTGCTTTTGTAGATATCCGGATGCCGGAGATCTCCGGGTTGGACATGATCTGCCGATGCCGGGATGCAGGTCTTGCCACCCAGTTTGTGATTGTATCAGGTTATGCTGATTTTCAATATGCTCAACAGGCGCTGCGCTTAGGTGCGATAGACTTTCTGCATAAACCGGTTCTGGAGGAAGAAACCAATGCTCTAATGGAGAAACTACAGAAGATGCTGCAGGAGGAACACAAAAGAAATGATCCATTCTGTCTGCGGCAAATCAACAATAAAAGGGAACTGCTTGCCTTATTGCGAAAAAACGGGCTGGATTGTGCAAAACCTTATCTGTTTGGCGCAATCTTTCCGGAACATGAAACATCTTATAGTGTTTTGCCGGATGAAACAGGCGGAGCCGTTTTTTGGAATGCTAACGGACAAAAGCTATTGCTGGCTACAGTATCCGAACCTGTGCGTCCTGGCGTACCAGCCGTATTTTTCTGTATTTCCCTTGCTTCCCTGCCGCCGTCTTTCTCTTTGTACTCGTTGCTGGTTAAAATGGAAAAACAATACAGTGAATGGGATGAGTCCAGCACAGAATTGCAGGTGCATCCGACAGATTTCGCCAACCCCGCTTTTGCATCGCTGATGCAGTATCTGGAGTCTCATTACACAGAGAAGCTTTCTTTGCAGAAATTATCCCAGCAATTTAATCTGAACTATACATATTGCAGTGAGCTGTTTTCAAAAACAACAGGCACATCTTTCAGCAATTATCTGACGACACTTCGGCTGCAGTATGCAAGAAGCCTGCTGCTGGAAGGACACAGTGTGGAGGATACTGCAGAACTTTCCGGATTCAGCAGCGCACAGTATTTTTCCACGGAATTTAAAAAAAAGTATCATATATCTCCATCCCAGTATTTCCGGCAAAGTCATGCCAATACAAACGGGAATGAGGAAATCTCAAAATGAAAAAAATGAGGGTACATTCTCTGAAACAAAAAATCGTTTTTTTGTTTTGCTGCCTTGCAGCAGTAATTGTGTGCTTCGGAATGGTCTATTCGATATTGGCTTCCCGCATACTGATTCATTCGGAAGAAATTGCTATGAAAAACATAATCAGTCAGGTAACAGAGCAAGTGGAAAAAAGCACTACACAGACGATGAACTATGCAGAGCGGGTTTCCAAAAGCGTCTTTACCAGGCAGTTCCTGCTGGCCGATTCTTTGCCGGAACGATACGAGGCAAGCAGAATACTGTACTCAGTGATTCCCACTCTGGCCGAAAGTGAAGACTATTCCACCAATGTTTCTATTGTTGCAGCCGATGGAAGCATTCTTGGAACACCTAACAAGTTTTTTCGTGTGCTCGATACTGTTGAACAAGAATACGATGCACTGAGCAAAACCGTACTAAAGAGCGGGTTTACCGGAAGAATATCCAAAGTCAGGGAAGATACCGATTACTATGCCTATTACACACCAATTCTTGACATGAGTAAAGTATATGATTCTCCGCGTAAAATTGGCACATGCATTGTTTCCAGTTCACTCCAGTCGTTGTATAAATCACTCAAAAAACTGCAGCTAACACCAAATTCCCGGGTTTACTTGCTTGACCAATCCGGAAATATTCTGCTAAGCAACCAGGACAGCTCCTTTGACTTGGATGACCAGATTGCTTTAAAGGAGATCGCCTTGGATGACGTTAATGCAAAAAGAGTATTGATTTTCGGGCAAAAGTCCTTAATGTCACTGCAGACAGCCTCGGTAACAAACTGGAAAATACTTTGCATTGTTCCGATTGCGGAAATTGACAGTGAACTGCGTGTCATGAATCGGATTATTTTGCTTTTTACCATTATGGCACTTTTTGGGTTGCTATCCCTTTGCCTTTTTGAATCCCGCAAGCTACTGACTCCCCTGGCGGAAATTTCAGAATTTGTGTCCCGCCCACCTACGCTGGAAGCGCGGCTGAACTGGAAAGAGCGAAAAGACGAAATCGGAATTCTCGGTAATCAGATTGACAGGATGCTAAATCAGATTTCCGAACTGACTCATTCCATAGTCGATATGCAGTCAAGGGCATATGAAGCCGAACTGGCACGTAAGAGTTCCATACTTGCAATGCTTCGCAGCCAGATTAACCCGCATTTTCTGTACAATACGCTGGATTGCATACGGGGGTATGGATATAAGGCCCAAAGCCCGGAAATTGTGCAGATGTGTTCCTCTCTGACAGCCATTATGCGTTATTCTATCAATAGCCCCGAAATTGTACCTTTGCGTGAAGAACTAAACTGTGTGCGGAAATATCTTACCATTATTGCAATCCGCTTTCGCAATCGGTTTACGACTGACGTTCAGATTCCCGAAGAACTGGAGAAAGTGCCTGTACCAAGCTTTATACTGCAGCCGCTGGTGGAAAATGCAGTTTATCATGGCCTGGAGCCAAAGGCAGGCAGCGGTCTGCTGACAATCAGCGCACATGTCACGGATGGCATGGACCTGGTTTTTCGGATTTATGACAATGGCGTGGGAATTTCTGAAAAGCGTCTTGTGCAACTACAGAATCTTCTGGAGGTAAATAACATGTCACCGAAAGATTTTTCTCTGGATTGCGGAATCGGACTGTTGAACGTCCAGCGGCGCATCCGCACCCTTTACAGTGCATCGTACGGAATTGCCCTGGACAGCAAAGAGGGGGAATTCACTCTTGTAACTGTGACATTGCCATACCGGCAGTAAGATTTGGAACATATTCATGTGATGTAAAGGTGAATCACAGCCATATTTGACTGAAATATCGATGATCTTCTCACCGCCTGTCCACAGATCACAAAGCGCGGGAGCGGGATTTCGCCTGCGTATATATTTGCCCCTCCCCGGAATTATACCACTGCTTGGATATGAAGACGATAATCCGACAGCGATGGCCAACAGGATATTTGCCTTGAAATGCTGCGTATAACAAGTAGACGGCGCAGCCATCAGGCTACACCGTCTTGTATTTCGTGCTATCTTATATATCAATCAAAAGGATTTTCGTTCTTATACAGCATGCCTTTCGGCTGGTTGAAAGAAATATCCTCCACACCAAGGTATGAGAAGATGGTATGCAGAGCTTTTCCGCAATGGCTGAAAGCAACTGCCCCATGATGAGGATAATGCTTTGCTATAAGTACATAACGATAGAAGCGGCCCATTTCAGGGATGGCAAATACGCCGATTCCTCCGAAAGAGCGGGTTGCCACCGGGAGCACTTCACCCTGGGCAATATACGCCTGCAGTTTTGTATCGGGGGTGCTTTGCAGGCGGAAAAATGTAATCTTGCCAGGAGCGATATCACCCTCCAGGGTACCTCTTGTAAAGTCGGGTTCTCCTCCGTTTTCAAGCAATCTGTTCTGGATCAGCTGATACTTAATTGCTCCCTTGGACAGCTTGCACAGTGGGGTGTTCCCACAGTGGAATCCCATGAATACGTCTTTCAAGGTATAATCATACTTGCCTTTGATTTCTGACTCATAAATATCTTTCGGCACGCTGTTGTTGATGTCCAGCAGGGTTACGGCATCGTTGGTTACGCATGCGCCTATATATTCACTGACGGCACCGTAAATGTCCACCTCACAGGAAACGGGACAACCCCTTGAAGCAAGACGGCTGTTTACATAGCAGGGCTCGAAGCCAAATTCCTTGGGAAATGCCGGCCAGCATTTGTTGGCAAACACTACATATTCGCGGGCGCCCTTGTTTTGTTCTGCCCAGTCCAGCAAAGTGAGTTCGTATTGGGCCATGCGGGGCAGCAACTCAGGGTATTGATTGCCCAGACCCAGCTCTGCAGCCATATCTTCCACGACAGCAGGGATCCTCGGGTCATCCTTGTGAGCCCTGTAAGCCACCAGCAGGTCAAGCTCGGAGTTCTCCTGGATTTCCACACCCAAATCGTAGAGCGGTTTGATTGGAGCGTTACAGGCAAAGAAATCCTGGGGCCTTGGACCAAAGCTGATTACTTTCAGTTTGGAAAGCCCTATCAATGCGCGGGCAACAGGAACAAATTCATCAATCATTTTTGCGATATCATCAGCAGTGCCGACGGGATATGACGGAATGACAGCAGGAATCTTGCGGAGCCCGAGGTTATAAGAACAGTTCAGCATGCCGCAGTAGGCATCACCTCTGCCGTTAATCAGGTCATCCCCGGATTCTTCGGCTGCTGCCACATACATGACCGGACCGTCAAAATTCTTTGCGATCAGAGTCTCCGGTGTTTCAGGACCGAAATTGCCGAGGAAAACCACCAGGGCATTGCACCCGGCTTCTTTGACTTCTTGTACGGCTTTCAGCATATCTTTTTCGTTTTCCACGGTGGTCTTTGCTTCAAAAATCTTGCCTCCCAGCTTTGTACAGCTTTCCACTACGGCAGCTCTTCTCCTTTCGGAGAGCTGGATGACGAAACAGTCACGGCTTACCGCAATTATACCAAGTTTTACTTCAGGAATGTTATTCAAAACCTAATCCCCCTCCTCCATAAATTATCATAACGTGCCTGAGCACGATAGAGATCATATAGCAATTTCAGAATAGCATCTATTAAATACCTTGTCAAATATATTTTCCATGGGCACAAGAACACGATATTAACGCAACTTGACATGATTTCTAAACAACGCGGCATCTATAACTGTTTTACGCATTGACGGATGAAAGTTGTAAGTGTATGATAATTATGACAATGTGCATGAGCACAAAATGCCTGATCGTGAAAATGGTTTTCAGTACAGGGCAAAAGAACCGGGCTTGACGAAAGGGGAATACGGACAGCTGTTTCATGTTTTCATGGTTCAGCAGGCTGACGGGGTTATAAAACCGGTTTGAATACAGCCAGTTAGAATGGATGATTATTCCCGAAAGGTTAAACTGCATACCAATCAATGCGAATGTATTTGCTGAATTGCTTCTTAACTTAAATGGATTTAAGAAGCCCGGCGGGGGATATACGGGCCCGAGCTGTGTTCAATGACATGACTGTACATTCAGGACTTTAACATGGAATTTAATTTAGAATTCAATTAAGGAAGTAAAAATTAAGGAAATAAAGATGTAATCAGGTATAAGCACAACAGGAATAGGATGTGATTCGTTTGTGGCTGTCACAATAAAAAAGATAGCAGAATTATGCGGGGTCTCCAGGGGAACGGTGGACCGGGTGCTGAACAACCGCGGGAATGTAAAGCCGGAAACTGAGGCGCTGGTAAGGCGCATAGCGGAACAACTCAACTACAGGCCCAATATGGCAGGGAAAGCTTTGGCAGCACGCAAAAAATCTTTTGTGATCGGAGTAATTCTGGCTTCGGAAGGAAATCCCTTTTTTGACGATGTTATAAGAGGAATCCATCAGGCAGAAAATGAGCTTCACGACTATGGGGTAAAAGTAGTGATCAGGACAATGAAAGGTTATGACATACAAAGGCAGCTGGACCTGATCGAAGAAATCCAGACGGGGATACATGCTCTTATTCTGAACTCCATATCCGATGCCATGATTGCTGAAAAAATAAATGAGCTTACCGATAAAGGCATCCCTGTGATCACGCTGAATACGGACATTGAAAACAGCAAAAGGCTTTGCTATGTGGGCAGTGATTATGTCAAAGGGGGAGAAACGGCATGTGGAATGCTGGGGCTGCTGACCGGTGGGAAAGCGAAAGTCGGAATAGTTACCGGTTCCGTCAAGATACTCGGTCACAATCAAAGGATCAATGGCTTTCGAAATGTGATGAAGAGAAAATATCCCGGCATGGAAGTGGTAGACTTTATAGAGACCAATGATGATGATTTCATAGCCTTTGAAGAAACTAAAAAAATGATGGAAAAGCACAGGGAAATTGATGCGCTGTTTATCGTGGCGGCCGGTGTCTATGGGGTGTGCAGGGCGGTGATGTCGTTGGGCTTGGAGGATAGGATAACCATTGTGTGTTTCGATGATGTGCCTTCCACCGTTGAAATGATGGAGAGAGGCTTAATAAAGGCGACTATTTGTCAGCAACCCTTTACCCAGGGAAACAAGTCGGTGCATATTGCCTTTGATTACCTGGTAAGTGGAGAGAAGCCGGAGAAGGATCAATATATAGTGGAAAACAAGATAAAGATTCTGGAAAACCTGTATTAAAAAGTTCAGGAAAAGAAGCAGGAATGGCGGACAGTTTTAAAACGATAAAACCAGCAAAAACAGGCAAAACTGAAAACTATGAAAGTGTTGCTCCAGTACAGGTCTATTGCTTAAACAGACATGATTTAAAAGGCTTGTCAGGGTAAAGGTGCAGGAAATCCACCGGTAACTGCTTTAGCCGACTATAATAAAGGCGTTATCGGTGCAGTATAAATTAAATGAAACAAATGGAGGGGTCAGGATGAATTATCTGATAGGAATTGATATTGGAACATCATCCACAAAAACAGTTCTGTTTGACGAAAAATGCAATGTGGTGGCATCGGCTTCCCAGGAGTATCCGATGTACCAGCCGCAAAACGGGTGGGCTGAGCAGAAGCCGGAGGACTGGTATAAGGCTGTCATGGACACTCTGAAAAAGGTTATCAAAGAGTCCGGGGTATCCGCCGATTCGATCCTGGGGATTGGGTTGTCCGGGCAGATGCATGGATTGGTCATGCTGGATGAAAACAACGAAGTAATACGTCCTGCCATTATCTGGTGCGATCAGAGGACAGCAAGGGAATGTGAGGAGATAACCGAAAAAGTTGGCGCCAGGCGGCTGATTGAAATTACTGCAAATCCTGCGCTGACAGGCTTTACTGCATCCAAGATTCTCTGGGTGCGCAACAATGAACCTGAAAACTATGCAAGATGCAGGCACATTTTACTTCCCAAGGATTACATACGCTTTATGTTAACCGGGGAATATGCTACAGAGGTATCAGATGCCAGCGGCATGCAGCTTCTGGACATACCGAACCGCCGATGGTCGGATGAAGTGCTGGAAAAGCTGGAAATTGACAAGTCCATGCTGGCAAAGGTATATGAGTCTCCTGAAGTGACGGGACGCATAACCAAAAAGGTTGCGGAAGAAACGGGGCTTTCCGTCAACACCATAGTGGTGGGCGGAGCAGGTGATAATGCCGCTGCAGCGGTAGGAACCGGTATTGTGCGGGACGGCAAGGCCTTTACCACCATAGGAACCAGCGGTGTGGTCTATGCCCACAGCAGCAGGATCACCATAGATCCAAAAGGCAGGGTGCATACATTCTGCTGTGCTGTGCCGGGCTGCTGGCATGTGATGGGTGTTACCCAGGGTGCGGGCCTGTCATTGAAGTGGTTCAGGGACAACTTCTGCCAAGATTATATGGAAAAAGCAGAGGAACAGGGAGTTGACCCCTATTACCTGATGGATAAGGATGCTGAAACGGTACCGGTAGGAAGCAACAAGCTGATATTCCTCCCATATCTGATGGGTGAGAGGACTCCTCATCTGGATCCCGACTGCCGTGGAGTTTTCTTTGGATTATCTGCGATTCATACCAAAAAGGATATGATCCGTGCAGTCATGGAAGGCGTTTCCTATTCCCTGAAGAACTGCAGTGACATTTTAAAGGAAATGGGGATAGAAGTGGATGAAATGATGGCCTGTGGAGGCGGAGGAACCAGCAGGTTATGGAGGCAGATGCTTGCTGACTTGTATAATTGTGAAGTGAAGACCGTTGCTTCCAAGGAAGGCCCGGCACTGGGCGTGGCTATCCTGGCCGGCGTCGGTGCGGGATTGTTTGACAGCGTTGAACAGGCCTGTGACATGGTTATCAAGGTCGATAAGACCTGTGCACCGGTGGAGGAAAACACAAAGCAGTATCTGAAGTTCTATGAAATTTACAACAGCCTCTACGGAGATCTAAGGGATGAATACAAGAGGCTGGCACAAATCAGATGATCGGCTTTTCCATGACAGGAAATCATTAAAAAGCGTGGAAACCAACTTTTCCATGCTTTTCTTTATTTAACGCTGCATTTCAGTAAAAAAGTACAAAAAGTAAAGTAAATTTTCTATAATAGCATTTTAAGCTATTATAATATATAATATGAATTCATGGGACTGAAAACTGGATAAAGCTAGACCATTCAAGACTATACTTTATATTCCTTCCGTTTTTTGGAAGTGACGCAGAAAGGAGTTATATTTCGTGGATAATTTCTACTTCAGCCCCGCGGAGATCACTGAGAGGTACGTGGAAACAGGCTGCAAAAAAGCCGGGCTGCCCATATACAAACTGCTTTTGCTGGGAATTCTCGCTGGCGCTTTTATAGCCTTTGCTTCAGAAGGCTCAAACATGGCCATCCATACCATCACCTCCATAGGCATAGCCAAGACCTTGGCCGGGGCGCTTTTCACTACTGGATTGATGATGGTGATAATCACCGGGGCAGAACTTTTTACAGGAAACACCCTTATCGTTGTTTCATGCCTGGAAGGAAGCTCAAAATGGAGCGGGTTGCTGAAAAACTGGCTTTTTGTATATATCGGTAATTTCATAGGGTCCATGATAGTAGTCATATTTATTCTTCTATCAGGACAGTTTAATTTTTCTTCAGGCATGCTGGGAGGCTATACCATCAAGACTGCGGTATACAAAGTGAGCCTTTCTTTCATCGGGGCATTCTTTATGGGAGTGCTTGGCAACTGGCTGGTTTGCATGGCTGTGTGGATGGCTTCCGCGGCAAGGGACATCACCGGAAAGCTGCTGGCCATATTCTTTCCCATCTGGCTGTTTGTAACTTCCGGTTTTGAGCACAGCATCGCAAATATGTACTATGTTCCCGCAGGAATCCTTGCCAAGTCAAATCAGGCATGGGTTGATGCAGCCCTTTCCATGGGAGTGGCGGCAAGGGATGTGAATGCACTCAACTGGGGTTCTTTCTTTTTAAAAAACCTTGTACCGGTCACCTTGGGAAACATCATAGGCGGGACAATTTTTGTAGGCACTATGTACTGGTTGTCGTACCTTTACAAGGGCAGGAAAGCTTAGGCTGTGACACCCGGTCATACTGTGGACTTATTGGACAAATATGGTGTTCTTTTATAAACAGGCTTAATCCAATCGAGAGTAAGAGGAGGTCAATGCATGGTATACAAAAGTGATATTGAAATTGCCCAGAGTACTGAACTAAAACCTATAGAGGAGATTGCTGCGTCTATAGGCATAGATAGGAGAGACCTTGAACTGTACGGAGATTATAAGGCAAAAGTGAACTACAATATGCTTGAAAGGCTTTCCGACAGAGAAGACGGAAAGCTCATCCTTGTCACGGCAATAACACCGACACCGGCGGGGGAAGGGAAGACAACCACCACGGTAGGACTGGGGGATGCATTGAAAAAGATAGGGAAAAAGGTCATTATAGCTTTGAGAGAACCGTCTTTGGGTCCCGTGTTCGGAGTCAAGGGCGGGGCGGCCGGAGGCGGGTATGCCCAGGTGGTGCCTATGGAGGATATCAACCTGCACTTTACCGGAGACATGCATGCCATCGGCGCTGCCAACAATCTTCTGGCTGCCATGATAGACAACCATATTTATCAGGGCAACCAGTTGAATATAGATCCAAGGAGGATAACCTGGAAAAGATGTGTCGATATGAACGACCGGCAGCTGAGGTTCATCGTAGACGGTTTGAACGGCAAAACCAACGGGGTTCCGAGGGAAGACGGCTTTGACATAACGGTGGCTTCAGAAGTAATGGCCATATTATGCCTGTCAAAAAATATCGACGATCTGAAAGAAAAGCTTAGGAACATCGTCATTGGATATACCAGGGATGACAAACCGGTGACTGCCGGACAGCTAAAAGCCGAAGGCGCGATGGCAGCGCTGCTGAAAGATGCTTTAAAGCCCAATCTTGTCCAGACACTGGAGCATACCCCGGCTTTTGTGCATGGAGGCCCGTTTGCCAACATAGCCCATGGCTGCAACAGCATAATGGCTACCAAGATGGCGCTTAAACTGGGAGATTATGTGGTGACGGAAGCAGGTTTCGGTGCTGATCTTGGAGCTGAGAAGTTCTTGGATATCAAATGCCGGATAGCAGGTCTGAAGCCTTCGGCAGTGGTGATAGTAGCAACCGTAAGGGCGTTGAAGCACCATGGCGGAGCAGCAAAGGCAGAGCTGTCCGAGGAGAATCTGGAAGCATTGGAAAGGGGTATTCCCAACCTTCTTAAACACATTGAAAACATAACGGTAAAATTCGGACTACCGGCGGTAGTCGCAATAAACCGCTTCCCGACCGACACTGAAGCGGAACTGAAGCTGATAGAGGAAAAATGCAGGCAGTATGGAGCCAATGTTGCTCTTTCCGAGGTATGGGCCAAAGGCGGAGAGGGCGGAATAGAGCTGGCAAAGGAAGTTGTCAGGATTGCCGATGAGGGTAAAAACAATTTCAAATATATTTACCCGGACGAAATGCCACTGAAAGAGAAGATAGAGGCTATTGCACGGGAAATATACGGAGGTGACGGAGTGGATTTTCTGCCTGCCGCTGCCAAGGAAATTGCCCGGCTGGAAGAGATGGGCTTCGGAAACCTGCCGGTGTGCATGGCAAAAACCCAGTACTCCCTGTCCGACGATCCCAAAAAACTAGGCTGGCCCAGAAACTTCAGGATAACTGTCAGAAATGTGAAGGTTTCTGCAGGGGCGGGCTTTGTAGTTGCGCTCACCGGGGATATAATGACCATGCCCGGGCTGCCGAAAGTTCCTGCCGCAGAGTCTATAGATGTGGATTCGACAGGCAGGATAACGGGACTGTTTTAAACTTATCAGGACTTTTTATAGCTTGTCATGTAATCAATGCACCGATCAAAAATATGAAGGCGTTATTTTATAAATTTGAGAGACTTCTGGTAAAGACAAGGATATAATAGAAGAAAGATTCATAGAAAATAATGAAAAGCATGGGTGCATAAGGCAGAAGACTTAAACGGGCAGTGGTATGCCGTATGCCCCATGGGCTACTGGAAGAGGTGATGTTAGTGTTTACAGAATACAGCTGTAAGGATTTTATCGACGCACTGGCCTCCGGAGCTCCTGTCCCGGGCGGCGGTGGAGCTTCCGCTCTGGTGGGGGCTTTGGGAACAGCCCTTGGCAGCATGGTTGGAAATCTGACCCTGGGAAAAAAGAAATATGAAGCCGTACAGGATGATATAAAAGCAATACTGGAAAAGGCAAAATCACTGCAGCAGGAACTTCTTTTACTGGTAGAGAAAGATGCGGAGGTGTTTGAGCCGCTTTCCAGGGCATATGGGCTGCCCAAGAACACTGAAGAGGAAAGGCAAAAGAAAGAGGAGATACTGGAGAAAGCTTTGAGGCTTGCCTGCAGTGTACCGTTGGAAATCATGGAAAAGGCCATGGAAGCCATAGCTCTTCATGAGGAACTGTTGCAGAAAGGTTCCAGGATAGCCATAAGTGATGTGGGTGTAGGTGTGCTCTTCTGCAAATCCGCTTTGATGGGGGCTTCTTTAAATGTCTTCATAAACACAAAGCTGATGAAGGACAGGCAATATGCCGAAGAGATCAATGCCAGGGCTGAAGAGATGCTCAAGAGCGGCATGAAGAGAGCGGACACGGTATACACGGAAGTGGAAAACAGCTTGAGAAAATGAGATAAGTGAGCTTATCTCAATCGAAATCGAAAAGCCTGATGAGGATATAGTTTAAATCATACCACTTACAATTGCTTACATCGAACCAATTGCATAAATTATTCAGGTTACGATTGTTCATATGGTCAAATTTAATACATATCACGGTTTGACAGGTCTGAACACTGAAAGACCAGCTAATTAAAGTCAAGAGTTTTTAAGAAAAAGCTTTATGAATTTTTGAAAACTCCTGACATAGAAAAAATGCATAACAACAAGACCACCTTTGCGAAGTAGACATAAAATA
>Ga0134099_1002689_pt1 | contig 14227 bp, 13 predicted proteins | sample 10_taG_2_FD_105482 | JGI IMG/M metagenome (GOLD analysis project Ga0134099, IMG submission 105482) | Switchgrass degrading microbial communities from high solid loading bioreactors in New Hampshire, USA - 10_41_5_180_A2 metaG | ecosystem: Engineered > Bioreactor > Semi-continuous > Anaerobic >...
AGGCCTACGGATTCCGCTCCTTCGAGAACTTCCGCCGGAAGATCCTGCTGGCTGCCTAGTTTCCAGTTTCCAAGATGGTGACGTGGCGGCGTTCACTGCCTCCACAACAATTGACGGAGAGCGGCTGAAAACCAGGCTGACGCGACGAAGGACCGGGCGCTGCCGCCCGGTCCTGTTTGCCGCACGTCACCCCTCGTCGTCCGGGTCCTCCCGCTGCCTGCCGCGTCTTCCTCGTCGTGGCGCTCCCGGCGTCCCCGCAGTCGGGTCGCCGGACAGGTCTCCTATGAAGCCGTCTCCAGCTGCGCCAGGGCGTTGTCCAGGATCTGATACATCTCGTGCTTCGGCCGGAAGCCCACCAGTTGACCGATGGGCTTGCCCTTATGGAAGAGGATCATGGTCGGGATCGACATCACGCCGAACTGGCCCGCCCAGTGCTGCTCCTCGTCCACGTTGAGCTTGGCAATCTTGATGCGGTGGCCGTTGTCCCTTGCGTAATCTTCCAGGATCGGGCCGATCATGCGGCAGGGACCGCACCAGGGGGCCCAGAAATCGACCAGCACCGGCAAGTCCGACTGCAGCACCTCCGCCTCGAAGGTGGCATCGGTGATCGGAACCGTGTACTGCGCCATGAGCGCTCCCTCCTGCTCAATGATACCCCGTATGGTATCTCTTCGTGCTTAGGACGCCTTTAGTCTGCACGGGGATACGGCTCGGGCGCGCACACTACCATCGAAAAGCGCAAAAGAATTGGGGGAAAGCTCTTCCACAGGCCGACCCAACTTTGGTAAAATGGCTTTGCAAAAGTGCTGCGGTATGCGGTGGGAGTCGCCCGCAGACTTTAACTAGGAGTGCAGGAGGTGACCCGGTACGTTGTCCGCCTATCGCAGACCCGTAGCGTTGATCGTGTTGGACGGGTGGGGGATCAACCCCAATCCCCGGGGCAATGCGGTGGCGATCGCCCGGCATCCCAACTTTGACCGGCTGATGGCCCGGTACCCCCACACGACCCTCACGGCATCGGGAGAGGCGGTGGGCCTGCTACCCGGGCAGATGGGTGACTCGAATGTGGGCCACCTGAACCTCGGGGCGGGGCGCATCGTCTACCAGACTCTGGTTCGCATCCATCGCGCCATTCGCGACGGCTCGTTCTTCACGCTGCCCGCGTGGCAACTGCCCCTGGAGCGGGCCCGGAAGCCCGGCGCTGCCCTGCATCTGATGGGACTCGTCTCCGACGGCGGCGTGCACAGCCACATGGACCACTTGATGGCCCTGATCGAGCTGGCCGCACGGGAGAAGGTGGAGCGGCTGTATGTCCACGCCTTCCTGGACGGCCGCGACGTGCCGCCCAAGTCCGCCCTTCCCTATCTGGAGCAGGTGGAGGCCAAGCTGAAGGAGGTCGGCGTCGGCCGAATTGCCACCATCGCCGGCCGGTACTACGCCATGGACCGCGACCGGCGCTGGGACCGCACGCAGAAGGCGTTCCTGGCCATCACCCGGGGTGAGGGCGAGCGGGCGTCTTCCATCCAAAACGCCATCGAGAAAGCGTACGCCCGGGGCGAGACCGACGAGTTCGTGCTGCCCACGGTGATCGAGGGCGTGGACGGCCGCCTGGGGCCCGATGACGGGGTGATCTTCTTCAACTTCCGGCCCGACCGGGCGCGGCAGCTTGTGCGCGCCCTGCACGAGACCGCTTTCGACAGTTTCAAGCGCCCCGAGGACTTCCGGCCCGTCCCGCTGGTCACCATGACCCAGTACGACCAGACCTTCACCGACATCCCCGTTGCGTTCGGTCCCCAGTTCGTGGACGTGCCGATGGGCCAGGTGGTCTCCGAGGCCGGCCTGCGCCAGCTGCGCATCGCCGAGACCGAGAAGTACGCGCACGTCACCTACTTCTTCAACGGCGGCGAGGAGCGGGTTTTCCCCGGCGAGGAACGGGTGCTGATCCCCTCGCCGAAGGTGGCTACGTACGACCTCAAGCCGGAGATGTCGGCCTACGAGGTGGCCCGCGAGGCGGTGAAGTGGATTGAGCAGGATAAGACCGACTTCATCGTGCTCAACTTCGCCAATCCCGACATGGTGGGCCACACCGGCGTGCTGGAGGCGGCCGTGAAGGCCGTGGAGGCGGTGGACGAGTGCCTCGGCCAGGTGGTGGACGCCCTGCTGGCCAAGGGCGGTGCGGCCATCATCCTCGCCGATCACGGCAACTGCGACCAGATGATCGACTACGAGACCGGCACGCCGCACACCAACCACACGCTGAACCCCGTCCCCTGCATCCTCGTCGACGACCAGCGGCTGACGGCCAAGCTGAAGCCCGGCGTGCTGGCCAACGTGGCGCCGACGCTGCTGGAGATCATCGGCCTGCCCAAGCCGCCGCAGATGGATGCCGATTCGCTGCTGGTGAAAAACGCGGAAGGAGCCTGATTTCCCATGACGACGATCGTGAATGTGCACGCGCGCGAGGTCCTGGATTCCCGCGGCAACCCCACCGTTGAGGTCGAGGTGATGCTCTCCTCCGGCGCGTCCGGCCGGGCGATCGTGCCCTCGGGCGCTTCCACCGGTCAGTTCGAGGCGGTGGAGCTGCGCGATGGCGACAAGTCCCGCTACGGCGGCAAGGGCGTGCTGAACGCGGTCCGGAACGTTAACGAGGTGATCGCCGAGGCGGTTACGGGTCTGGACGCCGCGGATCAGGTGGAACTGGACCAGACGCTGATCCGGCTCGACGGCACCCCCAACAAGGCGAAGCTGGGCGCCAACGCCATTCTGGGCGTCTCGCTGGCCGCCGCCCGCGCCACCGCCGCGGCCCTGGGCATCCCGCTCTACCGCCACGTGGGCGGCCTGAACGCCCGCGTCCTGCCCGTGCCGATGATGAACATCCTGAACGGCGGCAAGCACGCGGACAACAACGTCGACATGCAGGAGTTCATGATCTTCCCCGCCGGGGCCCCGTCGTTCGCCGAGTCGCTGCGCATGGGCGCCGAGGTCTTCCACGCCCTGCGCTCCGTGCTGAAAGCGAAGGGCTACAACACCGCCGTCGGCGATGAGGGCGGTTTCGCGCCCGACCTGAAGTCCAACGAGGAGGCGATCACCGTCATCCTCGAGGCCATCGAGAAGGCCGGGTACAAGCCGGGGCAGGACGTCTTCCTCTGCATGGACGTCGCCTCCTCGGAGCTCTTCCACGACGGCAAGTACGTGCTGGCCGGCGAGGGCAACAAGGTCCTCACCACCGAGCAGCTGATCGACCTGTGGGACAGCTGGACCCGGCAGTACCCGATCGTCTCCATCGAGGACGGCGTGGCCGAGGACGAGTGGGACGCCTGGGTCGAACTCACCCGGCGGCTGGGCGACCGGGTGCAGCTGGTGGGCGACGATTTCTTCGTCACCAACACCAAGCGGCTGTCCCGGGGCATCGAGGCCGGCGCGGCCAACTCCATCCTGGTGAAGGTCAACCAGATCGGCACCCTGACCGAGACGATGGAGGCCGTGGCCATGGCCCACCGGGCGGGCTACACTGCCGTGATGTCCCACCGGTCCGGCGAGACGGAGGACACCACCATCGCCGACCTGGCCGTGGCGCTCAACTGCGGGCAGATCAAGACCGGCGCCCCGTCCCGCACCGACCGGGTGGCCAAGTACAACCAGCTGCTGCGCATCGAGGAGGAGCTGGGCGACGCCGCCATCTTCGCTGGCCTCTCCGTCATCAAGGGCCGGAAGAAGTAGGATTGAGCCCGGCGTCACGTGGGTAGAATGAGGTTGGGCGCCCGACTGGCCGGGCGCCCAACTGGAGGCCGCTGTCGCCGTCCCACCGTACAGATGCCGGCGAAGCGTGGCCTCGCCGCTACCTGATAGCGGAGAGGACCAGCAAGGTTGCGATGACGATGATCGACTGAACCGCTTTGGGTCCAATCTCGATCGTGATCTTCACCATGGCTGGCCCCTCCTTTCCGGGACTGGCCGCCAGCCTCCGCCATCAGGATATCAGACCGGGGTTGCGAAACTTGTCGAAGTTTGGCGGCCCCGGTTCCTGATTGATTGTACGATTCACCGCGATGTGGTACAATTGACAAGCTAACATGGGCAGCAGGAGGGGGTGAAGCAATGACGACATTCGTGCTGGTGCTTCATACCCTGTTTGCGCTTGGCCTGATCTCGACGGTTCTCATGCAGTCCGGCAAGAGCGCGGGCCTCTCCGGTTCCATCGCAGGCGCCGGCGAGCAGATCTTCGGGAAGAAGAAGGGCTTGGACGAGATCCTGAACCGGTTCAGCATGGCCTTCGCTGTGCTCTTTATCCTCACGTCAGTGGTCATGCTCTTCCTGGAGACGCGGGGTTAGTGTTACGCAGCGATATAGGTGCGAAAGGGGGTCGGGCGCAAGTCTGGCCCCTTGTTCGTTTGTGGGGGGTGTGCCATGCCGATCGTCGCCCGCAGCGGTGAGCCGGTGTTCGTCCGGGGCGGTCCGGTCGGTTGCCTGGCCCTGCACGGCTTCGGCGGTTCGCCGGCCGAGATCGGCCCGGTGGTCGCCGCCCTGGCGGAGCGGGGCTACACGGTGGCGGCGCCCGTGCTGCCCGGGCACGGCGGCGCACCGCCGGAACTGGCGCGCACCCGGTTCCGGCACTGGATCCGGGGCGCCGAGCAGGCCCTGGAGCAGCTGGAGGCCGAATGTGCGCATGTCCACCTGGTCGGCTTTTCCATGGGCGGGCTGATCGCCCTTCATGTCGCGGCCCGCCGGGAGGTCGGCTCGGTCTGCACCCTGGCGGTTCCCGTCCTTCTGGAAGACCCCGCCCCGCTCATGGATCACCTCGCCCGCTACCTGAACCCGCCTCCCGGCGCCATACGCTCCCTGGTGCGCCTGGCCCGCCTCGTGCGCCGAGACCTGGGACGGGTCACCGCTCCCGTGCTCGCACTGCAGGGCGACCGCGACAGGTGGATCGCACCGGAAAGCGCGGCGTACCTGGTCAGCCACGTGTCCAGCCGCCACGCGGTGTGTCGCGTCCTCGCGGGGCGGGGGCACTTCCTGGCCCTGGAACGCGGCCGGAAGGAGGTCGCGGCGCAGGTGGCAGACTGGATCGCGTCATCCGAAATCGGGTGGAGACCTTAAATGCTGGGTCTATAAACCAAAAGGGCCATCTCCAAATGGCCCTTTCCCCGAATAGACCATTAGCACCCATTCGGGTACGATATTTGTGAAGTCTGTCACAATAGGCGGGTGATCTCTGGTGATCGGACCAGTCCTGCGTCGTGCCGAGGCTGGGCGGCCGCCGAGCCGGCGAGAGATACTGCTGATGCTCCGGGCCGACGAGAGCGAGTACCAGAGCCTGCTGGAGGTGGCCGGACGCATCTGCCGGCAGACGAAAGGCGACCAGCCGTCGCTGCGAACCCTGGTGGACGTGGAGACCGTCGGGAGTCGGGCCCGCGCCCTCGACATCATCGGGAACGCCTGGCAGCAGGGATGCGAGTCCGTCCTGCTGTGCGCGTCGTCGGCATATGAGGCCGTGGAGGAGGTGGCGGTCCTCATCCGGGAGATTCGCACCCACATGGGCATGTGGGTTGCGCTCGGGATGGGCGAGCGTCCCTACGAGGTGTACGCGCTGTGGCGGCAGGCGGGGGCCGAGGAGTATCTCCTGCCCCACGAGTGCAGTAACCCGCAGCTGTACGCCCGGTTGCATCCCGGCCATTCGCCGGCCGAACGCCTCACCCGCTGCCTCTGGCTCCGGGGCCTCAACTACCGCGTGACGGGCGGACTGTGCGTGGGCGTTCCCGGCCAGACCAGTGAGGACGTGGCGGACGACCTGGAAGTGCTGCGGAACGCGGCTTTCACGGGGGTGGTCCTGCGCAGCGCCACGCCGGGGGCCGATGTGCTGCGGGTGCTGGCGATCGCGCGGCTCTGCCTGCCCCGGGCCGACCTGTGGGTGGCCACCGACGATCCCGTTCTGCAGGCCAGGGCCCTCACCTGCGGGGCGAACATCCTGGCCACGACCCACCTGGAGGGCACGGCCCCCCGCGAGCGACTGATGACCCTGATGACGGCCGGATGAGACCAGCAATTACACATTTCCCTGTTGACGGGTGCCACGCACCGTGGTAATGTAAGGCTCAACACAACTACATAGCGTTGACTCTTATCCAGAGTAGGCTGAGGGACTGGCCCGATGACGCCACGGCAACCGGCACGTATCCCGCGTGCAACGGTGCCAATTCCTGGTGGAAGGCACTTGCCTTCCCGAAGATAAGAGGCAGCCGGAAGAACTTGACCTTTTTCTGTGCGCCTCTTTTCGGGCGCACTTTTCTATTGCTGTGCAGTATGGCGGTGATTCCGGGGTGATTGAACTCAAGGACCTCACCAAAGTGTTCAGGCAGAACGGGCAAGAGACGGTGGCGCTGCGGAACGTGAGCCTGCGGGTGCCGAAGGGCGAGATCTTCGGCATCCTGGGGCAGAGCGGCGCCGGCAAGTCGACCCTGATCCGGTGCGTCAACCTGCTGGAGCGGCCGACGTCGGGTGAGGTATGGGTGGACGGGCGTGAGATCACCCGCCTCTCCCCTGCCGAACTGCGGGCGGTGCGCCGGGAGATGGGCATGATCTTCCAACAGTTCAACCTGTTCGACTCCCGCACGGTCGCCGGCAACGTGGCCTACCCCCTGGAAGTGGCGGGCTGGCCCCGGCAGCGCATCAACGAGCGCGTGGCGGAGCTGCTGGCCCTGGTGGGCCTGTCCGACAAGGCCGGCGCCTACCCGGCGCAGCTCTCCGGCGGGCAGAAGCAGCGGGTGGGCATCGCCCGGGCCCTGGCGCTCGGCCCCAAGCTCCTGCTCTCCGACGAGGCGACCTCCGCCCTCGACCCCGACACCACCCGGTCCGTGCTCGACCTGCTGCGCGAGATCAACCGGCGGCTCGGGCTGACCATCCTGCTGATCACACACCAGATGGAGGTCGTGAAACAGGTCTGCGACTCGGTGGCCATTCTGGAGGAAGGACAGCTGGTGGAGCAGGGCCGGGTGCTGGAACTGATCGGGCGGCCGGGCTCACGGCTGCGGCAGCTCCTCTACGAGCCGTTCCGCGACACGGGTTTTCACGTGAGCCCGCAGGGCGTCCTGGTGGCGCTGTTCTTCGTGGGCCAGTCGGCCGAGGAGCCGCTCATCAGCTCGGTGGTTCGGAATTTCCAGGTGGATGCCAACATCGTGCAGGGTGCCGTCGAGCGCATCGCCGGGACCACCGTGGGCCGGCTGCTGGTGGAGCTCACGGGCCGGCCGGAGGACGTGCAGGCCGCCCTGCAGTACCTGGAGGCGCGCGGCGTCTCACCGGAGGTGATCCAGCGTGGCTGACCTGGGGCCGATGATCTTCAAGGCAACCCTGGAGACGCTTTACATGACGGGGGTTGCGGCCCTGTTCACGCTGCTCTTCGGCGTGCCGCTGGGCGTGCTGCTGGTGATCACCGCCCGGGGCGGGATCTGGCAGGCACCGGCCCTGAACCGCACGCTCGGGGTGCTGGTCAACATCGGGCGCTCCACGCCCTTCGTGATCCTGATGGTGGCCGTGGCCCCGCTCACCCGGGCGATCGTGCATACCTCCATCGGCACCACGGCGGCCATCGTGCCGCTGGTGGTGGCGGCCGTTCCGTTTATGGCCCGGGTCGTGGAGCAGGCGCTCCACGAGGTGAGCCCCGGCCTGGTCGAGGCCGCCCTCGCCATGGGCTCCACCAACTGGCAGGTGGTCACCAAGGTCCTGCTGGCCGAGGCCAGGCCCTCCCTGGTGCGGGGCACCGCACTGATGCTGGTCAACCTGGTGGGCTACTCGGCCATGGCCGGCGCCATCGGCGGCGGCGGCCTGGGCGACGTGGCCGTCAAGTGGGGATACAACCGCTTTCAGATGGACGTGATGTACGTCAGCCTGGTTGTCCTGGTGGTCCTGGTCCAGGTGATGCAGTGGATTGGCGATAACCTGGCAAACAGGTTTACGCATAAATAGACGCAACAGAAATTGAGGAAGGTGAGTGTGAGATGAACCGGAATGTGCGTCTCGTGCTGGCTCTGGTCCTGTCGCTGGGGCTCCTGGCGGGCTGCGGCGGTGCCAGCAAGGCTCCCGTGCAGGGAGAGCAGGGAGGGCAGCCCTCTCAGCAGCAGGAGCAGGTGACCCTGAAGGTGGGGGCCACGGTCACCCCGCATTCCGAGATCCTGGAGTCGATCAAGGACGAGGCGGCGGCCGAGGGGATTAACCTGGAGATCGTGGTGTTCACCGACTATGTGCCGCCCAACATCGCTCTGGCGGAAGGGGATCTGGATGCCAACTACTTCCAGCACCTGCCCTATCTGAACAACTTCAACAAGGAGCGCGGGCTCGACCTGGTGTCGGTGGGAGCCGTCCACCTGGAGCCGCTGGGGCTCTACTCGATCAAGGTGAACAGCCTGAGCGAGCTGCCCGATGGTGCGACGGTCTCCATCCCCGACGACCCGACCAACGCCGGCCGGGCGCTCAAGCTGCTGGCTGACCAGGGGCTGATCACCCTGAAGGAGGGGGTCGGCGTTGAGGCCACGCCCAAGGACGTGGTGGAGAACCCCCGGAACCTGAACCTGCAGATGCTTCAGGCCGAGTACCTGCCCCGCAGCCTGCAGGACGTGGACGCGGCGGTGATCAACACCAACTACTACCTGGACGCGGAGAAGAACCTGGGCGTGAAGGCCACCGTGCTTGCCCGGGAGTCGGCTGAGGACAACCCGTACGCCAATGTCGTCGCCGTCCGCAAGGGCGACGAGGACCGGCCGGAGATCCAGAAGCTGATGACCCTGCTGCGGTCTGACGCCGTGGCCAAGTTCATCAACGAGAAGTATGGCGGTGCCGTCATCCCGGCCTTCTGAGCAACTGCCAGAAAGAGGTTGACGAGCTCCGGGACAGTTGCTAGAATAGTCTCGCTTGCGGAAGCGGAATAGTGCAGGACCCGCCTGATCGCTGAATCCCTGTGGCGAGCGGGGAGCGGGGGACCCACATCTCTGGGGCGAATCGCACCCGAGGCTCCGGCTGGAGCGGAGGATGCGTAGGGGCACGCTTTGGCGCTCCGAGTCCGTCAGCTAACCTCGTAAGCGTGGTCAAGGTGGTGGGCCCTTCCATTTGTTCTCCATTTCCCAATGGGGGTCGCCAGACCTTGAGCCCTGCTGTGCCTTCAGGCGGGCGTCGGCCGATTTCGGCCGGCGCCTTTTCCGTTCCCCAAGCCTGGCCGGGTGCCAGCTATAGCGCCGATGAGGAGGGTGGAGAACATGCTGCGGTACTGCGTGATAGGTGCAGGGCACGGCGGGCTCGCACTGGCGGGACATCTGGGCGTGATGGGCTTCCCCGTCGCACTGTGGGCGCGCAGCCCGGCGGCGCTGGAGCCGGTACGCGCCGCGGGCGGCGTGTTCCTGGAGGGCGAAGTGGAGGGGTTCGGACCTGTGCGGGTGGCGGAAACCCTGGCCGAGGCGCTGGAGTGGGCCGACGTCCTGCTGGTGGCGCTGCCCGCCTCGGCGCACCGGGAGATGGCCCGCCTCTGCGCACCCCACCTGCGGGACGGCCAGCGGGTGCTGTTGCTCCCCGGCCGCACCGCCGGGGCTGTCGAGTTTGCCCATGTGCTGCGGGAGGAGGGCTGCACCGCGGACGTGACCCTGGGCGAGGCGCAAACCTTCCCCTACGCCAGCCGCAAGGTGGGGCCCTGCCATGCCCGCATTCACGGCGTCAAGCGGAGGGTGCTGGCGGCGGCGTTGCCGGCCTCGCGCACGGGCGAACTGCTGGCGGCGATCAAGCCCGCCCTGCCCCAGTTCATGCCGGCCCGCTGGGTCTGGAAGACCTCGCTGGACAACGTGGGTGCGATCTTCCATCCCGGAGTCACCCTTCTGAACGCGGGACGGGTCGAGTCCACGGGCGGCGCCTTCCGTCATTACGTGGAAGGCATCACCCCGTCGGTGGCGGCACTGCTGGAGCGGCTCGACGAGGAGCGGGTGGCCGTAGCCCGGGCCCTGGGCGTGGGCGCCCTCACCGCCCGGGAGTGGCTGGCCGAGGCCTACGGCGTGGAGCGCCCCACGCTGTACGAGGCGATCCAGGCCACCACCGCCTACGCTGACGTGGCCGCTCCCTCTCACCTTAACCACCGCTACATCTGGGAGGACGTGCCCACCGGTCTCGTGCCCATCGCCTCGCTGGGCGAGGCGTGCGGCGTCGCCACGCCGGTCACGGACGGGCTGATCCAGCTTGCCAACGGCCTGTGCGGCGTCGACTTCCGGGAGACCGGCCGGACCCTGGCCCGGCTGGGCATGGCGGGCTGGGGGCCGGAGCGAATCAGCCAGTACGCGCTGGAAGGGGATGTGATGGGCCTTGTCTAAGCGAAGGGTAATTGGCGCCGCCATCGGCGACGACGTCCACGTGGGGGGTGTGGTGCGCTTCCTGCAGCTGGCGGAGCAGGTGGGCTACGAGGTGCGCGCCCTCGGCCCCGCCGTCTCCGTGGAGCGCCTGCTGGCCGAGGTGGCGGCGTGGGATCCCGAAATGGTGGCCGTGGGCTACCGACTGACCCCCGAGTCCGGCCGGGCGGTTCTATCCCATCTTGCCCGGCTGGCCCGGGAGCAGGGGCAGGCTGGTCGGCGCTGGGTCCTGGGCGCCACCGATCCGGTGGCGGCAGAGGCGCGGGACCTGGGCTTCTTCACCGCCATCTTTGGCGGGTCGGCCAGCTGGCAGGACGTGGTGGACTTCCTGCGGGGCGAGCCCGCCCGCGCCGCTGGCGGGATTCCGCCCCAGCGGCTGGTGGAGCGCATCGAGTGGAAGCATCCCTTCCCGCTCCTGCGCCACCACTTCGGGCAGCCCACTGTCGCGGCGACGGCGGAGGGCATCCGCCGCATCAGCGCGGCGGGCGTGCTGGACGTGATCAGCCTGGGCACCGACCAGAACGCCCAGGAGCACTTCTTCCGCCCGGAGGAGATGGACCCCCGGGAGCACGGCGCCGGAGGGGTGCCGGTGCGGACGGCCGACGACCTCCGGGCGCTCTACGCGGCGTCCCGCACCGGGAACTTCCCGCTCATGCGCTGCTACAGCGGCACGCGCGATCAACTGGCCTGGGCAGAGATGCTGCACGAGACCATCCACAACGCCTGGGCGGCGGTTCCGCTCTTCTGGTACAGCGAGTTGGACGGGCGCTCCCGGCGGTCGCTCACGGAGTCCATCCCGGAGGTGCAGGCGGTCTTCCGCTGGCACGCGGAGCGGGGAATTCCGGTGGAGTCCAACGAGAGCCACCACTGGTCCCTCAGGGACGCCCCGGACGTGGTGGCTGTGGCCGCGGCCTACATCGCCGCCTACAACGCCCGCCAGGCCGGTGTGCGGGACTACGTGCAGCAGCTCATGTGGAACAACCCGCCCCTGACCTCGCCGGCGATGGACCTGGCGAAGATGCTGGCCAAGCTGGAACTGGTGGAGTCCCTGGCCGGCCCGGACTTCCGGGTGTGGCGGGAGTGCCGCACGGGGCTCACGTCGATGCCGGCCGGCTTCGACCGGGCCAAGGGGCACCTGGCAGCCTCCACGTTCCTGCAGATGACGGTGAAGCCGCACATCGTGCACGTCGTCAGCCACTCCGAGTACCACCACGCCGCCACGGCCGAGGACGTGATAGAGGCCTGCCACGTGGCCATGGGTGCGATCCAGCTGGCCCTGCAGGGGCTGCCGGACATGGCGCGGGACGAGGCGGTGCAGGAGCGCAAGGCCGAACTGGTGCGGGAGGCCCGGCTGCTGCTGGACGCCATCGCCGCGCTGGCGCCGCCCGGCGTGGACGACCCGCTCACCCACGCGCCGACCCTGGCGGCGGCGGTGCGCACGGGGCTGCTGGACGCTCCGCACCTGATGGGCAACCCGGCAGCGAGAGGGGAGGTGGCCGTCCGCTTCGACGACGGCGCCTGCCGGGCGTGCGACCGGCAGACGGGCAGGGTGATCGGCGAGGCGGAGCGCATCGCCATGACGGCGGCCAGAGAACTGGTGAAGGGGGGAAACCGGTAGTTGAGTCGGATCGCAGGCATCGCCGGCCAGGCTGACCGGGTCCGCATCGCGCGGATGCTGGAGGCGATGGCGCACAGGGGGCGGTACGGCCAGCACATCTGGACCGCCCCCGCCGGTTGGGGCCTCGGCTGCCTCCAGCGCGGCGGCGACGGCGGCTTGCAACCGCTGGCCAACGAAGACGGGACGCTCTGGCTGGCGATGGACGGGGAGATTCACAACCATCGGGCGCTCCGGGAAGAGTTGGCCGGGCGCCACACGTTCAGGACCGAGTCGGACGCGGAGGTGGTGCTCCACCTGTTCGAGGAGTACGGCCCCGCCTGTGTGGAGCGCCTCGACGGTCCGTTCGCTCTGGCGATCTGGGGGGAAGAGACGGGGCTCTTCCTCGCCCGGGACGTCCTGGGCGTGAAGCCGCTTTACTGGGGCGAGGACGAGGAGGGGAACCTGCTCTTTGCCTCCGAGATCAAGGCCCTGGTGGCCGAGGTGCCCCGGGTGCAGGCGCTCCCGCCCGGCCACCGCTGGCGGGTCGGGGGAGCGGTCGAGGCCTTCGACCGGTTGCCGGCGCCTCCGGTCAGCGTGACCGAGGCAGGGGAAGCGGTCAAAGCCCTGGACCGCGCGCTGAACGAGGCGGTTCAGAAGCGGCTGGCCGGCGCCGGGCCCGTGGGCTGCTTCCTGAGCGGAGGGCTCGACTCCAGCCTGGTGGCGGCCGTCGCACGGCGGCACATTGGAGGCGACCTGCACACCTTCGCAGTGGGGATGGAAGGGTCGGCGGACCTGGAACACGCCCGACAGGTGGCAGCCGACCTGGGGACGATCCACCACGAGCGGGTGCTCACGGAGGCGGAAGTGGTGGAAGCCATCCCGCGGATCGTCGACGCCCTGGAGTCGTGCGACCCTGCACTGGTCCGCGGCGCCGTGGCCACCTACTTCGCCTCCGCCCTGGCCGCAGAGCACGTGCCGATCGTGCTTTCCGGCGAGGGCGCCGACGAGCTGTTCGGCGGCTACCACTATCTCGCCGAGTTCGATGGGGCCGACCGTGCGCTGTCGGCTGAACTGCGCGCCCTCACCGCGGCCTTGCACAACACCGGCCTGCAGCGCGTCGATCGCATGGCCGCCATCCAGGGCCTGGAGGTGCGCATGCCCTTCCTGGACAGGTCGCTGGTCGAGCTGGCGTTCCGCATGGGGCCCGGCCTGAAGCGCCGGAAAGGGGAGGGCAAGTGGATCGTGCGGCTCGTTGCGGAGCGCTACCTCAGGCCCGGGACCGTGTGGCGCACCAAAGAGAAGTTTGCCATCGGTACGGGGATCGGCCCCACGCTGGAGCGGTACGCCCAGCGGGCGGTGCCGGGAGCAGTGCTCGCGAGGGAGCGGACCCCGCGGGGCTTGCCCTTCGCTTCCAAAGAGGAGTACCTCTACTGGAGCTTCTTCCGCAGGCGCTACGGCCGGGAAGACGTGCTGGCGCTGATGGGGCGCAGCCGGAGCCTGAACCCGGGGCAGCGCTGGGTGGGGGCGTTGTGAACAGCGCCGGCGCATCGCGGAAACGCACCGTGGCGGCAGGGGTTGTGGTGCCACAAGTCTGTACCGTCTGGGTCAGCGTCAGTCCGCGCCCCGGCTGACCCGGTGGTTGCACTGATTGGAACAGGTCGCGGCCCGGGCTGGAACGGCCCTGGCCGCGACCCGGTGTGTTGACCGCCTTGTGAACCGGCCTGCGCCGGTGCAAAAGGCGGGCGCCATCGGGCTGCCGACGAGGCGGTTACATACATATGTGCGCTCGCCCTTGCCGCGCTCCGGCGCCGGAGCGCGGCCGGGTGAGGTGCGTGGAACCCTGCGCCAGAACATTTTTTCTGCCGCAAAGCGGCCGCGAGGGTGTTGACCGAAGGGAGGCGCGCGTCGTAAGATAGCTAACGCCGCCACCGAGCGGAGACAGTCAGGAAGGCCGGTGGGCGCCGCACCAGAGATTGGGTGTTGACGGAACCCACCTGTCTCCGATAGACTGGTCATCCGCCGGTTCACGGCGGGGCCGCAACGGCGGCGGCCGTACCTGATGGCAAGATCTGAACGGTTGACGCCGTCTCCGGTATGTGCTAAACTGTACAAGCTGTCGCCTGACGGCAGCGGGTCTCGAACCTTGAAAACTAAACAGTGCAGAGCCAAGCGAGTCGAGACTCCAGAAGGAGCCAAGCAAGCTTTCTACGGAGAGTTTGATCCTGGCTCAGGACGAACGCTGGCGGCGTGCCTAAGA
>Ga0134099_1002693_pt1 | contig 14197 bp, 10 predicted proteins | sample 10_taG_2_FD_105482 | JGI IMG/M metagenome (GOLD analysis project Ga0134099, IMG submission 105482) | Switchgrass degrading microbial communities from high solid loading bioreactors in New Hampshire, USA - 10_41_5_180_A2 metaG | ecosystem: Engineered > Bioreactor > Semi-continuous > Anaerobic >...
AGACAAGGCTTTCCACGCGGCTATGGCGGCGGTTCCTCCGCTGACTTACTAGGATGCGACCCCGGAGCCTCTCGAGGCACCGGGGTCCTCGGTCTTACCAGATGTGTTCCGGCCTGCGGTCGTGGGGCGCCCACGCTATTCGTTCATCTACCTGCCGGAAGACCGAATAGCAGATGGGTTGGAAGTACCTTAGCCAAAACCGGCTGCCGTAGATGTTGTGGGACTCGAAGTCGACAGAGCAGCGCTCAAAGCCGCGCGCTCTTGCCGCGCGGAGCACCTCATCCAGCAGTGCCGACCCGACGCCGCCTCCCCGGTGTTCCTCCAAGGTGAAGGCGCCCGTTACGCTGGCTGTCTTTGGGTCAGTGATGATGAAGCTGGCGTTCTTGTACGACGGTTCCCACTGCATGTACGCGATGGGTTTGTCACCCCGGAACGCCAAGTAGACGAAATGGGATTCTTGGGACATCCATTTTTCGACGCGTTCACGGAGTCCGCTCAGATCCACCGCGGGCATGAAGATGGGCGATTCGGCCATGTATCTGGAGTGGAGTTCTTTGAGGGTCGCGAGGGAGTCCAGGTCAGAGAGGGTCGCCTGGCGTATGTAAAAGTCCTTGTCATCATGGACGGTCGCGCCTATTGGCTCTACCCCCCGGACGGCGTCCACGCAAGCCATGCCGAAATGGGACCAAAACCAGGCGTTTACGGCGTCTTGGTCGTGGGCGAAAATGGTGACGGCGTGGGCGAAGCACCCGTTCCTCACCCATTTCTCGCCCAAAAGCTCGTACATGCGCCTGTAAATGTACTGTCGTCGTTCGCCGGCGATGTCCCCTGCTACAGCGTGGCCCCACTCGCCCACGTAAGCCCCGCGGAAAGGTCCCCTCAGTCCATGTACCAGGTTTGTGGTCATGAACCCGACCAGGCGGTCGCCATCAATGGCGGCGACGCCAGGCGCACGGCTGTAAGCTCGTCGAATTAGGGGCAGGAGCTCTCCAAAGTTCTCGTATCTCGCGGGCAAATGCGGGACGTGCCTTCTCTCGGCCCTGACCCTGCCCGCTGCAAGCAAAGCCGCTTCTCCAAGCAGTTCTTCTGTGAGGGGCACTATCCTAAGTGGGCTCATCTAACCCGCCTCCTTGCTTACATACCTGCCTCTATCATAGACTCGGGTACCCGCAGTTTGGGCTCAGCCTCGTAGAGACTATGAACTTCCTCATCGTCCTCCACAAGGGCGCGGGCAACCCTGTCAAGCAGGACAAAATCCTGCTCGGTCAGTTCCTCGTCTTTACCCGCGATGAGACCCCACACATCCCACGGGAGCATCTCTGCTTCGTTCAGGGCCGCGAGTTCCCTGATCAGGTTCCCGCGGACGAACCAAAGCCCCGACCATTCAAAGATGCCGAACTTGGCGGGGTCAGCCTCACCTGCCCTGCATTTTTGCCATCCTGCCGAGGCGTTTACAAACCGGCCTTCCGGTATGTCCAGCGTATCGAAGTCGATCGCGAGAGTCTTCTTCTGCAACTCATCCAGCTGGGCGTCAAGGCGGACCCAGCGTTCGCCGTTCCAATACTCGCAGATCCAGTGGTCCTCGAAGTGATCGGGAAGGAAATACGTGCCGAACCCGCATCGAGCTCTTGACGGAATCCCCTTGTGGCGGAGCATGGAACACAACAAAGTCGAGAAGTCCCTACAGTTGCCAAGAAACCGCTTTTCGAGCGGTCTCGCCGCGGTCAGCGGGGAGGGGTCTATCTCCATTATCACCTGGAGGATTCTCTCGACGGTGCGTGCCTGGACGTGCTTCTTTTGTTCTTCGGTCGGACTCACTCCATACCTACCGGCCCAGTGTACGTGCAGGACCAGGTCCTGAACGACCTTCACCAGCTCAGGCACGGTGTCCGGGAGGGCTTGAAACGCCAACTCCATGCTGCCCGGATTTGTAATCCTTGTGTGACGCGCGTAAAACTCCGCTCCTCTTGATGGGGTTGTTGAGGTAGTCATGGGAGGACCTCCTTTCGTTTGAAGGATGAGCCGTACCGAACATACGACAATGGTCCGACGTTGTCACGCGGTTTCTAGACATCTCGGTATAGAGGCATTGCGCCACCTTGCCATCTGGGTTTTTCTATCCTAAGGTCAACGACACGTTCCAAACCCCGTTGACTCCCTGTTGTCAAATAGAAGAGAATTTAAGCGGTATTTGACTCCTTGACACAAAAAACAGCAGTTCGGGCAGGAGCCAGTACTGTAAGAGACTGAGGAGATGGAGGTTCTAGAATGGGCAAGATACGGGTTTGCGTAGTGGGCTACGGCAACGTGGGAAAAGAGGCCATAGAGTGCATCCGCCAGGCACCGGACATGGAACTCGCGGGAGTTGTCAGGCGTAATCCTGAGAACCCAGGTCTGGACTGTCCGGTGGTGTCGTCCGTCGACGAGCTCGGGAAAGTAGATGTAGCCGTCTTGACGTCTCCTTCTCGTCAGATTCCGGCGATAGCTCCACTGTACCTGGAAAAGGGCATCAACACTGTGGACAGCTTCGACATCCATGGAGATCCCACGCTCGCCTTGAAGAAGGATCTGGACCAAGTCGGGAAGGCACACGGGAGCGTAGCCATTATATCCGCCGGCTGGGATCCCGGGACCGACTCGGTGTTCAGAGTTCTGTTTGCCGCTATGGCACCCAGAGGAATTACATACACGAACTTCGGACCCGGCATGAGCATGGGCCATACGGTCGCGGTCAAGGCCATCCCGGGTGTGAAGAATGCCTTGTCCATGACCTTGCCCGCGGGGTTCGGCACTCACAAGAGGGACGTGTACGTCGAGTTGGAAGACGGCGCGGACTTTGCGCAGGTTGCCGAGGCTATAAAGAAAGACCCTTACTTCGTCCATGACGAGACCCGCGTAACCAAGGTAGATAACGTTATGGAAATCGAAGCTATGGGGCACGGAGTGTTGCTCCAAAGGTACGGCGCCGCGGGCACAGCCGAGAACCTGGTCCTCGAATTGAAGACTCGCCTAACCAACCCGTCGGCGACGGCTCAGGTAATGGTGTCGGCAGCGCGCGCGTCCACCAGGATGAAGCCGGGCGCCTACACGCTGGTCGAAGTTCCGCCCATCGACCTTCTGCCGGGAGACAAGGATGACCTGGTGAAGCACTGGGTGTAGGGTTGTGATTCTCCGGGGGTTGCCTTGGGAAACGAAACGTATCCCAAGGCAACCCCCGGTTGGCTGACTACTCGCTGGGTCGCAAGCCGCCTCCCCCCGAGTAGATGGCGGAGTCGCCCCACGACGTTCCGGTCTTTCCGGGGAGTCTCTCTACGCTGTACATGGCGACATACTGCCCGTCTGGAGACCAGGTAGGGAAAAAGCACATCGTATCGCCATTCAGCGCAAACGGTCTCGCTTCTCCGCTTTGAGTGTCGAGGTAGTAGACGCCTTGCTCACCGTCGGCTTGTTGAAGTTCGTACACGTAAGCCGACGAATCCGGCGAGATGCTGGCCTGAAACGTTGAATCGCGTGCGGGTAGATCGCCTTTTATCAATCTGGCTGTCTTGGACTTCATATCAACGTTCCAAATGGAATTTGTCGTGTCCAAGGTGAGTTCTGCCTTCTCGGGCAGGTAATTGAGGTGGTGGATGTATCCTTGGTCCAGCGGGATGAAGGATATCTCCTCGCTCTTGCCGATAGTGATGTCGCCGCAAAAGACGCTGATGCCTCGCTTGCCTGTCTGCCGTGTCGCCAACAGGAACTTGCCGTCGGGTGAGATGGACGTAGAAGCTCCCTCCGGCGAGATCCAGCTGTCTAGTGACTATGACTTCACGGTCTTGGGATCAAGTGTCCTATGGTCCACTGATACCGGGGTTGCGCATCCGGACATCGTTACCGCGGCCACAACGACAACCACAGCCACGATGATGATCAGTCGACGGAGGGGTGTTTGCAGGGTCAATGTGCGTTGAGTCAAATGGAGCATCTCCTCTTGGAACCCCTACGTGTAAATCGTAGAGAGTGTCGTGGCGAAACGGGGCTACCCTTGCGAAGTACCTCGCTTTGTCACCTCCACATTAGGACAAGTGTAAGGGTCCTTTGGTTCCTCGCAGATATGCGCTTCTTGATGATGACGGGGACTCGGCCCGCGTTCGACGTGAGCCGAATCCCCAGGGACATGATCGCCTCGTGAGCGAGGTAAAGATCAGGAGGTGCGACGTCGCCTACTCCGCCGACAAGATCTCATACGCCCACTTAGCCACTTTACCGATGGTGTCGTTGCCGAGCCTCGTATCCTCCAGCTTCTGAGAGAGGCAGACGATGACGAACCTGGCGTTCGGTCCCGTGATTACTCCCGCGTCGTGCGTCACTCCTCGGACTTCACCGGTCTTGTGAGCGCAGACTGCTTCTCTCGGGAGGTATCTCGGCAACTTGTCGTTGTACTGCTGACGGGCCATGATGTCCAGCATGGTATCGCAGTCTCCGGGGTTCTCGATGGTCCGGTCAGCCAGGCCTTTGATGAGGAGGGCGACATCGTGGGCTGTGAGTCTGTTCCAGGGACCGTTGGGTTTGGGACGCATGAGATGGGCTTCGAGCTGTGACGACGTCGCCCCTTTCTCTGCCATATACGCGTTGACAGTCTCGCGTCCGACCCGGTCCATCACCAGGTTGGTGGCAGTGTTATCGCTGACGACTATCATCAGGTGTATCGCGTCCAGAAGGGTTATCTGTAGTCCGGAGTGTAACTCGCGGAGGACGCCAGAGCCCCCTACCTTGTCCTCTTTCCGCACTATAACCGCGTCATCCAGCCTGACGTTGCCCGCCCTGGCCTCATGAAACGCAGTCATCATGATGGGTATCTTTATGACCGAAGCGGCGGTGAACGAGTCATCAGGGTTCAGCCTAACGCGGCCTTTGCCGTCCAGATCCTCGATGACGACAGCCCAGTGGCCTCCAGCAGGCTCCAGCATGGAGACGAGTTCGGATTCCTTGCCTTGGAAACGTCCACTGACCTCCAGCCTAAGTTCCGTCTTGGCTTTTTCAAGACTCTCTCTCGCGGACTCCTTTGCGCTCATTCTAAATCCTCCTACCTAGAGATGGCCTTATCGCTGACAGGGATTCGCCGAAACGGGAAGCGACTCCTTGATTCTGCCGCCGGTTTGGGATTCGGCCGCCAGTTCGGGCCAGTAGTAGAAGTCCCGTGAAGGCGATAAAGGCTTCCGGCGGGTCCGGTTGTGACCATCCCCTCCGGAAGGGATTAGCGGACACGATTACGAAAAATCACTTATTGAGATTAATCGACAAGGAGGATCCCCATGCAGAAGCGGCTGCATCGTTCGGAAGTTCCCCCTCATCTCACATGGAATCTGGACGACATTTTTCCTTCGGTTGACGCTTGGGAAACGGAACTTGCGTCAGTAGCTCAGGATATCCCGACGGTGACCAAGTACAAGGGAAGGTTCGCTGAAGGCCCGTCGGTTTTGTATGAGTGCTTGGAGGCAGCCGAGGCCCTGGAGCGGCGGCTGCGCCGTGTAGTAAGTTACGCCAGCCTAAAGCAATCCGGCGACGGCACCGACCCGGCCAATCAGGCGGCCATGGGGAGGGCGTCCGCGCTGGCAGCGAAGGTTCAGGCCGAACTATCGTTCATCCGTTCGGAGGCGCTGGCCCTGCCTGATGGGACACTTGAGCGCTATCTCAAAGAACATGCCCCGCTCAAAGACTTCGAGCGCATGATCGGGAAGATGGTCAAGGAAAAGCCGCACTTGCTTCACCCCGAGACAGAGGTGGCTTTGGCGTCGTTGAGCGAGGTTCTGACCTCGCCGTCCCTCATCTACAACCGGTCCAAGGCCGCCGACATGACCTTCGAGCCGGTACTGGATAAGAACGGCGTCAGCCATCCCATGTCTTTCGCGCTGTACGAGGAGACTTACGAGAAACATCCCGACGTTGTCTTGCGCAGGAACGCCTACGCTTCCTTCACCAAGGGACTTAAGGCGTATCAGAACACTTACGGCGCGACGTGGGGCACCGAGGTCAAGAAGCACGTGGTTCTGGCCAAGTTGCGCGGGTACGAGTCGGCGACCCATATGCTGCTGGATGCCCAGGAGGTCGACATCGACGTATACAACCGCCTCCACGACATCATCCTCAAGGAGATCGCGCCGCATATGCGCCGCTACGCGAGGCTCCGCAAGCAGGTCCTTGGGCTCGACAAGATGCTGTACTGCGATATCGAGGCGCCGCTTGACCCCGATTTCAGCCCCAAGACCACGTTTGAAGAGGCGGCGGAACTTATCGTCAAGGGACTATCGGTGCTCGGGCCCGAATACACGGAGATTATCGCCAAAGGTATGAAGAGCAGGTGGATCGACCTCGCCGACAACATCGGGAAGTCTACGGGGGCGTTCTGCAACACCGTTCCCGGCGCCCACCCGTACATCCTGGTGACGTGGCAGGACAGCATGCGCAACGCGTTGGTCCTGAGCCACGAGCTGGGGCACGGAGGACACGGCGTGCTATCCCAGAGGTACCAGCGGTTCTACAATACGAGGAGCACCATGTTCTTCACCGAGGCGCCATCGACCATCAACGAGCTACTGGTCGGCAACTACATCATGTCTCAGAGCGACGATCCGCGGATGCGGCGTTGGCTCAATATGCAGTTCCTCATGACGTATCACCACAACTTCGTCCGCCACCTGATTGAGGGCGAGCTCCAGCGCCGGATCTATGTACTAGCGGAGAAGGGGCAGCCCATCACGGCATCGGTCCTGAGCCGGGTCCAGGGCGAAATCCTGGAGGAGTTCTGGGGCGGGGAAGTTGAGATCGACGACGGCGCCCGCCTGACTTGGATGCGCCAGCCCCACTACTACATGGGACTCTATCCGTACAGCTACTCGGCGGGTCTCACCATCGGCACGGCAGTGGCCAAGGCCATCCGCGAGGAAGGCCAGCCGGCGGTGGACAGGTGGCTTGCGGTGCTCAAGGCCGGCGGGACAAAGCCCCCGATAGAGTTGGCCAAGATGGCAGGCGTGGATATGACTAAGCCAGAGCCCATCCTGGAGGCTGTGGCTTACGTCGGGTCGCTGGTGGATGAAGTAGTGAAGGGTTTTGGAGTGGATGTTTGAGGCCTTCGTCCTTGCCGCGCGAAGCAGTTGGGCTAGACCGGTCAAAGTGAGCAGATGTTTTTGAGAGATTTGTGGTAGATTCTTGGGAGGGTCTTGAGGTGTTTTCAAGACCCTCCCGCGCTTCGGCGCCGCGAGATTCTGTTCTAGGGGAGAGGGGATTCTTCTTGACAGGCTTGGACGGGGCGACAATCTCCGCTGTAAACGACATAATCCGCCAACATGTAGGGAATCAGGCAACTGTATCTCAAGTTAGGCGTTGGGGCGGAGGCGCCCTCAACGAGTGCTACCGGGTAACCGCGCAGAACCCTCCAGGCGAGTACTTCCTGAAGGTAGAGAAGTTGGCCCGGGGAGGGGGAGTCGTCGCCGCGTCGGGCGGGGTAGGCGTTAAGGGCGGTCTGCCGGGGTCAGGCAGGGCAGACGCCTGGGCCGGGCTCCCGTTCATCCCTACGACCCGCCGCGGGCAGATCGAACGCGAGGTTGAAGGGGTCCGGTTGGCCTCGGCGGCCGGGATCCCAACTGCTCCCGTCGTAGGGTACGACCTGACGGGCCAGCTTATCGGCAGGAAGTACATCCTCCAGGAGTTCGTGGATGCCGAGTTGCTCTTCATCATCGATGAGTACATCGAAGACCGGGAAGACGAGGAGATTCGCTCACAGCTTGCGGATATTATGAAGAAGATGGAGGCAATACACGGCCCGGGATTCGGAGACCTGTGCGTGGGAGGAGCCATCGGACGTCACCCGACGTGGCGCGGGGCATACGACTCCATGAGGAGAATCCTGCTCCACGACCTTGAGGCTCTGGATGTCCTTCCGCAGGCGGACCTCAAGGTAATCTCAGACGCGTTGGAGTGGGGTTCGGAGCAGATCGGGTCGGCGCAGACTGCGCGCAAGTGTCCCGAGACAGGGAAGACCGTGTCGCAGCATCTCGTGCCAGGGGAGACACAGTCTGAGCGTGCCGACCCGGAGCAGGCTAGGGCTGACGTGCCTCCGTCCTTCGTCCACACCGACCTGGGTAAGCACAACGTCCTTGTGGAGCGAAGCGGGGGAGCTGCACGGATACGCGCCTTAGTCGACTTCGGCAACTCCATGTATGCCCCATATTACATAGAAGAGTTTCTGATTCGGGAGTTCGGAGGGTGGAGGATAGGACCTGCCGACATCCCATCTGTTTACGGCATCACGCCTCAGGAGTTCACAGCCGCCCAGTTGCTGTTCGGGCTGGAGCTTGGAGTGTTTGCTTTTGCCCTTAATCCGTACCTAGGTAAACTTGACGAGCAGTACATGAAAGAGTTCGTCGGGCGATACAGAGCGGTGCTTGGGTAGCACGGTAAGAAGATTAGGCTAAGTTGAGGTTCTGTGGCCGGGCCCAATATCGCCCCAAGCTTGTGCGTTGTCGTTGCTTTGTCAGGGTTTGGAGAGTAGGGAATCTTGGGTTCTTAGGCAATGAGGAAACCTTTGCACGTACCGTGCAAAGGTTTCTACATTTAAAATCCGGCTCGGAAGGCAGGCTTCGTGACCAGATAGTTAAAATCTGCTGGCTCCTCTCATCGAAGGCGTCTTCGGCTGACGACTTGGCTCCAGGAAGTCGTCAGTTTTCGAAGACTCCGCGGCCGAGTTGTCAACCGCAGATGACTCCTCACTCTGAAGTGGTCAGTATTTGAGCACTCCGCAAGCCGAAGGCGTCTCCAGACCGTTCCCCTTGACAGGTCACGCCCGTAGCCTTAGTCTCATCTTAGTGTTTCGGATACAAACTCCGTAGTTTGGAGGAGGAATACCCAGTGGCGGGCGAGGACAATCACAGCAGGGCCATCGACATTTTGAGCAATCTGGGCTTCACCGAGTACGAGACCAAAACTTACCTCTCACTGTTGAAGAACAGTCCGGTTACCGGCTACCAGATAAGCAAAGACGCGGGGATCCCGAGGTCCATGGTCTATGAGGCTCTGGGCAGGCTAGTCAACAAGGGCGCCGTGATGTCCTTGCCCTTGGGAGATACCACGAGATACGCTCCTGTTCCAGTGAGCGTCCTTCTCGACAATCTCCGTCACAAGTACGAGGAGGCCCTGGACGCCGCGCACGACGTGCTTTCCCTCGAGGAGCAGAGGACTCCCCTGGAACAGGTGTGGAACATCGACGGGAGGGACTCGGTGCTTACCCGCGCTAGAGAGATGATCCGGACCTGCCACAAGGACCTGCTGATGCTGGCTGACGACTCCACGCTGGTCGAATTGCTTCCCACGCTGAATGAAGCCGTATCGAGAGGATTGAAGGCGCGACTTATTCTCTCGGGGGAGGCTGAAGTGGAGGGCGTCGAGGTGGTCCGGCACCCCAGAGCCGAAAGCGACTGGCAGAGGACCGGGAACCTGCTAGTCATCGTGACTGACAGTTCCCAGTGCCTGATCGGCGGCACCGGCTCGTCGGGTACGTGCATTTGGACGGGGAACCGCCACGTTGTCTTTATAGCCAGGCAGTTCATCTGGCAGGAGATATTCACTCAGCGGACGCTGGAACGCCTCGGGCGACAGGCCATCGAAGTGCTGTCGGAGGAAGAACGCAAGGCGATTCTTGGCGAGTGATGTGGGCGAGTGACGGTACCGGTGAGCATTGGGGCCAGCGGACCGGACGATGACGGATCGGGCGAGACACGCGGCAAGCGAGTGACGTGTCGCGCTGCTTGGACGAGGTGAAGCTAACAAATGAACACGGATTCCGTGGAGGTTGAGACTGGACATACTGGACTGACCGCAAGCCAAGTTGCGGCCTTGAGACAGCAGTATGGAGAGAACTCCTTGCCGTCCGGCAAGCCGCCTTCTCCGCTCATGATTCTGTTGTCGCAGTTCAAGAGCCCCTTGATCTACGTTATCCTCGGGGCTGCTTTCATATCTCTAATCCTCGGTGAGGTTCAGGACTTCTGGATCATCATGGCCGTCGTGGTCTTCGACGTCATCCTTGGCTTCGTACAGGAGTATCAGGCATCGGCAACCTACCAGAACCTGAAATCCCTCGTGAAGCCTACGGCCACAGTCATCCGCGAGGGACACCGTGTCGAGATTGACGCAAGGGAGATAGTTCCGGGTGACATCGTCCTCCTGAACGCGGGTGATAAACCGCAGGCAGACGGACGGCTGTTGGAGGCGAAGAGTCTATCTCTGAACGAAAGCATCCTTACAGGAGAGAGTGAAGCGGTGGTCAAGAGAAGTGGGGACCCCGTGTTTATGGGCACCACGGCAGTTGCGGGCCGCGGAGTCTTCCAAGTCACCGCAACTGGGCGCAATACCAAACTTGGCGAAATCGCCCACAGTATCACCGATACCCCTGACCCTGAGACTCCGCTCCAGAAAAGGCTCGCGGCCTTCAGCGCGACCCTCACGAAGATAGTCATCGCTGTGGCCGTCTTGATGTATGTCATAGGAGTCGCCACGGGGAAGGACCCGGTCGACATGGTGCGTACGGTCATCATCCTGGCCATCGCCGCCATACCCGAGGGGCTGCTCATCGCGGTCACGGTCATCCTGGTGTTAGGGATGAAGAAGGTACTGGCGCGTCAGGGTCTGGTGAAGCGTCTCTTGGCGGTAGAGACTCTGGGCTCGGTGACGGTCGTCTGCACCGATAAGACGGGGACGCTCACGGAAGGGCTCATGCGGGTCACAAACCGGGACTTCGCGGACAAGGAAATGGCACTCAAAGTGTTGGCGCTCAACAACAACCTGGAGGATTCCATGGAGATGGCTCTGTGGGACCTGGCGAGGTCCGAGAGCGGGATGGATCCGTCGGAGATCGTCAAAGAATGCCCCAGGCACGATGAAGTTCCGTTCTCCAGCGAGGCAAAATACATGATTACCGCCAACAGGATAGAGGGGAGCCGGTACTTCCTGCTCAAGGGGGCTCCTGAGGTGGTACTCGAGAAGTGCGACGAGGAGCCGGAACGAAAAGCCGGGCTTATGGCCCAGTTCGACGCATGGGCTCGCGACGGACAGAGGCTTCTGGGTTTGGCTTATAAGCGGGTGTCCGAAGACGCCAGGTTGGATTCGGAAGAAGGCGCCCAAGGCTATATGTGGGCAGGGCTCGTCGGCCTTCAGGATCCTGTGAGGGAGGAAGTCCCCGGGGCCATCGAGACCTGCAAGAAGGCCGGGATCCAAGTGAAGATGATAACCGGGGATCACAAGCTCACCGCGATCCGTGTGGCCAGGTCCATAGGGCTCCAGGTTGAGGAAGACGACGTCATTGAGGGCAAGGACCTTGAGGCAATGAGCGACGAGGAACTCCGGACCAGGGTGAAGGGCGCGTCTGTGTTCGCTCGTGTCCTTCCTCATCAGAAACTGCGAATCGTGTCGGCATTGCAGTCGTTGGGAGAGGTCGTCGCCATGGTGGGAGACGGCGTCAACGATGCTCCCGCGCTTAAGAAAGCGGACATCGGAGTGGTGGTCGGCACAGCCACGGACGTCGCCAAAGAGACCGCTGACTTAGTGATTCTGGACTCCAGTTTCAAGACCATAGTTGCCGCCATCGAGGAAGGCCGTGTGGTCTTTCAGAACATCAAGAAGGTGGTTTCCTACACCCTCTCCAACTCCTTCGCCGAGATACTGCTGGTGTTCGCGGCGATGATACTCGGGTGGCCGGCGCCGCTAACCGTGGCTCAGATCTTGTGGATACACCTGATTTGCGACGGGCCGGTGGACATTGTATTAGGGTTTGAACCCCAGGAAGAGGGCATTATGGAGGAGAAGCCGAGGCCGGTATCGGAACCGATTTTGGATAGGCTCGGCTTGGGACTCATCGGAGCTATCAGCGTTACCGCGGCCCTCGGTTGCCTGTGGATGTTCGGGCATCACTGGATAAGCCACGGCGACATCGCCCTCGCAAGGACCGTGGCTTTCGAGACCCTTGCGGTCATCTCTTTGGTCTACGTGTTCGCGTACAGAAGCATGAGGCGAAGCCTGTTCCACATAGGACATCTCACGGCCAACAAGCCTCTTCTGGCGGCGGTCGGGCTCGGATTTGTGGTGGCGTTCTTGCCATCTGTCTCTCCGTCCATAGGCAGGATGCTTGGCGTAGTCCCCCTGAGTCTGGAGCATTGGGCGATGGTGTTCGGGACCAGCATTCTCCTGTTGGTTATGGTCGAGGTGGGGAAGCATATGGCTTTGGTCCGCGCGGCCCGTATGGCGGCTCAGGCTGGAAGAGGGTCTCGCTAAGGTAGGAGGACGGGGGAAGGGGTAGGAGTAGGTCGGCGAGAGACAGGCTTTTCTACGGATGGGTCACTAACATGCAGGGCTTGTCCCTCCTCGCGAAGAACGGTGTAGAGCACTGAGACGATAACCCACGTTCGAGTGACCGGGAGTACCGAAGCACCGGACAACAGAAAGGAGGCCCCAATATGTGGAACAGCCACCGAACTGACGCGTATGAAGGTATGCTGGCTGAAACCATCACGATGTCAGGCTACAAGGGCGACCGAATCCACGCGTATTTCGCGCGCCCACTTGGGGAAGGTCCTTACCCCGGAGTCATACTGATTCCTCACGTGCCGGGGTGGGACGAGTTCTACCGCGAGACGACCCGTCGCTTCGCCCATCACGGTTACATGGCACTCTGTCCCGACATCTTCTGCCGTTTCGGACACGGGACTCCTGACGAAATCGCCGCGAAGGCCCGTGCGGCGGGCGGTGTCCCAGACAACAGCGTGATGGGGGACTGTGAGGGAGCCCTCAAGCTTCTCAAGAGTTTGCCCAATTCAAACGGCAGAGTGGGTGTGATAGGAACCTGCTCCGGCGGACGCCACGCCTTCTTGGCGGCATGCAGGGTGAGCGGCATCGATGCCGCTGTCGACTGCTGGGGAGGCCTCGTGGTTGCCTCCGAGGATAAGCTGACGCCTGCCCGCCCCGTAGCGCCCATCGACTACACCGAGCAGCTGGGCTGCCCGCTGTTGGGAATCTTCGGAAACGAGGACCAGTCTCCTTCGCCCGAAGAGGTGGATATCCACGAAGAGGCGCTCAAGAAGTTCGGAAAGGACTACGAGTTCCATCGATATGACGGAGCGGGGCACGGGTTCTGGTACTACCATACCGAACGGTACCGCCCGAAACAGGCGATGGACGCGTGGGAGAAGGTCTTCGCCTTCTTCGGCAAGCACCTCGGCGGTGGCGCTTAGTCGAACACAGGGAAACATCGCATGGCAGTAATACTTAGTCAAACACAGAGAAACATCGCATAGTGGAAGTGGATGATGTCCCTGAGAGCCGCTGAACCCTTCACAGTGATGGCGAAACCGGTCGGGCCACGGTGTAACCTGGCCTGCAGTTACTGCTATTACCTGGAGACCGAGGACATGTACGGCGGAGAGCTCCCGCCCAAGATGTCCGACGGCCTCCTGGAGACCTACATCCGCCAGTACATAGAAGGGAGCCCCGGGCCGGTAGTGTCGTTCATCTGGCACGGCGGGGAACCGACGTTGGCCGGTCTTGACTTCTACCGCAAGGCGGTGGAACTGCAGCGGCGTTACCTTCCGCCCGGCTGGAGTTGCTGGAACAACTTGCAGACAAACGGCATCTTGCTGGATGACGCGTGGTGCTCTTTTCTGGCGGAAGCCCGTTTCGATGTGGGACTGAGTATCGACGGCACACGGGTCGTCCATGACACTTACAGGAAAGACCGCGGCGGGCACGGCACTTATGAACGCGTGGTCGCCGCGGTCAGGCGTCTGCAGGCCCACGGTATTCAGCCCGATCTCTTGTGTACGGTGACATCCACGACCGCGGAGGAGCCCGTAGCTGTCTACCGGGCCCTAAGAGACCTGGATACCGGTTGGATTCAGTTCATCCCCATCGTGCGTCGCGACAAGGATGGGCGCGTAACACCCGATTCAGTGACTCCGGAGGGTTACGGCGATTTCCTCTGCGCTGTTTTCGACGAGTGGGCAAGGAACGACATCGGGCGTCTGGAGATACAGCAGGTCGCTGAGATGGGGCTCGTGTGGTCGGGAGGACAGACCAACCTCTGCTGGATGGCCCCGACTTGCGGACGCGTGCTTGTCGTTGAGCAGGACGGGGCGGTGTATTCTTGCGATCACTTCGTCACGCCGGAGAACCG
>Ga0134099_1002694_pt1 | contig 14196 bp, 16 predicted proteins | sample 10_taG_2_FD_105482 | JGI IMG/M metagenome (GOLD analysis project Ga0134099, IMG submission 105482) | Switchgrass degrading microbial communities from high solid loading bioreactors in New Hampshire, USA - 10_41_5_180_A2 metaG | ecosystem: Engineered > Bioreactor > Semi-continuous > Anaerobic >...
TAGTAATATTAAACTGAGCCATGGTTCATCCTCCTCGGTTTGGTATTTGTTTAGCAACTATATTTTACCGAGGTATGAGCTTTGGCTCAACTCCTTTTTACACCATTATATAGACTTAAACCAGCCAAAAGGGAGAATCAAAAAGAAACTTACCGTAATCATGATAATAAAAAAAGTAGTTGCGTTGATCCTTTTCTCGTTTATATTTGCATGGATGGCATACGTAGCTGGTGCAGCAAGCTTTGTCCAAGGGTTGTTCGCTGTGTATGGGTATATTATAGTGCTAGCCGTCTTTGATACCTGCATATTGGATTGGGTTCTGTTTCCGAGGATCAAGAGAGTGCGCCTTCCCGGAACAGAGCATATGGATAATGAATATCATCAGAAACTGTTCCATGTTAAGGTTATGCTGCCAATGATTCCGCTTTGGCAATATTATTGTGTCGGATAATGGATTGATTCCCATTGATTTTTCTTTATTCGGTTTTGGATGCTATGCCCAGGAAGCCGGTATGCTCCAGTCAAACTATCAGGACGAGGAAAGTTGTCGCCTGGTGCTGCAGGGGTTAACAGAAAGCGGTGAGAAAATAGGTGAAAAGGACGCGGAACTGTTCCTCTCCTTGAGTGTTCTTTTGTTCATATGCTCGCAGCATGGAAGATACTTTTCAGAAAGCTGGTTTTCAGAAGCAATGGAGCGTTGGTGCAATACGTTATTCACTCACGGATAAGGATAATCTGATAAAGTTAAATACTGGCATGACCGTGATTGGAACTTGAAAGGACAGTGGTAGCCCCACTGTCCTTTTTACAAGGGGAAAGGGACGGTGAATTCTGCAGCATTCTCAAACTCCCATATCTAAGGTAAATTTAAGGTTCATTTCAGTGCAATGACAGGATCAACTGCTATGAGCGTAATGATCCCAAGATACTATACGAAAGCTTGTTTTGGATACAGATCTCTGATACTATAATAGTAAAATATACCGGCCGGTTCAGGTGTTGTACCGGAATAATCATTGGTCTTCACATAGTCAGGTCGTTCGAATGTTATGGTATTTACTGAGGTGAAATGTAATGAAAGATAAGAAAGATGATGCTCAATCTAACGGGCTCGCTATGGGGATGTGCCTGGGGCTATGCATTGGGACGGCTATTGGAGTCGCAACAAATAATATCGGGCTATGGATGCCGATAGGTCTTTGTCTAGGGATGTGTTTGGGAGCAGCCTTAGGGAGTTCTAACAAGAAGAATGGAAGCAAGGACGACATCAGTGAGGAAGATTTCCGCGATGGCGGCTATAAACATACTGATTTCGATGTTCGTACATATGATCTTGATTTCTTAAAGAACTACCGTTTTGTCGTGATATTTGCACGGTATCGTGGCAAATGGCTATATTGCAGACACAAAGAACGCACTACTTGGGAAACAGCGGGCGGACATATCGAAGAAGGGGAAACCGCACTTGAGGCAGCTAAGCGGGAACTGCATGAAGAGACAGGCGCAACTAAATTTGATATCCGTCCCCTGTTTGATTTTTCTGTTCATACTCCGACGGTTTCCTCAAATGGACAGGTTTATCTTGCAGATATAACTGAGCTTTCGGGCATACCCGATAGTAAGATTAGTGAAGTTGCTTTGTTTGACACATATCCTAAGGAGTTAACATATCCACATATACTGCCGACGCTGTTCGAGAAAGTCAATCAATGTTAATACGACCCGCAGCCATTTATTCCAACCCAGTGCAATACTCGGTTTACCTCATTTATTAATAAACGGCGGACTAGAATGCCTAGTTTTGTGCCATGAAAGACATAAAAAGGCCACCCCTTGCTTATTGCAAGGGGTGGCTGCTATATTGCTATCTGATGATCGTAAAGTTTCTTAAAACGTTGACCAGAGTATTGGCGACTGTTGACATTGTCTTGATGAAGATATCGAGTGCAACACCGACGACGTCCTTACGAGTATCTCCGACTGTATCGCCGGTGACCGCTGATTTATGGGCCGGTGATCCTTTGCCGTGCCCTTCCAGGCTTCCGGATTCGATGTACTTTTTCGCATTATCGAACGTTCCGCCGGAGTTCCCCATGAAGATGGCGCGCGGGATAGCGACGATCGTAGCTCCGATCAGCAAGCCTCCAACAAATTCTACACCGAAAACAAATCCGCCAAGCACAGGGATCAGCATTGCCAATACTGACGGGAACAGCATTTTGCGAAGGGCACCCTGTGTAGCCATTTGGATCATACGGTTATAGTCCGGACGGACCTTGCCTTCCATGACACCGGGCATAGACAGAAGCTTGTCACCTTCGTCTGCCATTTCACGTGCTGATTCTATCGTATTGTCCGTAAGAATAGCGCTGAAGTATTCTACGAGAGCGCCGCCGATTATCGCGCCTGCTATAACAGTGAAGCTTGCAATATTCAGAATCATATCTGCGTTTGCAGGTGTATAGTTGCCGACATATGATACGATCAGGCTGACCGTTGCAAAAGCGGCACTGCCGATAGCGAATCCTTTTCCGATTGCAGCTGTTGTATTACCGACAGCATCAAGTTTGTCAGTAATGACACGGACATCTGAGGGAAGGTGGCAGCTTTCGGCCAGACCACCGGCATTATCGGCGATCGGTCCGAACGCATCGATGGAAACTGTTGTACCAACGAAAGCGAGCATACCGAGAGACGCAACGGCGATACCATATGTACCACCTATTCTACCGCTTAAGAAAAGCGCGATACCGATCAGGACAATCGGAGGCAGGCAGCTGCGGCTTCCGATCGCATCACCTTTGGTAATAACGAACGCATCGCCTTCGGGCGCCATTTCAGCAAGTTTCCTGGTAGGTTTATAGTCACTGGATGTATAATATTCGGTTATAGATCCGATCGCCACGCCACTGGCAAGACCGAGCGCTGCACAGATCCACGGGCTCAGCCAGCTTGCTCTCCAACCGTATGTTTCGAGAATGGCTGCATCTATTTTACCGAAGATGAGCCAGGAGGCTACAAGACCGAGGATCATAGTCAATCCCGCAGAGATCCAGGTGGCAAGATTCAATTCGTGAGACGGATCGCTTCCCATCTTTTTCACATTCGCAAATAACATGCCGACAAGGCAGCTCAACAAGCCTGATCCCGCAAGGACGATCGGGAAGATAACAGTAGGATTGAACATTTGCTCGATGCCGAATTTCTGGAACAGAATTACAGCGATCATAATGGTGGCGGACATCGTGGCGACAAAACTTTCAAGAAGATCCGAGCAGTTACCGGCTATATCATTTACATTATCACCGATGAAGTCGGCAATGACATTCGGAATCCTGCTGTCATCCTCAGGAAGATTATTTCGGATTTTACCCAGAATATCAGCTGAAATATCAGCGGCTTTTGTATAGTTACCTCCTGCGACACGGTTGAACATAGCAACCAGAGAACATCCGAGGGAGTATGTCGAGACGCGCATCACAGATGCGTTGATCCCTCCGAGTTTGACCAGCAGGCCGCTGCCGTCAGTTTGGTGATTGACTCCGCTCCAAACCAGCAGGACCGCAACCAGACCGAGCATTCCAAAAGCCTGTACGCTCAAGCCGGAGATGCTGCCTCCGCACAGTGCTACCTTAACGGTTTCACCTATGGACATGCTTTCACGTGCCTTATTTGCTGTTCTTACGTTAGCGTATGTAGCACTTTTCATACCAAGTACGCACGCACAGCTGCTCATGGCAGCGCCAACAATGAAAGTGATGCCGCTGGTTTTTTCTACAAAAAGTGATAAACCCAGCGCAATCAAAGCGACAACAATAACAATGGTCTTGTATTCGGTTTTCATGAATGCATTCGCGCCGGAGCGAATGATTGCAGCCATTTCGACCATCTCAGCCGTTCCTTCCGGCATTTTGCGGATCCGGATGAAATTCCAGCCCACATATGCAATGGTTGCCGCAATGACACAAAGTACAGTGACGATCCAGGTGTGAGACATTTGTTTTTTTCATTCCTTTCGGTTTACGGTTACATATCATTTTATTGGTTTGATCCAAATCAGGATATAACTGTAAGAAAAGTTCTTTTTTTGACCCTGATTCAGAACGATAACGTTCACTATTATACGACAATCTTCGACTGAACGCAATGCTTATCGAACGGGTAAGTTAAATTTGTTCGATAATGTTAATACGTATGAGGAAAGTGCTGCGAGAATATGTGCAAATCCATCATCGATGTTCCTGAAGGTCTACGGATTGTTTTTTCTTAACTAGGACTTACTGATACGATGGCATCGAAGTCATAGTGAGTACCCTGAAATAGACATGTGTCCCCATTGGTGAGAGTTAGGATATACCATAATATGTAACTTGGAATCAACTTGTATTTTGGTGTTACAAATCAGGACAATACGGTAATATATTTGTAGATTTGCCAACGAACTGGTTATATAATAAGCATAAACCAATGTTTCCCGGCATAAATAGACAAGTTTATCGGGCATCAAAATACGGCATTTATCGCTTTATGTCGTATAAAATCAGTGAGCAGGCTTTATTATGAATAGGAAGTAGGTCTGCGATATGGATCAGATCAATATAGGTTCTTTTCTTAAAGAATTCAGAAAAGAGAAGGACCTGACTCAGGAGGAGTTCGTTAAACCCGGATGAAATAGTCCATAAGACCTTATTTTTTACAGCCGTTCAAAAGGTCCCGCGGAACAGAGTTTGAACGAGTTGAAATTGCTAGATAGTTTATAGAGAGAAAGAAACACTGCAAATAACACGAGTACATATTCGCTTACAATATATAATTCATGATCAGGAGAATCAAAATGGAGATCCTGGATGTCGTTGATGAACGAGGCGATCCGACAGGAGAAACAGTCGAACGGGAAAAAGCGCATGAGGAAGGCATCATGCACAGGACATCTCATGTATGGCTCCTCAGGAAGAAACAGGGGAAGGTTCAGGTCCTGCTGCAGAAAAGAAGCGAGGCCAAAGAATCTTTCCCGGGCTGCTATGATGTCTCAAGTGCCGGTCACCTTCCCGCAGGAATGGGATTTATCGAGTCAGCTATACGAGAAGTGCAAGAGGAACTCGGCATCTCAGCTTCTGAAGATGAACTTATTTTCTGCGGAGACAGGACAATAATCTGGAATGAATGTTTTAATGGCAAACCTTTTCGAGACAGGCAGTATTCGCGGGTGTTCATTTTGTGGCGGGATATTGATGAAGATAAACTGATACTTCAAAAAGAAGAAATCGACAGTGTTCTTTGGATGGATCTTGATGAATGCATTGCGGCTATAGAGAATAGCAAATTAAAGCATTGTATAAATCCTGGCGAATTGAAAATGGTAAAGGCAGCTTGTGAAGGCAAAAGTAAGCTCCGCTGAGAAGACTATTCAGCGGAGTTTTTGTAAAGCAGAATTTGTAAGAGCCAATATAAGTAAACAACACAAAACTGTTCTCAATTATTGTAAATTATGGTACATTCTTTATATAGTTTTTGAGATTCTTATCAAATGCTCAGTTGAGGTAAAAGAAGAAGTAGGAGTTTAGATATCATATCCTGATAATTTAGTTAGTAAAGGGTAAAGAGCAACAACGTTTAGAGTTATCAATTAAGACCACATAATCACTAAATTTAGATTGATTGCTTCCGGTATCATTCCGTCAAAAGGAAGGATGTTATAATGAAACAGACGAACAGCCGCAAATCAAGAAATGAGGTTACATTATTCTGTATAACAACGATCCTTCTCACCTGGCTTCTGTGGGTCCCGGCTTTTCTTATGCAAAATCATGGCATCCCCATGAGGCTTTCTTATGACTTTTTAATAACCGTCGGCACCTTTGCTCCGTCTGTTGCCGGTTTTTTCTTTGCATACATATTTGGCGGAAAAGCTGAAGTGCGTTCATTATTAATATCATTGCTCAATATCCGAATCGGTGCAAAATGGCTGCTGTTTATTCTCTTGGTTTTACCGGCAGTATCGGCTGTTTCTTGCCTTCTTTTTTATCTTTTGACGAGCACTCTTCCTCGGGCGCAGTTTCCTGCCTGGTTCATTCCTGTCGCTTTTGTGTATATTCTTATTTTTATGGGGCCACTGGGTGAAGAGGCAGGATGGCGGGGTTTTGCTCTGAAAAAGATGTTGGGATCCATATCTCCGTTCAAAGCAGCGGTGCAGCTGGGAATCATATGGTCATTGTGGCATCTGCCCTTATTTTTCATAAACGGAACGACACAAAACGCCTTGACTTCTTTCGGCAGCATACCTGCAATTTTGGGATATACTCTATATACTGTTATGATCTCTGTCTTGATAACTTTTATATATATTGTGAGCAATGGCAGCGTGTTTGGTGCGATATTGCTTCATACAATGGGAAATCTATCTCTTGGTGTTGTTCCTATAATCATTACAAAAACCGGGGCGGTCATCTTGCTTATTGCTCTTTGCATCGCTGTAACTTGTATTACATATAAGTACAAAGCAATCATGTTCAAAAACACGACCCATGTGGAGTGAGTGGTGCTGAAATAAATGGTCAGTCGGTTTGCAGGGATAGTGTCAAGTTATCTAGAGGTAGGTACAGCAAAATTATCCATGCAGATCATCGATGAAACTATTCTGTTGGAATAAGTAACTTAATGTTTTATAGTAAGAGCAAATCTAAAGATGGTTGAATGAGCTGCTGCTTAAGGGATTGTAAGGAAACTGGGAGGAGGTTAACATGTCACTGTTCAGTATAGAAGACCGTAAAAAAAGTTATGGATTACATAATATCCATAACCGAAAATCACGAGCATATTGTAGCACTTGTCGCTGTTGGATCCGGTTCATATGGTTTTTATGATGAGTTATCCGATCTGGATTTCGTGATAGCTCTTGACAGTGATGAAAACATGGAAATCGTTATGGAATATGTCAGATCACAACTTTATAAATGCCTGGACTTTATATACTATAAGAAAATTCCGCAAAGAAGGCTCCAGGTATTTCTGACCGATAATTTTCTTGAGATCGACATCGGGTATGGTGCCTACACCCGCGCGGCTGCGATCCGGAGACATTGAAGGGTGATTTTTGATAAATCCGGAACGGTGGACAGAGCTATGCGATCCTCCTGGGAGAAAAAAGAAACAGCTTCCAAAGCAAATGAACTTGACCAAAAGCTCGCAGAGTGTTCAGAGGTAGTCTGGCACAATCTGATGCTGTCAGCTGTCGCGATTAAACGGAAGCAGTATTGGCGGGCATATACCGAACTTGAGCTTGCGCGAAATTGGCTAATTGAGCTGCTTTGCAGCCAATACGCCCTTGATGCCGATGGTAACAGGGAAGTGGATGAACTCCCCGAAGCTGAATTATCAATACTAAATAAAACGCTTGTTTCAAGTATGACTCAGGACGCACTTTGGCGCAATCTTGATGCGATTACGGATGCGATATATACCGAGCTGGAACGTTATGGCGAACGGGCACGCATTATATTAAACCGCCAGCAGGTAAATGAGTACATAAATATGTGCAATGCTTTGTAAGATGATGCCCTTCCATTAAGTATTTCGATATTAATAAACCTCTATATGATCTCATTTACCCAGCATAGATGCGTTTCCTTGAACGTCGATTATCCTGGTATGGTCGAAAGCCAATTTTCATGTTCACGAGAGCAACAGTATAAGAATAGTTCAGCGAGAATGCGTATGCTGAGAAATTTACAACTTATATTGTTTGAAGGTAGTTATGGTTATCAGATATAATGACACAATTAAAGATATACCAGCAGAACAGTTATATCGTTTATTTTATAAGGCAGGATGGGCTGGTTCGGAAAGTACTCCGGATCCCGATGTATTATAGAATTTCAGTCTTCCTTTGCATATTTGTTACAGAAGGCTATGAAAAAGTAATTAAATGGTTTAGAAAAAGTAATCTGAGGCGTTTATATTACGAATATCAATTTGCAACTTATGATGATATAATTGAAATTGATAATGTGTATGTACTATTTATTATTTTGCACTTCGGGGTTTACTAGGACAACGGATTTCGATGTTGAGTTAAGCGGACGAGTCTCAGAATTAGCCGGACTAAAAAAGATGAAATAATATTTTGTTATTGGGGGAAGCAAAAATGTCAAATGGTACACGGTTTACTCTTTCTTTCAATCATGACCTTACGAACGATGAAAGAATTGAAATGTCTGAATTATATCAGAAAGCTTTTGACGCAAAGAAAACTTACGAAGGGACCCCTCCGGGCGGAGATGAGATACACATAATGTTAGATATATATGGAATTGGGATACTTATAGGACCTGGTTCTGCGATTGCAAACGGGTTTAAAGATCCGATAAGCTGCGAGGTTCGATTTACCGATTATAATGAATTTACCAGAGCATATGAAGTTTTGAGCCAGAACGCAAAAAGTAATTCTCTGGAAGGCCCATATCCCTAGGCTGCAAAGTTAGGTCTCATAGAAGATAAGTTTGGTGTCGGCTGGGCGCTTTACTATAATGAGTGAAGCTGTTCTTGTTATGATCACATTGAGTGTAGATACATATTCATTATCTGATGTAATGTCTGTGGTGCCGCATTTTTATGAATTATTAATAAAGGTTTCCGGACATTTATTTCTCCCGGCTGATTTGCCCGAGGTGATAATATCAGGAAACCCTTATTGATGCGGCGTTGAAATATTATAAATTTGGTCATAAGAATAATAAAAGGTATTATCAAGATATCAAACTCAAGCCACGTTGAGCGTGTGGTGATGATTGATAAATTAATAGCAGTACAGGTGATGAAATGGCGAAACACTATTTTGGAATAATGCAGAATGCGCCATCGATAGGGCAAAGATATGATCTATACGAGCCTGAGAAATACGAATGTATCTCGGTCGATGACGACCATATCTTACCCCTCTTGGAGGATCTGAAACAACTGAAATGTTATTGGCATACATTAGACAGGCCGGAGATGGGACTGGCATACTGCGGTATTACGATCATTCCGCCTGATTCTCTTGATAAAATGATGGAAATCATCATAACAGAGCGACGCTTATCGGAGTTATATGACCTGATCGCTAAAGCAAAAAGAGATGGAAAATACGTAATTCATTTTGGCATATAGAATAAGATAACAGTATGGATCAAGGCAATGGATAAATTGCGGCTGACTGCTCTGACTGACCGGGCTCTCACCTACAAGATGGGAGGATCTTCCTGACGACCTGAAGCATTCCAACATGAGGCAGGCGGAGAAGATTGCGGATCAACTAAGGCTCATCGGATGTGAGATCGTGCCGAAAGAAAGCGAATGCAGCCGGATAAGCAGTTTCACTGATGATGAGATCAAGTATCTGTCAACAGCAGTGCATAAAATCCGGTTCGAAGAGCGATCGGGCAGCGGGTGGAAGTACGGAGAAGAAAAAAACGTTGACGAGAAGCTCACTCCGTATTTGATCCCGTATGAGCAGCTGATGACGAGATCAAGCAGCTCGGCCGCAATGTAGTAAAAAATATGATACCGCTTCCGGATTCCATTGGTCTTGCAGTTCACAGGGCAGAAGACTGATATTGGAAAATCGGCAAAGGGCAATCGAAAAACAGATACATGGCGATCCTGCCAAATGTGTCTGTTTTTATCATTTGACTCTACCGTTAGGTAATAGTTTATAATATCCTGAGAAAGGAGAATGGACGATGAATGAGCTAATTAAAATCAGGGATGTTTCAATAAAGTACAATATATCCGCCCGTACACTCCGCTATTATGAGGATATGGGGCTGATTGAGAGCATCCGAAGCGATGATTACGCATACAGGCTGTATGATGATGCCGCTCTGAAACGATTGGAGCAAATCATCATACTGAGAAAACTGAATATAAGCATTAAGGATATTCAACGTATATTCAGTTCTTCCGGTTCCGATGTCGTTCTGGAAGTGCTGAGCAAAAAGGTCAGCGATATTGATGAAGACATTTCTCTTTTGCATGAATTGAAAGAAATCGTGCTGGAATTCATATATCAAATCGAGCAGGCAGATTTCTATAAAGACTCAGACGTCAAACTTCTTTATGAAAAGGCAAGGGAGATAAAAACGCAACTTGTGAATGTAAATTATAACGGCAATCCATCATCAATAGTAAATCGTTTCATGGAAGTTACTGAGAAGCTGGACAAAAAGGTTCCGGATATCATGATCATAAGGATACAGGAGTTCAGAGCTGTAACGTCAGGACTTCTGACATTTGAAGAGCTATTCGGTGGTGATTTTATGCCATGGCAGGAAGCACATAACCATTTATTTAAACCGGTCATTTTCAGCTGTCCTGATTTTCTGTGCGGGAAAGACGACAGGGTCGAATGGATTTGGGCTATCAAAGATGAGGTGTCGGAAGCAGATACATATCCATATGAAGTCATTAATTATCCCGGGGGGTTATATGCGGTCGCTGTTAGCGTAGACGGTGACAGCGAAAGCCATAGTAAGGTGACGAAAAAGATAGAGCAATGGCTTGAAAACACAAACTTCACTATTGACAACGATCGTAGTTCTATGGGAAATATGATTTACGTGGACGATGAAATCAGAGAAGGACTCGGTTATCATCAAATGATACTTTATACACCTATAAAATTAAGACAATAATGAAATGAAGTAAGGACGGGTTGCGCTATTTTACTACAATAGCGCAACCCGTATTAGATATGGTGATTATTGAATATGTGCGGTGGTGTTTCAATTAGTACAGTTCAATGACTTTCCCGGTTTTCAGGTCACGGGCAAAACGCCTCAGGAATGACCAGGATAGTACATGCATGAACCTGCAGGTAGTATGGGGGATATTCTCCATGGCTACAGTCCGGAAGTGGTAATTGCCGTCAATGTTCTTTATGTCGCCTATATAGCACTCGCAACCTTCAGCGTAAATTATATCTGACCGATCGACCGGGAATCCAAGAACTCTTTCAACTTTATTTCCGTTAGCTGCTGCGATTATTTCCTCGTCCGACGGGATCGGGCAGCGCATGGCATAGAGCCTGCGTTTCCATGAGGCGATCCGGGCTTCCCGATCCATGGGGAACCTCCTCCTTAAAGGTGAATCAGCCGGGACGCCCGGGGCTTCTGTATTGATTGGGAAAATACCCACCATTTCTGTTGTTCCTGCAACGTTTATCAGGGGCATGTCTATTTCATGCATAAGTTCGACCCCTGCCTGGCTTGAGCCATAGAAATCCAACAGGATGCCGGCGGTATCTCCCTGCTGGGCGACGGCAGCGATGCTTTCGTGGTGCCGGCGCATAAACTCCATGGCAAACTCACCGTAATGCGAATGACCGGTAACGTACACGCGACCGGGATCTGCAGGAAAGTCCCGGAGAGTTTCCTGTATCATATCATAAAACACATCATTCGTATCAAGGTCCTCGGAGGAGTATATCAACGCGATAAATTCTCCCTGAGCGGCAAGGTCTATCATATATTCATAAAACGCTATAGCCAGAAGATCTACAGGCCTGAAAATCGCAACTACGGGGAGGTTCATGTCTTTGTTTTCATAGGCCTCCAACGGGACAAAAGCAAGCCATTTTTCGCCTTTTGTGGTCCTGATTTCGCAGCGGACGCCCATATCGTTCCAGTATTTCAGCAGTTCCGGATCGTCTACGTCGCTATAGCGTGTCATGAAGCCACGGGCTCTTATGATGTGTTTCCCGGCCTCACTGTGAATGAGACGCTGGAAATCGAAGTCTGCGTTCCCGGAAAGATATTCCCCATCTCCCCAGTCGTTTACTTCCTTATAGTTATAATATTTGTTTCCCATGATCTTATCCTCCTGATAAAAATGCCCCGACTGCTCGTACACTGGTTTTTCGGTTGCAATACATCGGCATATGATTGATAGAATAACCTTATTGTATTTTCAGCAGGGATTTATGTCAACACTTCCTTCATCCTTTCAAATTTGGATATTGCATAATACGATCGCAAGATGATCTTGCGAGATCAAAGTTTTGAAATAATTGATGAAAAGGCACTCAAATTCCGGCCAAACCATTGACAGGATGTATAAATTAGTATATACAGTATATAAGGATAAATGCTTTTCATAGAATATTGCATATGGTGTGTGCCCCAAATGCGGGTATATGAAATAATCCGGTCGGAAAGAAGATAAACTGAGGCAAGGCACTCTAATCGAAAAAATACTAGAGTGCTTTGTTTATTTTCTCCTTACTCAGGAGGTAAATCACATGTATAAACTGAAATATCTCAATGACAACAGAGACCTGGCCATATTGATTCTGAGTAACCGGGAATATGATCCTGCCTCTATAGATATGCTTGACCACTTCATGAAAGGGGATATCAGTGGAAATATTAGAAGTAAAGGAAAGGACTCATTATTTTATACAGCAACTTGTTGATGTATAGGAAAAATCTGTTCGCGCAACACATCTGTTTTTATCAGATGATGAGATTAAACAGAATATGGTATAGAATTGAAATATACTTGGTCTTTCAATGTGTTATTTTTTATTAGAGGAGGTTTAAGCTGTGAAAAGTAAAAAGCAAAAGATGATTGATTTTCTACTTAAGAATGCGAACCCCTCTATCAAACGTCGTGTAAAGAGCGAAATCTTACATAACCTTACGGCCGATGAAGCTGCGCTGTATCAGGAGCAAATCATGCAAGAAGAAATGATAAAACGCATTATTGAGTGTCAGCAGGAGAATGGCTGGATAGGGAAAAAACTTCACGGAGGACTGGATACACAGGAAGGCGCTACAAAATACCTGGCGGAAAAAGCCCTGGAAAAGGATACGCCTGTGCTCAAACGGGCTATGGATGCCTTTGAATCTGTTCCTTTAGATGATTTGTGTTACGATACAAGGGGAAAAATAATCGATGAGTTCAAGGTAACCGGACATGGGCATAACTTGATTCGATGCGCCTGCATAGCTCGTGCCGGATACGACGATGTCATTGACATATCACCGCAGATCCGACTGTCGTTAGATTGTTTTCGGCGTGTTCTTGAGATTGATTCGGTACTGGATATTACCCGTCCGATTCGCGGAGGTAAGCAGCTTGTTTTCAACGATAATGAAAAATGGCCCTGCCGATATCATCTGGATATATTAGCTCATACAAGTTCATGGAAAAACGAGCAGAATATCAGGATGATTTCGGATGCCATTACCAGGCTTATGAAAACGGACCGCCCGGAACTTGTGAATTTAGTTCCTTCGTCGTGGGTCGGATATGCTTTAGGACCCCTGGGAGCGTTTCCGGCACAGGGGTTGACAGTTAAAGTAACCAGCCTGCAGCCAAGCCCCTTGTCAATTCCTTATCGCGGCAAGCCGGAGGTATATCAGATGGAATACATCGAATGGTTTTCCCGCTGTGGTATAGTAAAGCATGTTCCTGCACTGCGGGAAGTTGTTGACGATATTTTAAGTACTGTTGATGATGAAGGCATCTGTAATGTCCCGGTACTGGAGCTAAAGGATTGGGGGGCATACGGCGGTTTTAGGCTGGAAACAGATTGGAAATCAAGGATACGCAAAGCATGCGATATTACGTTCAGGGCATTGCTGATACTACATTATGCATATGAAGGAGTTTAAATAATGATTGCATCACAATATAAGATAACATTACCCGGCAACTATGATATGGATATCATAAGAAAGAGAGTTAAGGACAACGGCTATAAAACTGATGGATTTTATGGACTAAAGTTCAAACTTTACTTAATAACAGAAAAGGGAATAAACAATAACCTGCAGAATAGTTATTCCCCGTTGTATCTTTGGAAAGATCCTGAAGGATTGAACAGATTCTTATTTGAGGGATTTTATGACAATATAATCAAATCATTCGGATGGCAGAACGTAAATATCGGAGTCCCGTTAATCGATACGACAACGCAAAGGATTCGGGACGCGAATTTCATATTTGAAGCTGAAAGAGAAATAGAGCCGCAGGAAAGCCTGAAGAACATCAAAAATAGCATTATATACGCGATACCGAAAATTGATGCTGAATATGTGGTTATTTATAATCCGGATAAATGGAAATACCAAGTTTTTTATTTCATTGATGATCCGGAAAAGGTGAAAACAGAAAAAGGTGTGATTTATACGATACTTCATATATCACAATAGAAAA
>Ga0134099_1002699_pt1 | contig 14170 bp, 7 predicted proteins | sample 10_taG_2_FD_105482 | JGI IMG/M metagenome (GOLD analysis project Ga0134099, IMG submission 105482) | Switchgrass degrading microbial communities from high solid loading bioreactors in New Hampshire, USA - 10_41_5_180_A2 metaG | ecosystem: Engineered > Bioreactor > Semi-continuous > Anaerobic >...
ATTGTAATAATTCAAAAATATTTTTCCTAAATACTCAAAATTATTGTAGGAATATTTTATTAAAAAGTGATTTTAACCTACCTAGACACTTAATCTGTTTTCTTTTGTACCAGAAGTATTTTGTTCAGAAAATATTTTGCTAAAATAGCTATTAATAGCTATTAATAGATAAAATTTCACATAATTTTCAAATTGGATAGACCAGATAAATTAGATACTACGGGCAAAAGGAGAAAGCAAAAATGCGCGAAGAAATTTTAAAAATTAAACAGGAAACTCTTGCTAATCTAAGTGAAATTACAACCATTGAACAGCTTCAAGATTTGCGGGTGGCGGTTATGGGCAAAAAAGGTTCCCTTACCTCGCTTCTAAAAAAGATGGGAAGCTTAAGCCCTGAGGAACGGCCGAAAATCGGCCAAATAGCCAACGAAGTCCGCAACGAACTGGAAAAGGCCTGGGAGGTCAAGTTAAAAGAATTGGAAGAAGTCGCTTTGGCTAAAAGATTGGAACAAGAGAGAATAGATATCAGCCTTCCCGGATATTTCCTGCCCCGTGGGCATCAGCATCCGCTCAGCAAGGTAATAGAACAAATTGAAGATATTTTTATCGGTATGGGCTTTACAATTGCCGAAGGACCGGAAATCGAAACGGACTACTATAACTTTGAAGCTCTGAATATACCTAAGGACCATCCGGCGCGAGATATGCAAGACAGTTTTTACATCACCGAAGATATCCTGCTTAGAACCCAGACTTCGCCGGTTCAAGTAAGAACGATGGAAAAAATGAAACCCAAATTGCCGGTGAAGATAATCTGTCCGGGCAAAGTTTACCGCCATGACGATGACGCTACCCATTCGCCGATGTTTCACCAGGTTGAAGGGCTTTTAGTTGATAAAGGAGTGCGAATGTCCGATTTAAAAGGTATTCTTTTATCCTTCTCACGCCAGATGTTCGGGGAGGATAGGCAGATACGCCTCAGACCGAGTTTCTTCCCGTTCACCGAACCGAGTGCTGAAGTGGATGTATCCTGTATGCTATGCGGTGGCAGCGGCTGCCGAATTTGCAAAGGCACAGGTTGGATAGAGATACTGGGTTCCGGTATGGTGCATCCAAGGGTTTTGGAAATGGGCGGCTACAATCCCAAAGAAGTGACCGGTTTTGCCTTCGGGATGGGTGTAGAGCGAATTGCAATGCTCAAGTACGGAATAGAAGATATGCGCTTGCTGTTCGATAATGACCTGAGATTTTTAGAGCAGTTTTAAAAAATAACGGAATAGAAATATGGAGGATTTGGACAATGAGAGTTAGTATGAAATGGCTGAAAGATTATATAGATGTTGAAATGAGCGCGGAAGAACTTGCCAATGTTTTAACCAACGGCGGCATTGAAGTCGGGAGTATTGAACCGCTGAACAAAGGGTTTAAAAATGTTGTTATAGGTCAAATCATTAAACTTGAGCCCCACCCCAACGCGGACAAACTGCAAGTATGTCTGGTGGATGTAGGCTCTGAAAAACTGACCATAGTAACCGGAGCCACCAACATTTTGGAAAATGACAAAGTTCCCGTAGCTGTGCCGGGTGCCGAGCTGCCCGGAGGTAAAAGAATTGAGCCGACCAAGCTAAGAGGGGTTGAATCCTTTGGCATGCTCTGCTCGGAGGAGGAACTGCAGCTTGAGGCGGTTGGCCAGGAACGAAGCAAAGGAGGCATTTTGATTCTTGATCCGGATGCTCCGGTCGGAACAAACCTTGAGGAATATCTCGACCTGGATGATACGGTATTGGAACTGGAGCTTTATCCGAACAGGCCGGATTGCTTGGCCATGGTCAATGTGGCCCGGGAAATAGGCAGCCTGATCGGCAAAAAGCCGAATTTGCCCGAATGGGCCTGTGGAGAAGTGCCGACTTGGCCTGACGAGCTAAAACAAAAAATAGAGATAGAAGACCCTGAACTCTGTTGGCGTTACTCGGCTTTATTGGTGGATGACGTAGTAATCAAACCCTCGCCTCAATGGATGCAAAACAGGCTAAGGGCTGCCGGGGTCAGACCGATTAATAATATAGTTGACATCACCAACTATTGCATGTTGGAGATGGGACAGCCGCTGCACGCCTTTGACCGGGATAAGTTGAACGGAACAATCCGAGTCCGTCGAGCAAGAGAAGGAGAAAAAATTGTCAGCCTGGACGGCGTGGAACGGGTATTGGATACGGACATGCTGGTAATTGCCGATGACGACGGTCCTACGGCCATTGCCGGTGTAATGGGCGGTCTGAAAAGCGAAGTGACTCCTGCCACGACCAGGGTGCTTTTCGAGTCGGCACATTTTTTGAGTGCCAGTGTCCGACGTACCAGCAGGAAACTCGGTCTGCGCTCCGAATCCTCTAATCGCTTTGAAAAAGGTGTAAATCCCTATTGGACAGTCTCAACCCTTGGCCGGGTAGCCGAATTGTTGCTTGAACTCGAGGCCGGAGTGCCAATGACCTTTGTGGAAAAAGTAGGCCCTCTGCCGCCGCCGGCTCAGATTGAAGTGTCGTTGAGCAGGGTAAATGAAGTTCTCGGAGTTGAGTACACCTCCGAACAGGTTGAAAAAGTGCTGGAGGCGCTGGATTTCGAGTATAGAGTTAAAAAAGACGGTATGTATGTAGTCGACATTCCCAGTTACCGGCAAGATTTAAAAATAGAGGAAGACATGATTGAGGAAATAGCCAGAATCATTGGTTATGACCATATTCCCACAACCCTGCCCGAAGGATGTCAAACCCAAGGGGTCCGGACCCCTGAGCAGGCATTTCGCTTGAAAGTCAGAAAGGCTTTGATTAATGCTGGCATGAATGAAGTGTTAAGCTACTCATTCATCAGCAAAGAAAACGATGACATCTGGGGCAGCGACGACAGAAAGATTTCGATACTTAACCCGCTGCGGGAAGAGTTAAGCACGATGAGGACTTCGCTGTTACCGGGCTTGCTGGATATAGCCGCCCGCAACACTGCCCGCAGAAATACGGATTTGCTGTTGTTTGAAATGGGAAATGTCTATATTCCCAAAGAGTTGCCGTTAAAAGAGTTGCCTGCGGAAGTATTAAAAATTGCCGGTTTGGCTCAGGGAGGAACAAAGAGGCATTGGCTTACACCGGAAATCAAGTATGATTTCTTCTACGTCAAAGGCATTTTAGAAAACCTGGCCAAAGAATGCGGCGTGGAGTTTGAGTATCGCCGAATCACTTCCGACAAGTACGCTAAATTGCTGCACCCGGGCAGATCCGCTGAAATCTTAGTCAACGGGGAGTTGCTTGGCTTTATCGGAGAAATATATCCCAAACTGGACGAAAAATGGGAACTGGAGCGGCCTGTACTCTTTGAATTGGATTTTTCCACTTTGTTCAGGAATTCCAATCCTGCGGTAGTTGCTAAGTCTTATCCGCGTTTTCCTGCTGTGCTCAGGGATCTGGCCGTAATTGTGCCTGATAGTGTGCAAGCTGACGACATCAGAAAAAGGGTGCTGCAATTGGGCGGCGAACTGTTGCAGGAAGCGGAAATCTTCGACGTATATCAAGGTCCGTCCATTCCGGCCGGGCATAAGAGCGTCGCTGTAACAATGCGCTTCCAATCTGCCCAAAGAACCCTGACCGATGAGGAAGTTAACTCTCTGTATTCTGACATTCTCGCCGGAATTCAGAAGGAATTTGGAGCGGAATGGCGAAGATAGGAACTGGGAGTAAGCCTTAACGAGGCTGTTTAGCAGAGAAGGTGGGAAAAAGTGTGACCGGAGAAGAACAAAAAGTCACAGTTCAGATTTTCGGGGAAGTGCATGTAATTCGCGGAAAAGGCTCTGCAGAATATATTAAAAGCCTGGCCGCTGATGTGGATAAAAGGATGAAAGAGATCGCTCGCAGGTTTCCTCATTTGCCCGCACATCATATAGCTATCCTTGCGGCGCTGAACCTTGCGGACGAATTGGCCAAGCTCAAAGAGGAACAAAACACTCTTATGGATATGCTTGGGGAGAAAGACTTCGGTTAACTGCCCTTACCTGAGTCCGTAAAAGAGTGAACCCTTTGTGTTAACGGTTAAATTGAGTTAGACACGGAGAGGTTCACTTTTTATTCTTCATCTTTTTATTAAATTGAGTTCGAAAGGGAAATTAAAGTAAATCATCTATAGATTAAAATAAATCATCAGTATGAAAAGAAAATATAGTTTAAAAAAAATTAATAATAAAGCATCACCGGGAAATAAAAATAAATAATCAAGGAAATCATTTAAAGAAAAAATAATTGTATAAAGCGAAAAATATTTATAGTTTTTAAACATACCTTGGCAATTTAAGTTAGGGGAAAGATCGATGGCTTTGGATAATGAAGTTGTTAAAGAATCTGAACTGAATAGACTTGACGGCCTAAGAAACGACAAAACAGCGGATAAAAAAGAGGGCAGAAGAATGGAGCTTCTGGCTCCGGCCGGGAATTTCGAAGCCTTTAAGGCAGCGGTGGAAAACGGCGCCGATGCAGTTTACCTGGGCGGCAAATCCTTTGGAGCCCGGGCTTCTGCAGAAAACTTTGATTCCAGGCAGCTAAAAGAGGCTGTGACTTACGCCCACGAGCGGCTGGTCAAAGTTTATGTGACGGTCAATACTCTGGTGGCCGATCAAGAGTTTCCGAAACTGCTGGACTATATTTATGAGCTATATACCATCGGGGCGGACGCTCTAATCCTGCAGGATATCGGGGTTGCTCATCTGTTAAAGGAAGTTTTGCCGGAGATGGAGATTCACGCCAGCACCCAGATGACCCAAAATAACACCTTTGGCCTGAAACAATTGGAAAGACTCGGTTTTTCCAGGGTGATTTTGGCTAGAGAAACCACTGCCGAAGAGATAGGTCAAATTGTAAAAAACACCAACCTCGACGTGGAAGTTTTCGTCCATGGCGCATTGTGCATTTGTTATTCCGGACAGTGCCTAATGTCCAGCTATATCGGAGCCCGCAGCGGCAATCGCGGCCGCTGCGCCCAGCCTTGTCGTTTGACTTATAGCCTGATGGACGAAAAGGGCAAAGATCTTTTAGCCGGCAAAAAATTGGGGGACCATCTGTTAAGTCCCCGGGACCTGAATCTGATTGACGAGTTGGCTGAGCTGAAAAAGCTCGGGGTCAAATCTTTAAAGATAGAGGGCAGGATGAAAAGACCGGAATATGTGGCCACGGTAACCAGGATCTATCGCAAGGCTTTGGATAGTCTGGAACTGGGCATTCAGCGGGACCTAGACCCGAAGGACCGTTATGAATTGACCCAGATATTTAACCGCGGTTTTACACCTGGGTACTTCAAAGGATACCAGGGAGCGGACATGATGAGCTTTAGCCGTCCGAACAACAGGGGGACCTTGCTTGGGCGGATTGTCGGTATTAATAAAAATTGGTTAAGCCTTAAACTGGAGAATTACCTGAATGTCGGCGACGGTGTGGAAGTTTGGACAAACCGCGGCAGGGAGGGCGTGGTTGTCAATAAAATATACAACTCAGCCGGTGAAAGTGTGACCAAGGCCACCGCGGGCGAGACTGTGAGCATAGAATTTAAAGGTCAAGCCCGGATAGGAGACAGGGTATTTAAAACCCATGACGAGGAATTAATGGAGAAAGCGAGACTCAGTTACCAGGAAGGCAAAGAAACCCGAAAAAGGCCTTTAAAAATGCGTTTGACCGGCAGAGTGGGGACGAAGCTCGAGCTTCAGGTTCAAGACGCTCGGCATAGGGTGACTGTCGAATCGCAGTCTGAGGCTGTAGAAGCTTGGAAGAGGCCTCTGGAATACGACTATCTATATAAGCAATTAGGCCGGCTGGGCAATACGCCCTATTATCTTGCCGAACTGGATCTGGCTTTGGAAGGCAACTTGATGTTGCCGGTCAAGGAAATCAACGAGATGCGGCGTACGGCGGTGGCCAAGCTTTTACAACACTATGTGGAACCCAAAAACCTGGACCATCGGGAATACACCGCCAGGGTCAATAATTGGTATACCAGGCTGGCAAATGAACAAAAAAGAGCACAGGTTGCCGAATCGGCCGAAGCCAGGCTTAGTGTAGCCATTGCCGATCTGCAACTGCTCAAGCCTGTCATTCAAGCCGGAGCGAATAGGGTTTTGCTTGGCGGTGAGCATTGGCGTTTTCGCCCTAAAATTACTTTGGAGGACTTAGAAAAAGCTCTTCAGTTTTGCCAAACCAATAATGTGGAGCTTGTCTGGAGGCTGCCCAGGATTCTTAATGAGCGGCAGAGCCGCAAGATATATTCCGAGTTGCAAACCATAAACTCCTGGCAAGAAAGACCGCGGATAATGACCGCCAATCTGGCCGGGATTGAAATGCTTAAGAGAATTGACCCCGGTTGGTCCTGGGAAACGGATCATTATTTTTACGTTTTCAACAAAGCGGCGTTACATTGGGTTCTTGAGCAGGGGGCAAGCAAAGCCGCTCTATCAACCGAACTCAGCTTGGAGCAACTGCAGCAGCTGGCCGCGGCTAATACGGAATTGCTTGTTTTTGGCGATATGGAAATAATGGTCAGCGAGTACTGCGTGATAGGTGCCACCCTCACCGATTGTTCGGGAAATCCGCGCGATAAGTGCGGCGCCAAGTGCCAAAGAGGAAATTATTATTTAAAAGACCGGATGAATTATTGTTTCCCTTTGGTTACCGACAGAGAGTGCCGGATGCATATTTTTAACGCCAAAAGATTGAATCTGCTCACTGAACTGACTAGAATAGCTAATATAGGAATAAAGAATATACGCTTGGATTTGCTCAGAGCGACACCGGCTCAAGCCGAAACTTCCGTACGGGTTTTTAAAGATATTTGGTCCCTGGCAGCGGCGGGAGAAAATATCAGTAAGGAAAAAATGGAACAGGCCGCAGCCTATTTGGAAAGGCTTTATCCTGAGGGATTTACCAAAGGACATTTTTTCAGAGGAGTGCTAGAGTAATTGGTTGCAACAGAAAAAGTATTGGCTAAATTGGATTTTAATGTTATCAGAGAGAGGCTGAGCGCCCATTGTATGCTGCCGAGAGCCAAGGAGATGGCAATGGGGCTCAAGGCCGAAGCGGATATTAGATTGGTTCGTAGAATGTTGCGGGAGACTGACGAGGGCAGGACTTTGCTCAGAATCAATCCTTTATTCTCGGTGCGCGGGGCCAAGGAAATTCGCCCCTATTTGGAAAGGTGTGCCAGAGGAGGAGTGTTAAATCCGGAAGAACTGCTCGAAGTCAGGGATACCTTAAAAGCGGCCCGGCAGATTCGTTCGGTTTTATTGGATACCAAAAAAACCGGTAAAGACAGTTACAGCGAACTTTTTACTTTGCGCGAAACGGTGGAAGTTATTGTTCCTCAAAAAGAAATAGAAAATGAGATATCCCGGTGCATTCTGGAAGATGGCAATATAAGCGACCAGGCTTCGGAGGAATTGGCCAGGCTGCGTCGCAGCAAAAGTCTTACTCAGCAGCGCATCAAGGATACCCTGGACTCTATTTTGCGCAATCCGAATTTCCAAAGGATGCTCCAGGATAACCTGGTGACCACCAGAGGAGACCGTTATGTGGTGCCGGTCAAACTGGAGTACAGCTCGGCTTTTCCGGGCATTGTTCACGACCAATCGGCCAGCGGCGCAACGGTATTCATAGAGCCGATGGCAGTGGTGCAGCTTGGCAATGAGTTGAGGGAGATAATTTTAAAAGAGAAAAGGGAAATCGAGAGAATTATTCAGCATTTAAGTTCTTTAATAACCGCAAAACTTCAGGAAATCGAAGTTTTGTACGAAGCGGTGGCCAAAGTGGACTTCATTCTGGCCAAGGCCCGCTTAAGCGAGGACATGGAGGCGGGTTCGCCCATTGTGGCGAACAAACCGGAGTTAAAGCTGGTTAAAGCTCGCCACCCGCTGTTAACCGGGAACGTGGTGCCTATTTCCGTTGAATTGGGCAAAGGTTACAGGTTTTTGGTGATAACCGGCCCGAACACCGGCGGAAAAACCGTAACCCTTAAGACCATCGGGTTGATGGTGGTAATGACCCAGTCGGGACTGCATATCCCGGCTGAAAGTGATTCCAAGATCGGAATCTTTGAACAGGTCTTTGTAGATATTGGGGATGAACAGAGCGTAGAACAATCCCTGAGCACTTTTTCGGCCCATATGACCAATATAGTTGATATTATGAAACAGGCCAATTCCAAATCTCTGGTTTTATTCGACGAACTGGGCGCCGGAACCGACCCGACGGAAGGGGCCGCTTTAGCCATGGCCATTTTGGAAGAACTGTTGGCCAGAGGGAGTTGCGGAGTGGCAACCACTCACTACGGAACGCTGAAGACCTTCGCCTACAATACCCCGGGAATAGAGAACGCTTCGGTGGAATTCGACCCGGAGACCCTTAAGCCCACCTATAGGCTTTTGACTGGCATTCCCGGAAAAAGCAATGCCCTGACCATTGCCGGCAGGCTCGGTCTTAGCCCGCACATCCTGGAAAGAGCCCGTTCCTTTATCTCCGAACGCGAATTGCAGGAGAGCAATCTGCTGGAGAACCTGGAAGACATTCAGCGCGAGATTGAAATACAGAAACTGAAGATAGAAGACGAGTATAAGGAAGCCAGCCAGAAAGCGGCAGAACTGAAGCGTAAAAACCAGGAACTGCAGGATAAATACGAGGAGATAATCCAAAGGGCAAGAGAAGAAGCCATTGAAATAGTTCGCCAAGCTAAAGCTGAAGCTGAGGCTATTATCAAAGAGCTAAAAGAAATTCAAAAGAAAGAACGCCGCGAACAGGAAGCGGCGTTGCAAAAAGCCCGGAACCGTTTGAAAAAGCTTTCCGGCGATGTCTTTGCCAGCGGTAAAGCACCGAAAGAAAGAAGCAACCTTAAACCGGAGCAAATACAGGTCGGACAATTGGTCTACTTGCCGAATTTGCGCCAGAAAGGGTATGTTTTGCAAAAACCGGACCAAAATAACGAGGTTCTGGTTCAAGCCGGAATCGTTCGTCTAAATGTGCCGCTGAGCGAAATTAGATTGGTGGACGAAACCAGAACCCCCGAGCATTTTGAGAAAACTCTTAAAGGGAGCCTTGGTCTGGCTAAAGCCGTTACTTTGCGCAGCGAGATCGACCTCAGGGGCAAACTGGTTGAAGAAGCGATAACGCTTCTGGATAAATATTTGGACGACGCTGTAATTACCGGAATAAACCAAGTCAGCGCCATTCACGGTAAAGGTACCGGGGCGCTGAGGGCAGGAATCCACCAATTCTTGAAGAATCATCCCCATGTTAAGAGTTTTCGTTTGGGAGAGTTTGGCGAAGGGGATTCCGGTGTAACCATTATTGAACTAAATTAATCTTCATTCTGGAGTTTAACTTGGATTTTAATAGCGTTGGAAGGCGGACCGACTTTGAAGGTATCGTTGTCCATTAACGCTGCCCAGAAGGTATAGGAACCGGGGATTATGTCGTTTTCGGATGTGGATAAATTATAGTCTATAAATCTGGTATTGCCGTTTTTCGGCACAAAAGTTTCAAGGTACGAAACCCCGGGTTTACGCACGTACAGCATAACAGTGTACTTTTTAGGATCATATTCGGAGAGAATGGGTATTCTAAGTCTGACATTCCGTTTATTATAATCCGGCGAACCGATGGACAATTGCGGAATGTCGGAGTCGCCAACAGGCGGATTTTCACCGGGTTGGCCGTTGTCGGAAGGTTTATCGTTCCCGGAGGGTTCATCGTTTTCCGAAGGTTCTCCATCATCGGTGGGCTCACCGTTTTCGGGGGGCTCTTCGTTGTCAATGGGTTCGTTTTCGAATTGGCTTTGATCCGGTATTTTATAGGGCTGCTCCTCTTTGGGCCAAGGCACGTTTTCCGGGCGACCTTCGACGTTCAAGAAGACTCTCGGGATGGCCCAAGGAGTATCTTCGGGCACTATCCGGTCAGGATTCTCCGGATCGACCATCAGTTGAATCCAAATATCGCTCACACTGGTCGGAACGCTGTCAACTGCGCATACTTCCGTAGAGATAAATTCTTCCGGAGTTAAGCTGCTTGGCAACAGTCCGGATTTGCGGTCAAATTTGACTGTAGTAATGCCTTTGGGGCGATTAATCCCGGATTGAACTTCCAGCCCTTCATGGGCTGCGGTCATTACTTCTTTCCAAATAGTGGTCGGATAACTGCTACCATAAACTTTATATAAATAATGTTTTAGGTCCTCGTCGTAATCATAGCCCATCCAGACTACCGCTGTATAAACAGGGCTGTATCCCGCAAACCAGGCATCCGGATTACCTGATCTGTTTCCGTATTTTTTGGGGTCCAGAGAGGTTGTTCCTGTTTTACCGCAGATGTACCAATTGCCGATGCGGGCTCTGGTGCCCGTACCTGAAGTGACCACGCTTCTTAATAGGTCATTCATCAGATAAGCGGTGGTTTCTTTCATTACTCTTTTTTCTTCAGGAGTGTGTTCTATAATGGTATTACCTGCGCTATCAACGACTTTGGTTACGCTGTAGGGCTCGGTTTTTACGCCGTTATTGCCGAAAGTGGCATAAGCCGAAGCCATCTCCAAAGTTGAGACTTCAAAAGTTCCAAGCGCCAGGCTTAAGACCTTGTGTTTCTCCTCCAACGGGAGACCAAGTCTGTTTTTGCCAAATTCCCAACCTGTTAGAATACCGATTGCATCCAATAACTTAACTGCGTAAACGTTGACCGAATCTTCGATTGCTTCGCGCATGGTAATAAGTCCGCGCCAACCGGTGGTTATTGTATCAAAGTTCTCCGGTTTCCAAACACCGCCGGTTCCGTCGCTGTATTCCACAGGCATATCATCAAACACTGTTCCCGGGAAGTAACCGCCTTTTTCTATAGCGGGGGCGTACACAACCAGCGGTTTAGCAGTGGAACCCGGCTGCCTTTTGGACTGCCAAGCGCGGTTCAGACCCATTGGAGTATATTCTCTTCCTCCTACCATAGCTGTAATCGCGCCTGTTTTAGTTTCCAATACCGTAATGGCGCCCTGCACCGGGATTTCATCCACGCTTTTCGGGAAATTTTCCGCCTTGGCAAAGGCATTCTCAGCAGCGGTCTGAATCTTGGGGTTAACAGTAGTGTAAATATGCAAACCGCCGTTAAAAATCTGTTGGGGAGTAAGGCCGTATTTATTTTGCAGTTCTGCAATGACATAATCGACGAAATACGGGAATTTCTTTTTCAGCGGGTCATTTTCGCCAAGTTTTACTTCCGCCTTGTTGGCTTTTACTTGCTCAACAAAAGTAAAAGGTTCCTCTTTATACTTTTCATATTCCTCTTGTGTGATTAACCCATTGTCCCTCATGATACCCAAAACGATATTGCGTCTGTATTTTGCTTTGTCCGGATTAATGTAAGGGTCATAAGCGCTCGGAGCTTGCGGCAATCCGGCAAGCAAGGCTATTTCGGCCGGATTGAGTTCATTCAATTCTTTACCGAAATAAGTCTGCGCTGCAGTGCGTATTCCGAAGGAAGATTCTCCAAAGAATATACGATTCAGATAAAAAGTTAAAATTTCGTTTTTGGTGTAAGTACGCTCTATTTGCAGAGCTAAAACCAATTCCTGAATTTTCCGGTCCAACTTTTTGGCGGTTGGGTCCTCAATGAAAGCATTTTTGGCCAATTGGATGGTGATTGTGCTTCCGCCCTCAATGGGTTGGCCGGCCCGTAGGTTATTGATAGCGGCTTTCAAAATACGAATTGGGTCAGCTCCGTAATGTTCATAAAATCTCTTATCTTCAACCGCAATGAACGTGTCTATAACAAGCTTAGGGATATCTTCAAAATCAACCCACAAACGGTTTTCCAAACCGTGTAGCTGAGCGATTTGATTACCCTCACTGTCATACACTATTGAAGATTGCTCTAAATCGCCAAGTACCTTTGGGTCCCATTTGGGAGTGCCGGCGATCGCTTTGGCGGTATAGACCCCCAGCGTTAGCGCAGATACTATAAATATTCCCAAAAAGGCAATCAGAACAGCCTTCAGAACAGTTCTGGTTTTCTTTTTAGGAAGAGAACGGACTCTCCGATTTTTATGTTTAAGATTTTTATCGGAATTCTGGTTATTAGCCATCGTTTATCCTCCTTGAACAAAGGCTGATTTTGGAGCTAAAAACTTCGGTTTGGGTTAATTTTGGTCAATGAATAATTATCGGCCCAGATTAATTACAAGTTCAAAATATTATACCATATTTTAGAGGGGCTAAAAATAGTATTTGCTGGCAAAAGCTTGCGCTAAGAGATTGGTAACTTTATAATATATTTTATAAAATTTGCGACTTACTTATTTCGAAGCAGTTAGCTTGAAAGGGATGTTTAATTTGATGAACATTGAACGAGAAGTACAAAGACAGATGGAGATTCTGAAGACAGGCGCTGCGGAAATTGTTCCGGAAGAAGAACTAAAAGAAAAAATAAGAAAATCCATTATTAATGATAAACCTTTAATTGTGAAACTTGGGCTGGATCCGACAGCACCGGACATTCATTTAGGCCATACCGTTCCTTTGCAGAAGATGAGACAATTTCAAGATTTAGGCCATCAAGCAGTTATTGTTATCGGTGATTTTACAGGCAGAATCGGCGATCCGTCAGGAAGATCCGAAACCCGCAAACCTTTGACCGAAGAAGAGCTTCTCCGTAACGCCGAAACTTATAAAGAACAAATATTTAAAATTCTTGATCCTGAGAAAACCAGAATAGAATTTAACTCAACTTGGTTAAAGGAATTAAACTTGGAAGATATCTTAAGACTGGCCGCTCACTGTACCGTTGCTCAAATGCTTGAGCGAGAAGATTTTGCCAACAGGTATGCTGAGGGAAGACCGATAAGCATTCACGAATTTTTCTATCCTCTTATGCAGGGATATGATTCAGTGGCTTTAAAAGCCGACGTCGAGCTCGGCGGTACGGATCAAAAATTCAATCTGCTTATGGGCAGAAGTTTACAAAGGGACTTTGGCCAAGAACCCCAAGTTGCTTTGATGACTCCTATTTTAGAAGGGCTTGACGGGGTCCATAAAATGAGCAAAAGCCTGGGCAATTACATCGGAGTTTATGAAAGCCCCAGAGAAATGTTTGGCAAGACCATGTCAATTCCTGATGAACTGATGATCCGTTATTTTGAACTGGTTACCAAGGTCCCTGTAGCCGAAATCCGCCAGTTGGAAGAAGGATTGCGGCAAGGCACGGTTCATCCGCGGGACTTAAAAATGCGCTTGGGCATGGAGATTGTCAAAATTTATCATGGAGAAGAACAAGCTGAACAGGCTAAAGATGAGTTTATAAGAATGTTTCAAAAAAAAGAAGCACCGGATGAAATGCCGAATCTGATACTTTCCGAATTGGGATTTGACCCTAATTCCGAAATTGAAGTGGTGGAACTGCTCGCCGGCTCAAAACTTGCTCCGAGCAAGAGGGAAGCAAAGAGATTGATTGAGCAAGGCGGCGTTAGAATTAATGATCAAAGAATAGATGATGTCTTTGCGGTATATAAATTCGCGGAAGGGGATATTATCAAAGTAGGTAAAAGGAAATTTGCCAGGATTAAACGTTAGCAGGACTGAATATCAAATGAGCAGGCCTGTATTAATAGATATGCTGTAATGTCAATGATATGCGATTATAATTAGCGCCATAAAAACTTAATGACTTTGTTGTAAATCTTTGTGATGTTCCGTCATATTATGGTTTTAGGTATATAACAAACATATAGTTATATGACAACATAATATTGTAGTTATTATGACGACATACTATATTGATATATGACAACGTACTGTCAACTTTATAACTAATAACTCATACTTAAATGATGTATTTAAGTATATCATTGCTGCCTAAATATATAAAAACAGATAAAAGGGTATTGTTAAAAGATTTTCATAAAAAAAGGTAACAATATTTTAAATTTCCTTGAAATTTGCTGTTGACAGTCTCAAAACAGCGTGATATCATAATAAAGCGTCGCGAGCGGAGAGCTCGGACGAGGTAAATGGTCTTTGAAAACTGAACAACAAGTGTAGGGCGAGCAAAACTCGTCGAAGCAGTGAGTAAATTAAGAGCGAAGGAATCAGCTCTTTAGTAGAAGATAAGTTTTACGGAGAGTTTGA
>Ga0134099_1002720_pt1 | contig 14102 bp, 9 predicted proteins | sample 10_taG_2_FD_105482 | JGI IMG/M metagenome (GOLD analysis project Ga0134099, IMG submission 105482) | Switchgrass degrading microbial communities from high solid loading bioreactors in New Hampshire, USA - 10_41_5_180_A2 metaG | ecosystem: Engineered > Bioreactor > Semi-continuous > Anaerobic >...
CACGGTACACCGGTCGCAATCAGAGCCAAGCAGGAAAACAAAACCCCTGAGGAGATAAGCGATTACTACCATAACGAATTCGTCTGCTGTTTTAACCGTCTTGGCTTCTCCTATGACCTGTATGGAAAAACCTCCAGTAGTGAACATAAGAACTTTGTTAAAGACTTTCACAAAAAGCTTTATGATGGAGGGTATGTTTATGAAAAAAGCACCCTGCAGGCATATTGCAACCAGTGCGGGCAATTTCTGCCCGATCGCTTTGTAAAAGGTTTGTGTCCCCATTGTGGTGAGTTCGCAAGGGGTGACCAGTGTGAAGCGTGCGGAAGTGTGCTGGAGCCTGAAAATCTTCTTCAGGCGAAATGCAGCATATGCGGAAAACTTCCTGAATTCAGGCCCACCAATCATCTTTACCTGGCCGTCACCCGTATGAAAGAACAACTGGAGATATATATCGAGAGTCACAGCGGATGGAGAAAAAACGCATATGAAATGTCAAAGAGGTATATCAATGAAGGGCTGCGTGACAGAAGCCTGACCCGGGATCTCGACTGGGGTATAGATGTCCCGAAAGAGGGATTTGAGGACAAGAAGATATATATCTGGGCGGAAAACGTCCTGGGATACCTTTCGTGCTGTTTTACGCTGTGCCGGCAGAAAGGAATCGACTTTTGTGAATTCTGGAACAGTTCGAGGCAGTATTATGTGCATGGCAAGGATAACATACCTTTCCATACGATTATTCTCCCGTCGCTGCTCTTAGGCCGTACCGATGTCAGGTTGAAGCTTCCTGATGATATTATATCCAGCGAATACCTGACCCTTGAGGGCAGAAAGATTTCCACCAGCGGAAACTGGGCAATATGGGCAAAGGATATTATTGAACGGTATAACCCTGATTCCATCCGTTATTTTCTGATCAGCAACGGGCCTGAAAAAAGGGACACAGACTTTACCTGGAGGGAGTTCATCAACAGCCATAACGGAGAGCTTTTGGGGGCTTATGGCAACTTTGTGAACCGCAGCCTGGTGTTTATCCAAAAATATTTTGAAAACAAGGTGCCGGAAGCTCAATACAACCAGAACATCACACAGTCACTGGCAAAGCTCTACCCTTGTGCCGGAGGACTCATAGAACAGGGAAGTTTCAAGGAAGCACTGGATACAATCTTTGCATTGGTGCGGTCTGCAAATAAGTATTTCGATGAGGAACAGCCATGGATCACGATAAGGAGCGATGTTGAAAAGTGCAGGGAAACCCTGAATACCTGCGTGCAGATTATAGCCAATCTTTCAAACCTGCTTGAACCCTTTCTGCCTTTTTCCTCTGCCAAGATCAGGAACTGGTTGGGTATTGATAAGGCAACATGGCAGTTCACAGAGATTCCATCCGGCCTGGAGCTTGGAAAAGTGGAAATCCTGTTTGACCGGATTGATAAGAAAGTCATCCGGAAGGAGGAAGCAAGGTTGAAAGGACAATAGACATACTGAGCGAATGCTCCGAAGCATTCGCTCCTCTCCACTACTTATAATTCTTTCAGAACAAGTCAGAGGTATTCTATCACAGGTGTATTAATTCCGAGAATAAAAGGCTTCTCAATGCAGGCTTACCGTAATTTTTCTTTACTCCTCCCCTTAAGGTATTTGATCCGAAAACAAAAGATTTATCAATGGCATTATCACCTGCACTAATTAATTAACATACTATTATCATTAAAAAAATGAAAGCAAACTTTTTTCCGTCCCGGAAAATCTGATAACACTCAAAGATCAGCATCTTGCCTCAGCTGTTTTATCCTTTACCCCTATATTCCCTTTATACATGCATCCACCAGTTCGCTCAGCTTTCCGGTGGCAAGGCCTATGCAGGTATCCGCACAGCCATAGTACACCCTGATTTCATCCCTGGCCTCATCTGCTATGGCGCCGCAGACAAACACCACGTTTGGTACTATACCCATCAGTTCATACGGCTCATAGGGCTCAAGAATTGAGCATTGGGTTTTGCCCCTGATTATTTCAGGATTCTCCAAATCCAGCAAAATCGCCCCTATGCTGTACCGATGCCCCGTACACGACGGTACGACTCCATGAATCAGGACAAGCCAGCCTTCCCTTGTTTTTATCGGCGGCACAGGGCCGATTTTAGTCCTGTTCCAGTGGGAATAGCCCGGCTTAAGCAAAGGCCTGTGTTTACCCCAGAAAATCAAATCCGGTGAGTAGGATATCCATAAATGCCCGAAGTTGTGAAAATCGTTAGGCGCCACCCTGTATGGCCTGTCAATCCTTGCATACAGGCCCTTTATCTTTTCAGGAAACAGGCATGGCAGACGGTTATCCGGCAGAGAAATTATATCAATGTATTCATGCTTTTTAAAATCCCGGGTTTTGCCCAGTATCCCAAAAGTTCCCCATGGCCCGCTGCCAGGATGAACTATGTAATAGGTATCATCAATTTTGGTGATTCGAAGGTCGATTGCCTGCTCCCCCGCAGTTTTGTATGGTTCCTGGTCGGTCATATATATAAAGGGCTCTTCCCTGTTTATCGTAAAGTTTATACCGTCATCACTCTCGGCAACATGGGTTGTACTTTTATGTATTCTCCCCTGATATTCATAGGCCTTATTATGTATTACAGACAGCAGCAGGATTGTTTTGCCGTTATACATGGTCTGCCCGGGATTGAACACCGCTTTTGCACCCGGAAAATCTTTAGGTGTTATTATTGGGTTCCCGGGATACCTTTTTAGGATGATTTCTTCCGCCATCATTTGAATTTCACCTTCCATGGGAATCTCAGAATTTGACTTCAACAATTGCAGCATCATTTGCCCTAAGGCTAAACTGCAATCTGTTATCCGGAGTCCTTGCCGCATTTCCCCGAATCACTGACAGGTTTTTTATTCTGCCGCTGAGCCTAAGTGAGCCTTGAACATTATCATGGCCGTGATTTATGATTACGCATACGGCAGTTTCTTCATCCACCAAGTGCTCTGAAACAGCGACATTGTTAAGATGCATATCCTTTATCAGCAGCCTCTTTTCAACGGCAGACCTGAAAACCAGCTTGTACAAACAGGACAGGTCATTCACACCATCGTCAAATACACCCTGGGTGTACGAGGCAAAGTATTCCAGGGAGATCATCAACGTGTATACCCAGCCTTTCCCGTACCTGTTCCGGGCAAGGACAGGGGCACCGTCTTCTTCCGATAGGATAACCTCGGCGCTTTTATTTTTGAAATAGTAGCGGTAAGGCTCCTCTGTGCCGTCCTTGATGGCCGGTATTATCAGCACCTTTCCGTCACAAGGTATTCTAAATGGATTGGTTCTTATTTCCCTCTCAATGACTTCAAGTCCGGTGATGCTGCTGAAAGATGATATAAATGCATTGGCTGTACTGATATACAGACTGGCACCCTCTTTTACCCTGCTCAGCAATGCTTCCCATTTTCTCCTGGATATGCAATTTACACCCTTTATTGAAGGCAGCATGTAGAAATCGGCTTCCGGAAGCGGGTCTTCAGGAGCATTGAAAAGAATGTCAAATCCCGTCTGCTTTGCCATGACATATGCTGAATATGCCACAGTCCATGATTCCTGGTAGAATGACAGCAAGCAGGCGACATCGGCTCTCCTTTTGGGAAGGCATTGGTACACCGCAGGCAGGGAATTTACTGACTGTTTGAAGTCCCTCATGGCAAGGAGCATCGGCTTCGGATTGCGGTTTTTATCCATGAAGCCCAGTTCCCTTTCGGTTGCCTGCCAGTCATACGGCGTATCAAAGGTATCGCAGTCAAAGGCCATCCACCATAAGGCTCCCAGATCTCCACACGTCCATAGTGACCAAAGCACGCTCTCCAGATATTTCGTGCTCTGGTCATCGTTGCCTATCATGGGTCCAAGGACTCCCAGTTCCTGAGTCAGGCAGGGTTTCTTTCCTATATCCGAATAAAGCACCGATTCCGCTTCCGCATGCAGAATGGTCCGTATGCCTGTAAGCCGGTCGCGATGACAATGGGGCGTGTAGTAAGGATATGGATGTATGGTCAGAATATCGTTGTTCTCAGCCTGGTCCTTTATGAACCAGTGACCGCCTGTTTGATTGACAGCCAAACCGTGCATGCCGGATATTATCGGGCGGGTTTGGTCGCAACTCCGGATTGCGTCGGAAATTATGGAGGTCCACAACCAGGCTTCATCCCTGGATTCGCAATTTGCCGCGCAGTTATTTTCATTACCCAGTCCCCATGCCACTACATTCTCATACTTTTTGCATGTATTGACCAGAAGCCTGATCATTCTTATCTGCCACTTGAGAACGGCAGGGTCACTCAGAAATTTTTTGTCCCAGAACATGTCCGGCACGAAGTTGCGCCCGCTCATCCATCTGGTGACAAGCTCCAGCATTACTTTCAACCGATGTTTTGCAGCAAGCTCGATGGTCCTTTCCAGCCGGCTTAGCATTTCCCCGTCAACTCCTGCACGGCCGGCAGGAGTGTCGGGAAAAGGTTCTTCTCCATGTCTTATCTCAAAAATGCTTTCCCCTCTCAAATGGGGAGTCAATGGCTGGAAATCGCTCCATATAGGAAAAATTCTCACATAGTCTATTCCATACTGCCTTAAAGCTGCAAAATCCTTGTCAATTACGTCGCTGTCCCAGTATTTCCACATATGAACGCCCTTATTGGATGCAAAGTAATTGCATCCAATAAGGAATTCTCCAAAGCAATTATGTTTAGTCATTGAAAGCTCTCCCTGGCTAATAATTATTTGTTATATTCAGCGATATACTCCGCAGCCTGCCTTTCAATTTCCTTCACAATCTTATCAAATCCGGCTGCATATATTTTGGTAATAAAATCATTCAAATCCTTTTCAATGTCGTTGGAAAAACCGAGTTCCAGTATCGCCTGGTATTCAGCAAACAAGTTGGAGCATGCGGCATATTCAGTCTTGATGTTCTCGGTATTTAAAGCAAAAGCATCCAGGGGATGGGAAGTCTTTCTGGAAAGCTGACTGGAATTTATCTCGCTGTATTTCGGATGCGCATCGGCACTCTCAATTTGCGGCAGAACATCAAAGTTCCACATGCTGTACCCTGATGTATACTTGGATGCATCGGGAAGCGATATCTTCTTTCCGTCCGGTGTCAGGTCATAGTGCCTGCCCCTTATTCCATGCCGTACCAGGTCGTTGATATCTTTCTCCCAGGTCAGATAGTCTATCGCCATCAATGCTCTTTCAGGGTTTTTGCTTGTCGCACGTATAGCCATACCGTCACCCAGGTAAGTGCCGCCCGGCAGCTTGCCTCCAAAGGAAGAATCGTAGATCTCAAGTTTCCATTCAGGATGGTTGTTTTTCCAGTCGTTATATATCTGGGATGCCTTACCTATATGGTCAATGGCTGAAGCACTTTTCCCGACACTGAACATCGCGATGCGGTCAGTTTTTTCAGTTAGGCTGGAGTTGGACCAATAGCCTTTCTTTTTCCATTCAGCCACCTTTTTCAAGTATTCCAGGTATTCAGGCTTGTCGTAACGGAAAAACGGCTTGGAATCAGGGTCTGTATAGACGTAATGCATCATGTCGTAACCACCGCAGTCAATATAGCGCCAATTATTGGGCTGATTCAGCATGACCGTGGTGAGCAGCCAGTAATTGTTGGCATTGTTGTCTCCATAGGGGAATATCCCTTTTTCATTTTGTGAAACGGCCTCCAGGAACTTTTCATAATCTTCAAGACTCTGAATTTCAGGCAGCCCGTATTTTTCCCTCAGGTCACCCCTTATAAAGATCGCATAGGAAGGGTTGCCGCTGTTATTGGTAGGCACCATGTAAATTTTCCCGTTCACCTTGGCCTGCTTCCATCCGGCTTCCGGCACTCCCTCATAAACCCTGTTTGCATACTTTTTAAGCATGTCTTCAGTCAGAGCCAGAAAAGCACCTTTAATAGCCTGATCCAGGTACTTTGCCCAGCTGGCGGTATAAATCAGGTCAAAATCTTCTCCTGAGGCAAACACCAAGGGATACTTTTCCTCGTATTCGCCCCAACCGATAAGATTAACCTCAACAGTTGCATTTATTTTTTCCTTAAGGCCCTTGTTGATTTCACCCCACACCAAATCGTGGTCCTCTTGTTTGTCACCAAGCATATAGGCCTTTAATACAACATATTTGGAAGTATCAATCCCGTCGTCCGGTTGTTCAGGAGTCCCGCTTGGCTCGGATGGCCCGGATGAAGTAACAGCATTGGTTGTAGCGTTTGCCTGGTCGCTCTGCTGTGTTGACTGTCCGCACCCCGTGATAAAAAGGGCAAAGGTCATAACCACAGCAATTACAATGCTGATTTTCCTGTAAAGGTTTCTCATAAAGAAAATCTCCTCCTTACAATCAAGTGTGAAATATTATCCATATTTGCATATGGTACTACCCTTTTATCGCTCCCATCATGATACCTTTAATAAAATACTTCTGCAGGTGTGGATACAGGAATATTATCGGACCGGTTGCAATAACCGTCATTGCAAGCTTGAAAGATTCACTGGGCAATGATATTTTTGACAGGTTTATATTGCTGCTTCTTGCCGCGACATTTCTGAGGAAGTCTATTTTTGATATTATCTTGTACAGGAAATACTGCAACGGATACATATTATCTTTCTGGATGAAAAGCATGGACAAGTACCAGTCGTTCCAATATTCGAGGGCTATAAAAAGTCCTATGGTTACAAGAACCGGTCTGGACAGCGGCAATATAAGCTGTATGAATATCCTGAAATCAGAAGCCCCGTCAATTTTGGCCGACTCCGTTATGGAATCCGGAATGGAACTCATAAAGCTCCTTATTATGATCATGTTGAACACCCCGAAAAGCCCGGGTATGATTAACGCCAGGTAGTTATCCTTCATGTGAAGGTACTTTACCATCAGAATGTACCACGGGACCAGTCCGCCGCTGAAAATGGTAGTGAAGTAGAAAAAGAAAGCAAAGAAGTTCCTGTATACGAAATCCTTTCGCTGCAGGGCATATGCTGCCATTGATGACAGAAACAGTGACAGAAAAGTGCCGACTGTCGTAACAAAGCATGTAACAGCGTAAGCCCGCAGGATGATCGTGGGATTTCCGAAAGCAATTTTGTAGGCATCAAAGGATATTTTAACAGGAATCAGCCTGTACCCGTACAAAACTATGGAAGATTCATCGGTAATTGATCCGCTGACTACCAGAAGAAAGGGCAGCAGACACAAAAATGCCAGTATTGCCGTAAACAGGTATGCAATTATGTTGAAAACCACAGTTTCTTTGGAATATTTGAAAGCCCTTCTTCCCATATCTGCTCGTCCCCCATTTTAACCCAATTCACATTACAGCTTGTCTAAAATAAGGCGTAATTCTTGTCAATCCTGCGCACAACAGCATTTGTGATGATCAGAAATATAAAACAAAGTACAGACTGGAGCATGCCCGCTGCTGACGCCATGCCGAAATCCTGCAGTTCGAGGAGAGCCCTGAACACATATGTATCAATTACGTCGGTTGCATTATACAGCAGGGGGTTGTTGCCCGTAACCTGGTAAAACATCCCGAAATCTCCCCTGAATATTCTACCGATAGCCATCAATGTAAGCACTACAATCTGGGGAGTGATCATGGGAATTGTGATATGCCTTATTTTTTGAAATTTCGAGGCACCGTCTATTTCGGCAGACTCATAAAGTTCGTTGTCAATTCCTATTATGGCGGCTAAATAAATAAGGCTTCCATATCCTGCCCATTTCCAGGTGTTGCAGGCGACAAGGATGTATTTCCATAGCCACACTTCCTCATATACATTGACAGGCTCAAAGTTGATGCTTTTTAGGAAAGTATTCAGGGAGCCATATTCATAGTTGAAAATATTGTATATAAACGCACCGACAACCACCCACGACAGGAAATAAGGCAGAAACATCATGGTCTGGGTTACCTTTTTAAAATACCTTGAGCCTATTTCTGAAAGGAAGATTGCGGTTGTAACCTGAACAAACAATCCCGTTACAATGAAAGCCAGGTTGTATGCCACCGTATTGACCATTACCTTCAGAGCTTTCCCGCCGATGAAGAAAAACTTGAAGTTTTCAAATCCACACCAGGGACTCATGAATAAGCCGTCTGTATAATTGTACTTTTTGAACGCAACAACCATCCCCGCCATTGGCAGGTATGAAAATATCAGAAAGAAAATGGTTGGCGGGAGTACCATTACTATGAGCGATCTGTTATTGTATAGATTGCGGAATACGGATCTTTTCCTGACCAAAATCTTCAGCTCCCTGTTCCTTTATGGTTATATAAACCGGCGCCGGTTTGACATGTTTTCATCAGTATCTTTTCTTTTATTATAAGCACCGTATCGGACAAAGAAACTCGAATTTTGTTCGAAAGGTGTAAAATATTTAACTTTAATGCGAGGCAGTGTCCGGCGAAGGGACTTGTACCCGGTTTCCATCCCTTTACCGGACAGATGCCAAACCTGGAAATCCCTGCCGTTACTCTCCGAATACCCTAAACTCATAGAAGCTTGCCCAATGGTGGGAATCCAGACCTCCGGTAACCGTAATGCGGACATACCTTTTGTAATTGGAGTTGAAACTGACGCTTTGTATTTGAGATGTATCCGTATTGTTGGTCTTGTTCACCACCGTAGTCCACCGTACTCCGTCGGAAGATACATCAATCCTGTACTTATAAGCCCGGGCAAACTCCCACATTATTTCACAGCCCGTGAGGTTGTAATGGGCTCCGAGATCAACCATCCACCAGTGTCCGGTGTTGGCATTGATTGCACACCAGCGCGTTGACGTGTCTCCGTCATTTCCGGCTTCAACCGGATTTTCCGGTTCGGCGCTGCTTGCATATGCGGTTTTGTTCAATGCCAGATTGTTCTGGGCAGGCAGGTCAGCATCAAGCAGCTTGACTTCATATGCGACCAGGTTGACGCTGGTACCGTTCACAACCACAGTAACCGGAGAATTCCGTTTATTGATTAATAAAGTCTTGGTCTCCGAAGCCAATACATTTATATCCTCGGACGAAGAGGTTGTACTGTACAATTGGGTGCCAGGTCCGAAGTGGGTATTGAAAATCTTCACTACATTATACAGTTTTGTAGGCTGGCCTCCGGACGGCGAAGCAGTGCTGGAAAACAGGTAGGAATCATGGCCCCACAGCAAGGCAACTGAAGTATCATTAATCAGAGAATGGTAATAGCAGGAAGCGTGGTTGGCGGCAATGAAATCCCAGTTGGAGCTCGTACCTTCCGCACCGCCTGCATAGTACTCGGAAATCCATATGGGCAGATCTGTAATTGTCCTGACTTGAGCGGCCTCATCCCCGAAAATGCTTGTTCTTGCCATCTGCCATGCCTCATCCGTGTTGTTTTCAGGCGGCCACCCCTGGAGCCATTCGTCCCAGCAAATGAAATCGGCTCCATGCTTCTGGTTGTACCAACTGTTTATGAAGCTGAAGTCAAAACCCCCGGTGTAAGGACCGCCGATAATTGCATCGGGACGGACTGCTTTCACGGCATCGTAAACCATGTTGTACATGGTGATATAATCCTGTGGTTCATCCCAGAAACCTTTAAGCTCATTCCAAACCTGGAAATGTTTTACCTGCGGGTAACGCTGGGCAATTACGCTGCACAGTTCGGCAAAATCATCAAAATGTTCTGTAGCCACCCTGTCATTCATGTTCCAGTCTTCTCCGCTGACTTTCATCCATCCGGGAGCCGTGCAGAAAGTTATAACTGGTATTGCGCCGGGCATTGACAAAGTGAAATTGACCCTTTCGTCAAGGCTGTCAAAATTATAGTTGTCATTGGTTGGCTCAGGGTTATCCGTACCCCACCCCATAATATGAATATTATGATACCTGATATTGCCATCCACCAGGAGTTGCTTCGCTCGCGCCACGGCAGTAGGATGGCCATATTCCCACATGCTGTGGGTGTATGTTGCACCGATTTCAAATTTGCTGACCAGGTAAGGTGTATTTCTGTCGATCGTAACCGTCACGGTATCAGACGCATGAACACCCCCCGGTGATGAAAACATCAGACAAATCAATGCTGATGCCAGAACACTGATGATGAGCCTTTTGGTGAACAGAAGACGGTTTTTTTTCATGATACGACCTCCTTTTTTAAAGATAAACGAAGACTAACTAAGTCAGAAATGAACGGTCAGTTACAATATGCAAAGTGACAGCCTTTTGAAGAAGTGATACATTGCATATTGCATATCAGCCTGAAGCTATTATATATTCAAATGACACTGATAATAAGGAGACGATATTTTAAAAAGTGTAAAAAATTTTTCACTGTAGCCCGCTTTTTATATCATGCAGCTTTATAAGCATCACTCTTTCTTGTAATTTCCATACCTGGTATGTATAATTATTTTAAGATTCCAAAGGTATCCTCAAGCGTTCTCATGGCCATCGGACTGAAATTAATGTATTTCAAGCCCAAAAATGAGCACTGTAAGTATTTTCCAAAGGAGGTATGCTTTTTGATGAAAACCCTGATAGTTGACGATGAAAACCTGACAAGAGACATCCTCCTTAATTACATACCCTGGAACAAATACGGAATCACCGACGTCAAGGAAGCAGACGACGGAATGAGCGCCCTTGAACTCATAAATAACTGGAAGCCCGACATTGTACTTACTGATATAAAAATGCCGAGGCTCAACGGCATTGAGCTTTCTACGCAACTGAGAAAAAGATGCCCGGATTGCAAGATCATTTTTCTGACCGCGTATTCCGACAAGGAATACATCAAGTCCGCAATTAAGCTGAAAGCCGTCAGCTATATAGAGAAGCCCATAAATCTGGATGAAATCCATGAGGTTTTGGAGAGCATCATCCAGGAGTTTGAAAGGGAAAAGGAAACAAAAGAAGCCGGTATCAGGTATCTTATGAATGAATTGTGCCTGAAGCTGATATCAAAAAGCAATGATTTGGATTCAATAAAGCTTGACATAAAGAATTTGAATCTGAATTTTCAGGAAAACGGCAAATATGTAACGGTCATTGCAAGATTGATACTCCATGACATGGAAAACGAGCATAAAACGCCGTTATATTTAAGTCAAATAACCAATTCGCTTGTTTCAATGATGAGAAGCAATTTCAGGGAGTTTGTCTACGGATTTAAGGGCGACGACTGTATTGTGTTCCATTTTGCCCTGTTTCCGGACTTTGACATGCCAAAACTAATAACTTTGCTGAACAACTCCATAAAGGAGGTAAAAAAGCAGCACAGTGAAATATACAGGATTCTTGTAGGGATGGGTCAATGCATTACAGGGCTGGGTAACATTTATCTTTCGTGTCAGTCCTCAGTAACGGCACTTCAGAGGCAGTTCTACACTTCATACGATACCGTGGTCCGGTACATTGAAGACAACACCTGTGTCTACAGATTCGATGAGAACATCCTGACCCTTTTCACCGATTACCTGAAACAGGATAAAAGGGATGAAGCAATTTCGCTAATAAAGAAACTCACCAGTGAGATGAAAAACCATAAAAACACTCCTCCCAGCACTGTCAAAAACATTTTTTTCAAAATCATACTGATTATCGCAAAAGTTGCCGAAGACAGGAATATCCCTTTCTTAAAGGATGAATGCAGGTTTATCCTTGATTCGGTAACAAAATCACACACCATCGATGAAATTGAAAGCACCGTGATTAAGCTTTTATTATCCGTAACAACAAGCATGCAGTTAAAAACAGAACACGAAGACCCGGTTGCAAGGATTTCCCGTTATATCCGTGAAAACTACGCCAATATCCATCTGTCTTTGAACACGTTATCGGAAAACCTGTACTTTACCCCCTCCTACATATGCACTTTATTTAAAAGGAAAACAGGAAAAACCATAAACCAGTACATTAATGAAGTGAGAATAGAAAAAGCCAAGGAACTCCTGAAAGAGGATTCGGTAAAACTCTATGAAATTGCAAGAAGTGTCGGCTTCAGTGACGGGAAGTATTTTTCAAAGGTCTTCTGTAAAATGGTTGGCATGAAACCGAAAAAATTCAGGGAGCTTCACCAAAATGATAAAACAGGCGGTTAAGGTATTAACAGGACTTATTGATTCCACTTCAATACGCATAAAGCTTATGATCACCTTTTTTATCCTTATCGTGCTCCCCCTTACCCTTTTTACCTTTGCAGCCTACCGCATGTTTTCAAATGAGCTGTACCATCATACCCTCAAGCTGGCCACCCAGGTCTTCAACGAGGCTGCATCACAGCTGGAAAAAGATTTTGACGACATGCTGAACGTCTTGGATATCATCACCTTTGACAGAAGCATTTATGATATCGTTTCCAGGGATCCTGAATCCACCGATGCCCTGCAGAGATTAAGAGATTTCAAGAAAATCAGTGACACGGTCAAGTATCTTATGAGAAACAGGGAAATCTCAAATGTCAGTTTCTACATCGGCGATAAATTATACTATTCCGTCCAAGGCAAGAACTTCCTGGAAGAAGAAAAACTGCCGGAAAGCACATGGTACAAACTATTGAAAAACAGCAGCGGCAATAGGTTATGGTGCCCGCCTTCATATTTTGACAATGCGGCGGATCAGAATACCAGGGTGTTTTCCTATGCTGCATCCATATACAATCCCGGAAAGCTTGCAGAACCGCTGGCGGTTATCAGGGTGGACATCAGTGAAGAAAGAATAAACGACATTATCAAGAATGCGTCGGTCACAAAAAACAATACAGTCTATATCACAAATGGTAAAGACATATTCATATCAATAAACAATGAAAACTCCATAGCGGAAAAAATAAACATCCGGATGGGTCAGGAACTTGAATCACTTAACTGGGACGTCTCTGAGATAGGCAAGGAAAAATATGTGATTAACAGTGCCATGATCCAAAGTACCAAATGGTATCTCGTATCCGCAATACCTGTAAAGGATATTATTGCTTCCGGTAATAAGCTGAAAAACGGAATGTTTGTCTTTATGTTTTTCATTACGCTGGTGTCCTATCTGCTGGCATACTTAATATCAAACTCCAGCGTGAAAAGGCTGTCCTTGCTTGCCTCCAGCATGAAGGAAATTGAAAAGGGAAGATTTGAAGTCTCTGTGAAAAAAAAGGGAAACGATGAAATAGGAGCCCTCATGGAAGCCTTTAATAAGATGGCCTCGAGGATATCCGAACTGATAGAGGAAAAGTACAAAATGGGTCAGGAAGTGAAAAGTGCAGAATTAAAAGCTCTTCAGGCACAGATAAATCCCCATTTCCTGTACAATTCACTTGATCTGATAAACTGCATAGCAATAAAACACAATGTTCCAAGCATTGTTACGATGGTGAATTCACTGGCCAGGTTTTACAAAATAAGCCTCAGCCGCGGAGTGGATGTGATTCCCATAAAGGACGAAATAAGCCATATAACCTTGTATGTGCAGATACAGAACATGAGGTTTGACAATAAAATACAGCTTAATCTGCAAATTGATGAAGCCGTCTATAGTTACAAGATTTTGAAGATACTACTGCAACCTATCATTGAAAACTCCATAGTACACGGAATTTTAGAGAAAAAGGAAAAGTGCGGAATAATCACCGTTACCGGAAAACTGGAAAACAATACAGTCATATTTACAATTGAAGACAATGGAATTGGCATGACTGAGGAAAAAATCAGGAGCATCCTTTCAGAAAACAGTACCGGCTATTCCGGCAATTACGGCGTAAAAAACATCAATGACAGGATAAAGCTTTACTATGGAAATGATTACGGGTTAAAATATACAAGCGAGCCGGGAAAAGGCACCACGGTCGAAGTCCGTATTCCTGCCCATATTTAGCATACCCTGAGGCATGAAAATGCATTTGATTGAACGATATTGAACGATATAATAGAATAAGTCCCGCAATTTTTATCAATGATTTGCTTCCTTGTACAATTAATATTGTATTAAATCAGTGACCAAAGCCACTGTTTGACCCATCAATTTTTATAGTTAACATAACATTTTAAGCTTCATACTTTTCCAAACATCAAGCACATCATCCGGC
>Ga0134099_1002722_pt1 | contig 14087 bp, 15 predicted proteins | sample 10_taG_2_FD_105482 | JGI IMG/M metagenome (GOLD analysis project Ga0134099, IMG submission 105482) | Switchgrass degrading microbial communities from high solid loading bioreactors in New Hampshire, USA - 10_41_5_180_A2 metaG | ecosystem: Engineered > Bioreactor > Semi-continuous > Anaerobic >...
CCGGCCGCGACCCGCAGCTGGACGCCGCTGTGGAGATTCTGAAAGGCGATTCTCCCTGAAAAACATTGCATCTCTGGCAATTTGCGGGTAAGATGAAGCCTTGTGTGCTCACACATCCCGATCGTGCCGAACATTTGATAATGAATCAATCAATAAATTGACAGTTCGACCCCGGTTGGGTATAATCATTCTTCGCTGAAAACTGATATGGGAGAAACAATAATGGATAATGTTGCTGTGGCGGACACCAACCGCCAGGTCGAAATCAAACCCAAGGTGAGCATCCAGGGGAAGGTGATCAAAACGACCCTGGCTGGCGCCGTGGTGGACATAGGTAGGGAGCGTCCCGGTCTGCTTCATGTATCTCAAATCGTCACCCCCTCAGACCAGCCGCTGAAGAGCGTGACCGATGTATTGAAACCCGGTGATACGATCGAGGTCTGGATCCGCAGGGAAAAGGACGAGCGCATCGAACTGACCATGATCAAGCCGCTTGATCTGGAATGGCGAGAGATCAAGAAGGACATGGTCGTCAAGGGCAAAGTCGTCCGCCTGGAAGGATTTGGCGCCTTTGTTGACATCGGTGCGGAACGCCCTGGCCTGATCCACATCAGCGAGCTGGCTCACGGTTACGTGCGCACTCCCTCGGACGTCGTCAAGGAAGGCGACGAGGTGGAGGCCATGGTGATCGAGGTCAACCGCAAGAAGAAGCAGATCAAGCTCAGCCTCAAAGCGCTGCAGCCTGAACCCATTATCGAACAGCCCGAGCGCGTGTCCGAGCCTGCCCGCAGGGAAAAGAGCGCTCCTGCCTCCCGGAAGCCCAAGAAGAGCCCGGCCCGCCGGCGGGATGAAGGCATGGAGAACATCGACGAGTTGATGAACAACATCAACGACCCTGCGCAGGAAGCCGAGCCCACCGCCATGGAAATTGCCATCCGCGAGGCGATGGAACGCGCCAAGGCCCGCAAGCAGGAAGACAAGAAAAAGAAGGAAAAATCCATTTCCTCCGAACAGGAAGATATCCTGTCTCGTACGCTGGAAACCAAGAGCGGGTCCGCCTCCTGAGCTCCCATCTGGCAGTTTTACTTTTCAGTAAATTCATACTCGAGTTTGCAGGAATGTAAAACTTCCAGCAGTTTCAGCGCTGAAACGAAGAAGAAAGAGCACACCCTTCCGGGAGAGTGCTCTTTTTCTTATCAATCATGGCCTCCACATTGCCCGGCTTTATGGTAAACTTACGCCTGTGTGGAAACCAGATCATCTGGGAACCAATTTCCAGAGCCCTTGAGGAACGATGTTGGGCACCGATATTGGACTGAAACCTACCGAAAACACACATACCTGTCTGGCAACCTCGTAGGGAGGGCGGTTTATCGCCCTCCCTACTTCTTTACACATCCTTCCTGATCCCAAGGAGTTATGCCATTATGCCGGTAAAGTACATCTTTTTCACTGGGGGCGTGGTCAGCTCGGTTGGTAAGGGCGTGACCGCTGCAGCTACCGGGCGCCTGCTCAAAGAGCGCGGCTTCAAAGTGGCGGTGCAGAAGCTGGATCCGTACATTAACGTGGATCCGGGCACCATGAGCCCCTACCAGCACGGCGAAGTCTTCGTGCTGGACGACGGGGCCGAAACCGACCTCGACCTGGGTCACTACGAGCGCTTTATTGATATCCGTCTGAACCGGGTGTGCAACATCACCACCGGGCAGGTCTACGCCGAAGTGATCAGCAAGGAGCGGCGGGGCGACTACCTGGGCGGCACCATCCAGGTCATCCCGCACATCACCAACGAAATCAAGCGCCGCATCACCATGGTCGCCAAGACCACCGGCGCGGAAATCGTGCTGGTGGAAGTCGGCGGCACCGTCGGTGACATCGAGAGCCGCCCGTTCCTCGAAGCGCTGCGCCAGATGCGCTCGGACGTGGGCCGCGAAAACACGCTTTACGTGCACGTCACCTGGCTGCCTTACATTAAGGCTGCCGGCGAACTGAAGACCAAGCCCACCCAGCATTCCGTGGCCGAGCTGCGCTCCATCGGCATTTCACCGGACATGATCATCGCCCGCTCCGACCAGCCGGTGGACAACTCACTGCGTGACAAGATCGCCCTGTTCTGCGACGTGGATCGCCGCGCGGTCGTGCCCATGGTCACCGCCGAGAACCTGTACGAAGTCCCGATCCTGCTGGAGGACATCGGCGTGGCCGACATCATCCTCGAGAAGCTGGGCCTGGAAGCCCGCCAGCCGGCCGACCTGAGCGCATGGCGCCGGGTGATCGAAGCCGCCAAGCAGCCCAAACCGAAGATTTCCATCGCGCTGGTGGGAAAATACGTTGAGCTGCACGACGCCTACATGAGCGTCCGCGAAGCGCTCAAGCACGCCGGGCTGAACCTGGGCGTGGACGTGGACATCCGCTGGGTGCTCTCCACCGAGCTGGAGCGCGGCAAGGGCTGGGAACTGCTGGAAGGCGTCGACGGCATCCTGGTCCCCGGCGGGTTTGGCAGCCGCGGCATCGAAGGCAAGATCCAGGCGGTCCGCTACGCGCGCACGCACAAAATCCCCTTCTTCGGCCTGTGCCTGGGCATGCAGCTGATGGTGGTGGAGTTCGGCCGCCACATCTTCAACAGCGAACAGGTCAACTCGACCGAGTTTGACCGCTCCACCCCCTACCCGGTCATCGATCTGATGCCCGACCAGCAGCACATCACCGACATGGGCGGGACCATGCGGCTGGGGCTGTACCCCTGCATCCTGCAGCCGGGCACCATCGCCGCGCAGGCCTACGGTACGGACCGCATTGACGAACGCCACCGCCACCGCTTCGAGTTCAACAACGTCTACCGCGAGCAGTACGAGCAGGCCGGTATGCGCTTCTCGGGCCTGTCGCCGGACGGCAAGCTGGTCGAAATCGTCGAGCTGGCGGACCACCCCTTCATGCTGGCCACCCAGTTCCACCCCGAATTCCTCTCGCGTCCCGAACGGCCGCACCCACTGTTCACTGCCTTCCTCAAAGCGGTAACCGCGCACGCCGGCGTGGAAACGCAGGCCGCTGCCCCGGGTGAGCCGGCCGCCTGATTCGAGAGCTGGAGCCTCCTGCGGAGTGTTTTTCGGGTATACTCATAACCGGATTACCCCTCTGTCAATTCGGCGATACATTCGCCTATCATCAACATGCGAGGTGCGAATTGGATACTACCATCGAATCAATTGTGGCCCTGGAGGTCCTTGACTCCCGCGGGAACCCGACAGTCGAAGTGGAAGTGGTTCTGGCTGACGGCTCCTGGGGCCGCGCAGCCGTGCCCTCCGGCGCCTCCACCGGCACGCACGAAGCGCTCGAACTGCGCGACGGTGACAAAGGCCGCTACGGCGGTAAAGGCACGACCAAGGCTGTCGACAACGTAAATGACGCCATCGCCGACCACCTCGTCGGCTGGGACGCCACCGAGCAGCGCGCCATCGATATGGCCATGCTCGAGCTGGACGGCACCCCCAACAAGTCCAACCTGGGCGCCAACGCCATCCTGGGCACCTCTCTGGCTGTGGCCAAGGCGGCCGCCAACTCGGTCGGCCTGCCGCTGTACCGCTACCTGGGCGGCGTGCACGCTCACGTGCTGCCCGTCCCCATGATGAACATCCTCAACGGCGGCGCGCACACCGGCTGGCAGTCCACCGACTTCCAGGAGTTCATGATCATGCCCTTCGGCGCGCCCACCTTCGCCGAAGCCCTCCGCTGGGGCGCGGAGATCTACCACAGCCTCAAGGCTGTGCTGAAGAGCCGCGGCTACATCACCCTGGTCGGCGACGAGGGCGGCTATGCCCCTCAGCTCAAGGCCAATGTGGAGGCCATCGAGGTCATTCTGGAAGCCATCGAGAAAGCCGGCTACAAGCCCGGTGACGAAGTCGCCATCGCGCTCGATCCGGCCGCTTCCGAACTGTACGACACCGAGACCAAGCGCTACAACCTGCGCCGCGAAGGCAAGGAGCTCACCAGCGAGGAAATGGTCGCTTTCTGGGTGGACTGGGTGAACAAGTACCCGATCGTCTCCCTGGAAGACGGTCTGGCCGAAGACGACTGGGACGGCTGGAAGAACCTGGTCAACCAGGTCGGCGACCGGCTGCAGATCGTCGGCGATGACCTGCTGGTGACCAACCCCGAGCGCGTCCGCCGCGCTATCAAGGAAAACGCCGCCAACGCCCTGCTGGTCAAGCTGAACCAGATCGGCTCGCTGACCGAGACCATCGAGGCCGTTGAGCTGTGCCACCGCACCGGCTGGCGCGCCGTCACCTCGCACCGCTCTGGCGAGACGGAAGACTCCACCATCGCGGACCTGGCCGTAGCGCTCAACACCGGCCAGATCAAGACCGGCGCCCCGGCCCGCTCTGACCGCGTGGCCAAGTACAACCAGCTGCTGCGCATCGAGGCCGAGCTGGCCGACGCGGCAAAGTACGCCGGCTGGGACGCGCTGCGCTTCCGCCGCTAAATCAGAATTTGACGATCAGGCCCCCGGTTCTTCCGGGGGCCTTTTTCATTCTGTGTCTTGGCCAGCCCCGCCCGTACCGGCCAGCCGGTCGAGCAGCTCCAGCACCGCCGGAGTTGGCGGAATGTCGGACATCGAGGAGCCGTCATGCCGGTAGCGGATGATCCCCTCCCCATCTAGAATCAGCAGCGCCGGCATGCGCCCCAGCTTCAGAAGGTTGACGGTTTGCTCGTAGCGCCGGGCCACCCGCGAGCCCGGGTCGGCCAGGCCGGTGAAAGGAAACTGGTTCCGCTCCCAGAAGGATCGCAGCGCCGAAAGTGAGTCCGGGCTGACCACCAGCACATCCGCGCCCCGGCGGCGTATTTCCTCATAGTACTGACGCAACTGCATCATGTGCCCGCGGCAGTACGGTCAGGTCAGGCCGCGGTTGAACACCAGCACCAGCGGCCGGCCGCGGTAATCTGACAGGCGCACGACCTGCCCGTCGGTGCCGGTGAGTTCAAAATCAGGAGCCTGCGAGCCAACATCCGGTGCCATACCAATTCCCCGCTGTTCTTTAGTGTTTGGACCTTTCCCTTATTGTAGAGCAAGTGCCTGCCCTGCGGAACCGCGTGCCCGGGGAACAGGTACAATAGTGCCAACCCTGCATCCCTGGAGGTACCTGTGGAACCGCTGTACGACCGCTTTGCCGACTTCTACGCCGCCGGGCCGTATCCTCGCTACACCCGCGCCCTGATCGAGCTCTTTCCGACCGTGCAGGAGCACTACAACCTTCCGGGGAAAGGCAGCCTGCTGGACGCCGCCTGCGGAGAAGGGACCTTCGCCGTCGCCATGGCCAAAGACGGATGGCAGGTGACCGGCATCGACCAGTCCGAGCGCATGCTGCAGCACGCCCGCAGGAAACCCGAAACCGCGGAGCTGGGCATCCGCTTCCTGCGCCGGGACATGCGCAGCATGGGCTTCAACGCGGAGTATGACCTGGTCACCTGCTGGTTCGACAGCCTGAACTACCTGCTCCAGTACAGCGACCTGAGCCAGGCCTTCAGTTCGGCCTACCAGGCGCTCAAGCCCGGCGGGTACTACCTGATGGACATGAACACCATCTACGGCCTGGCCTTCACCTGGCAGCAGAACCCCTACTACATCCAGCAGGACCAGGACGGGATCTTCGAGGTTCACTCCACCAGCTACGATTATGAAAACCAGATCGCCTCGCTGCACATCACCGGCTTCGTCCGCCTGCCTGACTCCGGCCTGTGGGAGCGCATGGACGAAATCCACCGCGAGCGCGGCTACCCCGTCGAGCAGATCGCCAGCCTGCTGAACACTGCCGGCTTTGAGATCATCGACCGGATCGGCCACCTGCGGGATTTCAGCCCGCCGGAGCCGGAGACGCCGCGCGTCTGGTTTATCTGCCGCAAGCCGGCCTGAGCTTAAGCCTCGTTGAGCAAATTCCGCGCCTGGAACCAGATTTCGGCGAACATGTCCTCGGTCAGGCGGCCGGTCTGCGTGTTCTGCCGGCTGGGATGGTAGGAGGCCAGCAGCCAGGGCAGGCCGTCCGGCAGGCGGTAGAACGCGCCGTGCCCGAACTTTGGCCCGCGCTGGCCGTAGATCTTCAGCAGCCGGTCAAAGGCGATCTGGCCGAGCGCAACCACACCCTGCACCTTCGCCAGCAGCCGCAGCTCGGTTTCCAGATACGGCTGGCAGGTGTCCAGCTCCTGCGGGGTGGGTTTGTTGTCCGGCGGGGCGCAGCGGGCCGCCGCGGCGATATAGACGTCCGTCAGCCGCAAGCCGTCACCGCGGAACTCGGCGCGAGGCTGGTTGGCAAACCCGGCTTTGTGCAGCGCGGAAAACAGGAAATCCCCCGAGCTGTCGCCGGTGAACACCCGCCCGGTGCGGTTGCCGCCGTGAGCCGCCGGCGCCAGGCCGACCACCAGCAGCCGGGCGTCCGGGTCCCCCAGGCCCGGCACCGGGCGGCCCCAGTAGTCCCAGTCTCGGTACATCTTGCGCCGCTCGCGGGCCACCTGCTGCCGCCAGGCTACCAGCCGCGGGCAGCGGGCGCAGGTCACCACGTGCATGTACAGCGCCTGCCAGTCCATATCTTCCGGGATGCCGCTGAATTGCTCTCCGGCCATACCACTCTACCCGGCCGCGCCAACCTCGCCGGACTTATTCCTCGATGATGCGCACCGAGTTCAGCCGCACCGCCGGGGCGTCGCGATGCCGCGGGTCGCGGGGCGGGATGGACATGAGCACGTCCATGCCTTCCACCACCTCACCAAACACGCTGTGCTTGTTGTCCAGCCAGAGCGTGGGCACGTGGGTAATGAAGAACTGCGAGCCGTTGGTGTTGGCACCCGCGTTGGCCATGGAAAGAATGCCGGGGCGGTCATGCTTGAGCGAAGAGTGAAACTCGTCGTTGAACCGGTATCCCGGCCCGCCCATGCCGGTGCCGGTCGGATCGCCGCCCTGGGCCATGAAATCCTCAATCACCCGGTGGAAGATGGTGCCGTCATAGAAACCTTCCCGCGCCAGGAAGACAAAGTTGTTCACCGTGGCGGGCACCTTGTCGGCAAAAAGCTTTACCTTGATCTCACCTTTTTCCGTATCCAGGACAGCGTGATAGGTCTTCTTCAGGTCCAGTTGAAAGGCGGGCGGTTTGGACCACTGTTTCTGAGGTTGGCTCATGCTGGATTCCTTTCCGGTTACTGGCAAAGATGATTAATTCTACAGGAGAAAGCGGCACTGCTGGCCGGGGAGCGCCCGCCAGATACCAGGATTAACAAGCCCCCTGCCGCCTGTCCCAGGCCAGGTCAGGCGATCAGCATGGCGTCGCCGAAGGAGAAGAAGCGGTACTCCGCCTGTATGGCTTCCCGGTAGGCCGCCAGGATCCGCTCCCGCCCGGCAAAAGCGCTGACCAGCATCAGCAGGGTCGATTTGGGCAGGTGGAAGTTGGTGATCATAGCGTCCACCACCTTGAAGCGGTAGCCGGGCAGGATAAACAGGTCCGTCGGCCCGGAGACCGGCCGCAGCGTGCCGTCCTCACTGGCTGCGCTTTCCAGCGTGCGTACACTGGTGGTGCCCACCGCGATCACCCGCTTTCCGGCCCTGCGGGCGACGTTGACCGCTTCCGCGGCGGACGGGGTCACTTCCCGCCATTCGGTGTGGATCAGGTGCTCGGTCGGGTCGTCTTCGGTCACCGGGGCAAAGGTGTCCAGCCCGACGTGCAGGGTCACGGTGGCGAACTGCACCCCCTGCCCCTTGAGCCGCTCAATCAGCTCCGGCGTGAAGTGCAGCCCGGCGGTGGGCGCGGCGGCTGAGCCGGGCTGGCGGGCATAGACTGTCTGGTAGCGCTCGGGGTCGGATAATCGGGTGTGGATGTACGGCGGCAGCGGCATTTCACCCGCATGGTCCAGGTAAGGCTCGACCGGCTCGGCAAAGCGAATGCGCCGGCGGGAGCCTTCCAGCTCCTCGATCACCTCCGCTTCCGGACCGCCCTCCACGGCCAGCCGGCGGCCGGTCTTCATGCGCTTGCCGCCCACCAGCGCTTCCCAGGTGACATCGTCCTCCCGGCGAAGCAGTAGCAGTTCGACCCGCCCGCCGGTATCCTTGCGGGCGTGAATGCGCGCCGGGATCACCCGGGTCTGGTTGAGCACCAGCAGGTCGCCCGGGTTGAGAAATTCGCCCAATTCGTAGAAATGGCGGTGCAGGCAGTGACCGTTGGCCCGGTCCAGCACCATCAGGCGCGAATTATGGCGCGGCTCCACCGGCGTCTGGGCAATGCGCTCCGGAGGGAGCTCGTAATCGAAATCCTCTGTTCTCACGGCTAAAGTAATCGGGGCTGCTGGTTTTGTTCCTGCTCCGCCGGGTAAGCCAGGTGGAGGTGATCATAGGCCAGGCGGGTGGCCACCCGGCCCTGCGGGGTGCGGTCCAGAAAACCCAGCTGCAGCAGGTAGGGCTCGACCACATCCATGATAGTGTCCGGCTCTTCGCCGATGGACGCAGCGATGGTGTTCAGGCCCACCGGACCGCCGCGGTACTTCTCAATAATGGTGTGCAGCACGCGCAGGTCCACCTCATCCAGTCCAAGAGGATCGACATTGAGCAGGTTGAGCGCTTCCTCGGCCACTTCCCGGGTGATCACCCCGTCCGCGCGGACCTGGGCATAATCGCGCACCCGCCGCAGCAGCCGCAGCGCCACGCGGGGCGTTCCCCGTGCCCGGCGGGCGATTTCGGTGATGCCGTCCGGCACAGTCTCCACGTTGAGCAGGCTCGCCGCCCGGCGAACGATTTTCTCCATGGCAGGGTGGTCGTAATAATCCAGGCGATAGACCGCCCCGAAGCGGGCGCGCAGCGGCGCGCTGACCAGCGCCAGCCGGGTGGTGGCCCCGATGACGGTGAAGCGCGGCAGCTTGAGCCGGATGGAGCGTGCCGACGGGCCCTTCCCGATGACGATGTCCAGAGCGAAGTCCTCCATGGCAGGGTAAAGCACCTCTTCCACAGCCCGCCCAAGACGGTGAATCTCGTCGATGAAGAGAATATCGCCCGCCCGCAGGTTGGTCAGGATCGCCGCCAGGTCTCCGGCGCGCTCCACAGCCGGGCCGGCGGTGATCTTGATGTTCACCCCCATTTCATTGGCCAGCACATGCGACAGCGTGGTCTTGCCCAGGCCGGGAGGGCCATAAAACAGCACATGATCCAGCGATTCCTTTCGCTGGCGGGCCGCCTGGATCAAAATGGCCAGATTTTCCCGGATCTGATCCTGCCCGATGATGTCGGTCAGCCGGTGCGGCCGCAGGGCCAGGTCCACCCGATCGTCCGGCCTGGCTTCGGGGTTAATCAGTCGATCAGGTCCATCGCTCATGTGTTCGATTATACCTTTATCCGGGACGAGCGACAATCGACCAGAATGAGACCAAATTCCGGCCATCGCTGGAGTGCGTGCTATAATGCAGGCAGCTAACCCTGACCTGGAGATCAGCATGTCCAATATCTATGTCTCACAACACCCGCTCGTGGCGCATAAGCTCACGAAGCTTCGCGATGTCAACACCAAGCCCAAGAAGTTCCGTGAGCTGGTCCGCGAGATCGCCGGGTTGTTGGCCTATGAAGCCACCTCTGATCTGGCAATCGAACCCATCGAAGTGCAGACACCGCTCATGGTTACTCAGGGCGCGGAGTTGAAAGAGAAAATCGGTCTGGTTCCCATCCTGCGGGCCGGACTGGGCATGGTGGAAGGCATCTGGGAGCTGATGCCCTCCGCCGAGGTCTGGCACATCGGGCTGTACCGCGACGAGAAAACCCTGAAACCGGTGGAATACTACAACAAGCTGCCCACCCTGCCGACCGTCTCCGTCTGCCTGGTGCTGGACCCGATGCTGGCCACCGGCGGTTCGGCTGTTGCCACTATTGACATCCTCAAGCGCTGGGGCGTGCACAAGATTAAATTCGTCGGGCTGATCGGCGCGCCGGAAGGCATCAACAACCTGCACAGCCACCATCCCGACGTGCCCATCCACCTGGCTGCGGTCGATGAGCGGCTCAACGAGCACGGCTACATCCTCCCCGGTCTGGGAGACGCGGGCGACCGCGAATTCGGTACGGCGTAATCGACAGGCAGTGAGCCATCCGCTCACTGCCTTTTTTCTGCCTGCTTTAACCGCCGATCTGGGTCATAAAACGCCCGGTAGGATAGGCGTGTTCCGCCAGGTGATGCTGGCGGGGCTTGCCTTCCACAGCCCGGCGAATGAGATTATCGATCTCTTCCCCGGCGCGCAGCGCATCCCGCAGCGGGAATTCCGCATCGCTCATCAGGCAGGGACGCAGGCTGCCGTCCGCCGTTAACCGCAGGCGGTTGCAGCGCCGGCAGAACTGGTGATCGCTGAGCGGTGAAATCAGCCCGATGCGTCCCGGCGCGCCCGGCAGCCGGTACTCCCGGGCCGGCCCCAGCCCGATCGTGTCCTCCACCGGCTCGGGATGCAGGTGCGCCAGCCGGGCGAGGATCTCATTCACCCCGATGAACGCGCTGGCGGGATCGGGCAGGTCATCGCCCCAGCGGCGCTGGTTCTGCAGCGGCATCAGCTCGATGAAGCGCACGTGCCATGGATGGCGCAGCGCCAGCGCGGCCATGTCCTCCAGCTCATCGTCGTTCAGCCCGCGGGCGGCGACCACGTTGATCTTGACCGGCTCCAGCCCGCAGTCCTCGGCTGCCTGAATGCCCTCCCAGACCCGCTCGATCGACCCGCCGCGGGTGATTCGCGTGTAGCGCTCAGGCCGCAGCGTGTCCAGGCTGATGTTGACCCGCCGCAGACCGGCGGAAGCCAGCCGGGCCGCCTGACCGGCGAGCAGCGAGCCGTTGGTGGTCAGGGCGATGTCCTCAATCCCCGGGATGGCGGCCAGCATCTCCACCAGGCGCTCCAGGCCCTTTCGGATGAGCGGCTCGCCTCCGGTCAGCCGCACCTGGCGGATTCCATGCGCGGCAGCCGCCCGCACCACCGCGGCAATTTCCTCATAGGTCAGGATGGAGGTATGCGGCTGCCATGCGATGCCTTCCGGCGGCATACAGTACACGCAGCGCAGATTGCAGCGGTCAGTGACGGATATGCGCAGATACTGGATCTGGCGCCCCCATGAGTCGTTCATTCGCTGGCTCACCTTTAGAAAGGGATAATGTCGAGTATGATTGTAACCCTGGACAGTAAAGCCTGTCTACTGACGTTCTTCCCCATTCCAATGCCGGCCTGCCCGTGCTTACTGCGAAATTGACCTGGAAGAATGGTTCATTCAATTTCTGCTACAATACGCAGTCCGGGGGTATCCCGCGACGTGAAAGGAACGAACACGATGAAGATACTCAAGCTGACCGTTCTGGGGGGCTTAATCCTCACCCTGCTGGCCGCCTGTGACGCCCTGCCCTTCAGGGCCGAGCCGACACCGGAGATCCCGGCCTTCCCCACCGGGTCGACCGAACTGCAGCCCGTCCCGGCAACCGGTTCCTCCTGCCTGGTCGGTGAATGGGCGCTGGAAGAGGAAGAGCTGGCCGCGCTGCAGCAGCTGGCGGAAGAAGCCGCCGGCCAGGACCTGATTATTGAGGAATTCAGCGGCGATCTGGTGGCCCAGTTCCTCCCGGACGGCACTCTTGTTGGCTATGCGCAGGGTGTCAGTCTGGAAGGCCGCGCCCCCTTCAACGGCGTTCGCGTTCCGGCGGCGGTAACGGTCAACGGCAGCACGACAGGTACCTACAGTGCCGATGACGAAGCCGGCCGGCTGACGCTCACCCTGCAGGACGCCAGCGACATGCGCGTGACCGCCAGGGTGCTGATCCTGCCTGTGTTCAACCGCAGCCTGCAGACGTTCGTCAACGAGCGCGACCTGGCTGGTTCCAGCCTGGATGTGGACTTCGACTGCTCCGGCGACCGGCTGGAGTTCTCCTTCGAGTCCTTCGACGGAAATATCGAAACCGTGCGGCTGCAGCGTGTCAGCGACTGACGGAAACCACGCGCAGGCGGAAAACCCGGCCGAGCGCGACCCGCAGGGCGGTGACCGGCAGCGCCAGCGCCAGGTGCACCAGCAGGCTGCCCGCAAGCACCGCCGCCAGATTGGATAAGAAGGTATCCAGCGCGGGGGCCAGGTGAAGGCTCATCCAGGTCCCCGCGCCGGCCGCGGCTGCAGCCGCACCGGCGGCCAGGGTCGCCCCCGCCAGCGGCAGCCAGGCCCGCCGGTCAGACGGGGACGGCAGCATGGTGCTGCTGATGCACACCGCCAGATAGAACCACACCCAGAAGTCCGGCTGCTGCGTGACGAGCGGCAGCGCTGCCCGCACAGCCGCCCAGTCCCCCTGCAGGGCCAGATCCCACAGCGGCGCCAGCCCAAGCCGGCTTCCCGCGATCCAGCCCGTCAGCGGCGCGCCGGTGAGGAAGGGCGCCAGGCCGATCAGCGCATCCTTCACCAGGTTGGTCTGCGCGGTCTGCACGTACCCCAGGCGCAGCCTGCCGCCCGGCAGCGCGCGAGGGATCAGCGAGATGCGCCCCGTGGGCACGCCCAGCAGGCGGGCCGCCGCCCAGTGGCTGACCTCGTGCAGCAGCACGCCGGGGAACAGGAACAGGGCGAAAAGCCCCAGCGCCGCGTCCGGACGGCGGGTGAGGGTTAAGAAAACTGCCTGCAGCTCTCGATGCAGCCAGCGCTGGGCCGCATAGAAAGGCAGCAGGCAGAGGAGAAACGCGATCAAGCCGCGATCAGGATTACGCGGTCTCGGCAGCGGCGCGCACGATCGCCAGGAAATCGTCCTTCTTCAGGCTGGCCCCGCCGATCAGGCCGCCGTCGATGGCCGGCTCGCGGAAGTATTCCGCCGCATTCGAGCCCTTGACCGAACCGCCGTACAGCACGCGGATCGACTCCTCGGTCGCCGCGCCGAACATGTCCGCCAGGACCGGCCGGATCACCCCGCCGACCACCCGGCTGGCATCCTCCACATTGGCCGCCCGGCCGGTGCCGATCGCCCAGACCGGCTCGTAGGCGATAACCAGCTTGTCCGCTTCCTCTTTCGGCACCAGGCTCAGGCCCTCGCGCAGCTGCCGGGTGACCACTTCCTCGGTCCGGCCGGCTTCGTTTTCTTCCAGCGTCTCGCCAACGCACACGATGGGCACCAGCCCGACTTTGAAAGCGGCGGCCAGCTTCTTCGCCACCGACTCATCGGTCTCCCCGAAGTACAGGCGGCGCTCCGAGTGGCCCAGAATAACGTAATTGCAGAACTCGCGCACCATGTTTGGGGCCACCTCACCGGTGAAAGCACCTTTCTCCTCCCAGTGCATGTTCTGCGCGCCGAGACCGATTTCCGTGCCAGTCACCATGGCCGAGATGGCCAGGATGGAAGTGAAGGGCGGGCACAGAACCCGCTCCACGGTGCTGATCTCCGTCAGTTCGGGCATCATTTCCGCCACCAGCTGTCTGGCCTCTTCGACGGTCTTGTTCATTTTCCAGTTACCAGCGACAAAAGGCTTGCGACTCATGTAACCTCCAGTGATGTCAGAGCCGGGGCTCTGTGAAATTCGGCAGTTTTTTCTTCCTGATTATATCCCCGGCAGAGATTAAAAACAATTTGACGGATGAGGCAGTTCTGTCCTGAAATATCGCGACAAGAATGGTATAATTCGCCTGTCCAGGTTGGTCAGGCGATCGCATTTGCGCACTGCGCAAATGAGGAAAGTCCGCACTCCACAGAGCATGGCGCCGGGTAACACCCGGGGCGGGGAAACCTGCCGGAACGGGCCACAGAGACATACCGCCGGGCCGCAAGGCCCTGGCAAGGGTGAAAAGGTGGTGTAAGAGACCACCGGCGACTGCAGTAATGCAGCGGCCAGGCAACCGCCGCCAGGAGCAAGGCCAAGCAGGCGCGAGAGGCTGCTCGTCTCGTTTGAGCGCCGGGTAGGCTGCTGGAGCCGTCTGGAGACAGGCGGCCAAGAGAGATGATCGCCCAGGCGGAAAGGGTCCGCAAGGAAACCGTTCTGCCGGACAGAATGCGGCTTATAGACTGACCTGGACGTTTTTCTATCCCCTCATGGCCGGCCAGAACCCCATCGAGGGGCTTTGCGGCTTATAGACTGACCTGGAC
>Ga0134099_1002733_pt1 | contig 14016 bp, 9 predicted proteins | sample 10_taG_2_FD_105482 | JGI IMG/M metagenome (GOLD analysis project Ga0134099, IMG submission 105482) | Switchgrass degrading microbial communities from high solid loading bioreactors in New Hampshire, USA - 10_41_5_180_A2 metaG | ecosystem: Engineered > Bioreactor > Semi-continuous > Anaerobic >...
GTTCGTAAAGTTCAAAACAGGAACGTACTTGGAAGTATCCTCCGGGATTTCGTCGTCATCTTCGTCTTCGTCAGTTTGTCGTGTACTGGTTTCATATAAGATTTTTACAGGTTCCTCTGCGCTCAGAGGCGCGGGAAAAACGGAAAATTGAAGCAATAGGGCAAGTATCATAACAAAAGTTAAAAAGGTTTTTCTTTTTGAGCTCACGTTATGTACTGAACTTCTGTCAGCCAAAAAACTGTTAATTACTGGGCTTTCGCTGTAAGATAAGCTTATTTCATACGACCGTTTGTTTTGTTTCTGCACTCTGGGCTCCTCCTACCTTATTTGTATTCATTTCTATCTTCTCGATAGAGCCGTCCCGAATATGAATGATTTTATCCGCATATTCGGCCAGCTCGATATCATGGGTCACCAGGACTACCGTTTGTTTGTTTTTGCGGGCTATGGAACAAATCAGATTCATAATCTCCCGGGTAGTGCGGGAATCAAGGTTGCCGGTAGGCTCATCGGCAAAGATTATTTCAGGGTTGGTTATAAAAGCCCGGGCTATTCCGACTCTCTGCTGCTGACCGCCGCTCATTTGCGAAGGCTTGTGGTGTAGCCGGTTGCCTAACCCAACGGCTTGCAGCATCGCTGCCGCTTCTTTTTTTCTTTTGCTTCTGGGAATTCCTTTAAAGACAAGGGGTAATTCCACATTTTCAAGGGCGGTCAGGGTAGGCAGCAAGTTGAATGACTGAAAGACAAAACCGATGTATTTCTGGCGAAAGCCGGTCAACTGTTTTTCAGTCATGGTTTCAACCCGTTTGTCTTTTATCCGTATTTGGCCTTTGGTCGGTTTTTCCAGACCGGCCATAAGGTGCAGCAGAGTGGATTTCCCTGAGCCGGAGGTGCCTAACAAACAGCAGAACTCCCCCGGTTTGATGGTCAGATTGATATTATTAAGGGCCACGACCTTTTCCGTGCCCATTTGGTAGATTTTGCTCACGTTTTGCAGTTCAATGATATTTTCCAAATTTTGAGCCTCCTCCCAAAAAACATGATATCATTAATGCAAAAGAATTAGGTTAAGAAAGTGTTAAAAAAATAACTTATATTTTATACGAGAGTTTATAAACCAGGGAATTTTATAATTTAACTTTTCGGAATATACTGTTTTAAATGAGGATAAACCAAATGAAAACAAACCATTTTGGGAGGTGGGGGCTTGACCAGGATTTTTGTAGTTGACGATGAAGTCAATTTGCTGGAGGTAATTAAGGACTATCTACAAAAAGAGGGTTTTGAGGTTTTTACTTCCGTTAACGGGGAAGAAGCTTTGAAACTGTTTCCGCTTCTAAAGCCGGATTTTGTGATTCTGGACTTAATGCTTCCTGATCTGTCCGGTGAGGAAATCTGCCGCAGAATCCGGCAGGAATCAGATGTCCCGATTTTAATGCCGACAGCGAAAAGCGCTGTGGAAGACAGGATCCAAGGTCTGGCTTTGGGGGCGGATGATTACTTGGTCAAACCCTTCAGCCCGCGGGAACTGGTAATGCGAATCAAGGCCATTCTGCGCCGGACCGGCGGCAAGGCCCGATCCGCGAATGTGCTTACTTTCAACAACCGGGAACTGGAAATAAATCTTGACGAACATATCGTTAGGAAGAACGGGCAGGACGTTCGGCTAACGCCGAATGAATTTGAAATATTGTTGGTCTTGGCCCAGAACCCGTATAAAACTTTCTCCCGCGCCCAACTGATCAACGCCGCGTTGGGTTACGATTTTGTCGGGTATGAAAGAACCATCGATACTCATATCAAAAACATCCGGCAGAAAATCGAAGACAATATCAAAGAACCCCGTTACATTGTTACAGTCTACGGTATTGGCTATAAATTCCAAGGAGAAACGCCATGATTCCAATTAATAAGCAATTAAGAAAATATTTTGTAGCGGTGGCCGTTGCCGCCGTATTGGTTATCTTTGTGTTGAGCAATTTGGGCGTTTTTATTTTCTTTAACAATTATGTTAAAGAAAGTACCTTAAAGAGCGACCAAAAGATTTTGGAATATATTCAGGATTTATTGGATGCCGACGATCAGGCCGGAACGGAAATGGCCACAGTGCCCGGGCTCAGACAATTTATCCGTGGCGAGGGCGTGGAAGTAAATATCTATGATCTGGCCGGCCGGCTTGTTTTTGCGAGTTCCGCCGGCGGTCACGGCCATAAGGGAATGGGCCGCGGCATGGGCATGATGGGCCAGGGAAACGAAAGCGGCGCTGTAGAGTTGGTGTTTCGGAGTTACCCGCTCCAGGTAGACGGCGAGCAGGTCGGTACCGTAGAAATAGGTCGTCCTAAAAATATTTTGGCTTCCGAAGACAGAACTTTCGTGCTGACCATGAATGCCGTATTTCTGCTGGCTTTGGTTCTGGCGCTGGCAGTCGCGGTGGTTATTAGCAAATATGTGGCGGCGAAATTTTTAAACCCGTTGTATTTGGTCAGGAACAACATTTTAGCCATAAAAAAAGATCCTTTTGTCAAACTGCAGTCTGTTATCACCAAAACGGAAGAGATACAACAACTGGCCCAGGCTACTGAAGACTTGGCCCAAACCATTAAAGATCAGGAGAATTTGCGGAAACGCCTTACTTCCGATATAGCCCACGAACTGCGCACGCCGTTGGCTACGTTGCAGAGCCATCTCGAGGCGATGATCGACGGAGTTTGGGAGCCGACCACGGAAAGACTTTCCTTTTGCAATGATGAGGTAATTCGTCTGACCGGTCTAATTAAGAATTTGAATGAGCTCTCCGTGCTGGAAAGCGAGGCAAACAAACTTCAAATAACGGAAATCAATCTTTCCGGACTGATGGAAGAACTGTGCACCAATTACCGATTGATATTTGCCGAAAAAGAAATCGAGCTGCTTCAAGAAATTGAGCCCGGGGTTGTTATCCAGGCCGACAAAGATCGGCTTAGGCAGGTCCTGGTAAATATTTTGGCCAACGCCTACAAATACACGGCAGCCAACGGTCGGGTGACCGTAAGGCTGCTGACCGAACCGGAAGTTGCCGTGTTGGAAGTTCAGGATACCGGAGTTGGGATTGCGTCGAAGGATTTGCCGTATATCTTTGAAAGATTTTACCGCGGCGACCGGTCCCGCAGCCGGGAATCAGGCGGCGCCGGGATTGGTTTGACCATAGCCAAGGCTCTGGTTGAAGCCCACAAAGGGACCATCCGGGTCGAGAGCGAGTTGGGCAAAGGCACCGTAGTTCAGATAAAACTTCCCAAACAACAGCATAGTAAATAAATTAACAATAGTTTTTTCCCATAAGATCTTCACTCTTGCTTCATAACTTCTTCACAATTTACCGGTACAATATACTCGTCAGGAAAAGATGCTTTGCAACTGGAGGTGGACCAATGAAAAAACTTTTAGTGGTGCTGTTGACTGCAGGCTTGCTTCTGATTGGTGCAACAGGCGTTTTTGCTGCAACTTGGAAGTCGCCGGCTGAGATTTATGCCGAACTTAAAGGCATTACGGTAGACGAAGCTTATAAGGAAAGAACGGTAACCAAGAGCAGCTTCGGTCGACTTGCCGCCGAGGCGGGTATTCTGGACGAGTTTCAAGCCAATATGCTGGAAAACAGAAAAGAAGTGATAGAGCAGCGAGTGAAGGAAGGTTTGCTTACGCAAGAACAAGCGGATGATCTTATTGAAAAGTTGGAAGATAACCAAGTCTGGTGCGATGGCACAGGTTTAGGCTATAACTGCGGCGGTTTCGGCAATTGCTTTGACCAAGGCCAGGGTTTGGCGAAACAGGGCATTCGCAATGATCTCCGCGGCCAGGGCTACGGTATGAAAGCCGGCGGCTGCTGGGGACAAAACAGATAACTAACAATTGGTATCAAACAGTTAACTAGTGAATTTTAAAAATTTATAAGGCAATTCATAAGGCTTTTAGCTAGAGCTTTAATAAAAAAGGGACGTATTGCAATATGGCGGTTCAGCGACGTCCCTTTTTGCTTTTCTTTTTTATACACTTTTGTATCTGTTATTTATTATTTATTATTTATTATTTGCTATTTGCTATTTTAATTCAAGTATTCAAGCTATTTGCCTTATGTATTCGCTATTTAGCTTTTTCTGACTTATTTTCTGGCTATACCGGCAGCTTCCGGAATAAAAATATTGTAAGAAAAATAACGGTGTCAGAAAGAGGATATCTTGCTTATTTATAGAATTTTCCATCTAGCATTTGTACTTTCAAGCACTTTTGCTGTTGTTTTTGACCGTCAGATGTCGGCCCCTTGATGGGCGGAGGTAGAAGGAAGGTGTAACCGCTCTATGAGTACTGGGAATTTAAATAACAATCCGGGTGAACTCCGGAAAAATCAATTTAAGGTTACCCGAAAAACAATTGGCTTAAGCCTGGCTTTTGCCGTAATTTTACTGGTAGTTTTGTTTTGGGGGTTAGCCGAGTCTAAACCCGAACCGGAAGCGGTCCAGGCTGCCGAACTAAGCGTTAAGGCAGTTGAGGCCGATAAATACGGGATTGATCCGGAAAAGGGCTTTTTACTGACCAGCACGATACCTCTAAACGAGAACACCGTAAAGACCGCTTTGAAAGTCACTCCTTCATTTCCTTATAGGCTTGTGAAACAGGGCAAAGGCTTGGAATATCGAATTGTTCCTGAGGAACCCCTTAAAGCCAATACCGTTTATACCATTGCTTTTGACCCGGAACAGGCTGATCGGGAAGATTGGAGCTGGGCTTTTCAGACCAAAGGTGATTTTCGAGTTCTGGGCTCTTTGCCGCGTCCCAGAAGCACTTATGTTCCTTTAAATACCGGAATTGAAATTACCTTTTCCCACAAAGGTTTTGACTTGGACCAGGTCAAAGAATACCTGACAATAACGCCGGAAGTGGAAGGGACGTTGGAAAAACACGATAAAACTTTAGTCTTTGTCCCACGGGAGCTGCAGCCGGCCACCGTGTATACGGTGACTTTGCGCAAAGGCTTGCCCCTTCGAGATTCGGATCTGACTTTGGCCGAGGATTATAGCTTCAGCTTTGAAACGGAACCTGCAACCGAACAGCAAGCTGCCTTCAGTTTTACCCTTTATTCAAGCTTAACGGAATTCAGTTCCACGGATGTGCCGGCTTTTGTGGCGTATTTTTACCGTCCCGTTTACCAGAGCGAAGCCGTGGGGCTTCCGGCGGTTGAGGTCGCTCTGTATCACTATCCTGATTACAGGGCTTTTCAGGAATCTCTGGCTAAAAAAGACCGAATACCTGACTGGGCCTATTTTGCCTGGAACGGTTATCGAGAGCAGTTAAATCCTCAGTTTAAAATCGCCGAATTTCAGACGGAGTTTGTGGAGATAGATGCGTATAGTTCTTGCATTGTTTTCCCCAATACGTTGGAACCGGGATACTACTCCGCTGAATTTAAAGCCGGGGATTGTGTCAGGCAGGTATGGTTTCAGGTCAGCGATCTGGCCGTTTACCTGGCCCAAGGGGAACAAAACAGCCTTATTTGGGCGGTCGATTTACGGGACAATGCTCCGCCGGCCAATCTTCAAGTGGTGATTCTGAGCAAACAATTAACCGTGAATGGGGATGAATCCGGTGTAGTTTTGATTAATCGGAGCTTGGTCTCGGATGCTCGGGATTACGCTCTGGTTAAAAGTGAAAGAGCCGAAACCCTGGTGCCGCTTCAGCCCTGGCCGGAATGGTATGCTCGAAGCGGTAAAATTCAGGATTACTGGAAGTACCTGTACCTTGACCGGGGTATTTACCAACCCGAAGACACCGTCCATTTTTGGGGAGTACTGGCGCCGAGAAACAGAGGGAATGGGCAGACTGAACCCGTTGTTACGATTGAACTATATGGCGGTGATCGCTATTTTTACAGCGGCACAGAGATTGCGCCCATCCTGACTCAAAAAGTTCCCGTGCAGTCCAAGGTTTTTCAGGGACAGCTTAAGTTACCGCTGCTTAAGCCCGGATATTATTACCTGGAAGTAAAAATCGATGATACCGTCGTGCTTTCCCGCGGTTTTGAAGTTGCGACGTATGCAAAGCCGTCCTATACCTTGACTTTGACCCAAGACAAAAAGGCGGTCTTTGCCGGGGAAACCATTAATTTTGAGGTTGAAGCCTCTTTCTTCGAAGGGACACCGCTTCCCGGCCTTGAGTTAAGCTATTATGTTCAGGATAGCAAGAGCAGCGTGACCACGGATCAGCGCGGCAAAGCCCGTATTTCCTATACTCCGACTGCCGAACCGGAGTCAAGTCCTTACCGGTACGGTTCCATAGGCTTAAACGCGGTTTTGCCTGAAGCTGCTGAGATTTATGCCTCGGCGGAATTCTATGTTTTTACCAGCGGAGTTTACTTGACCGGCGAGACTCAGCGCCAAGATGACGGCTACACTTTAAACGTTAAACTGTCCAAAGTGGATTTGACCCAAATTAATGCCGGTGAATACCCGGCTGAAGAAAACTTTTTAACGGATACCTTGCCTAATCGAGCAATCAAAGGCACTTTGTATCAAGAAGTCTGGACTGCCAGGGAAATTGGCCGACGTTACGATTACATTAATAAACAGGTTGTGCCTACCTATCACTACGATTATTCGACTGTAAAATTGGACGAATTTACTTTACAAACCTCGGCGGACGGTACGGCCAGTTACCGGGGCAATCTTCCCGACAGGCAGAGCACTTACTTTATTGAGCTTGAAGCTGAGGACGAAAAAGGGAGAAAAACTAAGCGGAAGTTTTATATATACGGATCTGGCAATGTAAATCCGGAGTACCGCTATTATTCGCTGCAGCAGAAAAAAACCGATACGGGCTATAAACCGGGAGAAGTGACCACAATCAGTCTTCTGGAAAATCAGCGGGAATTAAATCCCGGTGACGGCAGCGTCCTGTTTTTCAGCGGCCAAAAGGCGATAGAGCATTATCAGGCGAGCAAAATGCCGGCATACAGCTTTGTTTTTGAGCAAAGCCACATACCCAATTACACCGTGTACGGTGTTTATTTCGACGGACGAAGTTTTCAGGAGACTTCTCCTCTTATAATTCCGTTTGCCCAAGAGACGAAAAAGCTGACGGTTCAGATTGACTCGGACAAATCTGTTTATCGGCCGGGCGAAGAGGTCAGTTTGCGGCTTACAGTAACTGATGCTGAAGGCAGGCCTGTTTCCGGCGCGCAGGTGAATTTGAATCTGGTGGATGAAGCTATCTTTAGCCTCAGGCAGCAGTATGTGGACTTTTTGTCCGCTCTGTACAACGACTATATCAATCTTTTGGTTTTGCAATATAAGTCGCACCGCTATCCGGAACTGCCCGGCGGAGCAGAGCAGGGCGGTGAAGGCGGAGTGGAAAGAACGGATTTCCGGGACACCGTGCTTTTTACAACCCTGCAGACCGATTCCGAAGGTCAGGCGGATGTCAAATTTACCCTGCCTGATAACCTTACATCATGGCGGGTCACTTATCATGCTTTCACTGCTGCCGATTTGCAGGCCGGAAGCGGGACTGTTAAAATACCGGTCAGTTTGCCGTTCTTTGTAGAAATGGTTTTGAACAAAAATTATTTGGCCGGGGATTCACCGGTGGTGACTTTGCGTTCCTACGGCACGGAACTGTTGCCGAACAGGCAGGTTAAATATGAGCTGAAGCTGACTGACAGCAGGGGTAAGCAAATTACCCAAACCGTCCAAGGTCTTTCCTTTGAACCCGTCGATTGGCAGTTGCCGATACTGGAATCCGGCACTTATAAACTCAGCGTAGCGGCCAGTTGCGGGGAATTGAAAGATGCGTTGAGCAAAGAGTTTCAAGTTGCCGACTCTTTCCAAACCAGGACAGTAACCAGACATGAGTTGTTAAGCGTGGGCATGACCGTTGACGGCTCCGACCGGGGCTCCACTTCTTTGGTGTTCAGCGATTATGAAAGAAGCCTGTACCTTGACGGCTTGTATCGACTGGCCGCAGCCGGCGGCAGCAGACTGGAGCAAAAGCTGGCCGCTTACCAGGCGCAAAAACTGATAACCGAGTATTTTGCCAAAGAATCTCCTTTGACGGGGCTGTCGACGGAGGCTGCTGACGAACAGAGAGCTTTTACCGTTTATCAGCAAGCGGACGGCGGAATAAGCGTCCTTCCTTACGGTTCCAGCGATTTGGCCCTATCGGCCATGGTGGCGGTGACGGCAGCAGAGTGCTTTGACCAGGGCGCTTTAAAAGGATATTTTTACCGGTTGCCAGAGCAGGAATCCGAGCCGGATCGGAGCCTGATTATGCTTGGATTGGCTTCTTTCAGGGAGCCGGTGTTGCCGGAGATTAATGATTTGCTGCAAAGTCCGGAGCTTGCGCCGGAGGAAAAAATTAATCTTGCGCTGGCGTTGTTGGAATTGGGCGACGGAGCGCGGGCTAAAGAGATTTATACAGAACTGTTGGCTTTATATGCCGAAGACCTCGGTTCTGTAATCAGAATCAACGTCGGTACAAACCACGACGAGTTGCTCAAAGCTACTACCCAAATGGCTGTCTTGGCTGCCCGTTTGGACCGGCCTGAAAAAAATAAACTTTACCGCTATCTGCTGGAAAACAACGGCAAAGAATTTCTGAACCTGGTGGAGCAAGTTTTGATTCTCCAGACCAATTTGAAACATTTGCCTGCCTCGCCGGTGAGTTTTACTTACGAACTCGACGGCCAGAAAGTCAAGAAGGAGCTTAAAAATGACGAGGTCTTTATACTTACCCTGTTGCCGGAGGATCTGGAACACTTCCGGATCACTGAAGTGGACGGGCAAGTCGGTTTGGTGGCTGTTTACGACCGGCTCCGGCAGGAGGGCGAAGCGGGACCTGCTGAGGATTTGGATATCAGCCGCAGCTATCTGGTCAATGGACAAAAGGTTACGACCGTCAGCCGAACTGACCTGGTGGAAGTTGTGCTGGAATACGCTATTGGCGAGAGAGTGCCCTCCGGAATATTTGAAATTGTCGATGTGCTGCCGGCTGGGCTGGCTCCGGTCTCCAGTCCGGCTAATTACTCCGAACAGAGACACAAGGATTGGGACTATCCGGTCGAGGTCAATGGACAGAGGGTTGTCTTCCTGATAAATAACGACCGGCTATCCGAAGAACAGATAACTGAAGGTCAAAAACGAATACGCTATTTGGCCCGGGTGGTTTCTCCCGGAGAATATGTCTGTGAAGCCCCGCTCCTGAACCAAATAAATAATGAAGATATATTCAAGTTCGGCAGGCAAGACAAATTGGTAATCCAATAGTTGGCGTAAGCATGCTGGTGATTTGATGAATAAAATTTCAAGCAAGAAAAAACTTATTCTGCTCGTGGCCCTTGCCGTTGGGCTGGCATTGGCGTTGGCTCTGGTTGAACCGTGGAACAAAGTTGCGTCTGTGCCAAAGGGTATAGCTGAGCCAACGGGCAAAGTTGAGCTTACCGACGAAATTGAGCCCCAAACCAAAGTTGCTGAAAGAGACCGCAGTGTGGCCGCCCATCCGAGCCACGTAACACCGCAGGAATTGAACCGGATTTTGGCTCAAAAGCCCCCTTCAAGGGATTTCGAGCTTGCCGAGCGGAAAATCGTGAGCGCAGTTGTGCCGCACCATTTGGTGGCGGCCCCTTTGTTGTTGGAAGCCTGCGCTCTACTGGCTGAGCAAGAGCCCAAGCGCCTGGTGGTGATAGGTCCCAATCATCAGAATAAGGCTGCCAAAATAATAACCGGAACTTACGGGTGGCAGACGCCGGACGGGATCCTGGCTGCTGATGAGGCTGCGGTCACCCACCTTTGGCAAAAGGGGTTGGCCGCAATAAATGAGGAAGTCTTGGCCGCGGAGCATTCCATAGGGGCTCTGGTTCCGTTGTTGAAGCGCTTTTTGCCCGAAGTCCAAATTGTACCTATAATTCTGCAGCATGGCGTCAGTCTGCAAGAAGTGGATCAGTTGTTGGACGCTTTGGAACCCTATTTGGATTCCGACACGGTCTTGATTTCTTCCGTCGATTTTTCGCACTATTTAACCCGCAGTGAAGCAGAGGCCAATGACCGAATCACTTTAGCCTATATGCGCAATTTTGCTTATTCCGCCCTTTTTGCTTTGGACGACAGCTACCTGGATTCGCCGGCTTCGCTGGCCGTAGCTTTTCGCCTGGCTGAAAGGCGCGGAATTCTGGCCTTTACCGTGCTCGCCAATACGAACTCCGGTATAATTTTGCAAAATGATCACCTTGAAACGACGAGTTACTTCACCATTCTTTTTACCAAGTGAATAGTAGTGTTGTACAAAGTACTTTATGTCTACGACAAAAAGCTTTATAGAGAATTCTACATGTATAGACTTGCCAAAAAAATGCCGAGATTTTCTTCGTAGATTTCCCCAAATTGGGACAGGGGTAAAGGATTGACGCCTCGACCTAGCTCCACTGTAAAACCGGGTCTTCGGAATTCATAGATAAACCAGTCCTTATAGCCGGCCCAACTTTCGACATAACGAATTGGCTGATAACCGCTTACCCGGGCGAATTCGTTGACTATAGTCTGCGACTCGGGCGGCTCCAATCCTTCAAAGCCCCAGTAAATGACTTTGCCTTGGGTATGATAGGCTAGAACCCGGTTAAAATTGCCGTTCCTGGTCAACGCCGCCATTGCTATGGTTTCCGGTTCGGATAAAGGCTGATAACCGGGGAAGTCGCGCGGGGCCGGTTGTTTAACATTTGCGGCGGCTTGCTGTTCCCAAAGCGCCGGAAACTGGTTGTTCAGATCCACCCCGCGAATATTGGCTTTCCAGCCCGAAAAGTCGGTACGTCCTCCGTTGATGGACAGCACGTTGCTGCGGTACGGTTCAACGTTTGGAGCGCCGTGAATTACCAGATCCACTCCGTCCGGATTGACCATCGGCACGATGGAAAGGGTTACATAGTTATAAAAAGGCAATATGTCCCGTCCGCGGATGTCGGTATTGTTGGTCAAAGCCAGTAAGTACGCGTTCAAGGTTTGCATCAATATCGGTGTAGTAATCCACTCATTCGCATGGAACGAGGCGTTTATGTGCACTCGCTTATTCCCTCGGCCAACTATAAGTTCGTCCAAATTTTTGCCCATAACGGAACTGCCGATCTGGCGGCGTTCTATAAAAGGGTATAGCTCGAGAAGTTGCTCCAAATCCTGTTGCAAAGCGGCATAGTCGTAAACCCTTTGGCCTCTGACCACCGGCGTGGTGACTCTGGAGGGAAGATTAATCCGTTGCCCAACTTGCAGATTGTTTGGATTGACGTTCGGATTGACCAGCAGCAAGGAATCCAAAGGCAAGCCTCTTTGCTGGGAAATTCGCCACAGTGAGTCGCCCGCTTTTATGGTGTAGGTTTGCAGTCTGTAGCCCGGAATTTTAACAATCTGCCCTATATTTAAACTTGCGGGGTTAATATTGCGGTTGGAATCCAACAGCAGGTTGAGCGGGATGCGGAATAGCTGGCTGTACAACCACAAGGTGTCACCTTGTCTGACTTGAACATCCATAACAATCCCTGCCTTTATGAAATTTATTACTATTTTATGTGCTTTACATTCAGACGTTGAATGTTATACTATTTATTGGCTGTTTATTGGCGGCAACGAACAGCCTAGAAGATTAATGCGGTTGTTAGGTAAAGGAGAGAACGCTATGAACAAAATAAGAACAGTCGGTACTACTGTTAGAGGAATCCGGGCGCCTATAGTCAAACGTGGGGATGACATTGTGGCCATTGTAGTGGATTCGGTGCTTAAATCGGCGGTGATGGAAGGCTATAGTTTGGAAGACCGGGATGTTATCGGCGTAACTGAGTCTCTGGTAGCCCGGGCGCAAGGGAATTATGTCTCTGTCCGTCACATCAGTCAGGATATTCAAAGGAAATTTGAAGGGGACATAGCCGTTCTCTTCCCGATACTGAGCCGCAATCGTTTCTCGCTGGTTTTGAAAGGGATAGCTCAAAGCGGGCGCAAAGTTTACCTTTTCCTGAACTATCCCACCGATGAGGTCGGCAATGCTTTGATGGATATAGATTTAATGGATGAATTGGGCTTAAATCCCCATTGCGATGTGCTTGATGAAAAAAGGTACAGGGAGTTGTTTGGTTCGCCGGTCAAGCATCCTTTTACCGGTATTGATTACGTGCAAATGTATAAGGACCTGGCCGTAAATGACAATATAGAAATATATTTTACCAATGACCCGAAAGTGGCGTTGCAATATACCGGAGAGATCTTGGTTGCGAATATCCATGAGCGCAAAAGGACCAAAAAATTGCTGCTTAAAGCCGGAGCCAGAAAAGTTTATTGCCTTGACGAAATAATGACTGAGCCGATTGACGGCAGCGGTTATAACCCCGAATACGGTTTGCTTGGTTCCAACCAAGCCACCGAAGACAGCTTAAAACTTTTCCCGAACGATTGTCAGTCCGTTGTGGATCAAATCCAGCAAGCAATTTTGGAAAAGACCGGGAAAAGAGTCGAGGTCCTGATTTACGGGGACGGGGCCTTCAAAGATCCTCAAGGGAAGATATGGGAGCTGGCCGATCCGGTTGTTTCTCCCGGATATACTTCCGGACTGTGTGGGACACCGAAGGAAATTAAATTTAAATTCATTGCCGATAATGATCTGGCCGATGTGGACGATTCCGTGAAGGCTGAAATCATGAAGGAAAGAATTAGAGCCAAAGTCAGTAATCCGGTGAACTGCAAAGGCGCTCTCGGTACAACCCCGAGAAATATACCCGATTTATTGGGCAGCCTTTGCGATCTGACCAGCGGCAGTGGAGACAAAGGCACTCCAATTGTTCTGATTCAAGGGTATTTTGACGATTATGCCGCTGAATAAGCTGAAATCAAGGGCCGTTGTAAGCGAAGAAAATAATTCGCCGGCAACGGCCTTTTGGTCTTAAAAATTAGGGTAAGGGAACAGCTCCGGAAAATGTTATAATACTGTTAACGACCATTTGGCAAAGGAGTGGCTTTCTTGATTCGACTGGTAGCTTCGGACTTGGACGGAACTCTTTTGAACAACGAATGGAAGATTTCTCCGCAAAATTGCGAAGCGATACGTCAAACCGTAGCCAAAGGGGTAAAAGTGACCTTGGCCACGGGCCGGATGGCTGCTTCGACCCGCAAATATGCGGTGCAGCTCGGCCTGGACGTTCCTTTAATCACTTATCACGGCGCTTTGGTAGAGCAGGCTCTGAGCAGGGAAGTGCTTTACCGGAAGGTCGTCCCGGTCGAACTGGCTGCCGAACTTCTGGAAATTCTGGTAAAAAAAGGGGTGCATGCGCAGTTCTTTATTAAAGATCGGGTCTTTGTCCGGAAGCACAATGCTTATTCGGAATATTACAGCCGCATGTCCGGGCTGCAAGTAGAGGAAGCGGATATTTATAAGCTGCTGCAAAAAGAGCCTGAAGGCTGTGAAAAGATCTTGTGTATAGGTGAGGAAGAGCTTTTAGCGAAAACAATTGCCGAGCTAAAGGAGATTTATCGGGACAAGCTGCATTTTACATCATCCAGCCCGAATTTTTACGATATGCTGAACCCTGAAGTGAATAAAGGAGCGGCTTTGAAAGCGTTGGCCGAGCGCTGGGAGATTGTGCCGGCTGAAGTTCTGGCCCTTGGGGACAGTCTGAACGACATAGAGATGATCACCTATGCCGGAATCGGTGTGGCTATGGAAAACGCCCATCCGGAGTTGAAAAAAGTAGCTGACTACATAACCGCTTCCAATGAGCAGGACGGGGTAGCCAAAGCGTTGGCTAAGTTTGTGTTGACAGATAAGGCGGACGGCCCAAAAAGCCGTTAAAATAAGGAGGAACCGGCATGGATTATAAGACTCTTTTAGAAAATGCCAGAAAGAGGCTTGCGCCCCATTGCAGGGTTTGCAAGCACTGTGACGGGGTAAGCTGCGCCGGAGAAATGCCCGGCTTGGGCGGTACCGGAAGCGGTTCGTCTTTTCAAAACAATGTGAAAGCCTTGGCCA
>Ga0134099_1002739_pt1 | contig 13994 bp, 14 predicted proteins | sample 10_taG_2_FD_105482 | JGI IMG/M metagenome (GOLD analysis project Ga0134099, IMG submission 105482) | Switchgrass degrading microbial communities from high solid loading bioreactors in New Hampshire, USA - 10_41_5_180_A2 metaG | ecosystem: Engineered > Bioreactor > Semi-continuous > Anaerobic >...
ATGTAAAAAAGTTGAGCTGATACACTACAACTTATTCACCAAACCATAAAGCCCATAACCTGCTATTTTAGCGTGGTTATGGGCTCTTTTTCCCTCTTCTAACTGCAAAATTCAGGATTATATACCTTTTTATTAGTGAATACATTTATAAATTTAAATTTTACGGATTGCATGTACGGCATGGAAAAGCGCCCAAAAGAGCACATTCCTGCCTTGTGTCGTATATCCTGTCTGTTTCGGTTACAACAGTGCAGTTTTCGAGGTGATAATACAAAAGCCCGTTTGGATGCTGCTGAATAAAATAATGATTTTTCCTTACAATCCTGGCGGCTCCCAATGCATAACTGTTAAATCTCTCGCCGCCCAGTCCAACCGGAATGCCCTGAAAAAACGCAAGAAAACCTATATCTTCTATGTTTTTATGCCAGTCGTCATCTGAAATATAAGGAGGACTGAAATTATACGTAATTCCGTACAGTTTTGCGTATTTGTTGTGTTCGTTTATGGCTGAGTTTACATCTGTTTTTATCAATTCGGTGATGGTTCTTTTCCTAACCTGTTCAAAAAGCTCATCATAATGAATTATTTCGCTGTCCGGCAGGTTTACAGCAATATCGCCTCGTCTTCCTTCATAAAATGTTATGTTTTCCGGGTCAAATACTTTGACGTAATCGTCAAGAGTAAAAAGATATATATAACCATTTTTCTCATAAACATATGGCTTTTTTGGTTTCCACAGCATCTCCCGTATATTATCTCCCAAGCTGTTTTTATATGTCTCCATTGAGCAAATCCAGTATCCGTCATAGTCTATGAGAACTATTACCGGAATATATACCCTGAGAACATCCTTTGACGTTTCATCGGCTGTTATGCCGAAATTCACATAAAGAGTCCGGAAGAATGCCTCCAATGCTTTTTCCCGTGATATGACCGTTTTATCGTTCATTCCTTTTACCGTCATCGCGTTGACCGCATCTTCAACAGCAGTATCCAGATACCTGTTCAATTGAATACTCCTGTATTCGGCGTTTTTAAGATTGTCGGTTTTTATTCTCATCAGCAAAACAAAAGGCAGTATGATAATAACGAACAGGACGGCCATATCAGTGATTTTCATCCCTTACCATTCCTCCATAGTTAACAATAATACGCCTTACGGGAAGTTCTGACATCAGCAGCAGTTGCTGAACCTTTGCAGCCGGAGTTTTACTGGCATTATAAACCCTGACCCTGAAAAAATCTCCTACGGATAAACGGTACCTGTTAACCGAATGGGAAGGAAGCGAATTTTGCGGGAATAACTGTTCAAGTATTTCTTCGGTATATGTAATTCTCTGATTAATCCCGTAGTCATGCTGAAATGACGTCATGTCGTCCGGATCTGTATAAATCGGGTCTATACTGGTATGTATATGCTCCATCGTTATTTCGTAAATATTCCCTGTTGCCGACAGGGCCTCACAAAACTGCATATACATAAGCGGTGTTATATATCCCAGGTTTCTGACAGAATCAACAAATTCGGTTGTTTCGTTCAGAACTATAATTTGGGTAATGTCATCCTGCCGGGACAGTAAATTCTCCGTTGGGAATATAAACAGGAGCAGTACCGAAATAACCAGTGCCGTAATTTTGCTGAATGTTTCCGACATTTAACTGTCACCGCCTGTTATACGGTATTTTATCAATGTAACTTTTCCCGAGGAATCGAAAATATATTCTGCCTTATATACTGCAGAAATATCAATCAGGCTTAAATCAAGCATGCTTATTTCGTCAGTTTTTCTGATTACAACTGAATTTACTGAAATATCGCTTTCAAGTCCATTTTTAATGCTGCCGATTATAAAGGCACCCGGAACAACAGTTTCGTTACCTGAAACCGGATTGTTTTCTGTTATGTAAACAGAACCTCTGTCAGTAATTTTACGGTTTACTTTGCTTATTAATTCGTTACCCTTACCGAACAGAACAAAAAAGAGTGAAAATGCATACATTAAAATAATGGTAATGCTGAAGAAAGAAACAGCCTTTGCAATGTTTTCATCCATAGCTGATCACCTGCTTAACTGCCTGAATGCACTATTTTTGTGTAAAAACCAGAGCTACAATTCTTCCGTTTTCATCGCGGATAACAGTTCCGGTGAAAATACCGTTTGGATTCACATATTCATTGCTTTCCTCGTTCATCAGTTCCGATATATTACCCACAGTTCCGCCGGGATCAATCTCTCCCCTGTTGTTATTGATGAGGGTAACGCTATGGATGTACCATTTTCCGCCGCTCGCTTTGTTTTTGTTTGTTAAAACCTTTATTCCGACATACTCATCCTTAAATCTCCTGATTGTGTTTACCACTTCGCTCCCGCTTACTTCCATACCGTCATAAATGGTATATTGGGACTCCGAAAGCTCGGTATTCAGCCTTTCCAGCCTGCTGATAGTGTTCATCGCGGTATTCTGACCTGAACGCATCAGGATAAACCCGATTGAAACCACGGCCATTGTAATAACAACTCCCGCGCCGATTATAATTGCTTTTAATGAATTTTCCATAATAAATCCTCCTTTACTTTATATTTTGATTATATTTTGAATTTAAGTATTAAAGCCTGTATCAGAGCAGTTTACTTATTTCATCCGAGAATTTAATCAGTTGCCTTACACTGACCAGAATAAACGGAACAAGAAGATAAAGCAGAATTGTCGCTCCAATCGGAACAAAGGCTATAAATCTTCCCCACATCCCTTTTCTCTCCAGCATAATTTCATTATCCTGCTTTCTCTTTTCCATGTAAAATTCCCTTTCCAGCCTGAGTTCGTCAAAAGCCTGTTCAACCGTTATCTTGTCGGCTGCAGAGATAAGATTTTCCACTATTCTCGCAAAGGGAGGGTACGGTTCGTCAATTATCAGCTGCTCCAGAGCCTGTCTGTCACCGTATTCATAACAGTTAATGCATTTCTGAATAGAAGGTTTGAATATTTCAGCAAACATCTCCATCCAGTGCAGAATATCTTCCACGCTGATTCTTTCTATATGCATCAGCATCAGGATTATCGTATGGAACTGCTTTACTTCATCTTCCATGTTTATTCTCAGAATCCGCTCCCTGAAAAGCAGCATCCAGTACGGCACATTGTATGATAACGCTGATAATGCAATGCATATTAGCAGTTCCCACCATTTGAAAACATGCTTCCTGTATTTTTCTATCTTGTCAAGTATTCTTTTTGCTGCAATATTAACCTGACTTACGCTGTCGTAATTTTCATTCAGCCTCAGTGTTTCCTCCAGCTCCTGAAAAGTTATTTTTCTGTTTTTAAATTCGATGACATACTTTCTGTCTGTTTCCAGTTGTTTCAGTTCTGCTTCCCTGTCTATGTTCATGTAATAATCGGCAAGTTTCAGATTAAGTGATGAATATAATATATTGTGTCGTGCAATCCAGTGGACATTCAGAATAATCAGTATGCACAGGAGGAATGTTGCAGCAGCATAAATAATTTTTTTCAGTACAAATTCACTTATGGTCATTTGCGACTGGGTTCTGTTCAGCAGTCTTTCATACCGCAGTGCTCCGGAATAATTTTTATCCAGTATAACACCGGTTAAATGTCTTATCAGCTGCATGTTCATCAACTCACTAAGAATCCTGCTTTTTACCGGTGAATACTCAATGTTTGACTGCAACCTTACTATCAGCTGATATGCGGTTATCACCAGTACGAACAGGACAACAACCGCGAGAAAACCATAGGTACCGTCATAGTATTCATGCAACTCGGGAATATTCGATACAGCCCATTTTCTTATTATGTTTACGGTAAATATCGGAAAAACCGCTATTGCTGAAAGACTCTGAAAAAGATAACCCAGTTTCTCCCTTCTCAGCAATTCCATATTTATTTCCTGTTTCAGGTAATTCAGATTACTGAGATAAACTGATTTTCCATCAACGGTTTTGTCACCGAAACGATGTACCAGATAACTCATTGCAATAAATGTTCTCATATACTTGTTTGGAGCGGTTTCGTAAAACTGTTCCACGCGTTCGTCAATATCTTTATCGGTCAGAATTTCATACATTCTCTCTGCATGCAGAGACATCTCATAATCACATTCTCCAATGCTGTCATAAATCGCCTCATCAATCATTCCGTGCTCGTGATAGTGATGCCTTACATTCCCCAGGAACGATTCAAACTGTTTTAAAATCCTGTTGTCAAGCTTATCAACCAATATCTTTATAATATGTTTATGTATTATGTAAACTGTAATAACTGATACCACGGCATAATACAGGCTATGGCTCAGAATAAGCAAAAGGATTAATACCACAAGTGACGTTCCGAGCGAAATAACTGTAAAACGCATTGTTTTGCGGCCTATGGTCCATTCATCCGACAGGTCAAGCATCTCAATACGTTTTTTTATCTTTGCCATGTATTTCTTCAGTGGTGAAAACTTCATTGAAAGCCTGTAGGTCGAATATAGCAAATCCTTTCTTATCCGCAGGTCTGCCTTCAGGTCATCGTTCTTTTTAAGTTTTTTCAGCGCCATAAATGCCGTTGCTGCTGTTAAAAGTGCCAACACCATGGCAATCAGTAAAACGGTAATCATAGCATATTCATTCATCATGCTTCACTCCAGTTGAAATGTCTTGCCAGGAAGGATTTAAACTCGATCCTTTCATCTTCGGTCAGGTTGCTCATAATTGAATTAATCTGCGTTCTGCTTGGCGGTAAACACGCTTTATACTCACCGTTTTCAAATATAACAATATCCCTGGTTTCAAAAACCTTCCTGTCAGTCATTCTTACAAAGAATTCGCGCGTAATGTTCAAAAAGCTTTTGAAATCAATATCATCACCGACAGATTCAAGTTCAGGATAGTCGGTATTTTCCACGGGTATAATTTCGGTTATTCTTTCAATATACCTGTGTCCAGAAATATCCCTGTTCATATGAATATCAAAATTAATCACGTCCGCAACCTGCTGTTCGGCAATTTTCTCATTCGAAAACACTCCTGTCTGCAGCAGGTTATTCCTGAGCGATTTCACCAGATCCACCGTTGTTTTTGCATGGTGGGTAAAAAGCGTAAAAAGGCTTGCGACCTGTGCTGTCTGAATCATCAGGGAACTTACAGGGGCGGTTGCCACCTCGCCTAAAATATTCACCGTACCGTCTGTTTTTTTCTGAAGATCAAGACCTTCCTGTCCGGATACTGTTGTTGTTTCTCTGAATGTAAGAATGTTTCTGTCGGGATAAATTTTTCTCAGATGCAGCTCAAAAGCCATTTCCTGTATTCGTAATGTAAAAGCAGGGCTAATAAACTTTATTATTGACATAAGCAATGTGGTTTTGCCGGTCCCCTGGGCACCGGTAATGGCAGTAACCCGGCAGCCTTTTATAAGCCACTTGATTAAACCAATGGGTATGTCGTTGTTTTTATCAGTTATCAGTTCTTCAATCTCAGCTTTTTCTATGCTGTCAAATTTTCTCACAAAAAATGCCCAGGACTCTGAAAACGGCGGCCTTACAACGACAACCCTGCTGCCGTCCTTCATTTCATTTACTTTGTATCCGTTGCTTTCACTGAGCTGTCCGGGATAATTGTACCGGTATATGTTTTTGCATACCCGTATTAACTCTGCCTCGGATCCGAAACTTAAAAAAGAAAGATGTATCGTTTTCCCTTTGAAAAAAACCCAAACAGAATCATAGTTGGACGGGAGTTTCGATATAACTGAAAGGGTAACATTCAAGTCGGCTTCTTCGTTAAAGGCAGGAGATATTCCCGAAACTCCGCCCGATACGCCGTCTATTCGCATGTCCCTTATTTCATCAATAACACCGAAACCCTTGTATTGCTGATAAATCCTTTGAGAAACAATATTCAGCTTGTCTTCAAAAGTGTTAACTAATAATTCGTTAGCAAAGATGCTTTCAATCTGTTCCTTCGTTATTGCATAGGATATTCCTTCTTCCGCAACTTTCGGACTGTCGAGGTGATAGTTCATAATCAGTTTTTCAAGGGCCCTGTACCCATATTTTTTCCTGTAATGATACAGGAGTATTTCAAATTTGTCCTGTACTGTAAGTTTTCTCGGGTTATCAAAACTGATTATTTTGTTTATGTTGTTTTCATCGATGTTATACTTTTTGACAAGAATATCTTTAATAAAATCCTTTACGTAATTCTTTGCATTTACATCACCATATGTACAGTTTTTAAGAGCCCTGCGCAGTTTACTCCTGTTGTGCATCCGTTTTTCAAATTCTTCCCTGGTTATATTCAGTTCGTACAGATTTGTCTTCAAAATCTCATTAAATGCTTCCTTTACAAATAACAGAATTGATTCTTCTGTAAACTTATTCTCATCAGAATCCGTTGTTTTAACTCCGGTTTTGCCCGCATCCCTGAAGTACACTATCATAAATCCTGATAAAACGGCTATTATAAGGATAACCAGCAATTCATTCAAATTTATCACCCGCTCTGATTTCGTCGCCCAGACCGAGGAGAGTCAACAGTGCTTCCGCGGTTTCTGACACATGATTAATGAATTTTTCGTGTATGTCGTTTTTGACTGTATTCAGGTTCCTCAGGAAAAAATCTACTGCCCTGCTCTCAATGCATGCATCCGCAAATTCCGTGTTATATGGTATTGCATATACATGTTTAAGTTTATATTTTCTTTTCAGCTTCTTTATATTGTATCTTGAATTATCGTCATATCTGCCTATTATAAAGCAGGACCTGTCCGTGTAATTTCCGAAGTTATCCAGGAAGTTATCGAAAGTGTTCGGATTCTGACTGAGGTTAACAGTTATCAAATCAGAGTTTTCTATAATCTTCCTGGAAATTTCATTATTTCCGGGAGCAGTATCAATAAGCACAAGATCATAATATTCGCCTGCTGACTTCAGTATCAGATGGATTGTTTCGTTCAGGCCGTTCCGGTATATGTCCGTGTTTATATTACGCGTACCTGTTAACAAATCCAGCCTGTTTTTTATAACAGTGGTCGTGTAACTTGCTATTTCATTCTTTTCAATCCTGTTGAACCTGATAAACCTGCTTAATGCGTCAATTCCCGTGTCAGAAAAATCCATAAGACTGTGTTCAAGAAAAGATTTGTCTATAAAAGCAGGTTCAAGCGTACTTCTTTCAAAATGATTATGAGCCATAAGGATACGCATATTGCATCTGAGTGCCAGGTAAACGGCTACCGCTATCATATTGTTTGTTGTTCCTACCTGATGATAATTGCTCCAGAAAGATACCTGCAATTTTTACCCTCCCAACTGTGCCTTTTTTAATGCTTTTACTGCATCCCTGCGCTGTTTATTGAAGATTTCCGTTACACAGTCAATCAGCATTGTTTTAAACTCTTTCGGAATCTTGTTGAATTTAAAAATATCATCATACTGGGTCAGAAGTCTCGTGTAATATTCCCTTTCGTCAAACGGAAATTCATACGACGCGATTATATTTGCAACCTGTTGTATCTTCAGAAGTGAATCTATATAATCAGGCCTGATTTTTCCGTACAACGTATCTCTGATAATCCTGACGGCAGTCGGTTTTACGGGCAGATTTCCGAGCCATGCCGAAAGCGGTATCGTGTGATGCCTGTTAAGGTCGGTAACGATAAACAGTATTTTTAAATAATCCAGGTCTTTATAGGCATCGGGATTAACACCGAGATCAATCAATACCGAAGAGTAATAATTCAGCGGAAGTTGCCCAACCGGAAAATTGCTTAAGCCCAGGTATATGTCAATTCCCCTGTATTCCAGTATGTTACCGCAACCTGGATCATAAGGCACCGAGTAAACAATTTCACATTCAGTTGATCTGTCTATTATTGCGGTGTTTTCTCCCAGTAAATGCAGGATTCTCGCAAAGTACAGCATAATATCGGATTTGCTGAATCCTGCAAAACCGATTACCGTTGTGTTATCCATCATACCCATCCTTTTCCGTTTAATTGAAAATTCCTGTTCCCTCACTGCCGGAAACCGGATTATTATTGTTTTCTCCACCGGTCTCTTCAGAAATGTTTTCCCTGCGACGGATTAATTCTTTTGTTTTTGATATTTCTTCATTGACACCTGATGTCACTCTGCTTAAATTCTCTTCTGCAACTGTATTCAAATTTCTTTCAGTAGTGGCTCTGATTTCACTGGCAAGAAGATCTGACGCTTTTTCAACAATATTCGGATCCTTCTGCATAAGATCCAGTACTGCCTGGTTTGCAGCATAAAACGGTATTGCAGCTTTCTGCAGTTCGGGCATTATATATGTGGTAACATATATTTTGGTTCCTGAATGTATGTATGCATCAATAATGGCGCTGCTGATACAGTGTATTTCAGACTCATTAAGCCATAACCTGATTGTGTTTTCTTCCGGAATTAAATCGATGATTTGCTTTTTGCTTAATACAATGAAGTTTTCCCCGTCAGGAAAAAATATTCGTACATCCACAAAATCTCCCTTTTTCAGGTTTGTCTTGAGATGAAACATATTGAATTCGTGTTCTCTCAAATCATCAGGCAATTTCTCCTCAGCCACCGACATTTTCAAAACCGGTATTCCTGCCGGCAGAAATACCTTGTTTACCTTCCCCATGTCGTTTTCATCAAGGAAGTTTATTTGCGGTATATCCATTATTATTTCAGCAATATCAAACATGTCCGCAGACAGAATTGTTCCTGAAGGGATATCATCCTTTGGTACATAAACCCTCCTGATCAGCGAATATAAATCATATTTCAGTTTTTCAAGGTTTTCTTCGTACATTTCTGCAGTTTCGTTTATTCCTGTTCTGTACAGATAATAGAACCCCGATGCCATGCCGATAAATATAACCAATACAAGCATTATTCTGATAACGGTTGAGAATTTTTTTCTTCGGAAAAAAGCCATACTTTCACCTTCTGTCAAAAATTTCTGCACTGGAATATTCTGCTGTATATCTTTTCTATCTCGATATCAGCGTCAGGATTGATTTTCCACGGGTTTACGGCAAAGGGAATGATTAGTATGTTTATTTTTCTGAAATAGGATTTTATTATATTTATTGACTTTTTGTCCTGCATTGGAAAAGCCAGATAGGTATTTGGCAGTTTCAGAATGTTTTCGTTCCTGTTGACAAACAATTCCACCGAAAAAATCTTCCAGTCTGCACCCGGGGCAATGATCAGCCGTACGTCGCTCCTTGGCATTAACCTGGAAATGTACTCGTCATGAACCCCATAGTCAAGCAGTATATAATCATAATCAGATCTTCTGAAACCTTCTATTTTTTCCGTTCCCATAGAAGGATAAATACACAATCCCCTTATTTCAAAAAATCCTTTTTTATTCAGGTGCGATTCCTTTCCAAGCAGCGAACAAAGGTGCATTGCATCACCATGCTCACTGTATTCAAGTACTGCTGTTTTGTAACCTTTATTTTTCAGCCACATACCAAAGAGCATGCAAAAATGTGTTACTCCGGCACCGCGCTGAATACCTGAAACGCTGATTTCTATCGCATTTCTCCCTGCAGTCGGATACGGGTATTTTTCTTTTGCTTTGCTGCCGCACAGAAGAACAGCATTCCTTATATCTTCGGTATTGGAAAAACGTTCGTCAGGATCCTTTGCCGTACATTTAAGGATAACTGAAATCAGTCCATTTGAAATGCCTGTATTCTCCAGAATATTTTTCATTTGCAGTTCATTGCATTTAAGAGGATGAATTCCTGTAAGCAGATGAAAAACAGTCATGCCAAAATTGTATATATCAGTTCTTATGTCGGTCTGACCAGAGCCATACTGCTCAGGTGCGGCATAACCCGGGGTTCCGAGGTAAATGGTATCATTTTTTCCGTTTTCACTGAACAGTCTTGCTGCTCCGAAATCAACCAGTTTTATCGCTCCGTCCCCGGTTATAATTAAATTTGATGGCTTCAGATCCCTGTAAATAATGGGATTCAGTGTGCATTTATGAAGATAGGACAATGCATCCAGTATTTGCAGTGACCAGTTTATAACGTTTTTTTCATCAAATCTGCCATACTGGTTTAGCAGCTCCTGCAGATTAGGTCCTTCATAATAATCGAAAACTACAATTATTTTGCCGTCTTCCCTGATAACATCAACAACTCTCGGAAAAGCAGGATGGTTCAGTTTTTTCAGGATCGAAAGCTCATTTTCGGCAAGAGTATCATCACAGGACATTACTTTTAAGGCCCATGGAGTTCTTAAATGAACGTGGTAAGCCTTGTAAACTTCACCCGAACCACCTGAACCGAGTTTTCCTTCAACCTTGTACCTTCCCCCGATAACTCTTCCTGTCATTTCCAAATCACAGCTCCCCACTAATAATAAAGAATCTGATAATAATACAGTAAATTAAACATTTCATGTATTAATAGGTATTTTCTTGTAACCGGGAGAGTAATTCCCATTTTAACACAATTTTTAAATTTATTCAATTGTAAATATTGGTGCTATATGGAATATTAAGTAAAAATTTTGTATTGATGTAATAATTTTTGGAATAAACTGAGAAATATATAGAAAATATTGAAAAAAACGTACGTATTTCTGCATAAAATGTTGTTTAGCAGTTTTAAGTAATTTAATTTCTGAATTAACTGCATAAATTAAAAAACAGCTGCCAATTTTCGGTAAGGCAGCTGTACTTTGTTATTTTATTAATTATTGTAAGGGTTCTGCACAAAAAGAATCACAGGCACAAGTTTTGTTAAATCAAACAAAACCCTGAAATTATCACCGATATTGATACTGATGTTGTTCAAGCGTTTCAGACTTCCATTATTTCATCTATTTTGGCTTCAATAATCTTATCAATATCCTCTATGTAATCATCGGTTATCTTCTGAATATCTTCTTCGGTTGCTTTCAGATCGTCCTCTGTTATTTCACCGTTTTTCTTCATTTTCTTATAATTCTCAAGGGCAACACGGCGAACCTGGCGAATAGCAACCTTGGCATTTTCGCCTATTTTTTTAACCTGTTTTGTCAGTTCCACTCTGCGTTCTTCAGTTAAAGGAGGGAAAATCAGACGAATGACTTTACCGTCATTATTCGGATTCAAACCCAAATTGGCAGCATTAATGGCCTTTTCAATATCTTGCAGGATTTTGGGATCCCAGGGCTGAATTACTATCTGTCTGGCTTCGGGAACATTGATATTGGCAAGCTGGTTTATAGGAGTCGGAACACCGTAATATTCTACGGTAACCTTGTCCAAAAGACGGGGATTTGCACGGCCTGCCCGAATACCGACAAGCTCTTCCTTTAAAACTGTGATGGTTTTATCCATTTTGTCGGTAATATGCTTGTATTCATTTTGCATAGTTATACCTCCCTTGCAATATATGTCCCAATATTTTCTCCTGTAAGAACCCTGATTATATTATCGGGATTTTTGATACCAAATACAATAACGGGTATATTATTGTCCATGCATAACGTTGAAGCTGTTGAATCCATAACTCCAAGCTGACGGTTAAGCATTTCCATGTAGGTTATCCTGTCAATTTTTGTCGCGTTGCTGTTAAGTTTCGGATCTGAGTCATACACTGCATCCACGTTTTTTGCAAGTAATATGGCTTCTGCATCTATTTCAGCAGCACGCAATGCTGCAGCAGTATCCGTGGTGAAATACGGGTTTCCCGTTCCGCAGGCAAATATTACAACACGCTTTTTTTCCAGGTGTCTTACAGCACGGCCCCGAATATAGGGTTCTGCTATTCTTCTCATATCTATGGCAGTCTGAACTCTGGTTGGTACTCCTCTGGATTCAAGAGCATCTGCAAGGGCAAGTGCATTAATTACCGTAGCAAGCATCCCCATATGGTCCGACGTTGTTCTGTCCATGCCTTTTCCATGGCGTCCTCTCCAGAAATTGCCCCCTCCTACAACAATTGCAACTTCCACACCCATATCGGTGGCTTTTTTGATGGAAGAACAGATTTCCCCGAGAAAATCCTGATCCAGTCCGAATCCTTTATCTCCTGCTAGGGCTTCACCACTGATTTTAAGCAAAATCCTCTTATATTTTAGACCCATAAAATTCCTCCGGCAGTCTATGATACATTTAAAAGGGTATATTAATAGTTCATATTAATATACCCTTTTTTCTGGAACTCATCATTTAATCTGTTTCATTACTTCTTCGGCAAAGTTTTCTTCTCTTTTTTCCAGCCCTTCGCCCATTTCAAAGCGGACAAAACGACGAATACTAATATTTTCACCAATTTTTGCTATCTTTTCATTCAGAATATCCTTTACTGTCTTGTCCGGATCCTTGATAAAGGGCTGTTCGAGGAGGCATACTTCCTTAAAGAACTTTTCAATGCGTCCGGCAACCATTTTTTCTGCAATATTTGCGGGTTTACCTTCATTAATTGCCTGGGCCATCAGTATTTCTTTCTCTCTTTCAATAACTTCCTGGGGTACCTCTTCCCTTCTTACATACTGAGGGCTGCTTGCTGCAATCTGCATTGCGATATCCTTTACAAAGCTTCTGAACTCCTCATTTTTGGCGGCGAAATCAGTTTCGATATTAACTTCAACCAGAACACCTATTCTTCCGCCTCCATGAATATATGCATCAACGATACCCTCAGCAGCTATTCTTCCTGCCTTTTTGGCAGCTGTTGCCAGACCCTTCTGCCTTAAGTATTCAATGGCTTTTTCCATATCTCCGTTGCATTCAACAAGAGCCTTTTTGCAGTCCATCATGCCGCTGCCGGTTCTTTCACGGAGTTCCCTGACCATTTCAGCAGTTATATTCATTATTATCCTCCCTACCTTTTATTTTCTCTTATTCTTCATCGTTCTCTTCTGTCTCTTTGATGGATTCAGTGTCGATGCTTATTTTGTCAAGGCTGAATTCTTCTTCACCGGCTGCATTGTTATCCGAGGATGGTGTAAACTGTTCGCCCTGTCTTGCTTCTATTACAGCATCAGCCATCTTTGAAGCAATCAGCTTGACAGCACGAATAGCATCATCGTTTCCCGGTATTACATAATCAACTTCATCGGGATCACAATTAGTATCTACAATTGCTACGATAGGAATACCTAATTTTCTTGCTTCGAGAACAGCAATTCTCTCTTTTTTGGGATCCACAATGAATACAGCGCCTGGCAGTCTCTTCATTTCGCGAATTCCGCCAAGGTTCTTTTCAAGTTTTTCCATTTCCAGTCTTAACTTGGTTACTTCTTTTTTGGGAAGAACATCAAAGATACCTTCTTCTTCCATTTTTTGAAGCTCATTGAGTCGATTGATTCGTCTCTGGATGGTTTTGAAGTTGGTCAGCATTCCGCCAAGCCAGCGGTTATTTACATAATACATCCCGCATCTTTCAGCTTCCTGGCGTATTGCATCCTGGGCCTGTTTCTTTGTGCCGACAAAAAGCACTTCTCCGCCTTCCATAACGACATTGCGCAGGAAATAATAAGCTTCTTCAAGTTTTTTGACTGTCTTCTGGAGATCGATAATATAGATCCCGTTTCGCTCGGTGAAGATGTATTCCGCCATCTTCGGATTCCATCTTCTTGTTTGATGTCCGAAATGGACTCCTGCTTCCAGCAGTTGTTTCATGGAAATTACAGACATATAACTTATAAACCTCCTGTTCATCCTCCGTAGTTTTCAACTTTGCAAAACACCCTACCAATAACCCGTAAAAAAAGCAGCCATGCTGCAGATTCCGGTTATTATGGGGCACAGTTTTGCAAATCAAACTACGTGTGTATTTTTATTCTAAAGTAGTATACCACACAGTCTGACATTTGGCAACAAGCAATTTTTCAGCCGGTTTTTTTAAGTACAAATCCTCATTTGAAAAAGTAATTTCCACCCCAAATTCACAAGAAGCGGAATTAAGTTTTGCAAATTCGCTGAATTGAGAAAGGTGGAAGTAACTTTTGCAAAGTGTTCCTGTTTCATTTTTCA
>Ga0134099_1002741_pt1 | contig 13980 bp, 4 predicted proteins | sample 10_taG_2_FD_105482 | JGI IMG/M metagenome (GOLD analysis project Ga0134099, IMG submission 105482) | Switchgrass degrading microbial communities from high solid loading bioreactors in New Hampshire, USA - 10_41_5_180_A2 metaG | ecosystem: Engineered > Bioreactor > Semi-continuous > Anaerobic >...
CACCCCATGACCCCCAACCTGGGGCAGGGTGCCTGTCAGGCGCTCGAGGACGCCGCGGCGCTGGGGCGCGTCCTTTCGACAGAGAGCGACCCGGCCCGGGCGCTGGCGGAGTACGAACGACGGCGCCTGGCGCGGGCGAACGCGGTGGTTGAGGCTTCCCGGCAGGTGGGCAGAGTGGCGCAGTGGGCGCATCCGGTCGCCTGCTGGCTGCGCACCCGGCTTTACCGGGCCCTGCCCCCTGGGGCCCAGTACCGGATGCTGGACCGGGCGATCCTCGGCCCCGATGGGGGGTAAGGTGCCGCGACAGGGCGTAAGTCATCCGGACAGGGCGCAGGCCGTCTCGACGGCGGGTAGGACGCCCCGGCAGAGGCAGACACTGGTATTGACGGGAAACCGGTGATCCCGCAAGGTGGTGGTGTCATGAGCACCAGGGACCACCACGCAAAGGAGATGCATTCACGCTTGAAAACCATCACGACCGTCGCCCTCAACCCGGCCATCGACCGCACCCTCATCGTCCCCGGCTTCGCAGCGGGAGCCACCAACCGGGTGGCCGCGGCCCGCGTGGACCCCGGCGGCAAGGGCATCAACGTCGCCCGGGCCGCGCAGGCCCTGGGCGCCCGGGTGCAGGTGCTCGGGTTTCTGGGCAGCGAGAACGCGGAGCTGATCCTGAAAAGCCTCACGCAGGCACAGGTGGCGCATGACTTCCTCATGGTCCCGGGCGAGACCCGGACCAACCTGAAGATCGTCGAGCCGGGCACCGGGCAGCTGACCGAGCTGAACGAGCGCGGGTTCACGGTGGACGAAGGGCAGGTGCGGGAGCTCATGCGCCTGGTGGAGCGGCGGCTGCCGGACACGGCGGTGCTGGTGCTGACCGGCAGCCTGCCGGCAGGCGTTCCCGACACCGTCTACCGGGACCTGGTCGCCCTGGCCCGGCGGTCCGGCGTGCCGGCGATCCTGGACGCGGACGGCGAGCCAATGCGCCGCGCGATGGCGGCCCGGCCGACCGTCATCAAGCCGAACCAGGGCGAGGCTGAGCGGCTGCTCGGCCGGCGGCTCGCGAGCCCGGACGCCGTGGTGGACGGCGCCCGCGAGCTGCTGGGGCGGGGGCCGGAGATCGTCGTGGTCTCCTGCGGCGGCGACGGTGCGGCGCTCGTGACCCCCGAGCGGGCCTGGTGGGCGACGCCGCCCGCCATCCGGCCGGGCAGCACCGTGGGGGCCGGCGACTCCATGGTGGCCGGCCTCGCTGTGGCGCTCACCCGGGGCCTGTCGCTTCCCGAGGCGCTGCGGCTGGCCACCGCGGCCGGCGCCGCCACGGCCAGCCTGGAGGGCACGCAGCTCTGCACCCGCGAGGCGGTGGCCGAGTTGCTGCCGCGGGTGCGCGTTGCGGAGGTGTGAGGGGTCCGCGGCAGGGCCCCCAGGCGGCGGAAGCCTTGTCACTGACTGTCAAAGCCTGCCAGGTGAGGGGCGCAACGGGTCAGTACTCGAAGAGGCTGCCGTCGGTCCGCGCCCGCTGATAGCCCCAGTGGAAGATGGCCAGTCCCAGGGGGATGGTGATCAGGGCCATGAGCAACAGCATCCGGACATCGGGCCAGATCTCACCCACGGTGCTCCCTACCAGGAGCGCCTTTCTTAGCGCGCACATGGCGTAGGTGGTCGGCAGCATCTGCCCGACCGCCTGAAGCGGGGACGGCAGTGCTTCCAACGGGAAGATGATCCCGCTCGTGAAGTTGGCCAGGCGCCTGTTGGGTGCACAACGCGCGCTTTGAGGCTGCCTGACCCATGGAACACGGGAGACTTGGCCCCTGAGGCCAAGTCTCCGTCAGTTCAGCCGGCGTGGGCACCGGCTGTCCGGTGGTTGGGCTAGTAGATGAACCCCACCTCGCCAGCCGCAATCACCTGGCGGGACCGGCAGGTGCAGACGCCGCCCCGGTACGTGTCGCTGTGGCAGACGATCTGCTCCTGCACGTAGCCGGTGAACGTGTGGAACCGGACGGTCGCCTCGCTGGGACCGGCCGTCTCGACCACGGGCAATAGCTCTTCCGGCGGATCTCCGAACCAGGTCAGCCGGGCGGCCAGTTCGGGGTCCAGCTCGGTCACGATCTCATGGGTCGACCATTCGGCCCCGTGCCACATGGCCCCCAGTTCCCGCAACTCCCGGATCAGCAGGGAGCAGTGGAAGTAGGAGAGGGGGGAGCCCTCCGGCTCGAGGAACGCCTCGATGTCGTGGTGCGCCCAGTCGGGCAGGCCGGCCGCCTTCAGGGTGGGGATGATGCCCTGTCGCCAGGTCAGTTCCAGCTCCTCCGGCGGCGGCGGCAACCGCCGGTCCGCCGGGACGACGAAGACAAAGCCGTTGCCGTTGGAACCGGCCAGGTACTGGTAGGCGTCCAGGCGGTGCCCGTCCTTCAGCCGGACCAGGGGAAAACAGCGCAGCAGTTCAGCCGGGTCGTAGGGGGCGTTGAACCAGCCGTACAGGTCCATGTCGCTCAGCTGGCGCTCCACCCTGGCGGCCAACCTCCTGGCGGCTTTGAGCTGCTTCGTGAACGACTCCGGTGCGATGGTCGTGGTACGGACCGCGTCCATCCGGATCGCCTCCTCGCAGTCAACTGTAACCCCCCTTCTATACTCAGGTTGCGCCTTCCTGTCGGTCCGAGTCCGGTTTCAGGAGGCTGCGCAGACCAGTCAGGCGGGACCCCGGATTGAGGTCCCGCCTGCCCATGTCTGCACTCGCTTCCGGGCTACCGTGTCACCAGCCCGAGGTAGTTCATCGCCCGGAGGATGACCGCCGCGGCCTGGGCCCGGGTGGCGGTGCCGCCGGGCTGGAACGTGCCGTCGGGCATGCCCTGCAGCAGGCCCTCCTGCACGGCCAGGGCTACATACCCCTTCGCCCAGTCGGAGACCGCTTCGGCGTCCGTGAACGGTAGCGGTCCTTCCGTCTCAGCTGCCCGCTCCTCGAGCCCGAGCGCCCGGATCACCATCGCCGCCATCTCCTCTCGGGTGACCGGGTCGTCCGGCCGGAACCGGCCCTCGCTGCCCTTCACCAGGCCGAGAGTGGCCGCCGTCTGCACGTAATCGAAGTACCAGGCGCCCGGTGCCACGTCGGTGAAGAGCCACACAGACAGGGGGGCCGGCGCCGCGCCCAGCATCGCCATCAGGAGCTTGGTAAACTCCGCCCGGGTGATCATGCGGTCGGGTTGGAACTCGGTCTCGGTGACGCCGTGCACCAGGTGGTGTGCCGCCAGGACCTCCACGTCCGCCCGGGACCAGTGGCCCGCCAGGTCGGCGAAGGTGCGGTCGTAGAGCATCACGGCGTAGTCGCCGGTGCCCGGCAGCCGGCCGTGGATCAGGCTGGTGGCCGGATCGACCGCGCCGCCCACGTAGGTCCAGCTGCCATCTTCCTCACTTCGGTAGATGCCGAGCTTGCATGCATCCGCACCACCCAGGAGGCTCGGATCGAACGGGAAGGCGGCCCCAATCGGCAGCGACGAGGGCGTGCCGGCAATCCGGTAGACCGGGCCGATGGGCCGGAGCCCCGGCCGGTCGGGGATGGCGGGACCGCTCCGGACCTCGGCGGTGAGGCCGGGATCGCCCAGTGTGACCCTGCTCTCGCCCGGCTCAGGCTCGGTGCTGGGTTCCGGCTCTTCCGGAGGCTCGGGTTCATCGCCCGGTTCGTCTCCGGGTTCAGTACCCGATTCATCGCCGGGCTCAGGCTCAGTCCCGGGTTCGGGCTCGGGTTCAGGTTCGGTGGGGGTGGACCCGCCGGAGGAGCCGGCCCGCGGCGTCCCGGAGGCGGTCACCCCGGGCGACTCGAGCCCTTCGGTGTCCACGGCCACGACCAGCACGTCGTACTCCACGCCGTTCTGAAGCCCGGTGATGGTGTACTTGCCGGCGCCGGCGGGCACTTCCACCGGCGTTCCGAATGTGCCCTCGGTGCCCCAGGAGATGCGGATCACGTCAAGATCGGCGACGGCGGGATCGGTCCAGGTCACGGTCAGCTGCCGGGACCCGGGCTGGACCTTCAGGTTCGTCACGTCGCCGGGCGGGGCGAAGTCGGGCGCCAGGAAGGCAGCGCTCACGGGCGCCGACTCGTTGCCCGAGTCGTCCACCGCCACCAGCTGGAAGGTGTAGGTCTCAAGCGGAGTCAGATCCCTGGCCACGTAACCCCCAACACCCGCCGGGACTGTTGTCGACCGGCGAGGGCCTGTCTGGCCGGACCAGCTGATCCGCACGGACGTTGCGTCGACGGGGTCACGCCAGGTGAGGCCCGCCTCGCCCGGGCTCAGCGACGTGACACCCACATCGCTGACCGGGCCGGGCGGCGTCACATCCGCCGGGGTGCCGGTCACCGTGACGGGGTCAGCCTCGTTGCCGGCCCCGTCGAAGGCCGTGAGGGTGATCCGGTAGATCTCGCCGTTGGTGAGGCCGGTGAGGGTGACAGCTCCGGCTCCGGCGGGTATGGTCCGGCTGCCGGAATTGCCCCCTGCCTCCCAATCCACCCGGACGCCGTCGAGGTCGGGATCGGGCGGGTCCGTCCACGAAACCATCAGCTGCCCGTCGCCCGGCTCCACCCGGACGCCGGTCACGGCCGCCGGCGGCGTCAGGTCAGCCGGCATCGTCACGGTTTCGGTGTAGGACTCGACCATGGGCCAGCCCCGGTAGTTCTGCACGCCGGCCCAGACCGTAACGGTGTAGTCCGCCTCCGGCGCGAACGGGGTCGACGGGGTGAACCGGGCGGCCCGGGTCAGCACCGTGCCGTCGGGTGCAGTGACAGCGTCGACGGGTGTCACGTCTCCTTCCAGAAGCGCGCCGTCCTCGGTCACCGCGATGGTAGCCGTGGTCAGCGTGTCGGCCAGCATGTACTGCGAGAACCAGACGTCGATCGACCGCGTGCCGTCGCGCTCGACCGGGATGACCTCCTCGACTGCGGGGTCGCGGAGCGAGAGCAGCCCCACGTTGACATCCAAATGGATGGGCGGAACGGTCAGCACCTCGCTGTAGGCCGTCTCATACTCATCCATCTCGTAGATGACCTGCCAGTTGCCGTGAGGCACATCCCAGGCATACCGGCCCTCCTCGTCGGTGAGCAGCGGGTTCTCCTGCCCGTACCACTCCGCATCCCAGATGGTCCACGTTCCATCCGCATTCTGCTGAGCGATGGTCGTGGTCACCCCCGGGAGTCGATTCGACTCCACGGCCTCGTAGACGAAGCCACTGGGGTCGAGAATCCACTCCGGGTCTATCGCGGGGATATCCCAGTCGCGGGTGCAGTCCGGATCATCCTCCAGCTGGTCCCGCAGATCCTCCAGCTGCTTGTCCCACCGGCGGTCAAGCCCCATGCTGAGGAGCTTTCCCAGGGCCCATGTCGCCAGTCCGCCCCACAACCCGACGCCGGTGGCCGAGAGCCCCACGCTCATGAGCGACACGGTGCTCTTGATGAGCAGATCACGCAGGAGCTGGTCCGCCAGATAGTCAACCATCTCCCGGTAGTAGCCGGGTGCGTTGCCGGTGCAGTTTTCTTCTGCTTGACACAGCAGATCCTCGAGCGCCTTCAGGGGCCTCACGAAGTCGGGGCCGTTCTCGATCGCACCGTACAGGTCATCAAGATTGGTGACGAACTGGGCCACGGCCTCCACGTCGATCGCGGGGATCGCCTGCCCGTGGAGGGAGTCACCCTCCGCGGAGAGCAGGTCCAGGGGGATGATGGCGTGGATGGTGACCGTGGTGAACGCGCCATCTGCCGAGACCGCTGCCGAGAAGTCGTACACCGGGGGGGCTCCGATTGCGGCCGCTTCGGCCTGCTGTGCCGGACTGGGGGTGAAGGACGGGAGCAGGGTCATCTTCAGCGTGAACATGGCGGTATGCCCATCCTCGGTGGTGCCGGTGAAGCTGGCCCGGCGAACAGGACCCTCGCTGCCGTCCAGGTTCTGCGTTTCATCCAACTGATAGGCAGCGCCGTACCACATGGGCGGGAGGCCGTCCTCGAGCACAGAGCGATCTGGCTCAGGTCCCAGAGTCCAATCTGCCTTCGGTTTGGTCTTGTAGCTGACGTACACCGGGCCCGGGTAACTCCCAGGCGTGATGCTGGCCACGGTCCCGCCCTGTGCGCGGGCCCTGCCGCCGGTGCCGCCGATTCGAACCTCGACGTCATGCACTCGCTCCGGATTGTTGAAGACCAGGTTGAAGACGATAGGCTGCGTGGGCAGGTAGACGAACGGGAAGCGAGGGACGCCCCGGATGGGATGGGCAGTGACGGAGCCGCTCGTCTCGCCCCACACCGCACGCCGCATGGTGATGGAGATGAGCTCGGGGAACTCCGGATCAATCCTGACCGTCGCGAGGGTCTCCGCGACAACCTTCCCGTTGACGGTGGCCTCGGCCCTGAGATCGTGATCCTCGACGACCGGCATCACGGCGCCGGCGGTCCGATCCTCCAGGCCGATATCCATGAGCCAGGTGCCGGCGGCTGAGGCCTTCGTCGTGCCCAGCAGCAGGTCGCCCTCGTAGATGCGCACCTCGGCGTCAGCCGGGGCCCGGCCCGTAACCCGGATCTGCCGCTGGGAGGTGATGCGCGGCGCCACGAGGCTGATCTGCACCACCCGCACCCGGGCATGGCCGAGCAGTGCCTTGCCCCCGGCATGCTCGATCCACGCTGCTGGCGCCAGGGACTCGGCTGCGATGTTCTCCCCGAGGCGCACCTGCCACGCAACCCAGCCGGAGGCGCCGGGCGCCAGATCGCCCAGCGGCAGCCTGTAGACCGCCCCCTCGTCCGTTCCCGGCAGGCCGGGCGTTCCGCGGCTGACGACCGAATTCGCCACCAGCGTCGTGCCGGCGGGGATCTCCAGCAGCAGCGCCGCCCCGGTCACCGTTGCGTCGCTGGTGTTCTTAAAGCGCGCACGGAAGGTTGCGGTTGCCCCGGGCGGGACGTCCGTCTCCTGGGCCGTCACGCCGTTCTCATCGCCCAAGCCGAAGGGGGAGTCGGCACCCAGCCGCACCGTGACCGACCCGGTCGCTCCTACAGCCAGGTCGACTTCCGCTGACTCGCCCGCGAGGTCTCCGGCGAGGACGGCGACCTGATACCGTCCCGCCTCTGCCGTGCCGACCTCTCCTGTGGTGCCGCTGCCTGCGAACCGGCGCACCAGCGTCCGTCCCTCCGGATCCACCTTGAAGAGCAGGCCTTCCCACTCGTCCGTGGAGGCGGCAGCCAGGTTCTGCACGGAGACCCGGATGGTGCCGCCGCGCTGCTCCAGCCTTACCGTCGCAGTGGCCCTGTAGTCCGGCGGCACCACGACTTCTTCGCAGCCGGCGGGAAGCCCCGCTTCCCAGCCGGAGGCGCAGACCAGGACCTTTTCGCCGACCGCTGCCGCCAGGAAGAGGGGAGAGGCGCCGCTGACCCTGCGACGCTCGTTCTGGGCGTACACGTTGAAGTGAGCGGCATCGCGCCAGTTGGTGACGTCGATGATGGTCCAGTCGGGGTCATCGAGGTAGCGGGTCATCAGGGTGACGTCGATGCGTACCTTCTGGGTCTCCTGCAGCTGCAGGTTCTGCTCCACCGGACCGGATTCCGGAATGGTGATTTCCGCCATCGGCGGCAGTGACCAGTCCGGGTTCCCGTAGGCGGCCGACAGCTCAGCCGTGCCGGGATAGAGTTCGAAGCTGTATTTGCCATGCAAATCGGTCGTCGTACGCTGCGCGGTGTGCTGCCACTCGCTCCGCTGCACGGCGGACACGGTCACGCCCGCCAGCGTGTTCCCGTCCGGGTCTGTGACAACCCCTTGGAGCGTGACCGGCTCCCTCGGCTCGGGCTCAATCGCCACGTGGTTCTCGCCGGCCTTCAGGGTCACCGGCTCGCCCACGACGTCGTGGTACGCAAGCGGCGTCTCCGCGCTGACGACCACAGCCTGCCCCATCTCGAGGTTGTGGACGGGCCGGATGCTGCGCTTCGCGCTGGTGAGCTGCGCCACGCCGAGCAGGTCGCCGCCTGGTGTCGTGACCCGCACCCGCACATTGGGCGGATCCTCCCCCTGGAGCGTCACGACCAGCGTCGCGGGCACGGTCACGGGGAGTTCGACCGGGGTGGCCCGCCTGGGTTCCACCTTCACGTCCGGCAGAGAGCCGACAATCTGGCCGTCGCTGGTCTTCACGTAGACCCGGTAGTCGTCCGCCGGTACCAGCCCCGTCAGGGTGAAGGAGAGGGACTCGGATACGCGGGCCCAGGCGGATGCGGCGCGAGCGGCGCTCGCGGCGGTGAGGATGGCGTCCGGCAGGGCGGCGAGCAACTCCGCCTCCGTCACCTCATGGGTCGGCCGCAGTGTCACCTGCAGGGAGCCAGCCGCGCCGACGGGAAGGCCGAAGCCATCGCGGGATGCGCTGTGGCCGGCGCCGTCCGAGAGCGTTGCTTTGATGGAGACCAGCCAGGCGATGGAGGGGGACAGCGTCATCTGGCCGGTGTACACGCCGGGCTGGGTGTCCGACTCCGCGAGCGCCAGCGGCAGGACGATGGATTCGGCCTGCGGGAGCGGATCACCAGACTCATCCGCCCAGACTTGATAGGTGACGACAGCCTGGGCCGTGCGGCCGGGGTCGCCGCGCAGGGTCACGGTCAGGTCACCGCCCGGACGCACCGTGCGGCCGCCTTCCATATCGGCCTGCCAGACGAGGGAGAGAATCCGGATCGGCGGGGTGGTCACCGTCACCGCGTTCGAAGGCTCGGACTCGTTGCCGCCCTCGTCCACCGCCGTGACCGTGTAGGTGTACGCCGTCTCGGCGGCGAGGTTCTCATCCGTGTAAGTCTGGGTCTCACCGGATACCTCGGCCACCTGGACCGGTTCGCCCTCGCCCGCGGCCCGGTAAATCCTGTAGCCCGCCACGGCGACGTTGTCGGTGGAGGGACCCCAGGAGAGCACCGCGGCGTTGGTGCTGACTGTGACCCTGAGGTCGGTCGGCGCCGTGGGCGGCTCCGTGTCGCCCGTCAGCGAGGTCCTGACCTCGACGGTCGCACCTGCGGACTCGTTCCCCGCCAGGTCGACGGCCGTGACGGTGTAGGTGTAGGTGGTGTCCTTTTCCAGCCCGCTGTCCTGGAAGGACGTCGTGCTGGACGTACCCACCTGCACACCGTCACGATAGACGATGTAGTAGTCGACATCGGCGTCAGGTGGGGCCTCCCACGTCAGGTTGACGTGGCTCATGTCGGGCGAGTGCCCTTCCAGGCCCGTGGGGGCGCCCGGGGCCGTGCGGTCGACCACCAGCGACACTTCGTTGGACGGCCGCCGGCTGGTCAGCCCGTCGAGGATGGCGGTGGCCGTGCAGGTGTACGTGCCCTCCGACGGGACGTGGATCTCGATGGCGAAGCTCCGGTCGGCCGCCGCAGTGGCCCGGCCGGCCTCGACCGCCTCACCGCCGTTGAAGCGGCAGGTCAGGACGACTTCGGCGCCGGGCACTGCCGTGCCGGTGATGATGGCGGCGGTCTTGTTCGTGGGACGCGCCGGTGGGGTCAGCGCGGGCGGCGGCGGCGGTGCCACCAGCTTGAAGTCGACCTCCGGCCCGCTGATGAGCCCCTTCGGGCCTGCGCCCAGCTCCAGGTGAGCGGTGTAGTTGCCGCCCGGGAGGTCCTCCCCGAAGGTAATCTGCGCACCGTCGTAGGTGCCCGCGTCGGCCAGCCAGGGGGAGGTCGGCACGTCTTCCCAGGTCGCCCGCCAGTACTCCATCATCTGCGGGAACTCGCCCGAGTCTTTGAACCGAAGCGCCTCCTCGCCATTCGGGCCGGTGAGCACCAGGAAGGGCGCAACGTCCCCGTGGCTCTGGGGCTCCACGGTTCCGCCGGTCGACGTGGCATAGGTCCGGCCTCCGGGGATCAGGCTCACCAGCCGGTCGCCCCGGGCGTTGGTGATCCGGTGCGTGGTCCGCATCTCTTCGTCTGTCTCATACACGACCGGGGGTGCCGTGCGGTCCAGCTGCACCGGGGCGATGGTGAGGTCAATGTCTGGCGGCATGTAGGTGTAGGTGGCGGTTTCGCCGGCGTCGACCTCGATCACCCGCTCGAACCAGTAGGTCCAGTCCTCATCGTACTTCAACGAGTACTGGTTCAGGGCCGCATAGGTCACATACGTGCCGGGCAGCACGTAGACAGGGCTCTCGTACAGCGAGTAGACAGGCGACTCCGCAGCGGGCAGATCGGGGCTGAAGATCGCGATGGCGCGCAGAAGGAGGTCCTCGTCATCCTCCCCGCCGTCATCCGGGGGTTCCCCGAGTTGAATCGGGACCATGTCCTCGGCAGCGTCCCAGGAGAGAACGCCGTCCTCTGTCTCCTGCACGGCGTCGGGCAACTGCAGCGGCGGCGTGATCAGCTGGTACTGGCTTCCGGTCCAGCCCTTGGTCTTGACTCCCTGGAAGGCGTATGTGCCGTCCTGGAGCCAGAGCCAGTCTGTGTTCAGCTGCTCCAGCGGCATGGGAACCGGCGCTCCGGCCGCGAAGGCGAACACCGTCCAAACGACGTAAGGATCGGCCGAGCCTGACGAGTCCGGGATCTGCGGCTTCACCCGGGTGAACGTGCGCTCCGACATGTCAATGAGCACCGTCTTCGGGATGGCGATCGTTCCGAGCGGCTCAACCAGCAGGAACGGTTCGGGATCCGACCCGGGGGTCATCTCGGCCCAGCCGGCGATCAGCAGGGCGAACTCGTCCTCTTCGTTCAGGCCGTAGGAGAACTCCACCCGGCCGTTATCCCCCTCGTCCAGCCAGTAGGAGGTAACATAGGCATAGGTGTCGCCGTCGTTCACCCACACCTCGACCCCGCTGTCCCCGAGGGGGTTGCCCTGCGGATCCAGCACGATGACCGTCAGCCCCTCGGGGTCGGCCTCCACGGTAAGGGTCACGGGATCGGTGACGATCACGCCGCCGCTCTCCGCAGGCCCCAGCGGTCCCGCATCCAGCTCGACGTGCACCTCGTACTCGCCCGGGTCCATGCCCCAGGCCCAGATGTAGTCGTACCAGCCCCACATGCTCTCGTCGCTCACAACGTCGCCGCTGTGATCTCTGACGATGAGCCTGGGGTAGACGGATGTCTCGCTGCCGTAACCGGAGGAGGTGTACGGGCGCCTGGTGATCGACCGAACCTGGTTGTCGTAGTCGTCGGTCAGCTCTGCCCACACCACGATGTCCCCGCCCGGCTCGAACACGCTATCCATGGACAGGTGCAGTGAGCCTACGAACTGAATGACTCGGTCGTCGCCGGCCTCCAGCAGCAGGTCGGGGACCAGCGTGTACGTCCACTCCGTGCCGCTGCCCTCGGTGCCGCCCGGCACCCGCTGCACCACCGTGATGGCCGCCTCATGGCGTCCCGGCGAGAGGACCAGCGTGGCGCCGTCGGTCAGCGGGCCCAGCGTGCGGTCGCAGTCGTACGGGTCCGTCAGCGTCATCTCGTGGCTGTCGAAGGTGCCGACGGCCTGGATGCGCACCCGGGCCACCTCCGCCGGGTCGTCGGGGAACTGGAAGGCGTCCGTCCCCGCCGTGACTCTGAGGTCCTGATCCAGCATCATGGTGAGCGGGTTGGTGTGGATCAGGTCGAGGGTGTACTCCCCCTCCGTCAGGTAGAGCGACCGGGTGCCGTCCGACTTCAGCGTCCATTCCACGCCGAAGAAGCTGGCCTCGGTCAGGATCCAGTCGCGCCGAACCAGGGGATCCACCCAGAGGGTGGCGCCGGCCAGGGGCTGACCCTCCAGCGTGTGCGCGGAGATCGCTACCCGTTGGGCGTCGCTGGCATCCAGTACGGTGTTCGCCGGGGCCCGGATGACGCGGGCATAGACGAAGTCCGGCTCGGTGCCCCAGGAGACTACGAGATAGTCGTTGCCGTCCGTGGCCACGGTGCCCGGGATCTGGACCTTGCCCAGCAGGTCGGCCCGGGCGTCCTCATCCCCGACCTCTTCGTAGGTCACCAGGCCGTCGTCGGGGCTGGGCACCGCATGGAAGATCCGGACCGGAGCCCCGGCCGCGGGTGTGCCGTCTGGCTTGAGGATTTCCAGCGTGAGGCCCGTGTGAGTCTGCTCGTTGACCAGGAGGAAGGACCGATAATCGCGGCCCAGGTAATCATTGGGGTCGGCCCCGCTGTCGCGGTAGGACCGGACGTCCAGCTCATAGAGTCCGTCCGGCCACCCCGCCGAGTCCCACTCGAAGGAGAAGAGGCTGCCCTGGTCCTCGGCGCCTCCAAGCAGACCGGGAAGGCTCGCAATCGGCACGTAGTCCCATCCTTGGGGCCCCCGCAGGAGGAAGTCCACGTGATGCACGGCATACGGGTCGCTGACCTGTGCCGTGAAGCGGACCGTGCCTGTGACTCGCGAGTAATACTCGGCGGGTTCGAGGATCTGTAGGCCGTAGTCGCCTGGATTGGTCCCGGCTTCCAACTCCCAGAGGACGAACTCCATGTCGAGAACGCGCGTGTGGGCCGCATAGCCCTCCAGGAGGGCCTCGGCGATCTCCACGCTGCTCTTTTCGGGGTAGACCGACCATCCGAGGGCGGCTGCGGCCGCGGCGATCGGGGCGGCGGCCGACGTGCCGGTCATCTCGTCGTAGCGGTTGCCCGGGAGGGTGGAGTGGATACTCACACCCGGAGCCCTGACCATATCCTGCCAGAACTCGTTGGAGAAGGGGGCAAGGCCGTGGTCCGGCCTGGTGGCGCCGACCTTAACCACGTCCGGCAGGGCGGCCGGGTAGAACGAAGGATTCTCCTCACCGCCGTTGCCGGCCGCCGCAATGACCAGCACGCCCTGGTTCTGTGCGTCCCGAATCGCTTCGGCCAGCGTAAACGGGTAGTCGGGCAACTTGGCGCCCAGGCTCAGGTTGATGATCTGAGCCCCTTGCTCCACGGCCTTGTTGATGGCCCGGGCCACGTCGTACATGGTCCCGGCACCGTCTGCGCCGAGCGCCTTGATGGGCAGGATGGAGATGGGGAAGCTGCCCGTCGCCCCGGCGACGCCCACGCCGTTGTCGGTCACCGCGGCGATGATGCCGGCCACGTGGGTGCCGTGGCCGTTGTACGAGTCGTCGTCCGCGTCAGAGGGATCGGGCGCTCCGGTGATGGTGTTGAACCCGCCCAGAACGCGATCCTCCAGATCCTCGTGGGCGGCGTCGACGCCCGTGTCGATCACCGCGACCGTGACCGGGGCGGGCTCTTCGCTGCCGAGCAGGGAGAGCGCCTGTGCCCAGGCCTCCGGCGCGGAAATCTCCGGCAGCCACCACTGGTGGATGTACTCCGGATCGTCAGGGTCGCCAGGATCCTCCACGGCGTACAGGATGTAGTTGGGCTCCGCGTACGCCACGTTGGGGTCCTGACGCAGTTCCTCCAGGACGGCGTCGACATCTGCACCCGGCTCCAGCGTCACGAGAACCGGGCCGCTGTCGAAATCCGCCTCGCTGCTCTGAATGGCCATGCCCCGCATGAGGGCGGGGGCCTCTTTGTACCACACAATGATTTCAGGCCCAGGGTCAAGTGCGGGCTCCTCACCCGCACCGGGCTCCTCACCCGCACCGGGCTCCTCCCCCGTTGCGGGCTCCTCACCCGTGGCGGGCTCCTCACCCGTGGCGGGCTCCTCCCCCGTTGCGGGCTCCTCCCCCGTTGCGGGCTCCTCCCCCGTTGCGGGCTCCTCACCCGTGCCGGGCTCCTCCCCCGCGCCGGGGGCCTCACCCGTGCCCGGCTCTTCAGCTTCTCCCGGTTCCTCGCCTGAAACAACGCCCATCGGGGGCTCGTTCCCGGGCGGAGGCTCATCGCCGGGCGTGTGCTGGTCTTGACCAGCCGAAGGATCGGTGTCCAGGCTGGCCAACACAGATCGGAAAATACTGTTGGCACTCAGATAGGCCGTGTGATCGGATCAAGTCCCGTCAAGTGGTGTAAATTGGGTTCCCGCGAGTAGCTTCCCTAGTCAGCACTGAGTGCCAGGAAGTCCGTACCGCTGACACTCTGGTTGCTGGTGTACAGCTTGGCCATGGACG
>Ga0134099_1002748_pt1 | contig 13972 bp, 12 predicted proteins | sample 10_taG_2_FD_105482 | JGI IMG/M metagenome (GOLD analysis project Ga0134099, IMG submission 105482) | Switchgrass degrading microbial communities from high solid loading bioreactors in New Hampshire, USA - 10_41_5_180_A2 metaG | ecosystem: Engineered > Bioreactor > Semi-continuous > Anaerobic >...
AAAACCACGGTAAGCTCCGCCTGTTTGCCGCTGCCTTTGACGGCCATCACAATGCCTGAACCAAATTTCGGATGCTTAACCTTGTCACCGACCCGGAAAGACTCGGGATCGGAACTGACTACCGGAGAGCCTATTCTTTTCCAGTCGGCATTACGGTCAGAATCCTCTTTCTTCGCGAATACCGTTTCCGAAGATATCATTTTTTTCGTTTGCCAGGCTCCAAATCCTCTGCCCAATATTTCTTGTTCGTAAGATTCATAGTTTATTAAATCTGCCGGAATTTCTTTTAAAAATCGCGACGGAACGCAGGGTTCACTACTGCCGTAAAGCATTCTCCGTTCGGCATAGCTCAAAAAGAGTCTCTCCTTGGCTCTGGTTATGGTTACATAACAGAGTCTGCGTTCTTCTTCTAATAAGTATTCCTCCATAATGCTGCGGCTGCTTGGGAAAATCCCGTCTTCCATGCCGGCGGCAAAGACAATCGGGAATTCCAAACCTTTGGCGCTATGCATGGTCATAAGTTTAACGGCGTCCTCATTCTCATCGAAATTATCTATTTCGGTCACCAGCGAGACCTGCTCTAAAAAACCTCCGAGAAGAATCAAACCATCTTCGCCCAAGTCGCCATTTTGCATGTATTCTTCGATATAGTCTTCGAAGTTCAGGTCGTATTCGGCCGTGACCGACAGAAATTCATTCAAATTTTCTATTCTGGCAATAGCTTCATCTGTACCTTCCGCCCTCAGAGCGTTCAAATAACCGGTTTCTTTCAGAATCAATTCGGTAAGTTCCGTTATCGGAGTCCCCTCTGCCGCCAGATTTCTAAATCTTTTGATCATGTCGTAGAAAGCTGTCAGAGGAGCAACATTCCTGCTTGGCAAATCAGGGATATAGGCCGCTTCGGTCAAGGCTTCCAACACAGGCAGTTCCTGTTCCTCTGCATATTCCAAAATCCGGGCAAGGGTTATTTGACCTATGCCCCGTCTGGGCACATTAATAATCCGAGCAAAACTAACCCTGTCCGCAGGATTGTGCACCAATCGCAGATAGGCCAGGATATCTTTAATTTCCTGTCGCTCGTAAAACCTCAAACCAGAGTAGATACGGTAAGGAATTCCCTCTTTCATTAAATGCTCCTCCAACACCCTGGATTGGGCGTTGGTTCTGTAAAGAATCGCAAAATCACTGTATCTGCGGCCTTCGCTGTCGCTTAATTCCCTAATTTTACTCGCGATATAGCGGGACTCGTCGTGTTCGTCCGACGCTTGGTATAAAACTATCTGATCGCCTGCGGCGTTTTCTGTCCAAAGTTTCTTTTCTTTGCGATGACAGTTATGGCTTACCACTTCATTGGCTGCTTCCAGAATTTTTTGGGTGGAACGGTAATTCTGCTCCAGCTTAAAAACTCTGGCTTCCGGATAATCCCTTTCAAAGTCCAGAATGTTTTGCACATTCGCACCTCGCCAACCGTAGACGGACTGGTCATCGTCCCCAACCACACAGAGATTGCGGTACCTTTCAGCCAATAAGTTAATAAAGACATACTGAGCGTGGTTCGTATCCTGATATTCATCCACCAGGATATAGCGAAATTTTTGCTGATAATAGGCAAGAACATCGGGATTTTCTCGGAAAACCCTGACCGTAAGCATTATTATATCGTCGAAATCCAGCGCATTGTTGGCCGTCAGTTTCTTTTGGTACAGCTCATAAACTTCGGCCGCCTTTTCCAGAAAATAATCCCCTAAAGCCCTGGCCCTAAAGGCGTCCACATCCAAGAGTTTATTCTTGGCGTCACTGATTGTATTCAAAACAGCCTTTGGGGCAAATTTTTTTTCATCGATATTTAACTCTTTTAAACACTCTTTCACCAAAGCCAATTGATCGCTGGCATCATAAATAACAAAACTCCGGGTATACCCGGGTAATCTGCTTATTTCTCTTCTTAAAATCCTTACGCAGGTGGAATGAAAAGTCGCAACCCAAAGTCCCTCACCTTCATCCCCGACCAGGGACATGACTCGCTCCTTCATTTCTTTGGCAGCTTTATTGGTAAAGGTAATTGCCAGTATATTCCAAGGATTTACCCCACGGGCAATCAAGCGGGCAATTCGGTAAGTCAGCACTCTGGTCTTGCCGGATCCGGCTCCGGCCAAAATAAGAAGAGGACCTTCGCCACTTTCAACCGCTTGCCGTTGCACCGGGTTAAGATCCTGCAAACTGTACATTTTGTGCAACTCCTTTCCGGTCCTAATCGCAATATCCTTTGCTGCGTAATTTGGCAATGTGCTCCGTTAAAACCTTATCCAAATCTATCCCATATTGTTCTTCCAGTACGAACATCATGGTGACAGCCGTTTGGGCGACATCCATCAGCTCTTTGGCCACAAGTTGCATTGCTTCGGTATCTTCCACTCTGCGATTTTCGCCGTTTAGCCCGCGGAGTTTTCCTATCGCTTGGGCAAGTTCGCCCGACTCTTCCATAATCTTTAGCGCCGTGCTCTCCAAAGAAGGATTCAGCCGGTTTAAACGAGGCAAAGTAATGGTTTTGCTTATTTTTTCGTTCATTTTTGATCCTGTCCCCAATTTGTGAAAATTCTTTCTGTGTCTGTATGAATCCTTAAAAATTCATTTGCGCCGAGCATTTAATTCCTCGGCTATCTGGGCTAAATCCAAGTCCATTTCCTCAAACAATACCAGTAAATGATAGAAAAGATCGGCCGCTTCGTAGCGGACTTCTTCTACGGAAGCGTTTTTGGCCGCAATAAGGACTTCCGCACATTCTTCGCCGACTTTTTTCAGGATTTTGTCCAACCCTTTATTAAACAGGTATGCTGTATATGATCCTTCAGTTTTTTCTTCTTTTCTGCTTTTTATAACTTCGGCAAGAATCTCCAAAGTCCTGCCTAGCGACAGCGCCGGTCTGACATTCTGCTCTGCCGTGACCGACCAAATCGGCCCGGCATCCGGCTGCGGACGATAGTGGAAACAGGAAAAATAGTTTTCATGACAAGCCATTCCGGTTTGTTTAACTTTCAACAGCAAGGCATCCTTGTCGCAATCCAAAAAAATATCCACTACCTGCTGGTAGTTGCCGGAGGTTTCACCTTTTATCCATAAAGACTGTCTGGATCTACTATAATAAACGGCCCGTCCTTCAGTCAAGGTTTTGTATAAGGCCTCTTTATTCATATACGCGAGCATTAACACTTCCGAGCTTTCCGCATCTTGGACCACCGCCGGAATAAGACCTTCGGCATTCCAGCGAATTTCGTCGGTCAATTGATCGAATTTATCTATATTTATTTTTTTAATATTCGACCGTTCATCCTTTAACTCATATGACTTCGCAGTCTTTTCCCGATTTGCAGGACTTTTTTGTATTTCTTGGTTACTGTTATTCATTTTAACTCAAACTCCCGAAACTTTTTTAAACAAAAAACATCAACCGTTAAGACAAACCTTTATAGTCTGACAGGGATTCCCCTGTTTTTCAGATACCTTTTTACTTCTCCTATCGTATACTCTCCATAATGAAAAATGGAAGCAGCCAGTACCGCATCGGCTTCGCCTACAGTAAGGCCGTCGGCTATATGCTCCAAATTGCCGACTCCGCCGCTGGCAATCACCGGGATCGACACAGCCCGACTGACGGCACTGTTTAGTTCGTTGTCATAACCTTCCTTTGTCCCGTCTCTGTCCATTGAGGTTAAGAGAATTTCTCCTGCTCCGAGCTTTTCCACTTTGCATGCCCATTCCAGCGCGTCGATCCCGGTCGGGGTACGCCCGCCGTGGGTATATACCTCCCACCGCCCCTCGTCGATTCTGCGCGCATCAATGGCCACGACAATGCATTGGCTGCCGAAAGCGTAAGCAGCTCGCTCAATCAATTCAGGATTTTGAACCGCAGCGGTATTCAGCGATACTTTGTCCGCGCCGGCTCTAAGCATCTTGCGAATATCGTCGATATTGCGCAAACCGCCGCCGACGGTAAAGGGTATAAAAATCTGTTCCGCAGTCTTTCTGACTACTTCAACCATAGTGGCCCGGCCTTCGGCCGAGGCTGAAATATCCAGAAATACAAGCTCATCGGCGCCTTCTTGGTCATAATATTTAGCCAGTTCCACCGGATCTCCGGCGTCCCGCAGATCCACAAAATTAACTCCTTTGACCACTCTTCCTTCATGGACGTCCAGACACGGAATTATTCTTTTAGTCAGCATCGTTGTTCCCCCTTGCAATAGCCAAAGCCTGCTCCAAAGTAAAATTCCGCTGATACAGAGCTTTGCCCACAATTGCCCCAGCGATGGAAATTCCTCTGTCAGCCTCGGATTTAAGCCTTCGCAAATCTTCCAAAGAAGATATACCACCGGAGGCGATTACTTTTAAACCGGTTTTTTCAGCCATCCTGACCGTACTTTCTATATTCGCTCCGCTCAGCATTCCGTCACGGGCTATATCGGTAAAGATGATTTCGGAAACCCCGATTTCCCGCATGGCCAGACCCAGATCTTCCGCCCTAAGGGATGTTTTTTCGGCCCAGCCTTCTACGGCGACCATCCCATTTTTCGCGTCGATTCCGACAACGATTCTGTCCCCGTATTTTCGCACTGCTTCAGCGACTAATTGGGGATTTTTTACCGCTGCCGTTCCCAAAATTACTCTGTCCACTCCTGTCTCGAGCAATTGTTCTATACGCTTTAAAGTCCGCACTCCGCCGCCTACCTGGACTCGCAGTTTTACATTTTGCACAATCTTCGCAATTGCCTGATCATTAACCGGTTTTCCGGCAAAAGCACCGTTTAGATCCACAACATGAAGGTATTTTGCTCCTTTGGCTTCAAATGCCGCCGCCATTCGGACCGGGTCAGTCTCGTAAACAGTGGCCTGTTCCAATTCGCCCTGTCGCAAACGGACTACCTGCCCGTCTTTCAAATCAATAGCCGGGTAGATCTTCATCTGGAAATTGCCCACTTTCCGAAGTTATTTAAAACAGTCAAGCCCCAACGACTTGACTTTTCAGGATGAAACTGGGTGCCCCAAACGTTGCCCTGGCCGACCAAAGCCGGAAACTCCACACCATAAGTACTGGTAGCAAGGATACAGGAAGAGTCTTCAGGTTCGGCATAATAGGAATGCACAAAATAGAAATAGGAGTCATTCGGTACATCGGTACAGAGCAAGTTCGGCTTAAGGATCTTGACGCTGTTCCAACCCATATGGGGTATTTTAAGGCCTGCCGGGAATTTAACCACCCTGCCCTGCAGAAAACCAAGCCCTTTATGTCTGCCATGGTCCTCTCCTATCTCGAAAATCAGCTGCATGCCAAGGCAAATGCCGAGAAACGGATTGCCTTCCCAGACATACTTTTGCAAGTGATAAACCCAGCCAGCCCTGGTCAATATCGCCATAGCGTCGGCAAAAGCCCCAACTCCCGGGAGCACGACTCCTTTAATTTCCTTATTTTGATCAAGCAATTCCGGTTTGTCCAGGATAAGCACCGGATAGCCCAACTTAAGAAAGGCATTCTCCACACTTTTTAAATTACCGCATCCATAATCAACTATACCTATCATTGAAGCCTCCTAACATTCTACAATATACCTTTAGTGGATAATACACCCTCAAAACGGCCGGACTGCCGCACGGCCAGCCCCAATGCGCGGCCTGTGGCTTTAAAAACCGCTTCTAAAATGTGGTGTCGATTTCGGCCGCTCAGCATAATTACGTGTAAGGTTATTCCGGCATTCAAGGCCAAAGCCCGGAAAAATTCTTCAGCCATTTCCACTGGGAATCCTCCGACCGTCCCGTCCGGGCAGTCCACCCGCCAAGCCAGATAACCTCTGTTGGATATATCCACAGCAACTTGAACCAAAGCTTCATCCATCGGTACAAGGCAGTCGGCGACCCTCTCAATCCCGCTCTTGGAGGCCAAAGCGTCTTTTAAAGCCTGCCCCAAGACAATACCGCAATCCTCTATGGTATGATGGGCATCCACTTCCAAATCCCCTTTAACCTTTAACTCTAAATCAAAATGGGCAAAACGCACCAAAGAGTTAAGCATATGGTCAAAAAAGCCAATTCCTGTAGCCAAATCCGCATTGCCGCTGCCGTCCAGCACTAATTTGGCTTTAATTTCAGTTTCCAGGGTACTCCTTTGAATCTCTGCCTGTCTCATCGCAATGCCCCCTATTCACTATATTGGCAAACTCCGGCCAAGCTCGCTGCCACTCGCAAAAATTCCCGGTTTTGTTCCGGCAAGGCCGAACTGGCCCGTATTGCTTCTTCCAAAACAGGAAGATTGGCAAAATAGCGTACGGCAATACCCCTGACGGCAAACTCCTCAGCCCAAACCTGACTGTTCGCCGAACGGAATAGAACATAGTTGGCCGCAGTCGGATAAACCGTAACCCCGGGAATCTGACTAAGGCTCTGGGATATTTTTTGAATTTCTTCCTTTAGAATTGCCACCTGCCGAAGATAAGCCGGAAGATATTTTAAAGCAATTGTCGCCGCCCGCTGGGAAAAAGAATTGACATTAAAAGGTTGTCGTACTTTATTTAAAGCGGCAATAAGATCCTTATTGCCCAGCACATAACCGACCCGTAGAGCAGCCAGCCCAAAGGCTTTGGAGAAGGTCCTGAGAATCAGTAAATTCGGGTATTCGTTAATCACATCAGCCAGGGTTTGCCCGGAAAATTCGAAATAAGCTTCATCCACCACCACTAAACCGGGACTTTCCTGAACGATCTTTAAGATCTCGCTTCTGGCAAAAAGGCTGCCGGTAGGATTATTCGGGTTGCAGATAATAATGACACTTCTGACGTTTTGTTTGCCGCTTTTCAGAATACGTTCCGTGTCCAGTTCTATACCGCCAAGAAGCGGAATTTCTTGAACATGGGTTCCCGTAACGGCCGCCGCCGCCCAGTACATACTGAAAGTCGGCGGATGGAGAATAACAGAGCTTCCCGGGCCGGCGAAGGTACCGAGTATCAACTGGATTAATTCGTCGGAACCGTTACCCACCAGCACTTCGGTCCAATCCACATTGTTGTAACCGGCAATGGCCTGGCGCAAAGCTTTGGCCGAGCCGTCCGGGTAGCGGTTGAATTCGAAAGCCGAATTATACAGTTCCTCTTTCATCCCTTCCGGCCACGGAAAAGGGTTTTCGTTGGAATCCATGCGGATATTGGCATAACCCTCGGATGTCTGATAGGGTTGTAAATGTTTAAGCTCCGGCCTTATTAAATTGTTTGCCGCTTTGTTTGTGATAATACTCATTTATTTCTCACCTCAATACTGCGGGCATGGGCTTCCAAACCTTCGCTGCGGGCCAGAAGCATAATCGACTCGGCATCTCGTTTTAAAGCACTCGCCGAATAATTTATAAAACTGATTTTTTTAACAAACGCGTCTACGTCAAGCACCGAATAGAATCGGGCAGTACCCCCCGTCGGCAAAATATGATTCGGCCCGGCAAAATAATCCCCTACCGCTTCCGGGGTATTTCTGCCCAGAAATACCGCTCCGGCATTTTGGACCTTGCCAAGCCAGGCAAAAGGATCTTCCACTACCAGTTCGAAATGTTCCGGAGCAATTTTATTGACCAAATCCATCCCTTGCTCCAAATCCCGGACCAATATTGCCGCCCCATATTTTTCCCAAGCCTTTTCGGCAATTTCGGAACGCGGCAACAGTTTAATTTGTCTTTCGACTTCTTTGACGGTGTTTTCGAGCAAAGCCCGATCCGGCGAAATCAAAATTGCGGAAGCCAACTCATCGTGTTCCGCTTGGGAAAGCAAATCCGCAGCCAGTTCTTCCGGTTGGCCGGTATGATCGGCCAAAATCAGAATTTCGCTCGGTCCGGCCAGCATATCTATGTCCACAATGCCGTAAACCTGTTTTTTGGCCAAGGTCACATAAATATTTCCCGGGCCGGTGATTTTGTCAACCGGCGAAATGGTTTCGGTTCCATAGGCTAAAGCAGCAATGGCCTGGGCACCCCCTATTTTATAAACTTCTTCAATTCCGCACTCAGCGGCGGCGACCAACACCTGCGGCGAAACAGAGCCGTCCGGGCGTGGGGGCGAGACCATTACTATTTGCTCTACTCCGGCAACTGCCGCCGGTAAAGCATTCATTAACACTGAGGAAGGATAGGCCGCCGTACCGCCGGGTACATAAATACCCACCCTTTGCAGCGGACGGATTAACTGACCCATAACGGTGCCATCATCGGCAGTCTTGAGCCAAGAATTGCGTTTCTGCCTTTCGTGATATTCTTTAATATTTTCTTTAGCTTGCCTTAATGCTTTTAAAAAGCCCTGACTAACCTGCTTATAAGCGGACTCGAATTCCGTCCGTGTTACTTTTATACCCGTTTCAGCCAAATCCACCCCGTCAAATTTTAGCGTCAACTCCCGCAGAGCTTTATCTCCTTGTTTTTTTACCAGGGAAATAATCTCCGCTACTCGCGTTTCCAACTCCAAGTCGTCTCCGTAAGACTTCTTGCTCAGTTCCTTTAAGTCTAATTGTTCATATTTTATAATCGGCTTAACCATTGCCTTTCTTCCTTTCTTTTCAAAATTTGCGGCCTTAGCCCGCTTTGACCAGTTCCCTCAATTTTCCGCTAACCGCTTGAATCCGGTCATATTTGACTCGATAAGCCACTCTGTTGGCTATAAGGCGGGTTGTGGAATCAAAAATCTGAGCCACTTCCAATAATTTATTCTCCCGCAGGGTTTTGCCGGTGGAGACGATATCCACAATCATTTCCGCCAAGCCCGCTCTGGGCGCCAATTCCACATTGCCGTGCAATTTAATCGTAGTTACCTGCATTCCGAGTTCATTGAAAAAAAGTTGAGCAACCCTCGGAAATTTGGTTGCGGCTCTTTTATGATTCAAAACCCTTAAATCGTAAGAGCCGTCAGGCAGTTTCGGAGGAAGGTTCTCCTCCGGCATGGCCACGACAAAACGACAGTAACCGTATTTCAAATCCAACAATTCCGCAACGTCCCTGTTCTGTTCGACTAAAGTGTCCTTTCCGACAAATCCAAGATCGGCTGCCCCGTATTCCACATAGGTCGGTATGTCCGTCGGCCTGCAAATCAGAATCCTGGCTTCGTCTTCGGGCAAGTCGAAAACCAAGCGTCGGGAGTCCTGTTCGATGTTTAAACAGTCCAAACCCAATTTATTTAATAAATGCAACGATTCTATCAATAATTTTCCTTTCGGCAAAGCTATAGTCAAAAAGTTTCTAGACACTCCGCGTCCTCCTCAAACCTTTTATTTTTAATTTATTTCTCTTTTTAAACTTATTTTTTAAATCAAATCCATGCGGAATTAAATCTATCTAGTAGTTCAAATAGATATGAAGCAGATTAAAAATAGAAGAGATAAAAACCAAAACAACATAATATAGTTTAATAATTTAACATGTTACTCAACTAAAGTGCAAAAAATATTATTTAAAGTATAACAAGAGTATTTTAAAAAGTAAATACTCTTGTTATACTTTTACGTCAAATTTATGGCCATCCCTATCTATGCTTTTGTTTTACACTCAAATCACTTCGCGCCTCTGATTAAAAACAGGGGCATTCTGCGGCTTGCCCAGAAAATTACCCTGAACATAATTTACACCGTTTTCCTTTAAGAATTCCAAGACTGTATTATTCTCAACCGATTCGGCAATGATTTTTTTGTCCAGGGATTTGATTAACATACTCATAGCTTGGACAAAGACTCGATGTTTGGAGTTTTTATCCAGCTCTCTTATATAACTGCCGTCTATTTTAACATAATCCACCGGTAAATTCTGTAGATAGGAAAAAGAAGAATAACCTATGCCAAAATCATCTAAAGCAAATAAACAGCCAATCGCTTTTAAGCGATTAATCCAGCGTTCGGCGGTCTGAAGATCCTTTACTGCGGCTGTTTCCGTTATTTCAAAACCAAGCCGCGAAGGCTGGATGCCTTTGCTCAAAACGGTTTTCTCTATATTGTCCAGTAAACATTCATCACTTAAACTTAAACCCGAGAGATTGATAAACAACTTGAGTTCCGGATAATCATCGAGGGCTGCAAAAGCCAGTTTTAAGACCTGACTGTCGATTTGCGGCATAAGGCCCAAGCGCTCCGCTAAAGGTATGAAATTCCCGGGACGGAACAAAATTCCTTTATCGCTTCTCAAACGCAGAAGCCCTTCATAATAAATTACTTCACCGGTCAGAATATCTACCACAGGTTGAAAGTACAAGGTGAAAAGCTCTTTTTTAACTGCCTCGGTCAAAAAATACATTAACTCTTTCATTCGGGGTGTATTGCTTTTATGATCAGGGACAAACCAAGAAACCCTGTTATAACCCTGAGTTTTGGTCTGAAAGAGGGCTTGACTGGCTTGGGCAATCACTTCGTGGGCGTTCAATGATTCTTGGTCAAATAAGGTGATACCGATACAAATATTGATTCTATAAGGAAGATAAGACCGAACATTTATTTCACTTTCGGCCAATACTCGGCGCAGCTTGGCGGCTAAGTATTTTGCTTCGTGCAAATCTGCGTTGGGCATTAAAATGCCGAACTCATCGCCGCCGACCCGAGCTAAGATGTCTTCAGCACGGATATTTTTCTTCAGCACTTCGGTTACATCAACAAGCAGTTGATCCCCGAGCTTATGTCCCAACGCGTCGTTTAAAACGCCGAAATTATCAATATCGATTAACAGCAACGCGTTCTTGGCAGGGCTATTGGAAGAAATTATTCTATCGATTGCTTCCTCCAAGTAAGTTCTGTTATATACTCCGGTCAAAGAGTCATGGGTACTGAAATACTCGAGCTCTTGAAGAATTCTTTTGCGTTCGGATATATCGCGAATGACATTGACCAGCACTCTTTCCGTCCCGAAAGTTGCCAGTTGAGAACTTATCTCGACCGGGAAAGTACTTCTATCCTTGCGGTAATGAACGCTTTCATAAACGATTCCTTTGGTACAGGCCTCGTTAATGTATTTGGCCAGATTCTGTTTTTCCTCGGGAGAAACCAAGTCGGAGATATTCAGTAATTGCATTTCGTCCGAACTGTAACCGTAAACCCGTTCCGCCTGTCTATTTGTTTCCAGAATTCGTCCGTCCAACCCGCAAAAGATAATAATATCTTGAGCCTGCTCCAGCAGTATTTTGTATTTGTTCAAAACTTGCTGAGCTTTATTCTGCTCGGTGACGTCTTCAAGGTTTACGATTATAAAGCTGTCAGTAATACCAAGGGACCAGCAGGTATGAATATTAACTTCAACGAATTCTCCGTTCTTTTTCTTCAATTTTCTGGAATTGACGGTAAAAAGAGCTTGCTGAATCATATTGGCCAGATCCGACTCAGCCTGTTTGGAATCGGCATACAGCTCCGGCAAAGTTAGTTCCGTAAGTTCCTGCTCCGTATAAGCCAACATATTGCACAATTGAAGATTGGGTTCCAATATTCGCCTGGTCTGCGGATCAATAACACAGATACCGCCGCGTGAGTGTTTAACCGCCAGAGCATAGCGTTTTTCGTTTTCCCTTAGCCTGGCCGTTTCCGTTTCTAAGAAAGTAATGTATTCTTTGACAATCTTTCTCTGTCGATCCAAAGTCTCAATTAAAAAGTTAAAAGTTTTAGAAAAATCCCCCATGAAATGGACACGCTGATTGTAGTCGCCCTTAGCGACTTGTTCCACCTGCCAGTTTAAGGTCTTAAGTTGGGAATGCAACTCTTTAAAAGGAGAAGCCATAATATTTCTGGCCTTCGGTGGCTCAACGTTGAGTACCCCTTGGGAAAGAGGCAGAATAAATCTTTGGATTTCCGAGTAAGATTCTATTAACTCGTTAAACTCTTTTACCAACCTATCCAATACGGGAGAACCGTTTATTGGGTCAAGATAGTCGGGAATTCTACCTTGCAAAATCTGGGATAGACTCTCCGCAATCCGATTAATTAAGCGAAGTTCTTCTATGTTCATAGGTCATCCTTTCATACAATCCAAAAATAGTGGCAATCTACCAATTATTGATTAACCTTAAAACGGCATACCCTAGCGCCGTTTGCCCAACAATCCACTTCTCTAACCTTAAGATCCTTACCGGTATAGACTTTGAAGACACCGGCCAAAAATCCTTCATCGTAGTTGCATACAGTATCTCCGGTTATAGGAAGGCCTGAACAAGCCAGGTCTTCAGCTATGGATACAACAACATGCAAATTGTCAGGATCAAGTTCCTCTATGCGTAATACTCCAATCTTCATTTCAATTAACTTGTTTTTTAGTTCCGTAACAAAAGCATTCATGTCCAAATTAACATTTAAAAAGTTTCGACAAAATTTTTCTCCGGCAGCTTTTCCCGCTTGGTAAAAAAGCTCTTTAGCGACTGCTTCACCGTATTCGGCAACAATTACATCATGAAGCGAATATTGCATCAGTCTATACACTAATACAGGTGCATCCTGACCAAGATTTGGTCGTCCTAACTCGATATCTCCTAGACCCAAATCCTCTTTTAAAAAGCGGTACTGTCTACCTGGCATTGTTTTCCCTCTCCTTTTCCCTATTTTCACATTTTATTCCGTATCCTTTTATTTTCTTGAGAACTGGGAACTATGCCATTTTTATTGACTAAATTCTTCATTTCTGACCAACTTCCTGCCCCAAAAAACATTGCGATATTAAAAAAATTAATTTTTCGTTATATTTTGACTTAATTCTTTAACGGCTTTGTTTTAATATAAATTAAAAAGAATACCTAGCTACAATACTGTGCTAAAAAAAAGATGCCTTTAATAATAAAGACACCTTGGCCATACCTAATACTTTAGTCTCCGAAACATAAACCAAGTTTTTTGGCGGCAAGCAAAACCGGATCGTCCGGTTTAATCTGCTTTAAATGATTTACCGCATCAGCCAACGGAACTTCGCAAATATCATTGCCCTTAAGGGCTACCATAGTCGGAAAAGTTCCCTTTAATGCCGCGTCCACTGCAGCAACCCCATACCGAGTAGCCAGCACCCTGTCGAAAGTGTTCGGCGATCCACCGCGTTGAATATGCCCCAACACCGTAACCCTGGTTTCCAAATGGATGAGCCCTTCAAGGTCTTTAGCCACTTTGGCTCCGATACCGCCCAACTTTATCGGGTCGGTCCTGTCTGGCAGAATGCTTTGTACTACCATTTCTCCGCCTAACGGTCTGGCACCTTCCGCCACCACCACAATGCTGAACTTTTTACCCCTTTCTTTACGTTTGTTGATAGCCTCCGCCACTTTTTCTATCCGGTACGGAATCTCAGGTATTAGTATAACGTCCGCACCTCCGGCCAGACCTGAATATAAGGCGATCCAACCGGCATAGCGTCCCATAACTTCCAAAATCATTACCCGGTGGTGGGATTCGGCAGTGGTGTGCAGTTTATCAATGGCTTCCTGAGCTGTCTCCACCGCAGAATGAAAACCAAAGGTATAATCGGTAGCCAACAAGTCGTTATCTATGGTTTTAGGCACACCGACAACTTTTAACCCTTTACGAGCCAATTCCAACGCAATGTTTAAGCTGCCGTCTCCGCCGATAACGATTAAAACATCGACTCCCATATCGGCGAGATTCCGTATTACTTCGTCCGACCTGTCTTCACGGACTTTTTGCCCGTCGCGATCGGTCCAGTATGCAAAAGGGTTATCCCTGTTGGAAGTGCCCAGGATAGTCCCGCCCCGCGGCAAAATTCCGGAAACATCCTGCAAATCTAACGGTTTAAACTGTTTTTCTATTGCCCCTTTAAATCCGTCCAGGATTCCGATAACTTCAAGTCCGTAATTCCTGGCCGTGCGCACAATGGCTCTAAGTACGGCATTAAGACCGGGACAGTCTCCGCCTCCGGTTAGAACCGCAAGTTTACGCATGCCAATCCCTCCTAAAATCTATAATCACGGCTGCCCGGTTCCCGATTGCCATC
>Ga0134099_1002750_pt1 | contig 13969 bp, 13 predicted proteins | sample 10_taG_2_FD_105482 | JGI IMG/M metagenome (GOLD analysis project Ga0134099, IMG submission 105482) | Switchgrass degrading microbial communities from high solid loading bioreactors in New Hampshire, USA - 10_41_5_180_A2 metaG | ecosystem: Engineered > Bioreactor > Semi-continuous > Anaerobic >...
AACCGGGCCTGAGGCACATTCACCAGGCGGGTCTCGCCTTCGGCAAAGCATCCGGCCACTGCCATGGCGGGAAGAGCATCAGGTATGGAATTCATGTCGATCTCCCTGCCAACCAACCGTTCTCCCTTAACCGTTATGGTTTTTTCATCAATCTTTACTTTGGCACCCATGCTCTCCAGGATGCCTAGAACCTGCTTGTCTCCCTGGGGATCTGACATATCAAGATTCTCCAGAATAAACTCTCCCCCTGAAATGGCTGCCAACACCATAAAAAACGTAGCTGAAGAAAAATCTCCCGGTATTGCTGCATTAAAAGATTTATATTTCTGACCTCCCGGAATATTGAAAAACCTGTACGAATCATTTTCGTACCGGATGTTCAGCCTATCCAACCACCATAGGGTTATGTCCACATATGGAACTTCATTCAGTCTGGTTATTTCTATTTTGGTATCCTTTTCCGTCAGAGGTGTGCTGATGAGCAAAGCTGAAAGATATTGGGACGTGATCGCATCAAGGGACGTCTTCCCGCCCTGCATCTTTCCTCTCACTACAATAGGGGCACTGCCGTTTCCCCTGGTGGAGAAGGCTTCCGCCCCAAGATCATTGAGAGCACAAAGCAGGGAACTCATCGGCCGTCTCCGTATCTGCTCATCCCCGGTAAAAACAGTGCATCCTTCTGTCAGGGCAGCCACTGCCGAAGCCAGTCTTAATGTAGTCCCGGAATTTCCAACATTTATGATATCCTCCGGAACCTTTGGGATACCGCCCAATCCTTCAACAACATACCTGTCATTCTGGTATCTTATTTCAGCACCCAGCGCTTTGCACGTGTTTGCAGCAGAAATCGCATCATCGGATATCAGTGGATTTATTATTTCAGATTTTCCATCAGCAAGGCTTGCCAAAAACAATGCCCTGATGGTATGGGATTTTGAACCGGGGATTCTTACTTTCCCACCGGTTTCGGATTTACTGACCTTCAAATACATTTATCTTGCCCTCCTACCGTCCTGCAAAAATGCTCATCACAAACATATACTAATATAGTTGAAACCAATAGTCAAACAACTGGGTAAGAAACGTTAAAAATCAACAGCACCAGTATCTTTTTTAGGTGGTGGAGGTCCAAAATACTGATAATAATTACACATGATCCGGCCATTATACAATTTTCTCTTTTTATCCGCCTTGCGTCCGAAATGCTTTTCAAACTCCGGGTGAGAAGTTATTATATAATATGACCAGGTATCCAGGGTGCTGAACACCTTTCCCATCTGGCGATAAAGCTTTTCCACTTCTCTCATCTCTCCCAGCCTTTCACCATAGGGAGGATTGCAGATTATAAAACCGTACTTGTATCTTGAGCTGATATCTGTCACATTCATCCTCTGAAGATGAATGTAGGATTCTACTCCTGCCTCCCGGGCATGATATCTTGCCAATCTCATTGCTTCCTCACTGATGTCTGAGCCACGGATTCGCAACTCTTTTCCATATTCGGCAAGATCATTGGCTTCTTCCCTTGCTTCTTTCCAAAAGGTTTCCGGAATGCCGGGCCATGCTTCTGCAGCAAAACTCCTTTTCAATCCAGGAGCGATGTTGCATGCGATCATAGCAGCTTCAATCGGTATGGTCCCGGAACCGCAGAAAGGGTCTATGAGCACCCGGTCCTTATTCCACCGGCTTATCAGTATCATTGCAGATGCAAGGGTCTCTTTCAGAGGAGCTCCGCCTACCAGCTTCCTGTATCCTCTTTTATGTAAGCCGGCCCCGCTGGTATCTATTGTCAGGGTGGCCACATCTTTAAGAAGTGCCACCTCTATCCTGTATCGGGGACCGTTTTCTTCAAACCATTCCCTCTTGTATTTCTGTTTCAGCTTTTCTACCACTGCCTTTTTTACAATTGCCTGGCAATCAGGTACACTGGCCAGCTTTGACTGTATTGATTTCCCTTCTACCGGAAACTCTGCGTTTTCCGGAATCCATTCATCCCACGGCAGAGCCTTTGTTTTTTCGAAAAGCTCTTCAAAGGACAATGCTTTGAACTCACCCATTTTAACCAGTACACGGTCTGCAGATCTCAGCCATAGGTTTGTACGGCAAATTGCCCTTTCATCTCCGGCAAAGGTAGCTTTCCCGTTTTCAATAAGTTGATCGTCATAACCCAGCCATTTCAATTCTCTGCCCACCACCGCCTCAATACCGAAAGCAGCGGTGGCAATCAACTGTATTTTCTCCATTTAAAGTTTAACACTCCAATCCACGTGCTCATATAAATGCCATGCTTAATACTACCATAAATAAAACCGAATTGGAATAAATATGGTGAAATTGACTCAATGTATGGAAAAAATGGATAACTTACGCTCCAAACTATTCATTTACCTCCATTGAATCCTGGTTATTGAAGAACAATTCAAATTCAGCCGAAGGATTCTCCACTTCATCCATGGTTATCTGCAGAATCTGATCCAGGGAAGCACCCCCTGAAATCACCCTGGTAAAATCATTTATAATGGCTGCAGCCCTGCTGTCCTCCGAGTATTGCTTGAGCATTCTTTTTACTCCGTTATACAGCCTTTGTTCATCGTTGGCATTTATTTCATCCTTGAATATTTCTGCAAAAACCAGAGGTACATTTTCTTTCTCTTTTCCTATGTTTTCAAGCTTCTCAATAGCCTTCATCATATTAGGTATGTTTTTCTTGTTTATGTGGATCACCTCTTACTTTAAACTTTAATGCAAACATAATGTAATTATTCTGCTGTATTAATCCGGTTTATGTTAAGTTTAAGTAACATGCCTGAAAATGCTTGACCCATTATTTCGTCTTGCCATCTTAACTGATGGACATTTCAATTCAAAGTTTATTTGGAATCCGGGACAGTACAACCAGCTAATATAGCTTTTCAAAAATATTTTTTGAAATTCACATAAAAATAATACTTAACAAAACATAAAAAATCATGACTTGAATTTACTCATCTGTACTTTTCTCATTTCTTTCCTCACAGGTGGCACTCCTGTCAAAATTTTTCCCCAGGATGACACCGGAAACGATTCCCACAATCGCAATTAGAAAGAACAAGGGATTCCTGCTTGCACTAAATCCCGCAACAGAAAAAACACCGCCAATTGCAGCTCCAAAAAGCATACCAATTTCTGCGTAATTGTAGTCTTTCATACAGCATCTCCTTCCCCAATTATGTAAGTATCGTCAGTGATCTCATGGCAGGAAAAACTATTTTTCTGTATCTGTTGACCCAATTCACTAAAGTTGATAACTGTTGTTGATTTTAAACATTCAATGTGTCATCAGTCATTTTACCTGCTCCCCTTATTTTACGGTCAACAACACCATAGCATTTTGTCAGTTTTTTAACATATAATAATATAGACGTAATATTGGACACAGAAGTTTCAAATAATTAAACATAACTTTAAAAATTCATCCATTTTTTTCTAAAAAAAAAAAAAAAACCACGCCGTTGCATAAAGCAAGCGACATGGCTCCCTGTTCTATACATTTGCTACACAGCATTATGCACAAAGGACACTATTGCGTTGATAGGAATGTCGGCTACTGAACCTACAGTGGACACAGGATATCCGTTCCACCCTCCTGCCGTTACCGCTCCGACTATGCCGGCAGGCAGCACTGATCCTCCCGGCCATTCACCATAACCTCCCGAGCCGTATTTTCCACAATTTCTGTAATTGTAACCTACATTGAAGTTTGAGCAGGCATTGCCCAAGGAACATGCCGGAGGTGGTCCTATCCTCGTCAACAGCCTTACAAAACACGGGTTGACCGTCAGGATTACTCCTGTGAATCCGGACCCTGACTCTCCTCCGCTGGAAGTAAATATGGTTACTGTTTCTCCTATATGCTTTGCCAATAAGGAAACAAAGTTGTTCCCGGAACATCTGCTTTCATTATCCAATACGTCATCTGCCATTTTACCATCCCTTTCTCTTTCTATATAAACAGTTCCTAGTATTACAGTATTATGTATATCGTTGAAATGTTACATTTACATAAATATTTTATCAGTGAATACTGTATGTTTCAGGTTATTGCAGGAGTACACCATGCTTTCTATCGGATGGAATTAAGCGATTTGACTATTATGTAAATAAAAACAGGTTTCTGTCTTTTTGAAAATCTGTTTGAGACGGTTTACTTGTAAGCAGAATCGTTAATGATTATATGCAGAAATCATCTTTTTCATTATGTAATGCTCTGATTCGCATTTACACTTAATAATCCATGATACATAATTCATGTTCTATAACTCATGGTTGACATAAATTAAGCATGCTTACAACGAGTTGTGTATAAAAGATACTATCTTCTCTACAGGTATGTAAATAACAGCCCCATATGCATTTCGTGTCCAGATGTGACTGCACCCTGCAAAAGGCGGTTTGGCTCCTGCACTGTAATTATTGCAGCAAATCGCTTTTTTCCAGTTATTGCAGGCATTGGTCAAAATACAGAATGGTTTGGGCCCGGTTTGCGATAATAATTGTATGTAGTACGGGCTTACATTGGACAACAGCCCCGTGAAGCTCTTCCCGGATGCACCTCCGCTTTTTGCAATAACGGTCACCGTTTCACCTATATATTTCCGCATATGCTTTGCAAAATCATCCATGGCGGCCGCGTAATCCTTTTTGTCCTTTGTGCCCCATACGCTTTTTGCATCATTTATATCTTTTATATATCTTTTATTTTTTGCTTCTTCCTTTTTTACTTTTGCATCCTTCACACCACTCACTTCTTTATTATCTTTTCTCCCCCTCCGGTTTCTTTTTCTTGGGACCAATCCAATTCCATACCTCCAAAATCCCCTCATTTTCCCACCTTCCATATGCCTTTAAGTATCGCTGTATTGGCCATCTTTTCCCACAAGCTTGCATTCCATGTAACAGATTTAAGCCCGGCTGAATGATATGAATGAGGTTATTCCTTAAGCATCCATCCACGGCTATTATATTGCTTTCCCCGGGAATCATTCCTGTTATCAGCATATTAAGGAACCCGGGAATTGTTGACATACAGAATGTTATCAGCATTTTCCTCCAGAAAATAACTGTCAGGCACATCACCCCATCCAAAGCTGAATTCCATGTTTTTTCATCAGAAGATTCCCTTCAGGTACATAGGGTTCATCCAAGCCTCATACCGATAATTTTCCATCAAATTAAGCCTGTCATGTTCATAGATTAATGCAAAACCAATATCTTAAACCTTCCATTATAATGAAACTGCTCAAATAAAAATTTTTTTCAAATATGTGTCGCTCCTCGATACGCGACTAATAAAAAGTCGAGTTCAAATGAAAAAAGAAGCTCTATCTTTGTAAGATAGGGCTTTTACTTTTATGATAAAGGTGCACAGCCTTCTCCGCCGTTTTCTATTGTCAATTGATCTGTAAGGATTAAATGCACATCGCCCTTTACCGTTATTCTATACCAGGTTTGAACATCCCCGGTCACAACATACCAGGTTTCTTTACCCTCTTCACCTAAAACTTCCACGTAGTCAGTCACCACAGAGACTTCGTCTCCCGACTTATGACCCTCTTTTTTAACAAGTTCGCTGTTTTCAAACTCCCAATATATGTAATCAGTATTATATAACAAGAGATACTCCTAAACTATATATAAGACATAATTTTTGGCAATAAATTGCCCAATTAGGCAATACCTGCATTTATTGGAACGCAAAGGCAAAGAAACTGCATTATTAATGGCAAATGATATAATTTTTATTAGAAAAAAATTATGTAACATCGATCCATAAGTGGGATCGGGGAATAGCGATTAAACGGTACAGCAGCCGGAAAAATGTTACTCTTTCCGTACTTTGCAGACAATAGCAATGATAGATGACTATAAATCATGCCTGTTCAGAATTTGTTATCCTGGCATACAATTTATGGATTCCGAATTTCCAGCACAGCAGCATGCCAACGACGGCACCGACCACAGCCTGAAGTATCTGGAAAGGCAATTTCAGCAAAGCATATTCCGGTGTACTGTAAATGAAAGCTCTTCCCAGTGAATACCCGACGACCATGATGACAGCACCGACGGAAACTCCTATTCCCGATGCCAGGCGTGGGTTGTTTTTAAAAAATCTGTGTGAAAATAATGAAATTACAACAGCCTGAAAGCCATGAGTAACAAGAGAAACAAACATCGGCGCAGGGTAGAAAAGAAAATCACCGATAAATGCTCCTATACCGCCTACTGCAAATGCCTGCAACGGATCCATCAGGATTGCTGCCAGGCAGATAACTATGTCATTCAAATACAAGCGCCCTCCGGGAACCGGCATGCCGAAAGAACTGAGTACAATATTCATTGCCATAAACAGGGCGGTTACTGTCAGCTTAACAGTGGTATTATTTTTTTTCATGTTTGCGCATCCCCTTTACTGATATTTTTTTTTAATGTCTTAATTAAGTGAATGTCTTTCTCTTTACAAACTCGTGAATTTAGAATACAATAAAACTGATATTATAAAAATAACCAGAATGGGAGAATTTTATATAACCAGATGAACTATCACATTGATTCCAAGTCATCGGTACCTGCTTATATGCAGCTGTATAAATTAATCGTACAGGATATCATATCCGAAGTTTATCCTTATGGAAGCCGTCTTCCTTCAAAGCGGACCATTGCCGATGAGACCGGTGTAAGCGTTGTTACCGTTGAACACGCAATTGCATTGCTGAGTGATGAAGGTTATATTGAAACCCGCCAGCGCAGTGGCTGTTTTGTTACTTACCATAAATCTGATTTTCATGTAACTCCGGAAATGCAGAGCAGCACGTTTCCTGAAATCCACCCACAATCCAGCAGTGTGGGAGATTTCCCGTTTTCGGTATTTGCCAAAACCATGAGAAAAGTATTGGCTAATTACGGGAATCGGATTTTTATAAAATCTCCCAACAGCGGATGCGATGAACTTAGAACGGAGATTTGCTCATATCTGGCAAGAAGCCGCGGAATACTCGTAAAGCCGTCACAGATTATTGTGGGATCCGGCGCAGAATATCTTTATGGCCTGATTGCCCAGCTTTTCAGAAACAAGAATAAATTTGCCCTTGAAAAGCCATCATACGACAAGATCAGGAAAGTCTATGAAGCGATGGGCATTCAATGCGATATGCTTTCACTGACCCAGGACGGTATATCTTCAAAAGAGTTGGAACGGACAGATGCAACCATATTGCATGTCACTCCGTTTAACAGTTTTCCAAGCGGGGTTACCGCCAGTATATCAAAGAAACATGAATACCTTCGTTGGGCGAAACAAAGAGACGGTTTTATTATTGAGGATAATTATGATTCTGAACTGACAATTTCTAAAAAGCCAGAGGATTCTCTCTTTTCCATAACATCCGATTCTAATGTGGTTTATGTCAACACATTTTCAAAAACCATTGCCCCATCCATGCGTATCGGTTACATGATCATGCCGGAAAAACTTCTGGAAGATTTTCAGCACCGGCTTGGCTTTTATTCTTGTACAGTACCTGTGTTTGAGCAGCTTGTCCTTGCTGAGTTGCTGCGTAATGGTGATTTTGAACGGCATATAAACCGGGTCCGGAGAAAAAAGCGGAAAGCGGTTAATGATATTGGCAATGACAAAAATTAATGCGTCTGCAAGCCACTGGCTTTAGCCATATGGTTAAGACGCCAATAAATTAATTCCTGGCCGGCATAACTGAAAGTAAAAATAAAGGTATGAATACTATTCTTCCCCCTAATGGGAAGTTCTGACCGTCAGATACTGCATGAGTCCATAACCCGCACGATATCAAAGACCTGCGGTTAGTAACATAATGAGTTTACAGAACATAAAATATATGGTAGGAAAAATGAAACGGAATGAGATTATGGATTTCAGGGAAATTGAAAACCTTAAAACATTTTTGATGGAAAGATTAAGAGAGGGTTATAGGATGAGCATAGACTCACTCGGTGTTGACGGTAGGATTATAAGCATAGGCTTCAGGCCTTACTGGACAAATCCGGGTGATTCGAAAATAGACAAGTTGGAGTTCAATATTCTGAAAGAAAACGGAAAAATCATTCCTGTCAGCCTGAACCACCTGATTGGATATAAAGCTGCCGCGCACGGAGGTACCTCTCCTGCCGATTCAAAAGAGCTGAATCTGCAGTTAATGTTATATTCTCCGAATAGGCTTGATGACAGGCATCCCTATGACACCATAAACCTCAGGCTGTACAAGTAGGACCTCTTTGCAGATAACATAAAACAGTAACATAAATATTTGCGTTCACATAATATGTTAATGATAATATCTTGATATCGCAAAGAAAGGAGTGGCAATTATGCCCGATGGAGTATATGGCAGTCCAGGGACCTTCTCAGGTGGCAACTTTGCAGCTTTGCTGGCAAATTATATCGGCGAGACGGTAACAATATTTACCAACAGCGGTGGTCAGTCGGGATCCGGATTCACCGGGGTTATACTGGCAGTTAACAATGTATTTGTCAGACTCATTACCAGAATCGGTCCCCCTCCGGGATGTTCCTTAGGTAATGCCTGCACAGGTTTTAATGTGGGTTATAAACCATATGGCGGCAGCTGTGATGGGTATGGCAGTTATGGAAGCCATGGAGGAAGCTATGGCGGTTATTCAGGATCTTTCGGTTCCGGCCCGGTTGCTCCGGCCAGCGAATTGGGCGCGATAACAGCCGGCGGTTGGAATGGATATCCTGTTTACACTGTTGGTTCTGTAACAGATATACCGATCTCTTCCATTGTTTCATTCGTCCACAATGCAGTTTAGCAAGGCGTATTTTGAACAAAGCAAAGCGGGTATTGGAAACAGTATCCGCTTTTATGCTTTTACATCCCAGGTTGACTGATCTTGGGTCAATCAGGAAAGCAAACTCCGCTTGGCTGCTGTCAGACTGATTTCAGCTTTCAAACGGTTTTTTTGCATCTCATAATCAATGCAGCAACCATTGCATTTTCAAAAAAATATCTTTCTGTTATAATAAGTTTGGGTACTGAACAATCTGTACAAAACTTTGGAAAAGGTGAAGCGATGAAACCAAACATTGAGCAGGAAGATATCAAGTTTGACTTTCAAAGGGCGGCTAAACTTGTTGATGCCTACAGCAAGTCCGTCGGAGTTGATTGTACCATAATAGATTCCAAAGGCAACCCTCTTTATGTTTCAAGCAGCAGAGATCAAACCAACAGGTTTTGCAGCAGGATACAAGGCATCCTTAAAGACAGCGTCAATTGCTCAAATGTTCATCTATATGGAAGTTACCAGGCAGAAAGGTTTGGCGGCAAGTATGTTTTTTTCTGCCCTGCAGGCATGGTGCACTGGGCTTCTCCCATATCAGTCGACGGAGTAATGCGTGGAGCCTTGCTCGCAGGTCCGGTACAGATGGTTGAACCGGAGCAGTTTCTGATCGATGATTTCATTAATAAAAGTCAGGTAGATGAGAATGATCTCACGGAATTGAAGCAAGCTGCCCAGGAAGTTCCCGTGATTAAGCCGGATATCGTTGAAAGTATGTCCGAGCTGCTTTTGACTGTAGCCGAGCATATATCGGACGGTCATCCGTCCCCGTATATTTCTGAGAGGGAAAGCTATGAGCTGCAGTCCGACATTTCCAAATACCTGCAGCATATCAAGACGATGGGCGGCAGCGATGAAAGGCTTTCAAGCTATCCTCTGGAAAAGGAGGAAGAGCTTCTGTCCCTTATATCAATCGGGGATAAGGCCGGCTCACAAAAAGTGCTCAACGAGATTTTCGGTTACATTTTTTTCTCCACCGGCGGAAATTTCGATGTTATAAAAGCCAGGGTGCTGGAGTTGATTGTGTTGCTTTCAAGAGCAGCCCTTAAAGGCGGAGCCGATGTTGAGCAGATATTCGGTCTCAATTATAAATACCTTGGGGAGATAAACAGTTTTCATACCGTGGAAGAGCTCACTTACTGGCTCTCAAAAATCATGGTAAGGTTTACCGACTGCGTATTCAACCTCACTGACGTCAAGCACATTGACGTCATATATAAAGCTGTTGATTATATAAAAAGAAATTACATGAAAAAAATAACTCTTGAGGAAGTCGCGGCCCATGTATATTTAAGTCCGTCCTACTTCAGCAAGATTTTTAAGGATGAAATGAAATGCAACTTCAATACCTATCTTAACCAGGTCAGGATTGAAGTAAGCAAAAAGCTGCTTTCTGATGATTCCATCGCCCTGGTCGACATTGCAAACCTTGTCGGTTATGAAGATCAGAGCTATTTCACCAAGGTTTTCAAGAAACTGACCGGCATAAGTCCCGGAAAATATCGGGAATCAAGAAGCAACCGGATTTATCAGCAACAGAAGTAATGCTTAAATAAGCAAAAATGTAAATTTAAATAAAGCTTTCTTAACCGAAGAAGCGATTCCGGCTGTGACACACAACGCATACCTGGCGTTTTTATGGATTTCATGCCGGAATCTTTTTTATGGATTTGTAAAGAATCATTTATATTGATCCACAAATTATTTTTCAATATTTGGGTAAAAAAAAAGTTGTTATCTTTCATATTAAAAATTAACTCAAATAAAAAGGGCGTTGCTGAGAAAAATAATTGTGGAGGTGAATATAATGAATGTGAAATCCCATTCAAAAATTGCCATTGCTGCAGCCATAACTACTATTATATTCTCTTTTAGCGCTTGTACCACACAGGAAAGAAACACACCTGACACAACGCGCACCAGATACCAGCAACAGGTAACAACGGGTAATACCGCAAACCGTAATAACACAGGAAATAACGCAGGAAGCAATATAGCAAATAATGCAACCGGAAACACAGGCATGCGTTTTGATGCAACTCCCGAAACCCAACGTACCGTTACCGGAGTCAACATACGTTCAGGGAATAACAATAATAACAACTCGGCAGACATGAACAACAATAATAACGGAAACGGCAATTTCCTTGGGTTAGGCAATAATAATAACGGTCAAACACCCCAGACTGCTGCAGGGCCATCCGACAGAAGCAAGGCTGCAAGCATAGAACGCGGTTTGGAAGCAATGTCTGGTATCAACAATGTTAAAGTCGTAGTTATGGGGGATACTGCCATTGTCGCATACGGCCGTCAAAATGGTGCAGATAACCCTAAAGCTACAAATGAAACAATTACTGCAAAAGTAAAGCAAATAGACCCTACTATAAAAAATGTTTACACCAGCGATTCAGCAGATATAAGCGAGCAGGTCAGCCGTTTGTCCAACGATATGACAAACAACAGGCCTATGGATGAGATCAGGGATTCTTTCAACAAGCTGATAAATACCATTAACCCAAACACCAACACTAATGGCCGAAGCTAAAGCTGTTAAACAACAGTTAAAAAATACTTCGATGCACAAGAATACTGGCTGCTCACGCAGCCAGTATTTTCAAATTCTTGGTACCGGTTCCCTCTAGTCCGTTTTTCCCCTCTAAGTTCGCGTGATCCTTATAAAGTAGCGGATCATAAGCATCAAAAGCACTGAGAATAACAATCCTTCAAGAGTGCTGATTAGAATAATCATGTTTGTGCTTTTAACAGCAAAAATCACAATATTGCTCAGGAGCAAGTATAAAAGGGTATTCTCTCCTATTGGCTGAAGCACTCTGACTGCCACGGATGATTTTGAAAGAAAAGCCGAAAGAAGATAATACAAATAGAGTGCAAATGCCGGCAATAACAGCCATGGAATGGAAGGAGGAAACCTGCTGGGCAGAGCACCGTCATTTTGCATAATATTTACAACTGATGCCCCGCTGAAAAGCAATGAGCCCAACAAGAACTTAATATTGAATCCTGTCCTGTATCTGTGGAAATACATCCCAAGAATGAAAAAGGGCATATACTGCAAAACCGGAAAAGCGCAGAATCTTGTTGTTCCGATCAACAAACCCAGCTGATTGATCTTTATCTTCTCATACGGAATAAAAGTAGTTAAAAACAACAGAGAAAATGTAATCCAAAACACTGTCTTGTTTGACAATAACATTTTGATCGGTTTGAAAAACAGTGCAACAATTAATATGTACAGCGCAAAGGCTAATAAAAACTCTGAATATCCGGGTATGTCTGACAATTTGATAATTTCCAGGATATTATTCCTATTGGGCTGCTTTTTGTCTATAAACATCCTGTAGCATATACCTGAAATGTAAAAAGCAATTAATGTTCTGAAAGCGTTAACTATTAGTCTTTTCCAGACATCTTTAAAATCCCTGCCCAAATAAGCGATGTCTATTACATAGCCGTAGCAGAACAAAAAACCTGTAAAAGTAACTATATTGGCATAATCACTGACGAACCTTGACGCAGGATATTTGTTCAAATCGCCAAAAAACTGTAAAATATGGGCAAATACCATCCCAATCACAAGCAAGCCCTTAAAAATATCAGCTTTTACATCACGCTGTGCCACCATAACCCTCCTTAAGCATTTATCTGCAAGTTACAAATAATACAGCAGAGCGAAATTCATCTCTGCTGTATTGATTACTTGCCTCTGCATTGATTATTTATCTCTGTATTGATTACTTAATCACACCTTAATCTTTCAGTAAAAACCATACATTCATTTCATTAGCCCCTCGGTTTGCCCATGTATGATAAGGAATCAGGTTCAGGGTAACTACCTGTTTTTCTATCGGTTCAGCGGAATAAAGCCTGTCTGTTCTCCTGCGAATTTCTGCAGGACCGCTTATGGCGATCATCCTTGTATTTTCAATTTCCTTTTCATACAGCTGCCATTTTGTATCTCTTCTTATTCGTACATCCCTGAGATTGAACCGGTTATCGGCTCCCTCAGCGCAATAAACGACGGGGCCCCGTTTTAACGCTGCTCTGCCGCAGACATCCCTTACTTCCGGATTTGCTTCCACTGTTTCTATCTGCATATCAAGATTCAGTTCTATTGTATCCCCTGACTTTAGCAATCCGTCAATATATGCATAACCGTCTTTCAGGGTAAACCGGCATGCCGAATCATTTACCCTGATGTCAAAGCGTTTGGCCCACACCGGTATATGAAGCGCAAAGCCAAATTCATTACCGTTCTTTACAACAAACATAATCCTTCCGTCATATGGATACCGGGTATGCTGCTCTATATTGGCAATCTGATGTTCCAAAGGGATTTCAGCTTCGCTGTCCATATAGCAATGGGCAAAAACAGTATTTCCGCTGCTTGAATATGCAAAATCACCGATGGATTCGATAAAGCGCAGGATATTTGGTGGACAGCAGGAGCAGTCAAATATTTTTGCCCGTTCCAGGATAGGCAGGTGCTGCTTCAATCCCGGGGTATGGGAATCATTAAAGGCATTTTTCCCTGGATCAGCACACAAGGGGTTTTCATAGAAGAAACTGTCTCCTGTCAGTGAAACACCTGAAAGAACAGTATTATAGATTGCCAGTTCTGCTGCATCGGCATATTTCCCGTTTGGGTTTATAAGCCACATACGCCGGGCAAAAAGGGCAAGAGCAATAGATGCGCAGGTTTCGGCATATGCTGTTAACTCAGGCAGATCATAATCATAGGTGAAAGCCTCTCCCCTGTGGGTGGATCCCAGGCCGCCGGTTATATACATGCGTTTTTGCGTAATATTGTCAAAAAGCTTGTCACAAGCATTAAAAAGACTTTCATCCCTGTTGTGAAGAGCCAGATCCGCCATTCCTGAATATAAATAAAGTGCCCTCACGCAATGGCCTTCTGCAGTGAACTGTTCACGCACGGGCAGGTGAGCCTGCATGTAATCCAGCCCTGCAAAATCATAGGTTTTGTCCCGTTTGCTGGTACCACGGGTATCGATAAAATACATGGCCAACTGCAGATACCGGCTTTCCCCTGTATGTTTATAAAGTTTATACAGGGCCAGTTCAA
>Ga0134099_1002767_pt1 | contig 13897 bp, 10 predicted proteins | sample 10_taG_2_FD_105482 | JGI IMG/M metagenome (GOLD analysis project Ga0134099, IMG submission 105482) | Switchgrass degrading microbial communities from high solid loading bioreactors in New Hampshire, USA - 10_41_5_180_A2 metaG | ecosystem: Engineered > Bioreactor > Semi-continuous > Anaerobic >...
ATAGCCTTTCAAAAAACGTCATGCGTTAGGAGGATCGGACTAATCCACAGCGTCTGTAAGAATTATAGCATTAAGTCCTTGGAGAGGGACTATAAACACTACTACTTTATAATACGAGGAGATAAAAATGAAAACACTCATTGCCATGATAATCAAATTTGTGGGAGTTTGGGCAGCCGCATGGATTTCGTTCATGTTTTTCGGCACGGCCGGTTTTTGGACCGTGTTCGTCATAGCCTGCGTGGTGACGGCGGCCAATTATCTGATCGGAGATCTGTGGGTGCTGCCGAAATGGGGAAATATCTGGGCTTCCATCGTCGACGGGATCCTGGCGGGGGCGGCGGCCTGGGCGGTTTTCTATTATACGCCGCTTGCCTATAACTTCTTTAACCTGATTTGGATCTTTGCGCTGATCATTGCGGTGGCCGAATTCTTCTTCCATATGTATCTGTTGAGCGCTCGGGTGGTGGAAAGGAAAAAATCGAACTACAAGTTCAGCAAAAAACTGAATTTTAATACGGAAACAGGAGGCGAACTGTTCCCTTATCCGCGGAGGTTCAACGGCAGCAGTTCGGATCTGCAGAACAGAAGATTTGAAAACGAAAATAACTTCGGAGACACGGATGCCGGATACGATGACCGCGGAAGCGACATTGGAAGCCATTGGTACAGCAGCGCCAGCCGCAGCAGCAAAGTTGAGAACAAGTGGTTCGGCGGGAGCGGCAATGGCTCGGGAAGCGGCGACCGCAGCGGCAACCGGTTCGGCAGAACCAAGTGAAAGAACAATCCGATATAAGCCGCGATAACAAAAAGCAGCCGGGGCTGCTTTTTGTTATTTATGTAAAGGTTTTTTCCAGGTATCGCAGTCTCTCTTCAACCGTTTCTTCGATATTGTCCAGATCAATCAGGCATGCGGGCAGGTCTCTGCAGTAGCCTTTCTCCATGCAGTATTTCGCCAACGGGCAGTCGCGTTTAGGTGAGCATTTTTTCTGTAACTCGTAAAGTTTCATGGCAAACCTCTTTCCTAGTTGCTGAATCCGTAGTCGGCGGTCTTTTTGAGGCGCGCTGGCTAACCTTCAGTAGCTATATTTAGTTTTTTGTTTACTTTAATTATATCATATATTGTCAATGAAAGAGCCAATTTAATACAATTTTTATGAAATTCGGATAAGGGCGGTATCCCTCCGGTGTTTCTTATGTTAAGATAGGGTATATATCTATAAAGTTGCGCTCTCGGAGAAATCCACCGCGGTAATTTCGCAGGGCAGGGCAAAGAGAAGAGAAACGGAGGAAAATATGAAGCTGATCACATGGAACGTTAACGGGCTGAGAGCCTGCCTGGGGAAAGGATTCCTTGATTTCTGCAAGGAGCAGGATGCGGACATGATCTGCATACAGGAAACAAAGATGCAGCAAGGGCAGGCGGAGATTCCGCTGGAAGGATATGAACAGTTTTGGAACAGCGCCGAGAAAAAAGGATATTCCGGAACCGCGATTTTCACAAAGAGGAAACCGGGCTGGGTAAATTACGGTATCGGCGAGGAGATCCGGGATAATGAAGGCAGGGTAATCACTCTGGAGTTTGACGAATTCTATCTTGTTACCGAATATACCCCCAACTCCCAGGACATGCTGGCGAGGCTCGACTACAGAATGCAATGGGAAGACGCGTTCCGGACCTATGTGAAAAAGCTGGACGGATTGAAACCGGTCATCATCTGCGGCGACCTGAATGTCGCGCATAAGGAGATCGACCTGAAAAACCCCTCTTCAAACAGAAGGAACGCCGGCTTTACCGATGAAGAACGGGGGAAGCTGACGGAACTGCTGGAATCCGGTTTTACCGACGCATACCGGTACCTTTATCCCGACGTTACCGGCGTTTACACATGGTGGTCCTACCGTTTCAACGCCAGGGCAAACAATGCGGGGTGGCGGATCGACTACTTCCTCGTTTCTGACCGGATAAGGGACAAGATCAACGATGTAATCATATACGACCAGGTCATGGGCAGCGATCATTGTCCGGTTCTTATGGACATCGACCTGTAGGGAGGGATGCCCGTAAGGAACGATCTTGCTTCCGGCGGGAACAATTGCCATTTATTTTCGTCTTATTATAAGAAGATGGGCGTTGCAGCAAGCGGCTGACGGCGTTTATTAAAAGGAGGTAGGGATACGTGAAAAAAATAATAGGGTTTGCGCTTACTTTAAGCCTTATCCTGACTACGGCCATTCCTGCGTTTGGCGCGGGAACGAACAGCAAAGGGCTTGAGCAGGCGATCCTGAAGGTGAAGAGCATCGTCACGATACCGGAGGATTACAAGGAATTTCAATATTCGTCAAGGCAATACAAAGATGACCGCGGAAAAACCGTTTCCGTATGGGATTTGGATTGGAACAATTCGGATTACAGCGGCGGGATTTCCGCCACCGTCCAGGATGGCGGGTATCTGATCAGTTTTTACAAATATAGCTTCGGCGAGCAAAAGGAAGGACTCGGCACGGTCACAAGGGAAGCCGGGCAGAAAACGGCCGCGGACTTTCTGGCAAAGGCAAGACCGGATATGGCGAAGTACTTCCGGCTTGAAAAGAATACCGACAGCTACGCCTCAGACAGGCATTATTACCGGTACAGGCCTTATGTTAACGACATCGTCGTAAGCTTTGTGGAAGCAAGGGTTGAAGTGGATAAACATACCGGAGAGGTAATGAGTTATTATTTAGAGGGCGCTAACGAGGACCTTGCGAAGCTTCCCTCCGCCGACGGCGTCATCGGAATCGAGGAAGCCAAGACGTCCTGGCTTGAAAAGATCCATGTTCCGCTCAGCTATTATTCCAATTACGACTATACGAAAAAGATCCTGACCGTTTTCCCGGCCTATGCCGGCACAAATACCGCGGGAAAGGCCATTGACGCCAAAACCGGGAAAGTAGTGACCCTCTATGACGGCGGCTATTACTACGGCGACATGGGCGCTGCCTCCGAGGAAAAAGCGGTTGCCGAAAATGCCGCTGCTGCGAATCTCTCCAAAGAGGAACTGGAGGCGGTGGAAAACATCTCTAACCTGATTACCAAAGAAGAGGCGGAACGCATTATCCGGAATGCGGTCCCCGGGATCACGGCATCCATGAAGGCGGAAAGCGCGTATCTTCAGAAGAGCTACGCCGAAAAGGACAAATACCTGTGGGAGATCGGATTTGACGGGGCGTACGGGTCCGTCAACGCGAAGACCGGCGAACTGCTGTCGTTCTACCTTTATACGGAAAATAGCAGAAAGGGGCTGTCGTCATTATCGGAAGCCAAGGCCAGGGAGAAGGCGGAGAGCTTCTTGAATAAGATTGCCCCGGAAAAGTTTGCCCAGTCGAGATTCTATGAAAGCCCGGATTTTGTCATATACAGGACGGCTCCCGGCGACGTTACGGAATACCGGTTTAATTACTACAGGCTGGTCAACGGCATCGACTTTGTCGACAACGGTTTCAGCATCACGGTGAACAGAAACAGCGGAATGATTGTCCAATACAACTGCAACTGGTATGACAGCGCGGAGTTCCCGGCCGTCGACGGCGTGATCACCGAAGAGTCCGCATTCGATTATATCGATGACGCGGCTGGGTTCAGCCTGATGTATAAAAAGGTGAACGACGGCGATACGGCTTTGGTCTATGATTTTGCCAACGACAGGATCAGCTTCCTCATCGATCCTTTCACCGGCGCAAAGCTGGGACACGACGGAAAGCCCTATAAGGACGGTTCCGTACCGGAATACAGCGATATCGGCGGGCATTGGGCTGAAGAAACCATTAAAAAACTCCTGGAAAACGGCTACTATATTGAAGGGGACAAATTCAATCCGGGTCAGAAAATCACCCAGATCGGGTTTTTAAGATTCCTTTATTCTCCGAGCCAGAGATACTATGACGACGAAGATTTCTATAAGATGCTGATCGAAAACAAGATCATTAAGGAGGAAGAAAAGGCTCCCAAAGCTGAAATAACCAGACAGGACGCCGCGAAATTCGCCGTCAGGTTCCTGGGACTTGGAAAGGCAGCGGAGCATTCCGAGATCTTTGTCAACCCGTTTAAGGACAGAATTGCAGAAGAATATAAAGGTTATGCCGCCGTTTGCTACGGTCTGAAGATCATGAGAGGGGATAAGAACGGTCGGTTTAACGGGACAAATCCCGTGACCAACGCGGAAGCGGCGGTTATCATATATAACGCGCTGCAGGTAAAATAAATACGATTTTCTTCATTAGCCCGGCGGTCCTGCGGCATCATTAAGCTCGCTTTCGCAAACAATGGAAGGCCGTTATCCAAGTGCGGAACCTATTGAGCGGCTTGTGAATAGAATGATAGAGTGAAAAATTGAGGGGTTACATAGGCTCCTCAATTTTTATACCTTTTTCCCGAAGCTCTCTGGAATCCATCTCCACCAGATCACGGATCAGAGGATCCTTGAGCAGGCGTTTCCATACGGTATGGGTTGCCCGGATAAATTGGGGCTGGAGCGGAATTCTGTCAGTGATCAGAGGACATTGATACGGGAGCTTTACCGGAGACAGGATCAGTTTGAATTCTCCGTTCGCATCCAGGTAAGGCGCCAGCGGATAAAAACGGCACTGAAGTGGACGCATTTCCCGGGGGCAGAAGGGAGGCGTCTTGCAGCGTACAAAATAAACCTTGCCCCTCCAGGAATCGGGAAACACATAATCTTCGGCGTTTTCAACATTCCATTTGAGCCATTGCTCTTTTCTTGTAAACAGCTTTTCCTCGCCGGGAAGAAGATAGATTCCCATGTCGAAATCAGAGGCTTCCGGTCCGCTGCCGTCGCCGCCGCAATTGCAGCAGATCGCGCCGCAAAGCCTCCCGCAGTCGTAGGGCAGCGGGCTCACCTTGTTCAATAGACGGTAGATCGCTTGAAATGTGCGTTTTCTGATCGTGCTTTTCATAACAGGGTTATTATACATAAAACAGGCTCCTGTTGAAAGGGGCAGAACCTGCTTTTTCTATTTTTTTGATTTTGAAAGGGGCCTGTGATATAATAAGACCATATGTATTAAAGTAGTGACAAAGGATGCGGGCGATTTTATGAAGTTAGGTATTGATATCGGCTCTACAACGGTAAAACTTGTTTTGCTTGATCGAAACAACAAAATCGTGTTCAGCAGATATGAGCGGCATATGTCCAATGTTTTTGAAAAAGTGTCGGAACTCATGCTGCAGCTTTACGATACTTTTAAGGATATCCAGACGACAATCTCCATTACCGGGTCCGGAGGCCTTTCTTTGTCCACCCTGCTCAAGCTTCCCTTCGAGCAGGAGGTCATTGCGTGCAGTACCGCCGTGGAGGCGCTGATCCCGGAGACGGACGTCGCTATCGAGCTAGGCGGAGAAGACGCCAAGATCACCTTTTACGGCCCTACCATCGAGCAGCGGATGAACGGCACCTGCGCCGGCGGCACCGGCGCTTTCATCGACCAGATGGCGGTCCTGCTCAATACGGACGCCCAGGGCCTTAATGAAGCGGCGAAAAATTATAAGATGATCTATCCCATCGCAGCCAGATGCGGTGTTTTTGCAAAGAGCGACATACAGCCCCTCATCAATGAAGGAGCCAGCATTGAAGACCTTTCGGTATCGATTTTCCAGGCGGTTGTCAATCAGACCATCAGCGGGCTGGCCTGCGGAAGAACCATCCGCGGGAATGTGGCTTTTCTAGGCGGACCGCTTTCCTTCCTTTCGGAACTCCGCAAAAGGTTTATAGAGACGCTGGATCTGAAGCCGGAACAGGTTATCTTTCCGGAGAATTCCCAGTATTTTGTCGCTATCGGCGCGGCGCTGCTGTCGGAAAAATATGCGCCGGTCAATATTGAAAGCATTCTTTCCAAGTTCGAGAATGCGGATCTTTCCATGCTTAACGAAACGAAGCACCTGGAGCCCCTGTTTAAGGATTTCAACGATTTCCAGCTTTTTAAAGCTCGCCATGACAAGAATAAAATAAAAAGAAGAGACATCAGGCGGGCCAAGGGCAGGGTTTTCCTGGGAATCGACGCCGGCTCGACGACGACGAAGGCGGCCCTCATCGATGAAGAGAAGTATTTGCTCTACTCGTTCTATAAGAACAACGAAGGAAAGCCCATAGAAACGACCATGTCCATGCTGAAGGAGCTCTATTCCCTGCTTCCGGACGGCGCCTATATTGCAAACGCTGCGGTGACCGGCTACGGAGAAGGGCTGATTAAAGCCGCCTTCAACGTCGATATGGGTGAAATCGAAACCATGGCCCATTACAAAGCGGCGGAAGAATTCCTTCCGGGCGTGGATTTTATCCTGGATATCGGCGGACAGGATATGAAGTGCATGAAAATTAAAGACGGGGCTATTTATAACATCATGCTCAACGAGGCGTGCTCCTCGGGGTGCGGGTCTTTCATCGAGACCTATTCCAAATCCGTAAATATGAGCGTTGAGGCCTTTGCGAAGGAGGGCCTATTTGCGGCAAATCCCGTGGACCTTGGGACCAGGTGCACCGTGTTCATGAATTCCAAGGTCAAGCAGGCGCAGAAGGAAGGCGCGACCATCGGAGACATTTCGGCGGGCCTGTCCTATTCGGTTGTACGAAATGCGTTGTATAAGGTAATCAAGCTGAGGGATCCCGATGAGGCGGGAAATAAGATCGTCGTCCAGGGCGGAACCTTCCTAAACAATTCCGTGTTGCGAAGCATCGAGCGGATCATGGGAAGAAACGTCGTCCGGCCGGATATCGCCGGGATCATGGGAGCTTACGGCGCCGCTCTCATCGCAAGGGAAAACTATGTCCCGAATACGGAATCCGGCATCATCAAGCCTTCCGGGATGGAGTGCTTTACGGTGACCAATACCCATACGCGCTGCAAGGGCTGCCAGAACAATTGCCTGCTGACCATCAGCAGGTTTGGCGACGGCGGGAAATATATCACGGGGAACCGGTGTGAAAAGGGCGCAGGGCTGGAAAAGAAAGGCGAAACGCTGCCGAATCTCTACCAGTACAAGTATAAGCGGCTATTCTCCTACACGCCCCTGGAGGAAGCCTATGCCAAAAGAGGCACCGTCGGCATTCCGCGCGTTTTGAATATGCACGAGAACTACCCGTTCTGGTTTACCTTCTTCACAAAGCTTGGATTCCGCGTCGTTTTGTCGCCGCCGTCCTCGAAGGAGATTTACGAATTGGGGATGGAAACCATACCGTCCGACACTGCCTGCTATCCGGCGAAAATCGTGCACGGTCATATAAAGTGGCTGGTTGACAACGGGGTTAAATGGATATTTTATCCATGCATCAATTATGAAATGATTGAGGATGAAACTGCGCCAAATCATTACAACTGCCCGATTGTCGCCACTTATCCCGAAGTCATAGCCAAGAACATGGATGATGTGTTCGCCGAGAACGACGTCATATTCAGCCATCCTTTCCTGCCCTATGACGATGACGTGAGGCTGACCAAGCAGCTGTATGAGCTGTTAAGGCCGCTTCATATCGGCTTCAACGAAGTCAGCAAAGCGGTGAAGGCCGGCAGGAAGGAAGACAAACATTTTAAGGACGATGTAAGGAAGAACGGCGCTTATGCGATAAAGTATATCAAGGAAAACAATAAAAAGGCGGTGATCCTGGCCGGACGGCCTTATCATCTGGATCCCGAGATCAATCACGGCATCGACCAGCTTATCAATTCATTCGGGCTGGCTGTGCTCACGGAGGATTCCGCGGCTCATTTCGCTAAGCTCAAGCGCCCGATCCGGGTTCTGGACCAGTGGATGTACCATTCGAGGCTATACCGCGCAGCGGAAGTCGCGGGACGGAACGACGACATCGAACTGGTGCAGCTGAATTCCTTCGGATGCGGCCTGGATGCCGTTACCACGGATCAGGTGGAAGAGCTGCTGAAAAACAGGAATAAGCTTTATACGGTGCTGAAGATTGACGAAGGGTCCAATCTGGGCGCTGCGAAAATCAGGATCCGGTCCCTGAAAGCCGCCATGGAAGAGCGGGAAAAGAACAATATCCGATACAAAAGGGACGACAGCGTGTTTGCCCGAAGGATATTTACAAGGAAGATGAAAAAGGAATATACGCTGATCATCCCGCAGATGTCGCCGATCCATTTCCAACTGCTGGAGCCGGCGCTCAATCACAGCGGCTATAATGCGGTGCTGCTGCCCTCCGTCGACAAGCGCGCCGTCGAGGAGGGACTGAAGTATATTAATAACGACGCGTGTTATCCGTCCATCGTCGCACTGGGTCAGGTCATTTCCGCGCTGAAATCGGGCAGGTTCGATCTTGACCGTACGGCGGTGTTCATGTCCCAGACCGGAGGAGGCTGCAGGGCAAGCAACTATGTGTCTCTGCTGCGGAAGGCGCTCAAGGATTTGAAAATGGAGCAAATTCCCGTGGTATCCGTGAATATGGTCGGCCTTGAAAAGAACCCGGGCTTTCGTTTCACGCCGGCCCTGCTCAAGAGAGCGCTGATGGCCCTCGTCTACGGAGACGTGTTCATGCGGGTGCTTTATGCGACAAGACCTTATGAAGCGCAGCGAGGATCCGCAAACAGGCTCTTTGAAGAATGGTCCGAAAAAGCGAAGCGTAATATCGAAGACGGAAGCCTGCGCAAATTCAGGAAAAATATCCGCGGGATCGTAGAGGACTTCGACCGGCTGCCTCTCCTTGACGTCAATAAGCCCAGAGTGGGCGTCGTGGGAGAAATCCTGGTTAAATATCATCCGATTGCTAATAATGATATTGTCAGCATCATTGAAGAAGAAGGCGGAGAAGCCGTCGTGCTCGACCTGATTGATTTCTTCCTTTACGGAATGTACAGCAAGGAATTCAACTTCAGAAAACTGTCGGGGAAATACAGCACGATGCTGCTCAATGCCGCCGCGATCCGGGTTATCGAGATGTTCCGAAAGCCTGCCCGCGAGGCGCTGGAGCGCAGCAAAAGGTTTGAGCCTCCGCTGCACATTCAGGAATTGGCGGCAAAAGCAACCCGTATTCTGTCTTTGGGGAACCAGTACGGGGAAGGCTGGCTGCTGACGGGAGAAATGGTCGAACTCCTCGATAGCGGCGTTACGAATATCGTCTGCCTTCAGCCCTTTGCCTGCCTGCCGAACCACGTTACCGGCAAAGGCATGATTAAAGCTTTGCGGAAATACAACCCGCTTGCCAACATCGCCGCCATCGACTACGACCCCGGCGCCAGCGACGTCAACCAGCTGAACCGGATCAAGCTCATGATGGCGACCGCGCATAAAAACTTGGAAAAAGGGAAACTGGGGAAGCGGACCTTTGACGTCACGGAGGAAAGGCAGGAAAACGAAATTTCGGAAAAAACCGGATAACTAAAAATTGTTAAACGAAGATTCATATGTTATAATAACGGGGCGGAGCGTAAGCCGCCGCCTCGTTTTTGATGTCAAAATGCTAAAGTTATCTTCCGCATCGGCAATTTTCCGCGGAGGCAATTCATTTTAAATATACGGATTGGAGGAACTGTCGAATGGGCAGACATGGTACAATTGCGGGCAGAAAAGCCGCACAGGATGCGAAAAGAGCGCAGGTATTCACAAAATACGCCAGAGCGATCACCGTAGCAGCCAAGGCCGGAGGGGATCCTGATTACAATATAGCCTTAAAGCACGCCATCGAAAAGGCCAAGAGCATCAACATGCCGAACGATAATATCGTCAGAGCCATAAAGAAGGGCACCGGAGAACTGGCCGGCGAGTCCTATGAACCCGGTACCTTTGAGGGTTACGGCGCCGGGGGAGTCGCGGTCATTGTGGACGTTCTGACGGACAACAGAAACAGGACCACCGCGGCGATGAAACACGCCTTTGACAAATACGGCGGAAACCTCGGGGTCCCCGGGTGCGTATCCTACATGTTTGACAGGAAGGGAGTCATTATCATTGAAAAGACTCCGTCAACAGATGAAGACGCCCTGCTGGAAGCGGCACTTGAAAGCGGCGCGGACGATATGATCACTCATGAGGATTCTTTTGAAATCCGGACGACGCCCGAAGCTTTCAATGCGGTGTCGGATGCGCTGAAAGCGGCCGGTTATGAATTCGTCGAAGCCGATGTGGAATACGTTCCTTCCATAGAAGCGACTCCTACGGACGAGGAGGATATCAAGAACCTCAAGAAGATGATCGAGATCCTCGAGGATAACGACGACGTCCAGAAGGTCTATACAAACTGCTCCTTTGATTTATATGAGGATTAACGGTTAACGCATTTTACGAATATCCGAATTAAGCGTTAACCGCTTTCAGTTGAATGTGACAAACGGTAAAAAACAACCCGCCAGGCGGGTTGTTTTTTTAAAATTGGAAGAGCAGAACGTCAGCATTTTTCAACAGAAATGAGTAGCAGTTTTTTAGCGAAATTTTTCTAAAAAGCAAAAAATGTGCTATCTAATAGGGAAGAATTGGATTTGTAAAATTGATTGAAATCGTATATACTATACCACAGAAAACAAAATATCGTGGCAAACGATAATCCTGAAATGTTCGTTAAGGTATTATAATTCAACCTACGTGATGACATTGGGAATCCGGGTTTCCTAGCCTATGCCAGGCCCCCGCCGAGGGGAAGGCAGAAGTTAGGAACAGGGTACCCCCCTATTTTAGATAGGGTGTGAATTATTACCTGACGACATGTTCGGGATTTTTATTTTATGGACAATTCCCTCTGCAAACCATTCTGGTATTTTTGTAAAATTCTGAAAACAATTGTCTTGATTTTTCTTACATACAGATATACAATTATACAATGAATATTTAATACTGAAATAATGTTTTATGATGCGAAACAATAAAAGCCAAGCGATAGGCGGGTTTAGCCCCTCGTCGCTGCCATCGACCGACAGAGGATTTTGCATTGCTAAGGAGGTTACATAAATGCTAGAGTCAAGCTGTTTGAAATTTATCGCCGATTTGGCGTCCAAAGCTCCCGTACCCGGCGGAGGAGGGGCTTCTGCCCTTGTCGGCTCGATCGGGGTCGCGCTGGGAAGCATGGTGGGAAATCTCACCGTGGGGAAGGAAAAATATAAAGACGTGGAAGAAGACATTCGGAATTTGCTGAATAAGTCGGAAGCCTTGATCATGAGGCTGAATCAGCTGGTTGAGAAGGACGCGGCCGTGTTTGAGCCGCTGGCAAAGGCATACGGCATGCCGTCCCAAACGGAGGAAGAAAGGGAGGAAAAGGACAGGGTGCTTCAGGAGGCGCTCGTTCAGGCCACAAAGGTTCCGCTGGCTATCGCGGAATGCAGCCTGGAGGGCATCCGGCTTCTCGACCAGTTCGCGCGAAAGGGAAGCCGTCTGGCGGTTAGCGACGCCGGTGTGGGTGCGATCATGTGCAAATCCGCGATACAGGGCGCAAAGCTGAATGTGCTCATCAACCTGAAGCTCATGAAAGACGAAGCCCTGAAGGCTGAGCTGAAAAGCAGGATGGAGGCGGTCGAAGCCGAAGGCTTAAGTCTTGCCGACCAGGTCTACCAATATGTGGAGGAACAGTTGAGCTGCTAAGGGAGAAATCCGCAAAGGAGAAATCCGCTGCTGCGGTCCGGAGGTAATTGCCGTGTCCAGATTAGACAAAGAGGACAGGACCAATCAGGTAAAGTCCGTAAAGAAGGCCTTTCTAATCATGGAAGAATTGGATCGGTCGGGCGAACTATCCGTCGGCGATCTGAGCGAGAGGCTGCGCATGGATAAAGCAACGGTGCACCGGCTGCTCAATACAATCAAAGCTTCTGGTTTTGTGGTCCAGAATCCTGATAATAAAAAGTACTCTAACAGCCTTAAGCTTTTGGCCATGGGAAACAGGGTAATGAGCAGGCTGGGTGTAAAACAGATCGCGAGGCCATATCTTGAGGAATTGTCGGAAAAAACCGGAGAAACCATCAATCTGGGAAGCATTGTGGATAACCGGATCATCTATATCGACAAGATTCTGAGCAGTTCAACCATAAAGGTTGACCTGGGCGTAGGCGTCACGGTTCCGATTTACTGTTCCGGCTTGGGAAAAGCGATCCTTGCTTTTACCCCGGAATCTCGTCTTGAAGGGATACTGGACAGCATTCGCTGCGAACAATATACGCCGAATACCATTACGGACAGGTCCAGACTGCTTGAGGAGTTTGCGAAAATCCGGAGAGACGGATTCGCTGTGGACGATGAGGAATATATTGAGGGACTGGTCTGTTTCGGGGCTCCGATCTTCGATTTTGAAGGTGTTCCGGTTGCGGCTGTCAGTATCAGCTGTCCCAAATACCGTTACGATCCCGGGAGACACCTGAAGCTATACACCGAACTGGTTGCCGAAGCGGGGCGGAAGATATCCAAAATGATGGGTTACCACAAAGAAATAGCTGGGTAACGGCGACATGCCCTTCGGATCATACAACGTTTCGAAGGAACAGGCTGTTATAAACGACATAAGGCTGATGAAAGAGGGCAGATGCGATGCCGTAAAACCGGAAGGCGGCATTGAAGTGGCTGATACGGTGAAAGCCATTGTCCCGAAAAACTCAGGATTCCCACCATTGGGATCGGAGGCGGAAGCCGTCGGGATTGCAATCCCCGTGAATCTGGCGCTGACCAACCTGATAAAATTCTTCCAAAGGTAAGCGCTGACCTCAATGTACTTCTTGTACGGAGAAGTCTGAAGCATCCTCGGGAAAGGCAGAATATCATTCCGACAAGCTAAAAATTTGGCTGCTTTTTAAATAAAAAAGTAAAGGAGGAGATGTTATGTCAGAGGAATCCACTTCAAGAGGCGTGACCTATGCGAAGTCTTTCAGGGAACAGTTCACTGTCCGCGGGATGATCATCGGCTCCATAGGCGCTGCAATCCTGACAATGAGTTCCATGTACGTGGCTCTGAAGTTGGGTGCGCTGCCATGGCCGATCATCTTTGTCGCGCTCGTATCCATGTTCTGCCTCAAACTGCTGGGCAACACAAATATCAATGAGATCAACGTGACCCACACGGCGATGTCGGCCGGAGCGATGACCGCCGGAGGTCTTGCCTTCACCATTCCGGGGATTTATATCCTGGATCCGACGGCAACGCTTTCCATGCCCGCGCTGTTTGCGGTCGTATTCGGCGGCGTGATCCTGGGACTGATTTTTACGGCACTTATCAGACAGTACTTTGTTGTAACGAAAGAGCTTCCCTATCCCATGGGACAGGCGGCGGCGGAAACGCTCATCGTCGGGGATGAGGGAGGCAAAAAATCGGTGACGTTGTTCTCGTCCCTCGGAATAGCGGCGGTTTTCACCGTGATCAGGGACTGGTTCGGGAAGATTCCCGCCACATTGCCGGCCAATATCGGAGGAACATCCCTGGCGGCCAAGGGAGTCCTTGCAGGGATATGGCTTTCCCCGATGCTCATCGGAATCGGTTACATAATCGGACCGCTCTTTATCGGAGTCTGGTTCCTCGGCGCGATCATCGCCGATTTCGGCATCGTGATCGGCGGCGTCAGCATGGGGCTATGGGACGGAGGCACGGCGGCCGCGATCAAATCCTCGCTGGGTATCGGCCTTATGGTGGGAACCGGCTTGGGGATCATCGTCAAAGGAATCATTCCGAAGGCCAAGGAGATCTTCGGACCGATGTTCAGTAAAGACGCGATGTCCAGCGGCTTTATCAATTTAAGATGGGCGCCGATTGTGATGGTCGTCCTTGCCTTCATCTTCACCGTGGTGTGCGATATGGGCATTGTCCCGAGCATTATCACCATCGTCGGCGTTTGGCTCGCAACCTCCATGTCGGCGCAGATTGTCGGCCAGACGGGGATCAATCCCATGGAAGTGTTCGGCATCATCATCCTTCTGGCCGCTAAA
>Ga0134099_1002771_pt1 | contig 13886 bp, 12 predicted proteins | sample 10_taG_2_FD_105482 | JGI IMG/M metagenome (GOLD analysis project Ga0134099, IMG submission 105482) | Switchgrass degrading microbial communities from high solid loading bioreactors in New Hampshire, USA - 10_41_5_180_A2 metaG | ecosystem: Engineered > Bioreactor > Semi-continuous > Anaerobic >...
AACCACATTTGCAGGCATTTCTTCCAGATAGTCTATTTTGTCGTCAAAGAACAATTCATCAAGAATATCGGAAAGCTCCTTTTCATCAACCAGGGAAGACAATTCAGCCTGCTTTTCGGTTGAGAGGTGAGAAAACACCTCAGCAGCAATTCCCTTTGGGAGGAGCCTGAAAACCAACAAAGTATCTCTTTCATTAAGCTCTTCAAGAATATGCGCTATGTCAACCGATCGAATATTTTGCAATTCCAGTTTTACTTTATGATAATTTTTCTCTTCAATTAATTGCATGATTTCTTCCAGGTTCAATTTCTCCAACCTCCTTTACGAACATTTTGATAAGTATATACTTCGTCAAAAAGTAATAAACCAAAGACACGTGATAAGGCTGTCTCTAATTTGGTCTATACACACTTTCCCCATAAGTTTTCTGAACACAATAGGGCCAGCCGGTTTTGACGCCATACTCTTTTCTGTATTATGTGTAAGATATAAATTAAAATGTAAAAGAGGCAACAAGATTACTATATTCAGCTATACAGGACAGATCTGCCATACAATGCAGGAATCGGCAATGTAAGACAAATCAACCCTGGAATACAGTTATACCATGGAATACAGCTATACCATGCAATATGGATCAGCCATACAGGATGATATTAAGGCGGCAGAACACAGCTATCCCTTTATTATAAAAATTATTATAACCCTTATGACTACCAGGGCCAGCGTCCATTCTACCACCTCCCAAATGATCAGAATCTTGATTTTACATAAGTATTATATGTCTTTATTCGTGTCAATGCAACAAAAAAGTTCTCAATGACGTAATATTTATGACAACTGCATCATAAATTTAATTGTATTATGGCTATTAAAGGTGATTAGATGAGTGAATTCTTGAATAATACAATCTATAACTTCCTGATAGCTTTTGGAGTGATTACAGGTGCAAGTATTTTTGCGGGGATAGCTGCTTTGATAAACGATCATCCTCCACTGAAAACAATGCTGGATATAGCCAGTTCCATAAAAATATGGGCGGTTGCTGTTGCTCTTGGGGGTACATTTTCATCCTTCGAAGTAATTGAAAAGGGGATCTTTAAGGGGGAGATCAGGACAATAATAAAACAGGCAATATATGTGGTTGTTGCATTAACAGGAGCAAATGTAGGCTTTAATTTTATTAAACTCATTACAAGGTGTGGGGAGATGTGGACAAAGTAAAGAGACGTTCAGCACTGGCCATATTTCTGATAACCGGATTCATAACGGGATTTCTTCTGGGTGCTGTAACTGTAAGCACCCTTGCAAGTTACAGAATTGACAGCTATCATACGAAGATCCGGGAACTTGAAATAAATGTGGAGGACAGGGATGTTCAGCTGAAGAAGCTTGAGGAATCAATAAATAAAAGCCGTTTTGTTCTAAAAGACATAGAGATTGTACTTGAATATGAAGGTGATGAAATAGACAGGATGACAATAGAAAAGCACATAAAGAATAAATACAGGAATCTTTTGGGCAAAGAAGTCAGAAATATCGATACGGATATTCTCATGGAAGTGGTGGACAAAAGAATATTTAAACTGGAAGAGAGGGAATACAGTCTGAAGGTTAACAGGCTTGTACTGACTGAGGTACTAAAACTATGGATATCCGTACAAGAAAAAAGTTGATTAACTTGTATATTTTTTAGGAGCTATGGCAAATTATACAACTAGATGCTGTACATACCGATATATAAAATACAAAAAAGTTTGCCAGAAAATTTAAGGTATTGAAAAATATTGTAAGAACAGGAGGCTTTTTTTATGAGCGAGGTTATTAACAATAGGGAATACAGGCAGAAAATTTTGAAAGAGTTGATAATGGAACTCCATAATGGCAAAAGTGTGGAGGAGGTAAAACCCAGGTTCGAAAAACTTATTAAGGGAATTTCTCCAAGTGAGATATCTGAAATGGAAAACGCTCTTATAATGGAGGGGATGCCGGTTGAGAATGTTCAAAAGCTTTGTGATGTACATGCAGCTGTATTTAAAGGTTCCATTGAGGAAATACACAGTTCAAAGGATCCTTCTGAGATTCCGGGACATCCGCTTCACACTTTTAAGCTGGAGAACAGGGAATTAGAAAAGCTTATAAATGAGAGAATAAAGCCTCATCTTGCGGAATTCAGAAAAAGTGACGATGGAGATAAAGTAAAAAGCTTACTTGAGGATTTTAACCTTCTGTCTGAAGTAAGAAAGCACTATGGCCGGAAAGAAAACCTTCTATTTCCTTATCTCGAGAAATATGGAATAATGGCGCCTCCGAAAGTAATGTGGGGAGTGGATGATGAAATAAGAAGTGCCATAAAAGGAGTCATATCACAACTATCCGATTACAAGGGAAACCGTGAAAGTGTCGCCGATAAGATTGAAGATGCATTAAATAGAGTATTGGAAATGATTTTTAAGGAAGAAAACATATTATTTCCCATGGCTGTAGAATCGCTGTCTGAAGATGAATGGCTTAAGATTGCCCGGGAAAGTGAAGATATAGGTTACTGCCTTACGAGACCTCAGGAAACATGGAAACCTGAAAGAGTAAACATTGAGCAGAAAATGGAAAAAGAAGGCCTGGAGAAACTCGAAGAAGGGTATGTCAAATTTGTGACCGGTACATTGACTCATAAGGAAATTGAGCATATGCTAAATACTTTACCGTTTGATATAACCTTTGTGGACAAGGATGGCATAGTTAAATATTTCTCCCAGGGTAAGGAAAGGATTTTTGCAAGGACAAAAGCGGTTATAGGCAGGACAGTACAAAACTGTCATCCGCCGGCAAGTATACATGTTGTGGAACAGGTAGTTGATGACCTAAAGTCAGGAAAAGAAGATCATGTGGATTTCTGGATTCAAATGAGAGACATATATGCACTCATCAGATATTTTGCAGTAAGAAATGACAAGGGAGAATTCCTTGGAATTTTGGAAGTTACTCAAAATATCCGGCCTATTCAGGAAATAAAAGGTGAAAAAAGGCTTATTTAAATCTTCTTGATGCATACACCTTTCTTGAGATTATTCTCAATGAAATCCTCAAAACTATAAAGAAAACAACAGCTATAAGCACAATTGTTATGATGTTTTTGAGGACTGAATTTTGAAAAATGCCTTTTTCACTTTCCTCATTTACCTCAGATTCGTGTGCTGCTTCAATAGATTTTGACGCTACTATGTCAACTTTGCCAAGCAGGGTACCGTTTCTGGTACATTCAATGTATCCCAGTACCTGGCCTGCCTGTATAGGGGCAGATATTTGGGATTCAATAACTTTATTAACGCTTATGTTCCATTTGCTTTTATCTATTGGCAGCACACAATTTAATTCGTCAGAAGTGACGAGATCAAGCATTTCTGCATTGTCTTCCGCTCCGGAAACATATACTGATTTTATTGCCTGATTTTTGTCTATGACCTTTTGAAGAGCAAAGTTTTTAAAACCATATTCCAATAATTTTTCAGAATATATATATGAGTTTGCTGATGAGGATGTTTGCATCACACCCATGACAACTCCGATTAACTCCATACCTTCATCGTTTATTGCTGAAGACACAAGATTCTGTCCGGCCGGTGCCGTATATCCTGTCTTTATACCGGTTACGCGAAAGAGTTCATTATTGTTATTTCTCAAAAGCTTATTGGTGGAGTATAAAACCGGCCAGCTCTCATGCTTGTTTGTCGGAGGCATTTGATAGCTTGTCTTTTCAACAATTTTTCTGAATTCTTCATTGCGCATGGCATAAACTGCAATCTTTGCCATATCTGCCGCTGTTGTATAGTGGTTATCATCATGCGCACCGCAAGGATTTACAAAATGAGTGTCTAAAGCCCCAATTTCACGGGCTTTTTCATTCATGAGATCAACAAAGTCCTGGCGGGTCTCGCATAAATTTTCTGCAATAATATTGGCAGTTTCATTTGCAGAACTAATGAGCATTGCATCCAGCAAATTTTTCATGGGAATTTGTTCGCCGGGCATAATACCTATATTCATGCCGTCTTTTCCTATGTCATATACTGCTTCTTTGCTTGCAGTCATTATCTGATCCGGATCTCCCATTTCAAGGGCGAGTATTGCAGTCATAATTTTTGTTGTACTTGCCGGATACAGCCCCTTTTCACTGGAATTGTGCTCATAAAGAACCTGACCGGTCTTTGCATCAACAAGTATGTACGCACGTGTGTTAAAATCGAGCTCTTCTGCACTGACTGAAATAAAGTTAAACACTAAAATAAATAATATTATCGCAAATGTAAAATACCTTTTCATTAGTACCTCCAAAACCGGTAGACAATAGTTTGTTAAAACTGGCATTCGAAACTGCCTTTAATTATGTTTACCTGATTTAATTTGTTGTGCCATGTAATGAGATAGCATTGCGGAGAGCTTCAGAACCAGCCATTATTAGCTCTTATGCCCGGAATTCCTGCTGTGGAAATGCCGGCACAACAAGTTAATTTTGAATAATTTCTTATTAAGAAGTATACCAGAAATATATTCAAAAATGTATACTTTTAGGAAAAGATGCGGCATGAAAAAAAAGGAAATAAGGTAATGATGTAGGATACACATGCATGATATTGTGTAAAATAGTAATTAATGGTATAATATGTAATACAAGTAAATTAATAACGCAGGTGAGTGATTTATGAAATTTAATATACTGAACAGGGAAATAACCATAAAAAGAGATGTTATTATAGCATTGACTGTCTTTTTGATTGTTCTTATGGGAATGATGGCATATGCAATTGCCAAAAAAGATGGAGATATCATCATCTACAGTGATGGAGAGATGAATGATCTTTCTGACAGCTCTGCTGGTTTAGATAAAAATTCTGAGTTAAACTCTGGAACAGGTGTAGGTGGTGAAGTTGAAACAAGTAATATTGAGAATGACAGTGGGAGCGATAAAACTGGCGAAATAAAAGTATATATCATTGGGTGTGTAAGAAATCCAGGAATAGTGACTTTAAAGAAAGGCCAGCTTATAGACGATGCGATTAAAGCGGCAGGAGGGCTGACAGATGATGCAGACATCTATAACATTAACCTTGTGTACAGCCTTAATGAAAACATGATGCTCCGGATAAAGTCCAGGAACGAAGTAAATGAAGAAGGAAATGAAGGTGATAAGTATGAAGAAGGGAAAGGTGTAGCCATAATTACCGATGAAGGTTCTGCAGTTAATACTGCCGGGCAAAGTGCAAATAGTAAAACAGGGAAGATTAACATAAATACTGCATCTGCGGATGAACTTGATACCTTGCCGGGAATTGGAATTGCCACAGCAAATGATATTATTGCGTATAGAGAGGCAAACGGGAACTTCAAGTCTATCGGGGACATTATGAAAGTACCCCGGATAAAAGAAAACAGGTTTAATAATATAAAAGACTTTATTACAGTTGATTAGCTGTTTTCACCCGTTCATAACAGGCAAAATGATGAGTGAAGATATCAGATAGCCTATTACCAGCAGGAGACTGGGCAGAACAAATATAAAAAGGATATAATTTCTTATTCTTTTTCTTCTGTATCTTTTAAATTTTTCCACTCTTTTCGTTCTCATTATTTTGCTCCTTTCTCATTGGTTTACCACTTTATACCATGATTATACCATGGATTTCTCTTTTACAAATATTGCCGGGAAATGTTGCCCAACAAGTTAAGACGCGAATTAGAGTTTATATATTGACAATAGCTGCCTGCATATTTAAAATATAATTATCATATAACCTCGTCTGTTCAGCTTAAATTGAACCAGAGTGGGCGATATGAGCCTATTTTAAGGTGACACTGCGGGAATTAATCCTCTCGTCCCTGGTATGTCAGTTGGACGGGGGGTTTTTTAGTATGTTAATGGAGGTTTGAAAATGTTAACAAAAGCGCCAAAAGGGACTAAAGACATTCTTCCATCTGAGGTCTATAAGTGGCAGTATATTGAAAGCATAATAGCTGATGTTTGCAGAAGTTTTGGCTATAAAGAAATTCGCATTCCGGTATTTGAGCATACAGAATTGTTTCAGAGGGGTGTAGGAGATACAACGGATATAGTGCAGAAGGAAATGTATACTTTCCTTGACAAAGGGGGAAGAAGTATTACGCTGAGGCCGGAAGGGACTGCGGGAGTTGTCAGAAGCTATATAGAACACGGAATGTCTTCTTTGCCGCAGCCAATAAAGCTGTACTATAACATAACCGCATATAGACATGAGAATGTCCAGAAGGGGCGTTACAGGGAGTTTCACCAATTTGGGGTGGAAGCATTTGGTGCAAAAGGCCCGTCAATTGATGTTGAAATTATTAGTATACTGGACCTGCTCTTTAAAAGATTAGGTATAAATGGCGTAGAATTGGATATCAACAGTATAGGATGTCCTGTCTGCAGGAGAGAATACAATATAAAACTGAAAGAATTTATTAAACCTTTTATTGAAGATTTATGTGAGAACTGCAAAGCGAGATTTGAGAGAAATCCCTTGCGTATTTTGGACTGTAAGGAAGAGAAGTGCAAGAGTTATTTAAAAGATGCTCCTGCATTGATTGACAACCTGTGTGATGAGTGTGTTGAACATTTTGAAGGTTTAAAAGCAGGACTTGATAATTTAGGAATAGAATACAAAGTTGAGAAAAACATAGTAAGGGGTCTCGATTATTATACAAAAACTGTATTTGAATTTGTTTCTAAAAATGTTGGAACCCAGGGTACCATATGCGGGGGTGGCAGGTATGACGGCCTGATAGAGACCTGCGGCGGTACTCCCACACCGGGAATAGGTTTTGCACTGGGAATGGAAAGGCTTCTTCTTGAAATGGATAGTCAGGGTATAACAATACCTAATAATGATGATATAGAAATTTATGTGGCTACAATAGGTGAAAAGGCTGACAGCTATGCAAATAGACTTGTGTACCGGTTGAGAAGTGAAGGCATAAGTGCAGAAAAAGATCTGATGGGGAGAAGTCTTAAGGCCCAGATGAAGCATGCTGACAAACTGGGAGTAAAATATGTGGTAGTGCTGGGCGATGATGAGATAGACAGCAACAGAACTGTGCTTAAGAATATGAAAACCGGAGAGCAAAAGGACGTAAGCCTTGATTCTATCCTGGACCGTTTAAGAAGAAAGGAATAGTAAATTGGAGGAAAGATAATATGAGCGAGTCTATTTATGGTTTGAAAAGGACACATATGTGTACTGAATTAAGTGCTCGGAACATAGGGGAAGAAGTTACTGTTATGGGCTGGGTTCAAAGAAGCAGAAATCTTGGGGGAGTAATATTTGTCAGCTTGAGAGACAGGACGGGTCTGCTTCAGGTGACTTTTAACAGCGAGCAAGATGAAGAACTGTTTAAAAAGGCTGAAACATTAAAAAGCGAATATGTTATTGCTGTAATTGGCACTGTAACCGGGAGGACGCCTGAAAATATAAATCCAAAAATGAAAACAGGAGAAATAGAGGTGATTGGCAGGGAGTTGAGAATTCTGAACAGTGCTGAGACACCTCCGATATATATTGAAGAAGACCTGGATGCTAATGAAGCTGTAAGGCTAAAATATAGATATCTTGATCTTAGAAGACCTGACATGCAGCGGAACATTTTATTAAGACACAGGGTGGCAAAGATTGCCAGGGACTATTTTGACGAGCAGGGCTTCGTTGAGATAGAGACGCCAATGCTTACAAAGAGTACTCCTGAAGGTGCAAGGGATTACCTGGTACCCAGCAGGGTTCATCCGGCTAAGTTTTATGCACTGCCTCAATCACCGCAGCTTTTTAAACAGCTGCTAATGGTTTCGGGTTTTGACAGGTATTTTCAGATAGCAAAATGTTTCAGGGATGAAGATTTACGAGCTGACAGGCAGCCTGAATTTACCCAGATTGATATTGAGATGTCTTTTGTCAATATCGATGATGTTCTTGAAGTAAATGAAGGATTTATCAAGAAGGTGTTTAAAGAAGCTCTGGGAGTGGATGTTGAAACTCCCTTTGTAAGAATGCCATATAAAGAGGCCATGGAAAGGTATGGTTCAGATAAGCCTGATATAAGATTTGGCCTTGAACTTGTTAATTTATCCGATATAGTTGAAAATTGTGGGTTTAAAGTGTTCTCAGATGCGGTAAAAAGCGGGGGAAGCGTGCGTGCCATAAATGCCAAAGGTTGTGGTGCAAAATTCAGCAGGCGTGAAATAGACAGCCTTGTAGAGGTTGTAAAGACATACAGGGCAAAAGGCATGGCATGGATTGCCGTAGAAGAAAACGGTTTAAAATCCTCCATAACCAAGTTCCTCAGTGAAGAAGAAATAAATGCAATACTGGAAAGAATGGAAGCTGAACCTGGGGATCTTATTTGCTTTGTAGCAGATAAGAATGATGTTGTATGTACGTCACTGGGACAATTGCGCCTTGAAATTGCCAGAAGGCTTAACATTCTTGATAACAAGGTGTTCAAGTTTTTGTGGGTAACTGAGTTCCCGCTCTTCGAATACGATGATGAAGAAAAACGCTGGGTTGCCGTGCACCATCCTTTTACTTCACCTATGGATGAAGATATACCTAAGCTTGATACTAATCCGGGTGAAGTTCGTGCAAAGGCGTATGACATAATTCTTAACGGAGTCGAACTGGGAGGCGGAAGCATCAGAATACACAGTCAGGAACTGCAGTCTAAAATATTCAGTCTGATAGGTCTTACCAAGGAAGAGGCGTGGGAAAGATTTGGTTTCCTGCTTGAGGCATTTAAATATGGTACACCTCCTCATGGAGGTATGGCATATGGCCTTGACAGGCTGATAATGATTATGGCCGGAGCGGGCAGTATAAGGGATGTAATTGCATTTCCAAAGGTACAGAACGCTTCATGCCTTATGACAAATGCACCTGATTATGTTGATGAAAAGCAGCTTCAGGAACTGCACATAAAGACAGAAGTTGAAGGCCAGTAACCTACCTTATTTTTGAAGGGAGATGTACCAATGGCGGAAAAAACTGTTGTCAGGGAAACACTTGATTGGGTTTTACACATTGTCATAGCTGTTGCCATCGGATTTCTAATAGTGACATTTGTCGCTCAGAGAACCATAGTACATGATGTATCTATGCAACCTACCCTGTATGAGGGGGATAACCTCATTGTGGAAAAAATCAGCCCCAGGATTAATAATCTGAAGAGGGGAGATATTATTGTATTTCATGAACCTGATGGCGACCGGCAGCTTATAAAGAGATTGATTGCAGTTGAAGGCGACACGGTGGAAATAAGGGATGGAAAAGTTTTTGTAAATGGAGAAGCTCTGGAGGAAAACTATATAAAGGGGGACTTTACACCAGAGGGCGAATATAGCAGTCTTACAGTTGAAGAGGGTAAATTGTATGTATTGGGAGATAACAGAATGAACAGCCGTGACAGCAGGAGCCTGGGGACTATTGATGTCAAACAGGTTACAGGTAAGGCAATATTCAGGTTTTACCCCTTCAACAAGATAGGTACATTAAAATAACAAACAGTCTATACACCTGCTATAGAAATGATAGATAACAAGTGCAGAAAGTATTGGTCAGCGCATAGACCAATACTTTTTTAATCTCCTTTTTTACATGGTAGCTTTATACGGTAATTTCATAAATTAATTCTTAATATGGCAGTACATGTAAATGTAATTCTTATTGCAATTTCAAAATATATTCGTTATAATAATTATTAGAAAAACGTTTTTTTAAATGTTTAATGTGTTTATACAATTCTTTATACAATTTGACAAGGAAGTGGATAAATGGCAAGCATAAAAGACGTAGCAAAGAAAGCCGGAGTCTCTATTTCCACTGTATCCAATGTAATAAACGGCACTAAACACGTAAGCGATAAACTCAAACAAAGAATACTGGATGCTATTAAAGAATTAAATTATGAAGTGGATCCTGTGGCACGAAGCCTCAAGAGTAAGAGAACCATGACCATAGGAGTTATAATTACCAGCATAAACCGTATTTTTTTTCCACAGGTTTTAAGAGGGATTCAGGACGAGGCTTCCAGAAACGGGTACAATATCACATTTTACAATACCGATGACAGTTTTGAAAAGGAAAAACACTACGTTCAAATGCTTGAAAACAATTGGGTCGACGGTATTATTGTCGACTCAGTGGCAGATAGTGAGAATAAGGATTATTTTATAAGCCTTGCAAACCTTGGCAGTTCCAAAAAGCATATTCCGGTTATCAGTTTAGAGAGGAAAATAGACGGTTTTGGCATAGGTTCGGTAGCTGTCAATAACCACTTAGGGGGAAGAATCGCAACACAACATCTCATTGAACAGGGATGCAAAAAAATTGCCCATATTGCAGGGCCTTCAGGCTCATGCATGGCGCAGGACAGGCTCAGCGGCTACAGGGAAGAACTTTTGAAAAATGGACTGGATATCGATAATACCAGAATATATGAGGGTGATTTTTCTCCTCCCGGCGGGTATCAGGCTATGAAGCATATGCTGATAAGCGGGGTTGAAGTTGACGGAGTGTTTGCAGCAAACGACCAGATGGCAATAGGAGCAATAAAAGCCATTAAGGAGCACGGTTATAGAATTCCTGAAGATATAAAGGTTGTTGGTTTTGATAACAGCTTTGTTGCATCGATAGTAGAGCCTTCACTTACTACTGTAAATGTTCCTAAATACAAGCTTGGCGCAATGGCAGTCCATATGCTGTTAAAAAGGATAAGCGGTGACTCAGTTGATGCAGACTTTATTGAACTGCCCATAAATCTTATTGTACGCCAGTCTACAGACCTGCACGGCGATAAGAGTTGGGATTTATATGGTTGGTAAGTCTTTATGTTGAAAAGTTATTTGATAAATAAGTTTTTATTTTTTAGAAATTAGAAAAACGTTTCTCTAAAATTAAAACGCTTATAAGCCGGAATACCGGCTTAAATAGATGTAATTATATAAACATTTTATTAAAATGAAGGGGTGTATAGCATGAGTAAAGCAAAAGTAATACGTGAGACATTTGAAAAGAATGAAGGAATACTGAGGTTGATTCCTGTTTTTGTACCGCGCCGTTTTTCAAAAGCAGGCCGACGCCTCCGCCTCCATCCGGATGATTATTATGCACTTGGAACGAAGCGCGGCTCAATCAAAGAGCGCTGGTTTTCATCAGTAATTCCGGCAATGAACGGCGAACTGGCTCCAGAGGACGAAGGAATGAGTTATGTTGCAGTAAGTGATAAAATTGAGGACAAGATTTTGTTTAAAGATTTCGTAGATGAACTTGGAGCGGAAATAATCGGTGAAGAGTTAAAGCAGAAATATGGCACCTGGCCAATGTATTCCAAGTTCTTTGACTATGAAGAACCCCTGTTCCACCACCTGCACCTGGACTTTGATGCTGCAGCACTTGTGGGAAGGCTTGGAAAGCCGGAAGCTTATTATTACCCGCCTCAGCTAAATAATTATGCAGGAAATTTCCCCCACACATATTTCGGATTTGATCCTGACGTAACAAAGGAGGAAGTGAGGGCAAGACTTATTGACTATGAAAAACGCGATATTCGCATTACAGAGCTTTCACGCGCTTACAGGATTGAGCTGGGTACAGGCTGGTACACTCCGCCGGGAGTAGTCCATGCACCGGGTTCTTATCTTACTTACGAGCCACAGTGGAACAGTGACGTGAACTCAGTATATGAAAACATCACTGCGGGGGAAGTTTATCCTTATGATTTTCTCGTTGAAAACTGCCCTGAAGATAAAAAGTATGATATAGATTATATTTTAAGCCTTATGGATTGGGAGAAGAATATTGACCCTAATTACAGGAAGCACTACTTCAGGCCGCCTGTTGTATGTAAGCATTCGGACGAAAAGCATACAGAGAAATGGGTGGTTTACGCAAATGATTACATAGGAGCAAAGGAATTGACCGTTATGCCGGGTCAGACAGTAGTGGTGAAGGATGAAGCTGCTTACGGCTGCATTATTGTCCAAGGGCATGGAAAGTTTGGCGTTTATGATGCAGAGGCGGCAATTATGCTAAGATTCGGTCAGATGAGTGCTGATGAATATTTCGTAAGCGAACAGGCTGCACGCAAGGGTGTAACTATTACAAATGAAAGCAAATGGGAGCCTCTTGTTATGCTGAAGCATTTTGGTCCCAACCATCCTGATATGCCTAAAACAGTACCTGGAGTATAACTAAACAGAGCCAGTAGAAATCTTAGAGACAGCAGAAATTGTATAAATAGCAGAAATAGTAATGCTAGTAGAAACAGTAAAGTCCGTAGAAATAGTAGGAAGGAGTAATATACTTGCGTGCATATAGTTTGGGACTTTATGAAAAGTCCATGCCCAATAACCTGACCATAGGAGAAAAGCTGAGAGAGACAAGGAAAGCAGGCTTTGATTTTATGGAGATAAGCATTGATGAAACAGAGGAGAAGCTGGAGCGTCTGAAGTGGGACAGTGGTAAAAAGCAGGAGATTGTGCAGGAAATGTGGAAGACGGGCACAAAAATATTTACCATGTGCTTAAGCGGACACAGAAAATACCCCATCGGCAGTGAGGATAAAAAGACAAGGGACAGGGGCATGGAGATAATGTCTGATGCTATCAGCTTTGCTGCTGATATCGGAGTGAGAATAATACAAATCGCAGGATATGACGAGTATTACAAGCCATCCAATAACAATACCAGGAAACTGTTTTTTGACAACCTCAGGCAAAGTGTAAAAATTGCTTCACAAAAAGGTGTTATTTTGGCTTTTGAAACTATGGAAACCGAGTTTATGAATACCGTAGAGAAAGCCATGTGGTATGTAAATGCAGTCAACTCACCATACCTGCAAGTGTATCCCGATCTTGGAAATATAACCAATGCATCGTTACTTTATGGCTGCCCGGTTTCAGAGGACCTGAAAAAAGGCAGGGGACATATAGCTGCAATGCATTTAAAGGAAACAGCACCAGGGAAGTTCAGGGAAATACCATATGGCACAGGCCATGTGGATTTTGCTGAAGGCATAAAGACTGCAGGTGAAATGGGTGTAAACCTGTATGTTGGTGAATTCTGGTATGTGGGAAATGATGATTGGAGGGAGCAGCTGAAGTCTGCAAACGTATTCCTGAAATCCCAGCTTTCTGAATATTATGGGTAACTAAAATTGTTGTGCTGGTTAATGAGACAGCATTGTTCCAGGCTTTTGAGCCAGTTTTATTAGCTCTTAAGCTCGGAACTTGTGCTGCCGAAATGCCGGCACAATAAGTTAGCTTATGAATTATGCTATCCTTATATGAAAGGGTGAAAAGTATGCCAAATTACTATATGGGCATTGATAATGGCGGTACACTGTGTAAGGCTGTCATTTTCAGCAGTGACGGACGGGAAGTGGCAAGTGCGTCCAGTGGGCTAAATATGATAACTCCCCAGGCAGGATTTACGGAACGTGACATGGATGAACTATGGAGCACAAACTGTAAGGTAATCAGGGAAGCTATTGCAAAAGCAGGTATAAAACCGGAAGAAATCAAAGGTGTAGCCTGTACCGGACATGGAAAAGGATTGTACCTGTGGGGCAAGGACGGCAAGCCCTGCTACAACGGAATTGTGTCTACAGACAGCCGTGCATGGGCATATCCTGAGAAGTGGAACAAAGACGGAACTGCAGACAGGGTTTTTGAGAAGACCTTTCAAAAAATTCTGGCATGCCAGCCGGTTTCATTGTTGTGTTGGCTAAAGGACAACAAGCCGGAGATAATACCAAACATACAGTGGATCTTTGAAGTAAAGGATTATATACGCTTTAGGCTCACCGGAGATGCTTATGCCGAAATTACCGAT
>Ga0134099_1002774_pt1 | contig 13880 bp, 9 predicted proteins | sample 10_taG_2_FD_105482 | JGI IMG/M metagenome (GOLD analysis project Ga0134099, IMG submission 105482) | Switchgrass degrading microbial communities from high solid loading bioreactors in New Hampshire, USA - 10_41_5_180_A2 metaG | ecosystem: Engineered > Bioreactor > Semi-continuous > Anaerobic >...
ATCTCCTTTCGAATGATGTGTGGCAATTTCATTCTACTAGAGATTTCAATTTTATGCTCTATTTTTATTAAAAAATGTTGGAGCAATTTTTTTAACCACCCCAACATTTATTATAGAACCTTTATTTTCATTACATGCAGATATATTTATTTCAATTTCATACAGATACAGTCAGCTAATGGTGCTTTCTAGTTTCACTTTCTATACAATACACTTTCAACACAATATACATTTCAGTACAATGCATATCATTACAAACATATCATTGAAAATTATTTCTAATATTGTATAATATTAACAGATGCGATTTAATTTAACTATGCCAAGGCACTTACTGCGGAGGTGAATATGAAGAGGCCGCTGGTTCTTGCTACAGTTTCACTTATTGTCGGCATTTTAACTGGAAAAGCTTTTAATTCAACAATTTTTGCCCTACTGTCTGTTTCTGTTGGGGTAATCATTGGACTGGCATTATTCTATAATTCAAAAAGAATACTATGTACGGTAATGGTAGCGCTGTTTTTTTATACTATAGGTTTTTTCGAGTTTCAATATGTCAGAAATGCTTCAATAAAAAAATTTGAAGGATTTTATGGTGAGAATGTAACTATAAAGGGTTTCATTGATTCCTATCGGGATATAAACGGTGCTAAGGTGAGTTTCAGAATAAAGACCGTTGAAATAACAAGCAGCAATGTAACTGAGAGAATCAGCGGAAAAGTTCTTTTTACCACGTTGAACGATGAAAACACAGTAAAATTCGATTATGGAAGGGAAGTGACAATAAGCGGTAAGTTGAATATGCCTTCAGGAGAGAGAAATCCGGGAGGATTTGATTATCGAGATTACCTTGCGCGTTCAGGAGTATCCGCCACAATTTTTTCAAAAAGTGAAAGAGTCAAAACAGGTGAGATAAGCAAAGGAAATTTTCTGGTTAAAGCAGGTATTAGTATAAGAGATAAAATAGTCAAAACTGTTGAGAAATGTCTTCCTGAACAGCATGCCGGTCTGCTTTCGGCAATGCTTGTGGGATATAGGGAAGGGCTGTCAAAGGAAACGGAAGAAGAGTTCAGTGATGCAGGAATATCCCATATAATAGCAGTTTCCGGAACACATGTGGTTTTTATTATGGCACCCCTGACCCTAATATTTAAAAAAATTCAGTTGAACGAGAAAGTGGCAGATATAATTATTATACTCATACTGATCATGTTTGTGTTCATAACAGGCTTTCAGGCTTCAGTCCTGCGTGCAGTAATAATGGGAATTGTAATGCTTATAGGAAGGATAATAAGGCGGGAAACGGATGTATATACGAGTATGTCCTTTGCTGCGTTGATTTTACTTTTATACAATCCATACATCCTTTTTGATATCGGCTTTCAGCTTTCCTTTGCAGCCACTTTGTCATTAGTTCTGTTTTATAAAAGTGTGAGTGATATTATGAAAAGATTTATGGAGCGTATAAAACTCTCGCATATTCCTGATATTCTAACCGATAACCTTGCAATAACTCTGGCAGCTCAGGTAGGTGTTCTTCCTATAACAATATTGTATTTTAATAAGATATCTACATTTTCAGTTACAACCAACCTTCTGGTAGTACCCTTGCTTCAGACTATTACAATACTGGGCTTTATTATGGTGATAATCAGTGCTATAAGTTTGTTTTTATTTCAACTAATGGCTAATATAAATTGTATCCTTCTTTCATTTATTCTTTATGTTACAAAAGTTAATTCAAGCCTGCCCTTTTCGGTAGTGCGTGTTGCGACACCACCGTTTTTGTTTATTGTAATTTATTATCTTGCTGTGTTTTTACTGTTGTTATACAGGCCTGTTTTAAGGAAAGTCCGACCGGTTCATTATGTTGCAGTTTTCACTGTGGTTATTATTTCAATAGTTATTTGTGTCTTTTCTCCGGCAAGACTAAAAGTGGTCTTTATTGATGTTGGACAGGGTGATTCAGCTCTTATAAGAACTTATAGCGGAAAAACAGTTTTAATTGACGGAGGTGGGTCAAGTGGGGGTGTCAGATCTGAAACAAATATAGGGGATTCAGTTGTAATTCCTTTTCTACTGGATTGCGGAATTACTAAAATAGATTTAGTGGTTGCAACTCACGGACATAGTGATCATATAGAAGGTCTTGAACCGGTAATAAAAAGTTTAGATGTCCGAAGCCTTGCAATTCCTAAGTATGATCACAAGGATGAATTCAGTAAGATCTTGGCCGAAGCAAAAAAGAAGAGTATACCTGTTGTCAGATTGGAGAGCGGCAATAATATAAGGCTTGATGACAGGACATATTTGAAAGTCCTTAATCCGGACAGAGACTATACAAAGCATGATTTGTCTTTAAATAATACTTCCCTAGTGATAAAATTACATTATGAGAATGTGAGTTTTCTCTTTACCGGAGACATCGAGAAGGAAATAGAGGATTATATGGTCGGCAAGGGGATTGATCTTAAAGCTGATTTGCTTAAGGTTGCCCATCATGGGTCTGATACATCCAGCACTGTCGAATTTATAAAAGAGGTTAATCCAAAAGCTGCAGTGATAAGTGTAGGCAAAAACAATTTTGGACACCCCTCACCTGAAATATTGAAAGCTTTCAGGGATTTGGGGATACCTGTTTTCAGGACTGACGAAAGTGGCGCTATTATCGTCTTTTCTGACGGTAAGAAAATTTGGATACGGGAAACTATAAAAATAAAGGAAACAATACAGAGTATAAAGTGTATAGGCGGTTGGTGCTATGAGTTACGATATTTTGCGCGACGAATTAAAAAAAGATATAATAAGAAACCTTTACCTGTTTTATGGTGAAGAGGAATATCTTAAAGAATATTGCCTGAAACAGATTGAGAAATCTGTAGTTGATGATAGTACACGTACTTTGAACAGAATTGTACTTGAAGGGAAAATAGATATTGAAAAATTAATTGATAATTGCGAGACGATGCCTGTGTTTTCCGATAAGAAAATTGTCATTGTAAAAAATTCAGGCCTTTTTACTTCAAAGAACAAAGGCGAGGAAAAAACTGAAAAAAAGGGAAAACAGCATGACCAGTTAACTTTATTTTTACAAAGTATTCCAAGTTACACATACCTGATTTTTTATGAGGAAGAAATAGATAAGCGTATCAAATATGTGAATGTGATTAACAAAAACGGCCTTGTTGTGGAATTCTCCTACCGTAAACCTGCTGAACTCACAAAATGGGTTATTAAGGTATTTAAAGCAAGTAAGAAGGAAATAAGCATGACAGCTGCTTCCATGCTCGTTGAAAACTGTGAGGCAGGAATGAACAGTTTGTTGAATGAAATAAATAAGATTATTTCGTTTATGGGTGATGATAGGAAAGTAACAGAGGAAATAATAGACAAAGTTTGCTCAAAGTCTGTTAAAGGGAGAATTTTTGACCTTACCGATGCCATAGCTGAAAAAAACAGTGCAAAAGCTCTTGAACTTCTCAATGATTTAATTGTACTGAAAGAACCTGTTCCCAAAATACTTTTTATGATGACCCGCCAATTAAGACAGATACTGGAGATGAAACTTCTTATTAATGAAGGTTTAAACGAAAAGGAAGCTGCTTCAAAAATGAACATATTGCCGTTTATAGCGGGAAAGTTGTACAAACAAGCTCAAAGATTTACTGTAGATGTATTGAAAGCAGCTATAAATCAGAGCCTTGAAATGGACATTGCGATAAAAAACGGCAGGTTGGATGGCAGGATTGCCGCAGAGCTTTTTATAGCAGGATTTTGTGGATAATCCTGCTATTATTAAATGCCACCGTTTGTATTATATAACAAATATTAGTCTTATTACGTGCCTAATTAATCTTATTACATGGCTTAATTAACTCTTTGTGCTAATTAACATGTTTCATGCTCCAATTAACATTTATTACAGGATGTAGCTTGCATCCAGTCAATAATGTATTGAATTATCTCTTCACTATTAGACTCATTATGAAGTTCATGATAAAGCTCTTCCCACTCCTTATAAGTACAGACTTCACCTGCATTTTCTGCAAACTGCTTACTGGCTTTAGGCGATGTGATAGGATCGGCACTGCCATGCATCAATAAAATAGGAAGCTTGCATTGGGAAGCTTTTTTAATAGCTAACAAGCCGTATGCACTTGCTCTGTTGAACAGTCTTACAGATATTTTATCATGAACATAGGGGTCGTTAATATATGCCTCAGCAACTTCAGGTTTATGAGAAAGACCGTTTGCATTTAGCATATTGGATTGGGTAAATGAAGGCCATATCTTATCAAGAATTTTTCCTATGAGGAGTACTAAACTCTTCGGCTGAATCGAGAGTTTAAGCCATGGACTGGAGGATATTATGCCTGTCAGGCGTGAATCATTGCCAAGGGCATAATTAAGTACAAGATTGCCACCAAGGCTGTGACCGTATAAATAACAAGGTATATCCGGATGGCGTTTGACAGCTTCACTGACTAACATGCCTATATCTTCCTGCAATATTTTGTATGAACGAATATGCCCTCTTTTACCCTGAGATTTACCGTGACCTGGAAGGTCAAATGCAATAACGGAATATCCTGCTTCGGTTAACTTTGAAGCCACATGAATGTAACGCCCGCAGTGCTCTCCAAGGCCGTGTACAAGACAAACAACGCCTTTTGGGCTGCTGTCGGTTATCCATTCACAAAAAAACAGTTGCTTTCCATCTCTAGAAACTAAATAGCTTTCTGTATATTTCATTTTTCATACCCCGATTTTTTTTATTTTCAGGCCACAGGCCTCTTTCAAATAAAATAGATATAACCGTTAAATAGATTATAAAACAGATAAGCAATTATTTAAAATCTTTGATGAAAACTTGCCAGGCTATTTAAAATCAATTATCTGCCATTACCACATTTACTTATATATTTCTATTCATATGAAATAAAATCCTTCTTAATCACTTGATTTATTGTTCATATTTGCACAATATAGTATAATGTAAAAGATGTATTGTAGGATGCTCATTGAATGCATACCGATAGACAGGAACTAAAATTAACCGGGGTCGTGTGAAATGATTAATAAACCGGAAGACGGAAATATAATTTCAAGACGGGGATATAGAAATACAAAATCAAGGGCAGCCGTTGTGGAAATATTGGAAAATGCCGAGATACCACTTTCAGCTGAAGATATATACCTTCGCATGAAAGAATCAGGGCGGTCTGCAAGCCTCTCAACAGTATACAGGATACTGGAGCTTATGGAGGATAACCAGCTTGTGGAGAGAACAGCTGTCGATAACAGTAAAGCTTTGTTTTCACTGGTGAGAAGCGGCCATAAACACCACCTGATATGTATAAGTTGTCACAAAATGGTGGCAATAGGTGGTTGTCCGCTTAAAGGGCTTGAAAGTGAAATCAGCAGGGAAACACAGTTTGATATAACAGGTCACAGGCTTGAAGTATATGGGATATGTCCTGAATGTAGGAAAGGTTGACAATGATAATATTGTTAGCACTCTCTAAGAGAGAGTGCTAATTTATCCTTGACAAGCAATTTATCAAGGTTGTAATATATATTTATGCCGGAAGGCAGATAAACCACTTTATATTGCCAAACAATATCAAAATAGTTTTAAAAGGGAGGATTGGAAATGGCTGCTGAAAGAGGTAATATTTCTATTTATACCGAGAATATTTTACCAATAATAAAGAAATGGCTTTATTCAGAGAAGGATATTTTTATTAGGGAGCTGGTTTCCAACTCCAGTGATGCCATAAATAAGTTTACCAAGCTTGTATCAATAGGTGAAGCCAAGGCAGACAATGATGCCAGGTATTACATAAAGGTAGTGGTAGATAAAGACACAAGAATCATTAAAGTTATAGATAATGGCATTGGAATGACTGGAGATGAAGTAAAGAAGTATATAAACCAGATAGCTTTTTCCGGAGCGAAGGATTTCATAGAAAAATATAAAGATAAATTTGACCAGGGAAATCAAATAATAGGACATTTTGGCCTTGGTTTTTATTCTGCATTCATGGTATCCGATAAAGTTCAGATTGATACTCTTTCATGGCAGGAAGGTGCAGAAGCTGTAAGATGGATAAGTTCCGGCGGTGCTGAATTCGAGATGGACAATTCTGACCGTACGGAGCGTGGAACAACAGTTACGCTTTACATTTCGGAAGATAGTACTGAATTTTTGGAAGAATACAAGTTGAGGGAGATATTGCGCAAGTACTGTTCATTTATACCCTTTGAAGTATACCTGGAAAATGCTGCAAAAAATAAAATTCAGGATGATAAAAAGGAAACAGATAAAGAAGAGGCAAAACCTATTAACGATACAAACCCACTCTGGCTGAAAAATCCTAAAGACTGTACAGATGAGGAATATAAGGAATTCTATAAAAAAGTATTTTTGGATTTCCAGGATCCTCTGTTCTGGATACATCTGAATATGGACTATCCCTTTAACCTGAAAGGAATACTGTATTTTCCGAAACTGAAACATGAATTTGAGACAATGGAAGGCCAGATAAAGCTTTATTGCAATCAGGTTTTTGTCGCTGATAATATAAAGGAAGTAATACCGGAATTTCTAATGCTGTTAAAAGGAACTATTGATTGTCCTGATCTTCCTCTTAATGTTTCGCGCAGCTTCTTACAAAATGACGGCTACGTAAAGAAAATATCAAACCATATCACAAAGAAGGTCAGCGATAAACTTATATCCCTGTTTGAGAATGAGAGGGAAAACTACAATAAATACTGGGACGACATAAATCCTTTTGTCAAGTATGGCTGTATTCGTGAGCAGAAGTTTTATGACAGGGTGAAGGATATAATAATATTCAAGACCATAAATGGTGAATATGTTACTTTGAAAGATTATTTGGAACGTTGTAAGGATAAGCATAAAGACGTGGTATATTATGTAACTGATGAAAGGCAACAAGCCCAATATATAAAATTCTTCAAAGAAAATAATATTGACGCGGTACTGCTTAATACGCTCATTGATACACACTTTATACAGTTCCTCGAAATGAATCAGAGTGGCATTAAGTTTAGCAGAGTTGATTCTGATCTTTCTGATGGCATGAAAGATTCCAGCGGAGACGGGCAAAAGGAAAATGCTGAAGATGATAAAGACCTGGAAAAGCTTTTCAAGGAAGCTGTAGGTGATGAAAAGCTGAAGATAAAAGTTGAGGCTCTTAAAATGACAACAGTGCCCGGAATAATACTTCTTGCCGAGGAATCAAGAAGAATGCAGGATATGAGCAGAATATTCGGCAGAAGTGATATGGTCAATATGTTCCCAAAAGAAGAGACACTTGTGCTGAACAGAAACAATGGCCTTATAAAATCTTTGCTTAAGCTCAATAAGAGCGGAGATAAAAAAGATGATGTTCAAATGATATGCCAGCATATATATGATCTGGCTGTTATGAGCCATAAGCAGCTTGAACCTGAAATGATGACAAAGTTTATCGAAAGAAGCAATAAGCTGCTTATCAAGCTTACGGAGATTGAGGCTGCAGGTTGAGCGGTTTTTGCAGAAACAAATCAAACTTTTAAAGAGAAATAAGGCAAGGTTAAAGCAGAGTTAAAGTTATATAGTTAATGTTAATATAGAGCTAAAGTAGTAAAGTAGGGTTAAAATAAAGTAAAATTAATGCAAAATTAGAGTAGAATTAGAGTTGGATTATAGTCAGTTCACTTAAAGAAAAAAGAGTGGTGCACACGGCAACACTCTTTTTTATGTTTAATTTTGCGCTTAACTTTGTATTTATTGTTATTTTTTGTAGTTAATTTTGTATTGTTTTTTAAATTTAATTTATTTATTTGTGTTCTCGTCCTGTTCTCTTATTTGCACCCTTCGGATTTTTCCGCTGATTGTCTTGGGAAGTTCGTCTACGAATTCAATAATCCTTGGATATTTGTATGGTGCAGTAACTTTTTTAACGTGATTTTGGAGTTCTTTAACCAACTCTTCACTTGGGGTGTAATTCTTTGTCAATACTACAGTAGCCTTTACAACCTGTCCTCTGACTGGGTCAGGTACTCCTGTTATAGCACATTCCAATACGGCCGGGTGCTCAATAAGAGCGCTTTCAACTTCAAAAGGACCGATTTTGTATCCGGAACTCTTTATGACGTCATCTGCTCTTCCGACAAACCAATAATACCCGTCTTCATCTTTCCATGCCATGTCTCCGGTATGATACATATCATCATGCCAGACATTCTTCGTGACATCTTCTCTTCTGTAATAGCCGTCAAACATGCCAACAGGTTTTCTCTTATCAGTTCTTACAACTATTTGGCCCTTTTCGCCTACTTCACAGGATTCGCCTTCTTCATTTACAATATCAATATCGTAACCCGGTGAGGGTTTGCCCATAGAGCCAGGCCTGGGTTCCATCCAGAGGAATGTTCCAATTGTAACGGTCAACTCTGTCTGACCAAATCCTTCATACAGTTTAAGACCCGTTGCTTTAAGGAATTGGTTATAAACTTCCGGATTTAGTGGCTCGCCTGCGATAGAGCAATGCTTTAAGTGCGACAGATCGAATTTTGAAAGGTCTTCTTTGATGAAAAACCTGTATATAGTTGGCGGCGCACAGAAAGTTGTAACTTTGTGCTTAACTATTACATCAAGGAGTTCTTTCGGAACAAACTTGTCATAGTCATATACAAAAACTGCGCTTCCTGCAATCCACTGTCCATATATTTTTCCCCAAACAGCTTTTGCCCAGCCGGTATCAGCAACTGTAAGGTGGAGACCGCCATCTATTACATTTTGCCAGTACTTGGCTGTAACAATGTGGCCAAGGGGATATACAAAATTATGCTGAACCATCTTCGGCATTCCGGTTGTCCCGGATGTAAAGTAAAGGAGTGAAATATCACTGTTTGTAGTAGCTTCATCTCCAACAGGACGGACAAAATTATCTGATGCCTTTTCCAGTTCCCTGTCAAAGTCATACCAGCCGTCACGTGAGCCTCCAACAAGTGCTTTGCACTGGATGGACGGGGATTCCGGAAGGGAGTCCTCAATGTGCTTTATAACCTCATCTTCTGCTACGCTCACAATCATTTTAATATCTGCAGCGTTGTTTCTATAAATAATGTCTTTTGCAGTAAGAAGGTGAGTTGCAGGTATGCATATTGCTCCAATTTTATGTAAGGCAAGCAGGCAGTACCAGAATTCATACCGCCTTTTCAGTATGAGCATTACAGGGTCACCTTTTTTAATGCCCACACTCTTGAAAAAGTTTGCGGCTTTATCAGTGTAATGCTTTATCTCTGAAAAAGTAAATATCCTTTCATCACCTTTTTCATTACACCATACAATGGCAATCTGGTCAGGTGCCTTTATTGCCATTTCGTCGACAATATCATACGCAAAGTTAAAATTTTCAGGAATGTTAATTGTAAAATTTTCAACAAAGTCCTCATATGAATCGAATTCTATACGGGGTAGGAATTTATCCAGCATGTTCATAGAAATAACCTCTTTCTATCTAAAGTATTACTTAAAAACAAATCTATTAACTCTAAAGAACTACTCTTCAACTGTCAAAATACCGGTAAAACAAGTTAAGTTAATGTTTCTCTCCGAATTAAAGTATTACTGCAAGGAATTTTGCAGTTTTGTTGTTCAGTGCTCTCATACCGTGAGGATAGCTTGAGTCAAAAAACAGGGAATCCCCCTCATTAAGAATCAACTCGTATCCGTTAATATAAATCTTTACGGAACCTTCAAGCACATAATTGAATTCCTGTCCAGGATGAGAATTATAACTTACCGGAGCATCTTCCGGCTTCGGATCAACCGTTACCAGGAATGGCTCTGCCTTTTTGTGTTTAAAGTTGAAAGCCAGATTTTCATATTTGTAGTCCTTTCTTCTGTCAACTCCTACACCTTTACCCTTTCTGACAAGAGCGTAGGTCTGGAGAGTTGGATCTTCACCTGTCAATATGACAGAAAGCTCCACATTAAACTTACTGGCAACCTGATATAAAAAGCTCACTGGAATATCTACATTTCCACTTTCATATTCCGCATATTCTTCAACGGTAATATTTAACTCTTTTGCAAGGCTATCGATAGATATTCCGGAAATCTCTCTCAATTCTTTTATCCTTTGCGCTATTTGTCTTATTTGTTCTGACATAATATCATCCCTTTCATATTAACTGCCATGTTCCGGCTTAAAGTAGCATTTGTTTGTTGCGCAAACATGCGCGTTTACATATAATATTCAACCTCAGCTTTCATATTCTATGTCATGCTGCCTACGGTTTTCGGGATTGGGTCCGGCAGAACCACAACAGAAGAAATAATGAAAGGAGGGCAATGGCAATTAATTGATTTTGCACAAATATTAGAAATTATAATATCACAGCTAAATTTTAAAATAAAGTATTCATTAATATATATAAAAAAATGGATAAAAAAGCGTAAAAAAAATTAATGATTTATGTTTTTTCACAGAGAAGGTTTACAAAAGCCTCTGCTGCGCGGGAAAGAGGGACATTTTTTACTGAAGCAATTCCAAGTTTGCGCTTTGGAAGTTTATCGAGCAACTCTACCTCGAACAGTTCGCCTTTTTTAAATGCTGTTAACGCACTTTCCTTAAGCACATGAGCAATACCTGCACCTATGCGCGCAAATTCTACCAACAGTTCAATGCTTTCAAACTCTAATTCAGGCTTTACTGAAAGTCCTCTTTCAAGAAGGTAATAGTCTAAATTACGCCTGGTGGCACTTTCTCTCTGAAGTAAAAGGAGTGGGTATTCCATCAGTTCAGACAGGGCAACTTTTTTCCCTTTAAGATGTGAGTATTTATCTGAAGCAGCAAAAACATCTTCCACTTCTATGAAGTCTATAACATTAATATTATTGTCATGAATAGGCAGGGTGGGTATTCCTACTTCAATTACACCATTTTTCAGCAAATCAATAATCTGTGAAGATGTCCTGTTTATTACCTGTACCTTAACTCCCGGATACTTACTCATGAACTCACGCAGATATGGTATAAGGAAATACCTGCAGATAGTATCACCGGCACCTATCCTTATTTCTCCGGATTTAAGGTTTTGTATTTCCATAAGTTTGGATTCGCCGGATTTTATAAGGTTATATGCTTTTTCTATGTGTTTGAAAAGAAGTTCCCCCTCAGGTGTGAGGCTTATGTTCCGGGATTTTCTGTAAAACAGTCTTGTTCCGGTTTTTTCTTCAAGATTTCTTATTGCCTGGCTGACTGCAGACTGGGATATAAATAACTTTTTGCCTGCTTCCGAAAAATTTTTGTACTTTCCTGCAAAATAAAAAATTCTGTATAGCTCAAAATTTATATCCATAAGTGCCCCTTATAATAATTATTAATAACATTAATTTTACTAATATATTATATCATAGTATAATAAGTGTGTTAATAAGTCATTTGACAGTATCAGATAACTTAATTTGTTGCGCCAGACAATGAAATGGCACATTGTGGAGAGCCTTGGAACTGGTTTTATCAGCATTTGAGCTCGAAACTTCTGCTATTGAGATATAAGCACAACAAGTTTGTTTATGAAAAAGCAAAGTGGGAATCAGGAGGCCGGAAAAATGAGTAACAAGGTCAGAAGAATATATGTAGAAAAGAAAAAGGGATTTGATGTCGAAGCTGCAGGTTTATTTCATGACCTTAAGTATAACCTTGGCATTGAACATCTTAAATCAGTGAGAATAATACAAAGATATGACATAGAAGGAATCTCTGATGAAGAATATGAAAAATCAAAAAATACAATTTTTTCAGAACCGCCTGTAGACATGGTGTATGATGAAAGTATAGATTTGGATGAAAATGACAGGATTATTGCAATAGAATACCTGCCGGGACAGTATGATCAGAGGGCAGATTCTGCGTCACAATGTGTTCAGATACTTACCCAGGGTGAAAGGCCCGAGATTTCAGCAGCGAAGATTATTGTCCTTAAAGGTGATATATCCGATGTTGAATATGAGAAGATAAAAAATTATTGTATAAACCCTGTGGAATGCCGTGAGGCTTCCATGGAAAAGCCTGAAACCCTTAAGACAAAGGTGGACATACCTCAAAACGTTAAAATTATCGAGGGTTTTGTTGACATGTCTGAAGAAGAACTTAAATCGCTACTTCGAAGCTTGGGGCTTGCCATGTCGCTTGAGGATCTGAAGTTTTGCCGCCAGTATTTCAGTGAAGAAGAGAAAAGAAATCCTACAATAACTGAAATACGCCTTATAGATACTTACTGGTCTGATCACTGCAGACACACTACCTTCCTTACAAATATAAATGATGTACAGTTTGAGAATGGCTGTTATAGTGATGTCATTAAAGAGACATATAACAAGTATCTTCAATCAAGAAATTTTATCTATTGTGAAAAACAAAAGCCAATCTGTCTGATGGATATTGCTACCATTGCAATGAAGGAACTGCGAAAGAAGGGTAAACTTGAGGATCTGGATGTCTCAGATGAAATAAATGCCTGTAGCATAATTGTCAATGTGGATGTTGACGGGAAAGAAGAAGAATGGCTGGTCATGTTTAAAAATGAGACACACAATCACCCAACGGAAATTGAACCTTTTGGCGGAGCAGCAACTTGCCTGGGCGGCGCCATAAGGGACCCTCTTTCAGGAAGGGCATATGTCTACCAGGCTATGCGTGTGACCGGAAGCGGAGATCCCAGAACCAGAATTGAGGATACACTTCCAGGAAAGCTGCCTCAGAGAAAGATAACTACCGGAGCCGCAGACGGTTACAGTTCGTATGGAAATCAGATTGGCCTTGCAACCGGACAGGTAGCAGAGATTTATGATGAAGGATATGTTGCCAAGAGAATGGAGATAGGAGCGGTTATTGGCGCAGCACCCAGGACCAATGTCGTAAGAAATAAGCCTGTGGCAGGTGATGTAATTATACTTCTTGGAGGACGTACAGGCAGAGATGGTTGCGGAGGTGCAACAGGCTCATCAAAAGAGCATACAGAGGAATCGCTGCTTACTTGCGGAGCGGAAGTTCAGAAGGGCAACCCTCCCACTGAAAGGAAAATACAAAGGTTGTTCAGAAACCCTTCTGTGAGCCGGATGATTAAAAAATGCAATGATTTTGGCGCCGGCGGTGTTTCAGTTGCGGTGGGAGAGCTCGCTGAAGGGTTGGACATTAATCTCGATGCAGTGCCTAAAAAATACGAAGGCCTTGATGGAACGGAACTTGCAATATCGGAATCTCAGGAGCGCATGGCGGTAGTTGTTTCAAAAGAAAACGTTGATAAATTTATACAGGCTGCAAGTGAAGAAAATCTTGAAGCTACTCCCATAGCTGTGGTTACCGGTAACAGAAGACTGAGAATGTATTGGAACAACAATGTAATTGTGGATATAAGCAGGGATTTTCTTGACACTAATGGCGCTGTGCAATATGCAAATGTAGTTGTTGTTTCCCCTGATGAGAATATAGACTTCTTCAACGATGTGCCTAAGGAATTGAGAGAATGTCTTCCCAACGTCAAGGATGCATGGCTGAAAAACCTTGAAAGGCTTAATGTATGCAGCCAGAAAGGCCTGGTAGAAATGTTTGACAGTACTATAGGTGCAGGCACTGTGCTGATGCCCTTTGGAGGCAAGTACCAACTCAGCCCTGCAGAGGGAATGGCAGCTAAAATACCTGTAATGCATGGTGATACAAAAACAGGTACAATAATGAGTTTCGGGTACAATCCTGATATAGCAAAATGGAGTCCTTTCCATGGCGCTGTATATGCGATAGTGGAGGCTCTCGCGAAGATTGCTGCCATGGGTGGAGATTATACAAAAGCCAGGC
>Ga0134099_1002776_pt1 | contig 13870 bp, 10 predicted proteins | sample 10_taG_2_FD_105482 | JGI IMG/M metagenome (GOLD analysis project Ga0134099, IMG submission 105482) | Switchgrass degrading microbial communities from high solid loading bioreactors in New Hampshire, USA - 10_41_5_180_A2 metaG | ecosystem: Engineered > Bioreactor > Semi-continuous > Anaerobic >...
CCGCCTCGCGGCTTGCGCCCGCGCCGGGGTTGAGTGTCTCAGTTATGTAATCGCTGAACAGAAAATAAGCGCCCGCCATCACAATCAAAAGAATGATGATGAAGGAGATAAGCTTCTTCAAATAAACACCACCTATTTAACTAAGACACCTCTCCGCGCGAGTCTCTCCCTGTAGGCCTTCTTGTACTGGCTGGCCTTCTTCCGCCGTGTCAAGTGCGTCCTGACGGCGCCCAAAAACGTGGCGACCGGGCCGTCTTTCTCCTGCTTTTCATAATCGTCCTCAAGGGCGGGCCTGATCTCCCGCCACGCCGAGTACACGGCGGCCACGCTCTCAAATCCGCCGGTGCGGAGCCTGTCCAGAAAGTCAAGCTCCCGGGCCGGCGTGGTAAAGCGCCTTTTGAGAATCATCTCGCTCATTTCGCCAAGCTGGTCCGTCAGCCATTCCGTCCGCTCGATGTTTTCCGGCCTTGCGACCATGTTGAACTTCAGCCGGCCGCTGTCGAGGTTGACGACCGCGTTTTCCGCGCGCAAAACGGCGCACAGCAGCTCCTGCGGAATCGCGGACATGAGAACCGCCTCGTGAAGCAGTTCCTCTTCCATCTCCAGCCTTTTTTTCCTGTCAATTGTGCTTCCTTTATGGAAAACCTGCTTTAGCTTTTTTCCGGAATGGTAACGGAATACGACGTTGACCCGCGAAAACTCCGTATAGTACTCGACAAAACCGTCATAGCCGCTCCGGCTGGCGTCGTAAAAAAGCGGTACGAATCGCCTGATGTCAAGAGGATCCAGGTAGGTGTTGATCAGGACGAGCCTGTGCTCGTTGTCCTCGATATCGACGGCAACGGCCGATATGTAGCTTTCGTCGGACGACAAGTATTCAATGACCTTGTATTTTCCCTCTCTTACCAGAGTCTGCATAACCCGCTCCATTCCGCCTTGATGTTTTTCCGCCGCCGTTTAGTCCTCCACGATGACAAACGTGCTGACCTTACACTCGGGATCGGCGACGCTCTGACAGACAATCTCGTACGTCCCGCGCGTGTCGGGCGCCTGATACAGCCCGTTGCTGTCGATGCTGCCGCCGTCCTTGTCCTTAATCGACCAGATGACCGAGTGGTCCTCTGTGCCCGTGACGATGGCCTTCAGGTGCAGGCGCTCACGGACGCGCACCCTCTGAATCTCCGGCAGCACCTGGATGCTGACTTTGTTTTTGAGCTTCAAATCGTCGACGTCCTTGCTCACCTTGGACGCGAAGTACCGGACGAGGATGCTGCTGCCCTCCACGTCGTCCTTGAGCCACACGCCCACCCGGAAGGTGCCTTTTTCAGGGTAGAGCACGGCGGCCGTCTCGACCTGCGGAACGGCCTTGATGCCGTTTTTGCCGCGGAAGACCTCGCCGTTTCCAAAAGCGAGCGCCTGCCTTTCGTCTTTATCCTGGAACACAACCGCAAGGCTGATATTCACATTACCCGGCCCGAGGTTGTGCGGGATCTCGTCCGAATAATACCGCGCGTTGACTCTCAGCCCGCCGCTTAAAGGAATCTCCACAAGCCCCGAGGATGTGGAATACTCGTATTCCTCGCTGGTGGGGATGCCGAACCTGAAGCTGAGCGTTCCCGTCGCCGCGTTGTAATCGGCGTAGGCCTCAGGCTTTTGCCAGTACTTGAGCGTCCTGACCTCGCTGGTGACCGAAAGAACGCCTCCCAGCCCCTTCTCCTCCCGGCCGCCCCGGCCGTGCAGGCGCTGGTCAAAGGGCAGCTGCGCGATGTTCCGGATGACGCTCGTCGACCTGATGGGCATAAGGTCGAGCTTGGCAAGGTATATCGGCAGGTCGCTGATGTTTATGCGCCGGACAAGCGTGTCCTTCTGCGCGAGGTAGTTTTCCAGCTCCTCGTGATTCTTAACGAGGCGCAGCTCGCTGTCGAGCGGGATGGCCGCCGCGTCGTTTAAGTCGCCCATCCGCACCCGAAGCTCCACGGCCGAGGACGCCATCCGGACGGACATACCCGCCAGCGCCACGGCGCGGAGTTTGTACTGCCTGCGGTAGACGGCCTTTTTCTCCTCGGGCCCCTCCGTAAAGTGCAGCGCGATTTTCTTATTCCCTTTAAGGTCCGTCGCGGCCTCCGACTCAAAGCGCATGTCGAAATCAAGCGGCAGGCTTCCGGCCTCTTTCGTCACGAGGACGTCCACCGCAAATTCCTCGCCGGCGACGGCGCAAAGCGGCAGGCTCAGCGCGATACGGATGCCGTCCTTGCAGTAAAGCAGCGCCGTCTGCGTTCTCCCGGACGCGTCGCAGATCGCGGCGATGTCGGGCTCCTCCGTCTCCAGCGACAGGCGGTACGTCTCCACGACCCTGTTGTGCTGGCTGTGCTGGTCGCTGTCTGCGCCGACGGCGTTGACCTGCTCGCTGAGATACTCGTCATATCGGAGGCAGAGAAAAGCTTCCGTTTTCCCTTCGACGGCGGCGTACCCGTCGAGCATCTGCAGCTTTTTGATGACGGGCGCGTCGACGATGATTTCGCGCCCCTTGTAATCGATGGCCAGCCCGCTCTCCACCATGATCGTCGTCTCGTCGCTCTGCGTGACGTTCAGACCGCACACGACACCAGCGCCGGTCACCGCCATATTCAGGAGGCGTCTTTTGTCGTTGAAGTATTTCTGCTCCACCTCGAAATCCCGAACGGTCAGGAGCTTGCCGTAGAAATATCTGTTTCGTTCAATCGGGAAAAAGTTCTGGTTTTTCAATTTATCTCCCCTCCGATTATGGTGTCATAGTGAATCGCCGTGCTGTCATCGATAACCATCGGCGTGTAGCTGCCGATGACGGAATTGATGCCAAGGTACGTGTGGTAGTCGAGATAGACGCAGTTGCTCAGAAGGATCAGCTCGGCCTCGACGTACGCCGGCAACACCTTCTGCAGCCGCTTGAGGAAGGCGTCCGCTTCCCGCCTGTTCTTAAACGTCTTTTCGTCCAGGAGGATGAAAAACTTGTACGGCTCCTTGCCGTAAAGCTTTACGTACAGGTCCTTGTCCTTGCCCCGCCGGATGACGTCTTCCACCCGGAAATGCTCCAGAAGAATCGGGTCACGGCCCGTCCACCGCTTAATCAGCCTGCGGATGCCCTCGGGCGTTTGCGCGAAGCGGTACTCTTCCGCCGCCCGGGCGATGTTCCTGCGGATTTCCTCGTCGCTTTGGTTTTCCGTGTCGACGCACACCCAGGAGGCGATATAGCGCAGCATGTCGCCGTCGACCAGTTCGAAATCGAAGCGGTTGGCCGCGCCGTAGATGGCCTCCTCCATGTCCAGCACCAGGCTGTTGAAGATGGACAGAAACCGCCGCGTGAAGCTGTCCTTGCCGCCCTTGCGGTAAATGGCGGGCAGGTAATCGATCATGTGGTCGCCCGTATACTGAAGCCGCACGCTGTCAATGCTCGGCTTTTTCGCGCCGGTGGCCACAAGCTCGAATTTCAGCCACAGGTACCGCCCCCTGCACTGAAGCAGAAGGTCTTGCATCCCGCTGCAGCTCTCCGTGAAGAGCCCGTCCAGCCGCGACGCCTTGACGACGGCCGGGACGTACGGGTCTTTCAGGTAATCGTCCACCGACGCCGCGTCTTCAAAGGACCGGCCGTTCGACGCGAAGGCCGATACCCTGAAAAGCGTGTCCGGCGGGATATCCGCCTGGACAATCAGCCTGTCCCACTCGAAGTCTGTCTCGCCGCTGTCGATGGAAGCGCTGTAGAAGAGTCCCCGGGATACGCTGGCGCTGTCGCTCATGACGAGGCGGTCGTTTTCAACGGTCAGGCCGATCATCAGCCCGCGCCGCCAGTCCTTCTCGCTGTTTAGGGTGATAAAACTCCTTCTCTGCATGGCCATTCCTCACTGACGGGACACACGAAGTTCCAGCCTTCCCAAATAAGCGATGCCGTGTTTTTGAATCAGGATGTCCCCGTGCTTGTTGTACTGGTTCCTGTTTCCTTCGGCGGCGATGTGCACGTCCGTCACGCCCAGCACGCAGTCGACGCCGCCGATGGCGCTGATGACGCCGCTCTGGGAGACGGGCGCGCCGAGCTCTCTTGCCGCATCCAGCGAAAAATAGCTCTCAAGGGCCTGCCGGACTTTCCGGTAGACGGTCTGCTCGTCGGCGTCGGCAACCACGTCCGCCGTGATATTGACCGGCACATAGACCGGCGCGATCACCTGAACCTGCATGCAGATCAGGCGGTGCTTTTCCACGTGCCTGCGCACGCTCTCAAGGAAGCGCTCGTCCGGCATCGGAAACGGCTTTTCGCTGTAAGGCAGGACAACAAGCGTGAGCAGGCACGGCACCTTTTCCTGGATGACGGCGTCCGGCCTGTACAGCGGCAGCGCTTTCGCCTGCCACACGCGCCGGCCCGGCGTTTGCAGCGCGACGCGCTCGAAGTCGGCCGCCGTCGCCGTCCTGCCTTCCTTCCAGGCCGACTGCATCCTGATAATCGCCGCGTCGATGGACTCTCTGTCCCGCCCCAGTTTCACGTTGAAGGCGCTGCCGGCCGCCCGCTCGCCGTCAGCCCCGGACGGCTTATCTTCGGCGCCGCCTGCGAGATACAGCTTTTGCCCGTCGGTAATGCTGCCGTCGGCGCCTTCCGTTAAGGCAAAGCCGGCTAAATAGACGGCGTTTTTGCCGGCTTCAGGGACGGCGCCGTGCAGGTTGTCCCCGAAGACGAGCCCCGCGTGCTCGTTGTATGTAAACACGCTCTCATGCGGGGCGGCGTCTTCCAGCGACGCGACGTACCGCCAGTCGCGGTACCGGCCGTCCCCGCCGCGGCACATCACGCGCAGGCCGTCCGTCAAAAGCCGCTCGCCGCCGCTGAGCATGAGCCTGATCTGCTGGTTCGGCAGCCCCGTGGAGTGCCGCCGGATTTCCGCTTCAAACGCCGGCTCATAGCAGACCACGCGGACATTGGGCTTGCCGTCCTGCGCCAGCATTTCAGCCTTTATCTCAAGGCGCAAGACTTTCGCGCCGTCCTTCTCCAAAATGTCCTTTCGCTCCGGTTTGATTTCATACCAGCCGGACTCGTTGCGGACGAACACGTCGGTTTTGCCGTGCAGGGCCAGGCAGGAGTCAACCACGACGGCGGCGCTTTCCTCCGCCACGGTAAACTCGTTGAGCTCGCTGCGCGTCGTCCGCTGCCGCACGGCGGCAAAGTCGGCCGTCAGGCTCAGGATGGCGGGGTTTTCCTCGCACCCGCTGTCCGTAATCCGGATGGTCAGCCAGCACCGCTCCGGCAGCTTAAAGCCGCCGTCCGTTAAAGGGAACCCTTCGGGGCTATTTAGGTCCATCGCGCCGGATATGGAAAGCGAGTATGTCTCGTCCCGTACCACCTCAAGGGGCACGGGCCCGTTTTCCCCGACGGCCTCCACTTCAATCGTACGGGGATGCGCGTCGCCCGGCTGGAAGGGGTTGCGCCGGACCGGGTAGCTGTCGCCGATGTCAAACCAGAGGCGAAACGCCCTTCTGTTTTCAAGCCCGTCGAAGCCGAGGTAAAGCAAGTCGCCTTCGCCCAGCTTGAGCGGGACCTGCCTGTTTTCCAGAACGGATGTGACGTCGTGCATGCCGTCGCCGCGGAGAATATAAGCCTCGCGGAAAATGATCTCGCCCGCCGTCACGGTGTCGCTCAGCTCAAAGCTGACCCCGCCTTCCGAAATAAGCCGCGTGCCCCTGGCAAAACGCTGTCCTCTCGTCTCCCCGGAAAAATGCACCATGGCCGTCGTCTCGCGCAGCCCCTCGGGCTCGACGCCCAGCAGCTTGAGAAGCTTGAGCTTGTGGCGGTCCGTCACGCGGTTTAAGTGGTACTGCTGCATCTGCTTGTACCAGGCAAACAGCTCAAGGATGGTGATTCCCGGGTCGTGGGCGTTGAAGTCCGTCCACTCGTCGTACAGGTATGGGATGCGGTTTCTGGCGCTTTCCAGGATTTCGTCATACCGCTGGTCGTCAAGGTTCGGTACGTTCAGCACGCTTTATACCTCTTTTCTGTCCGCCGCCGCTTTCGCTCCGCCTTAAATCTTTACAGTGTGGGTGCCGCTGAGCACAACCGCGAAAGGCAGGGGCGTTTTTCCGTCCAAATTGATCAGGCGGTGCCTGCCGCGCTCAAAGTAGCTGCCTTCGATCATGACGTCGCGCACCGCGGTCACATGGTCGACGTACTTGAGCGCCCTGTAAAAGTCAAGCGTGGTGGGGATGCTGCCGATCGGGCGCAGACGGCCCTCCGCCGTCGGCTGGATGATTTCCGCGATGGCGTCGAGCACGCCGCGCTCCGCTTCCGCTGCGAAGTCCTCGGAGTCGAGCGCGACGGTGACCGTCACGTTGACCGTGACGACGGTCGCCGGAATGACGGAGAGCTTCCCCTCCGCGAGCACCATGCAGTCGCAGCACTCCGAGAGCGCGTTTTTAATCCTCTGGCACAGGTGCCTGGAATAATCCCTGTTGTCGTAATTGCGCGCCATGACGACAACCGTAACGGCGCCGTGGCTTTTATTCCCCGACGCGTCCAGATGGGGGAAACACTTGACGTCGAGAACCTCGTTGAACCGCTCGCGGACAATCGCCTCGTAGTCCTCGGGACACACGGCGCGGTAGCGGTGCTTGATGCGAAGCGGCCCGAGCCGCTCCACGAGCTCAAGGCTCTGCACGTCGCTGCCGCCGCAGGTGGGCGCGATATTCCGGATGCCCGTCACAAAGGCGACGGAGTGGACGAGCGCGTGAATGGCGCCGGCCGGGAGGTTCCCCCTCGCCCCGCCGCCGGACGTATACCGGACGGTGATGCTGTTTTCACCCACGGACGGCACCTTGCCGCGCCGCCCGTCGCCGAAGGTAATCGTCCCGTCGATGGGGTCGAGGATATAATGACGGCTTGCGGGCCCTGACGCGTCGAAGCTGTCCACTCTCGTCCACAGGACCTGAAAGGCCGTGATGTTTTCTTCCTTGTCGCGCGTGATCCGGACGATGTCCGGGCTGTTTTGCATAAGCTCCGTCTTCTCCGCCTCGGAGATGTCCGGAAGCTCGTCGACCCAGACCTCGCAGGACTGAACCGGCGTATTGGCAAGGCGCAGCACCCTGTTGGCCTCGTAAATGTCCGAGGCAAAGCGCAGCTCCTCTTCCCGCCGCTGCTGGACGACGTCGACCACGTTCATCTCGATGCCTTCCACGGGGAGAGGCGGTTTCTCCTGCCGCCGCTGGCCGTTGTCGACAAGCCGCAGCCAGTAGCCTTCCACGCCGAAAAGCGCCGCGCTCTCCATCCCCTCGTTGAGAAAGAGGCTCACGATGCCGCTGTCCGAAAACCCGTCGGTGGAGTTTTGCGTCTTGATTTTCTTAAAGCCGGTGCGCGTGAGAACCTGAAACTCGACGTCGCGCTCTTCCTCAAACTGTCCGGCGAGCTTAAAGTACAAGTTCACGGGGTAGCCCCGCACGGGCTTGTCAAACCGGATATAAACGCACGGCGGCTCCGGCGGGAGCGCCTTGTAGACAACGATGTCCTGCTGCAGCCTGTCCGCATTGCTAATACGGAAAGTCTCCCCGTTGTTGCGCGTCCGGATATACTGAGCCGGCAGCATGGCGCCGTATTTGTATGTAACTTTTAAGTCCTTGACGAAGGGCAAAAGCCTGTCCCCCGTGAGGCTGAAGTTGTTTTCAACAAAGGCCACTCTGGCCCGGATCCAGAAGTTTTCATGGGCGCTTACCTCCACCTTCTGGATATCGGCCGGGCAGACAAAGGTGAGCGCCATCTGGCCCTCCCGCCTGCAGGAGAAGGGATTGACGTCACCCGAGACCTTCAGCGGACGCCAGCCGCTGCCGTTCCAGTACTCCCACGTGATTTCGGAGATGTATATCTCGTCGACCTTGATGACCTTGTCGTTTTTGTCGATGATGAGCTTGTTAAACTCGTACATCTTATCCGGCGTGATCTGCCTGTCGACGATCGTGCGCATCTGGAAAGTGAGGCTCACCTGCGCCCCCCGCTTTCCAAACAATTCGCCGGACGCGATATAAAAGCAGTCGTACGGCACAGGCTGCCGGCCGAAGCAGTATCCGCCCAGGGCCATGTCAATCGGCATGTCGTTGAAGAAGACCTCGTCGGGGCCGGCCCATTCGCCGATAAGGCTCGTGCGCAGGTCTACGCCCTGCACAAGGATATCGCTCCTGTCTTCGCCGCCGCTCATGGCGCAGCGGATCCAGTAGGGGTTTTCGTCGTCCTGCCTGCAGACGGGGCGGTCGGAGCGCTTGACGGCAATGACCGTCTCGTTTTCCGCGCGCACCTCGTCGAACGGCGACCAATTCTCGCCGTCAAAATACTCCCATCTGGCAAACTTGGGGTCGGTCAGCCGCCCGATGACCTTGTCCGCCATCATGCCAACGCTCAAAAGCGGCCTGATTTCCACGACGCACGGCTGCCGGACCGACAGCACGTCGTCATGCCCTATGTACACTTCGTGGCGCTGGACATTCTTTTCGGGGTTCGCGCCGAAAAACGCGACGGGCCCGTCGGCAAAATCAGCCGGCTCGATGATGTCCTTTTTCGCGTCGACCAGCAGGATCTGATCGATTTTGGCCGGCGTCGCGTAAAAGCTCCGCTCCGTCTCGAAGACAATGTCCCGGCCCTGGCCGTCGGGGTCGTCGGCGTACATCTGCGTCCCCTTTTTGATATGCACGCCGCGCTCGTCCGGCGTGTTGACGTCAAACTTCACGTATCCCCGCGCGGGCGTCGCGGGGTTCTTGGAGACGTTGAGCATGTTCAGAAATTCGATGTAATTTCTGTGCGGCACCCGGTTGAACCGGTCGACCGTCTCGTAGAACATGCCGGCGAAGATGTCCGCGATGGCGCCGCCGGCGTCGAGGTCATCCGGCTCAAAGCGCCACTCCGGCGTATACGCTTTCGCTTTTTCGAGGATTTCCCTGATAATGTCCTGCTTTTTCCTCGGGTCAAGAATGGGGGCTTTATTCACGCTTCAACCCCCTCCTGCAGATAGAACGGATAGACGAGGTTGAAATAGTTGTTCGTGCTGCGCACCTTGTAGCTGACCGTGACGACGGCACGGCTGCGGTCCCCGCCTTCCTTCATGTCGGTGCTCACGTTGATGTCCTCAATGCGCGGCTCCCAGGCCACAAGGGCGGATGTGATTTCGTTGACGACGGACAGGGAAAAGTCCTGCGAGTCGGACTCGAAGACATAATCGAGCGCGCGCGAGCCGAAGTCGGGCCGCATGACCCGCTCCCCGACGTACGTTTTGATGATGATGCCGACGGCCTGCTTGATGTCCTCCTCATGGGACACCATCGCGATTTTCCCCGTCTTGGGGTCGACGCTTAAGGGAAAGCTCAGGCCTTTTCCCAGAAAACTCTTGCTGTCCATGATGCCGCCATCCTTCGACTAGTTGATTTTCACCATTGAACCCTTGACCTGCGTGATGCCCGACGACTCCACGCTCATCTGGCCGTTGGCCTTGAGGGCGCACTGCGCCTGCGCCTCGGCGTTAATCTGCGTGCTCTTCAGCTCCAGCTTCGACTGCCCGTTTACGGTGACGGCGCCGGAGTTCCCGTCGAGCGTGATGCTGGCCGTACTGCCGGCCTGCAGCGTCAGCTTGCTTTTGGCCTTGAGCGTAATTTCGCCGGTCTGGAGATTGAGCGTGAGCGCGTTGTCCCCGTTTTTATCCTTGAGGGCGATGCTCTTTTCCCCGTCGTCGAGGACGACCGTGCTGCCCGCCTTCGTCGTGATGCTGATTTTCTCCTTGCCGCTCGTGTCGTCGATGAGAATCTCCGACCCCGCCGGCGTCTTGATGGAGCGGATGTCGTTCTTTTCGCCGTCGTACGAATACGGCGCCGTGTTTTCATCGCTCCACACGCTGCCCAGAACCACCGGGTTGTGCGCGTCCCCGTCGAGGTAGGCCAGGAGCACAAGGTCTCCCACGTTCGGGTAAAAGACCGCGCCGCTGTCCTTTCCGGCCATAAAGCTCATGACCCAGGCCCAGTTTGTCTCGGCGATGTCGGTGTCCGTCGTGATTTCCTGGCAGCGGACGCGGTTTTTCTTGTCCGGGTCCTGGATATTCGTCACCTTCGCCAGCACGATGCCCCTCTTCGGCGCGATGTCCGTCATGCTGGCCCGGTTTTGCTGCATCAGTTCTTCTATGATTCCCATTTGGAATAAGCTCCCTTGACGTCAAACTGCGTCGTAAACCCGTCCTGACCGAAACGGTGCGTCACCTTGGTGATGAAATACGTCCCATTAATCTGCTTGCCCATCCCGTCAAGCTCGATGTACCGCCCCGGGACAAGCTCGGGAAGCCCGATGCACATCCCGTGCCCGGAGACGAACGTCATGGCGCGCTCGTCCATAACCGCCTGCGCGATTTTATCAAGCCCCTCCTTCGTGTTCTCCAGGGGGTCTTTGTACTCGATGACGTTGCTGCTGATCTTGGACTTGAGCGAACTGAAATCAATGGCCGCCTTGCCGCCGCTTTTTTTGATGGAGACGCTGCTGGCCGAGCCCTCCACGCCGGTTCTGTTCACGTCGTGGATGCTGCGCGCCACCACTTTTCCGACCTGTTTTGTCGTGTCGAGCTCAATATCGAAGGAAAAGATGTTCTTGCCGTACGTCAGCTTCATGATCGCCTTTTGCTCGTCGACGAGGTTTTTGAGGACAACCTGCCCGTGGATGATGGCAAACGAGAACCTCTCGCGCCTGGCCAGCGTCGTGGTGATAAACTCGCAGTCGTCAAGCCCGGCCTGCTCGAGGCGGACTTTCTCTCCCCCGAAGTTTCCGATGTTCGAATCGCTGATGGTGGCAAGCCCGTCCTTGGCGCAGCCCTGGAGGATCTTTTTAATCAACGCGTTTTTGTCCTCGTTTTCATAGAGGGCAAACTTTTTGGCGTTGCGCAGGAGAATGGTGGAGTCGTACGCCGAGACCTGGATGGTCACGCCCCCTTCTCCGTACGACACCCGCACGTGATTGAGCAGGCCGACAAACAGCACGACAAGCGAAGAGCCGTACCCGCCGGCCACCTCCACCTTGGCGCCGATTTTCAGCTTGTCCAGCACGTCCGAATTGAAGGAGGAGGTTTTCATGTCGAATATTCCGGAGATCGTAAAGTTGCACTCGCTCATCTCGATGGAGCGCACCTCGCTTGCGACCGTGACCGGAATAATGATCTCCAGCTGGGAGATGTAGCTGCTCCCCTTCTGGATGTTCGTGCCCCCCCACCTTCACTTCAAAGGCCGGCACCATGAAATTGTTGTACTTTTTCTGAAGGTCGTCGTAGCTGTACTGCGTGGAAGTGCTGAAAGTGATTTTGGTGCTCAAAGCGGCGCCTCCTGAAATTACAGCCAGGCCGGTATTTTAATCACGGAGCCGGTCCGGAGAAGGCGGGGATTATCGATATTGTTGACGCGCGCAATCTCCCGCCACATCTCGGCGTCCCCGTATTCCTCGATGGCGATGGCCGTGAGGGTGTCTCCTTCGCTGATGGTCTTGAACTTCGTCCTGTCCGGCGAGTTGCGCGGCTCGCCCTTGAGCAGGTCGGCCGGCTTGACGTAGCGCTGGAACGTGACCTCCAGCTTGGCCCTCACCGGCTTTCCCGTAAAGGTGAATTTCGTAAACTGCTGCGTGACGGCGACGATGTACCCCTGGAACGACAGCGTCCCCCACCGGAATTCCACAAGAGGCGGGGCGTGCCTGTCGCCCTTGACGTCCATCAGGCTGTAGATTTTTTTCGTGTACTCGCGGACGTCGATTTTCCCAGCTCCGTCAGCTGGCTCGTGGCGGCCAGCTTCAGGCCGTCCATCGTACTGCCCGCTCCCAGCCCCGCCGAATACGTATCGAAAAACAGGTTCATCTTCAGCGTTTCTCGGTTGCCGTTGACGAACTGCGCGATGGGCATATCAAGCCCGAGGACGTTGTGCTCGGCGTATTTGACTGAGCTTTCAATCGTATACTCCGACGGGTTGAACAGGACGGTAATCTCCTCAAGGCTCGGGGGGTCGATCTGCTTGATCGTCGCCTTTTTCAAAAACAGCGTCTGAACCGGCATTCAGCCACCACCTCAAATGATTTACGCGAATGTTTTACAGCCCAAAGCGGCGTTTTTCCGCTTTGATGCGGCTTTCAAGCCTGCTGTAGATCCTGTCGACCATTTTATTAATCTCGGACTCGCTCAGGCCCGCCCCGTGCACCTGGACTTCCCGCGTCGTTTTCACGGGCGTGTTCAGCGACCGCGGCTTTTGCACCTGCTGCGACAGGAGCTTGCCGGTCACGTCCGAGGGATTTTCTTTATACGTCATGTCGGGCGGCTGGTACCGGGGCGCCGGCAGGCCCGACACCGTTCCCAGCGTGCTCTTATCAAACGGCCTGCCGACCTTCTCCCGCAATGAGGCCTGCGCCCGGAAGAACTCCTCGGCCTCCTGCTGCGCGGTCTTAAACCGCCCCGCGCGGGGCGCGGCGCTTTGCCCGCCCGATTGCCTCTGGCGGTCGTCCCAGCCGATGTTCTTCCAGTCCTGGCGGCCCACGGGCGACAGGGCGGTGCCGTACTGGTTCATGTAGGCCGGCGGCGTGAACATGACAATCTCCGCCGGGCTGAAGATGCTGCGCATGTCGCTTTGCGGCGCCGCCAGCATCTCAAGAACGGAAGGCGGCTCGTCTTCCTCCTGCTTCCCGCTCAAAACGGCCATTTTCGAGTAATCGCGCAGCTGCATCCGCAGCCGGCCGGGCCGTGTCCCCTCAAAAGCGCCCGTGCCGGGCCTTGCGGGCACAAACCCCCTGCCGGCGCGCCGGCCGCTTATGATGGCCATCTCCGCGCTCAGCGCGCCGATCGCCGCGCCGCGCAGGGTTTTTTCAACGTCGCCCGCCGACAGTGCCTTGAGCGTCCGGACGCGCGCAAGGCGGCTTTCCCCTTCGGGGAGTGCCTGAGCGTCCGTCTTGTGATGCAGGGCGGGGTACGCCGCTTTCTCAAGCATTTTTTCCGCCGCTGTCCCGCCGCCCGAAACAGGTGCAAGGCCGTAGGGCGAGGGTGCCTCGGGTTCCGCCGCCGGCACCGCCGGGCTGAAGGCGCTTTCCGGCGCGCCCGCGTGATAAAGTCCGCCCGCCTGCCGCCGGACAGCGGATAGCCCCGCAATCGTCCGGCCGCTTAATATACCGGAGCGGCTGGCGGAATATCGCATGCGGTGACCCCGACCTCTATCGTTCGCGCTCAAATCACCGCTGTGCTCGGATACGGCAGGGGCGTCTTCCAGCCCTTCGGATGGCTGAACGCGACGCACCGCATGCGCCTTGCCGTGCGCGCGGCTATACGCGCGGTAACCCGCCGCCGGCTGTATGCCTGAAGCCGCCGCGGGATTTCTGCCGGGAGCGAGGCTCAGCAGTCCCTCCGCCAGCGGCCTTGAGAGCGCTCTCTCCAGCGTCCTGCCGAAAGCCGGCGCCAGAACCGCCGGCGCGATTTCGCCGGTCTGCGCTCCGGCAGGATAGCCGGACGCGGCCGCCGTAGGCTGTCCGGACGCGCCGTCCCCGCCGTAAAAGCTCAGGGACACCCGCGGGTAAGGCGACAGCCACGGCGATTGTATTCCCAACACGCCGCTTCCGGCATCCGGGGTATCGAGGAGATTCATACTTCCAATACTGCCCGGACCGGCGACATTATCCAGACCACTAAAACTGCTTGGGCCGCCAATAATGCCCAGACTGCCGATACCGCCCTGCCCGACGATACCCAGACCGCGGCTTCCTAAGCCGCCGATTCGGCTCAGGGCGACGGTGCCCCCAATGCCGCCCGGGCCAGCGGTATAACCCAAACTGCGCATGCCCGGGCCGCCTGTAAGGCTCAGGCCGCCTTGGTATCCGCCGGGGAATGTC
>Ga0134099_1002784_pt1 | contig 13846 bp, 17 predicted proteins | sample 10_taG_2_FD_105482 | JGI IMG/M metagenome (GOLD analysis project Ga0134099, IMG submission 105482) | Switchgrass degrading microbial communities from high solid loading bioreactors in New Hampshire, USA - 10_41_5_180_A2 metaG | ecosystem: Engineered > Bioreactor > Semi-continuous > Anaerobic >...
CGGAAGTATGAAATATGGCTTCTTGACAAATTGAGACTCAAGGACTAAAATTACATGGTGTAAAGCAAAATTACTTTACAGTGAGGCCGGGCTCTAATGAAACCGATCGCTGAAATGGCCTTATTATATGATTTCTATGGCCCTTTATTGACCAGCAAGCAAGCTGAAATATGGGATCTGTATTATCAGCAGGACTTTTCTCTTTCCGAGATTGCCGAGCAGCAAGGAATTAGCAGACAAGCTGTGCATGATCTGCTCAAACGTACGGAAAAAATTTTGGAAAACTATGAGCAAAGACTTGGCCTTGTGGCTCGTTTTCTTAAAGAAAGAGAGAAGCTTCTAACTATTGAATCTTTGCTACAGGACATCAAAAAAGAAGATTTTGCTACTGAAGACGCTTGGCAAAGACAACAACGAATTAATTTGAAGATCAAAGAGATAATTGCCGATACGCTTGAGGAATCGGGTTAGAGAGTATATAGGAAAGAAGGAAAGCCCGTATGGCAATGTTTGAAGGCTTAACGGAAAAGCTGCAGGCTACGTTTAAACGTCTTAGAGGAAAAGGGAAGCTGACTGAAGCAGATGTAAACGAAGCGATGCGTGAAGTTAGAGTAGCGCTGCTTGAAGCGGATGTTAACTTTAAGGTAGTTAAAGAATTTGTAAATAAAGTTAAGGAAAGAGCCGTAGGCCAAGAGGTGCTGGAGTCGCTTACACCCGGCCAACATGTTATTAAAATTGTTCATGAGGAAATGATTTCCTTGATGGGGGGAAGCGAAAGCAAACTGAAAATTGCTTCCAAGCCCCCGACAGTAATCATGTTGGTGGGATTGCAGGGTTCCGGTAAAACGACTCATGCAGCTAAATTGGCCAATATGTTAAAAAAACAAGGGAAACGTCCTTTGCTGGTTGCTTGTGATATCTATCGGCCCGCTGCCATTAAACAACTGCAGGTACTTGGCGAACAGATTAACGTGCCTGTGTTTGCCGAAGGGCAGATCTCACCGGTTAAAATCGCCGAAGACAGTTTGGAATGGGCTCGTAAAAACGGCAATGACGTCTTGATTATTGATACGGCGGGTCGGTTGCACATAAACGAAGAGCTTATGGCTGAGCTTTCAGCTATCAAGGATAAAGTTAGCCCGCACGAGATTCTGTTGGTAGTGGACGCAATGACCGGCCAGGATGCAGTAAATGTGGCGGAAGCTTTTAACAATCAGTTGGAATTGGACGGCGTAATCTTATCCAAACTTGACGGGGATACGCGCGGTGGGGCTGCTTTATCAGTTAAAGCCGTTACCGGCTGCCCGATTAAATTTGCCGGTGTAGGGGAAAAAGTTGACGCGCTGGAAGTTTTTCACCCGGATCGTATGGCTTCCAGGATTCTCGGAATGGGTGACGTTTTGACCCTGATCGAAAAAGCTCAACAAAGCATCGATGAGAAAAAAGCCAAAGAATTGGAAGAAAAACTGCGTAAACAAGAGTTAAACCTGGAAGATTTTTTGGAACAAATTAAACAGATTCGTAATATGGGGCCTATTTCTTCCCTTTTGGAGATGATTCCGGGAATAGGCAACCAACTTAAGAATGTCCATGTGGACGAAAAAGAGTTTACCAAGATGGAAGCCATTATCCTGTCCATGACGCCGGAAGAAAGAAGAAAACCGATGATTATTAAAGATTCCCGGAAAAGAAGGATCGCCAAAGGAAGTGGGACTACGGTCCAAGATGTAGGTCGCTTGCTGAAACAATATGAACAGACCAAAAAAATGATGAAACAACTTTCCCATCTAACGGGTATAGGACCTACCGGGAGCAAAAAAAGTAAAAAAGGTAAGAAAGGGAAGAAAGGTGGCCAAGGTAAAAAACAACTTATGAGATTTCCATTTCCTTTCTGACCATATCTTATCTATAAAATAAATTAGGTATTTCTAATATTTTGATATCTTACCGAGGAGGTGAAATCATGGCAACATCTATTCGTCTGCGCCGTATGGGTGCAAAAAAGAATCCTTTCTATCGCCTTGTAGTCTGTGATTCAACTGCTCGCCGCGATGGAAAGGCCATCGAAGAAATTGGTTATTACGATCCCACAAAGAATCCTCATGAGATCAAGATTGATGAAGACAAGGCTTTGGACTGGTTAAATAAAGGGGCCCAACCTACCGATACTGCCAGATCCCTACTTAGCCAAGCCGGGATTTGGGATAAATTTCATAAAAGCAAATAAGCTTGGGGGGAACTCCTGTGAAGGAAGTAGTGGAAGTAATAGCAAAAGCCTTGGTCGATAATCCTAATCAGGTAATTGTTGCCCAGCATGCCACAGAGAAAACGGTTCATCTACAATTGTCTGTCGCTCCTGAGGATATGGGGAAGGTTATCGGAAAACAAGGAAAAATTGCCAATGCCATTCGCACTATTGTTAAAGCTGCCGCCGTTAAAGACGGACGCAGAGTTATTGTCGATATCGAGCAATAAGTTAAAAAGGGCTTAGGCCCTTTTTGACTTTGGTTAAAAAGGGGCGTCGCTATTTGGAAACGGTAGTTATTGGTGAAGTTCTAAAATCCTACGGGATAAAAGGTGAAATGAAGGTATACCCTCTTACTGACAATATAGCTAGGTTTAAAAAACTGAAAAAAGTCTATTTAACCGATGGGAATACGGAATCAAGCTTCGAAGTGCAGAGCGTAAGATTGGGACCTAAAAGTACGGTTTACCTAAAACTTGCCGGGATAGATACTCCGGAGCAAGCTCAAAAATTTCAGGGTTTTCAAATCAGGATAGACCGCTCGGAAGTTCCGCCGCTTAAAGATCGTTGGTACTACTTCGAGCTAGAAGGTATGAAGGTATATGAAAATGACGTTTTGCTCGGGACTTTGGTTCAAGTTCTGCAGACCGGCTCCAATGATGTCTACCTAGTGCGCGGTGAAGGAAAAGATATATGTATACCCGCTTTAAAATCGGTTGTTAAAAAAGTGGACGTACCTGGAAAACGGATGGATGTAATACTTCCTCCGGGATTGCTTGATTAGTTCTTAAACAGAAAAGAGGCAACCGAACATATGAAATTCACCGTTTTGACAATTTTTCCGGAAATGTTTGCACCTCTTCAGGAGAGTATTCTTAAAAGGGCACAAAATACAGGGAAAATTAAGATTGAGCTGGTCGATTTTCGGACCTTTGCCCAGGATAAACACAAATGTGTGGATGACGTACCCTATGGCGGCGGTAAGGGTATGGTTCTCAAGCCCGAGCCGATCTTTCGGGCTGTTCGGAGTTTGGCACCACCTGAAGGCAAGCGTAAAATAATTTTGTTGTCGCCGCAGGGGAAGCTATTTCGTCAGGAAATTGCTTCGGAGTTGGCTCTATATAATGATTTAGTCCTGATTTGCGGGCATTATGAAGGATTTGACGAAAGAATCAGGTCATTGGCAGATGAGGAAATTTCCATCGGCGATTATGTACTCACCGGCGGGGAACTGGCCGCGATGGTGGTGATAGATGCGGTAGCCAGGCTAATACCGGGGGTTTTAGGGAAGCCGGAGTCGTTTATCAACGATTCCCATAGTGAAGGCCTGCTGGAATATCCTCAATATACCAGACCCGCAGAGTTTGAAGGAATGAAAGTTCCGCCAATTCTTCTTTCCGGCCATCATGCCAAAATAGAGTTATGGAGGCGTAAGGAAGCCTTGCGCCGGACCTTTTTGCGCCGTCCGGATTTATTTGAGCGAGTCGCTTTTAAGCCTGAAGATTACCATCTTTTGGAGGAATTGGTTTGCGAACATCCTGAGATGGCCGCTTATCGAGACAAGTGGGAGCATCTCAAACCCAAGCTAAAGCGGCGTAAAACAAGGAGGGTAGAAGATGGCTGCTGAACTATATGTGGCTTTGATCCATGCGCCGGTCTACAATAAAAAAATGGAAATAATAGCCACTTCAATAACTAATTTAGATCTTCACGATATTGCCCGCAGTTCGGCTACTTTTGGCGTACACTCCTACTATGTGGTTCACCCCGCCCCGTCCCAGCAGGATTTGGCTCGAAGAATTATGAGTTTTTGGCGGGAAGGTTATGGCGCTGAATATAATCCTGATCGCTATGAAGCATTTGCCAGAGTGCGACTTGCTTCCTCTTTGCAACAGGTCTTAGAAGAGATAAAAGTTGAACAAAAAGGCAAAAGGATCTATACGGTGGCTACGGACGCAAGGCTGTATCCAAATACCATTGAGTACAGGGATTTACGCCAAATGCTTGAGCAATCGGACGATGTATTTGTTATCCTGTTCGGAACAGGCTGGGGCCTTTTAAAAGAAGATATTGAATCAGCCGATTACATACTTAAACCTATTTACGGTTCCGGAGAGTATAATCATCTTTCGGTCCGTTCTGCTGCCGCTATAATTTTAGACCGTCTTAGGGGACATTAGCGGGAAGCTCTCAGCGATAAGTAAAGCAGCTGAGTTTGGAGAATAATAAAGGACGCCGGCGCCGATAATATTTAATAACTGCAGCCAACCCCTGATCTCGGCAGGGAAAAGGAGAACGCCATGGAAATAAAGCCCGAAGTTAAGGATTCCGTAAAATCCGGTGGTACGGTAGTTGCCGGAATTAAGATCACAAACCCGGACAAAGTGATATTTGAGAATCCTCGCATTACCAAAGGGGATGTGGTTAGTTATTATGCGCAAATCGCAGGGCGTATGCTGCCGTATATAAGTCGTCGGATTCTTAGCATAGTGCGTTGTCCCAAGGGTATTTCCCAGAGCTGTTTTTATAAGAAACATCCCGGTCCGAGCAGTAAGGAGGTAGTTACTGTTTCGGTAGTCGGCAATGACGGTCAACCAGATGATTATTTTTATATAGAAAACTCCGCCGGTTTAATCAGCGAGGCTCAGATGGGCACATTGGAGTTTCATATTTGGGGAAGCCGCGTGGATGATCTGGAGAGGCCGGATATGATGGTTTTCGATCTCGATCCTGATGAAGGAATGAACTTGGATCAGGTGCGCCAAGGAGTGCGTGATTTGAAAAGCATTTTGGATGAGTTGGGGCTGAAATCTTACCTGAAAACCAGTGGCGGTAAAGGTTATCATGTAGTCGTTCCTTTAAAACCCGCCGTTTCCTGGGAAACATTTTACGACTTTGCCAAACGAGTGGCGCAAGTGATGGAACTGAAGTGGCCTGATCGTTATACCAGCAACGTCAGAAAAGCCAAGCGTGCAGGCAAGATTTTCATAGATTGGATTCGGAACGGCCGAGGTGCGACCAGCATTGCTCCCTATTCTTTGAGGGCAAAGGACGGAGCTACCGTGTCCATGCCTATAGCCTGGGATGAACTGGATTGGACAACGCCGGACGGCGTCAATTTATTTGAGGCTTTGAGAAGAATCAGCGGTAAAGATCCCTGGCAGGACTTTTTCCGGAATCAGCAACAATTGAGATAAAACTATACTGTGAGGTTTTTATTTTTCTTGCGTTAATTTACCGTCTATGGTAAGATAGTACAGTGTAAAAACGGATGGTCCTCTGGCTTGTGGGGCAAAGGAGTTGTCCCTTAGGAGTTGATGAACATCTAGGAAGGAAGGGGTGAAATCAAATATGGACTATATTCGTATGGTTGAGGAACAACAAATGAGAACAGATATTCCTTCATTCCGCCCGGGAGACACCGTTAGAGTTCATGTAAAAATCATTGAGGGTTCCCGGGAACGTATTCAGGTTTTTGAAGGCCTTGTAATTAGAAGAAGAGGTGACGGTCTCAGAGAGACTTTCACTGTGCGTCGAGTTTCTAACGGCGTAGGCGTAGAGAGGACATTCCCTCTCCATTCTCCGCGTATTGATAAAATAGAGGTTGTTCGCAGAGGTATTGTTCGCAGGGCAAAACTGTATTACTTACGGAATCTATACGGCAAAGCTGCCCGTATTCGCGAACGTCGCTAGAATTTGCGCTAATTATATTTAAACAATAAAAAGGGAGCTGGAGAGATTCAGCTCTTTTTTAGTAGCTTAATATCTTTACATAGGAGTAGCTATAAGATGAACATCCAATGGTATCCGGGGCATATGGCCAGAACAAAAAGAAAACTTGAAGAACAGCTACGCTGGGTGGATGTCGTGTTGGAATTGGCGGATGCCCGTTTGCCTTTAAGCAGTCGCAATCCGTTGCTTCGCAAATTATTGGGGCACAAACCAAGCCTGCTATTGTTGAATAAGAGCGATTTGGCTGACAGAGCAAAGACGGCCGAGTGGCTGGAAAAGCTGGAAAAAGAAAGTCCGGTTCTGGCCATAAGCGCCCAGACAAATGCCAATATTAGAAATATAATACCTTTAATCGAAGGGCTAATGAAGGATAAAACCCAAAGAATGGAAAAGAAAGGGATAATCGGAAGGCCTATAAGAGCGATGGTTGTAGGGATACCCAATATTGGCAAATCATCTTTGATCAATCGGCTTACCGGCGGTTCCCATGCCAAAACCGGTAACAAGCCGGGGGTCACCAGAGGAAATCAGTGGATTCGCATTCACGAGAGGGTTGAACTGCTGGATACTCCGGGCATGCTTTGGCCCAAATTCGAAGATCCGGAGATCGGTCGCAAACTGGCCGCAACCGGCGCTATAAAGGACGAGGCCTTTGATCAAGAAGAACTTGCCTACTGGTTATTGCAATGGTTAAAGCAAAATTACTTACAAGATATTCTGAACCACTACGGTTTGACTGAAAACGAACTTGACTTGGCAAACATAGGGAGAAAAAGAGGATGTCTTGTAAGTGGGGGACAGGTTGATACTTTTAAGGCAGCCCAAATTTTCTTAAAAGAGTTTAGAACAGGTAAAATAGCTAAGGTCACAATGGATTAACCAAATATATGCTACGGTTAGACTGCTTGAAAAAAGTTGTTGAAATATTTCTTTATGATTATTAAAATTGTTGTAAAACATCATTTTGACAATATTTACTATTTTAGAGGATTAAAAAAACTTAAAAAACTTAAGGAGCACAATTATGGGTGAATCCGAAAAAATAGACAATCTTCTAAAAGGAAAAACGGAAAATCTTCTTAAATTTGAAAAACTATTGTACGCAGCAGGCTACCGTTTTGTGGCCGGAGTAGATGAAGCCGGCAGAGGCCCGTTAGCCGGACCGGTGGTGGCTGCTGCCTGCATTCTTCCGCCAAAGTTTGATTTGCCCGGTCTAAAGGATTCGAAAAAACTGACTGAGAAAAAAAGGGAATTTCTGAGCCAAATGATTCAACAACAAGCCTTGGCTTATTCTTTTGGCATGGCTTCCGTTGCGGAAATAGATTTGTTGAATATTTTACAGGCTACCAAATTGGCAATGAAGAGAGCTATTGAGAAATTGCCTCTTACACCGGACTATATTTTGGTTGACGGCAGGGACAATCTTGACATACAGCTGCCGCATAAACCGATTATTGACGGGGATAGCCTCAGCGCAAGCATAGCGGCTGCTTCCATTTTGGCCAAAGTGGCCAGAGATAAAATTATGTGCGACTTGCACCAACTATATCCGCAATACAGTTTCGATTTACATAAGGGCTATTGTACCAAATTACACTTGACCGAAATAGAAAAGTACGGACCTTGCCCAGTACATAGAAAAAGCTTTGCGCCTATTAAGGATATGATAAGAGCAAATTGAATTTTGAGTTTTTAATCAAAGATTTTGCATTTTGGAGAAGATTATCACCTAAGAAAATAACTCATGGTTGTAATTTAGTTTGAGGTAGGAATGTATAAAGATTTGGGTAAAAAAGAACTGGGACGCCTCGGAGAAAAATTGGCTGCGGAGTATTTAGAAAGAGCAGGTCTAAAGATAATATGCCAAAACTACCGCTGTCCCAAAGGGGAAATCGATGTAATCGCCCAGGACGGGAAGTGGCTTGTGTTTGTAGAAGTCCGAACTAAAACTTCAGCCAAAATGGGCTATGCAGAAGAAAGTCTAACCGCGAAAAAAATCCAAAGGCTCAGAAGTTTAGGCTCCTATTATCTTTTAGAGCAAGGTTTTAAAGAATTTCCGCCGCTGCGGTTTGATTTACTGGCCATCAATTTCCATGATTTGGATTATGATATTAATTGGCTAAAAGGCATATAAACATAATTATTAAAAGTAAGCAAAGAATTCCGTCGAATAATTTTTTATTTTCCCAATCAATGTATATTTATTGAAAGCAATCTATATAAAGGTATGCTTAACAGTCATTATATCTGTATTAGCTTTCACTATACCTGGTAGGGGTGGGAGAAATGTTTGCGGCGGTTTACGGTATGGCGGTAGAAGGGCTGACAGCTCACCTGGTCAGAGTTGAGGTGGATATTTCGAACGGTCTGCCAGGTTTTGAAGTTGTCGGACTCGCTGCAACGGCTGTCAAAGAGGCCAAAGACAGGGTAAGATCAGCCCTCAAGAATTCCGGTTTTCAGTTTCCATTGCAAAGGATTACGGTTAATTTGGCTCCGGCCGACCTGCGCAAAGAAGGATCAGGCTTAGATTTACCTATAGCTGTCGGAATTCTGGCAGCCCTTGGAGAAGTTGATCCACTTGAAGCACAAAACTATATTTTTGTAGGAGAGCTTTCACTTGAAGGTACCTTACGCCCTATACCGGGTATTTTAACTATGGCTGTTGGTATTACCAATCTAAAAAAAATACCGGCCAGTCTACTGGACGGTTTTGCGGAGTTTAGTCTGACTGAAAACAACATTATGGTCGTACCCCCGGCCAATTTGGCTGAAGCAAGGCTGGTTCCGAATATCCGCAGCGAAGGCGTCGAAAATTTGCAACAGCTTGTTCAGGTTTTAAACCATAAAACGGATTTTACCGTCGAGCCGCTGGCGAATTCCGAGCCGGAGCAGGAGGAACATCCTGTTGATTGGTCCGATATCCGGGGACAGGCTCAAGCCAAAAGAGCATTGGAAATAGCTGCGACCGGAGGGCATAATCTTATTATGATCGGGCCGCCCGGTTCCGGCAAAACTTTGTTAGCCAGGGCTTTTGCCGGAATTTTGCCTCCGCTTACGCCGGAAGAAAGTCTGGAAGTGACCCAGCTTTACAGCTCCGCCGGACTGTTAAGTGCCAAAGGTTCCTTAATAACCAAACGGCCTTTTCGAAGTCCGCATCATAATACCACAGTGGCAGCCGTCATCGGAGGCGGTCAAAAACTTCGACCCGGTGAGTTAGCTTTAGCCAATCATGGGGTGCTTTTTCTGGACGAATTGCCGGAGTTTTCTAGAGAAGTATTGGAAGCGCTCAGACAGCCTTTAGAAGACAGAAAGTTTACTTTGATCAGACAGCGAGGAGCAATAGAATACCCTGCTAAGGTCACCGTGCTGGCAGGGATGAATCCGTGTCCCTGTGGATTCTACGGTGATAACGGCAAGCAATGTACTTGCACACCCTGGCAGGTTTACAATTATAGAAATAGGGTTTCGGGACCTTTATTGGATAGATTTGATTTGCAGATTGAAGTTCCGAGACTTAGTTATTCCGAACTTACAGAGGTAAAAGATAACGAGACTTCCGCTGTGGTCAGGGAAAGGATTATGCGCAACAGGCAAAAGCAGTGGAAGAGGTTCGGTGGCAGTCGTACCAATGCCGAGATGACAAGCCGAGAAACCAAAGAAATATGCGTTCTGGACAGTAGCGGCGAAGCCCTTCTAAAGAAAGTATTTGAGCAAAATTTTTATAGCGCTCGCGCTTATGACCGTATTTTGCGGGTGGCCAGAACCATCGCTGACATGGCTGATTCCGAACAGATAAGAGTTGAACACCTGGCCGAGTCGTTGCAGTATCGAACCTTAGACAGAGAATTAAGGTTATAAAATTAAGGTTATAAGTTTTGAACATTTAAAGCTCGGAATGAGTTTAAAATAGCCAGCATGGTGACGCCCACATCGGCAAATACGGCGGCCCACATTGAAGCTAAACCGGCGGCGCTTAAACACAAGACCGCAACTTTTACTCCGATGGCAAAATAGGTGTTTTCCCAGGCTATGCGAAGGGTTTTTTGGGCTATTTTAATGGCTGTTAAGATTTTGGCAGGCTCATCGTTCATGATCACTATATCGGCAGCTTCAATCGCAGCGTCGGAGCCCAAAGCGCCCATGGCTATACCAATGTCAGCCAGGGCCAAGACCGGGGCATCGTTTATACCGTCGCCTACATAGGCCAGTTTTTTATGTGGCGATTTTAAAGCATATATTTCTTCCAGTTTCTGGACTTTATCCGCCGGCAACAGTTCGGCATAGTAGTTGTCCAGCCCCAACTGTTCGGAAATCTTGGCCGCAATTTCCCGTTCGTCTCCGGTCAGCATGACAGTCTGTTTTATCTTGGCTGCTTTGAGTTTTTGAATTGTTTCAACAACATCGGGTTTTAGTTCATCGTTTATTAGGATATAGCCCGCATATTTTTGCTCGATGGCCACGTGGACTATAGTGCCGAATGTTTGATCCTTAGAGTAGGGGATGTTCATTTCCGTCATTAGCTTGGCATTGCCGACCGCAACTTTTTTATTATCCACTCTTGCGCAAATCCCACGTCCGGCAAGCTCTTCCACTTCGGTGACCCGCTTTGAGTCTAGAGGGCCGCTATAGGCTTTTTGCAGGGATTGGGAAATAGGGTGATTGGAGTAGATTTCGGCATGGGCGACAAGTTCCAGTAATTCTTCCTCGGATATGTCGATAGAGTGGATTTTTTGAACGTTAAAGACTCCTTTAGTTAAAGTTCCGGTTTTATCAAAAACCACTATTTCGGTTTGTGCCAACGCTTCCAAATAATTGCTCCCTTTAACCAGAATCCCTCGACGGGAAGCGCCACCTATTCCGCTAAAGAAGCTAAGCGGGATAGAAACTACTAAAGCGCACGGACAGGAGATTACCAAAAAGGTCAGAGCCCGATAAAGCCAGTCATTAAAGGTGGCTCCGTCGATAAGCAGAGGAGGAACCAAAGCCAAAGTAGCAGCAATAATGACTACGACCGGTGTGTAGTACCTGGCAAATCTAGTAATGAATTTCTCCGATTTGGATTTTTTACTGCTTGCATTTTCAACCAAATCCAGGATTTTATTAACTGTCGATTCCTCAAATTCTTTGGTCACCTGAACCGTGATTACTCCGCTTAAGTTTACGCATCCACTGAGTACTTGCGAACCAACTTGTACCTGACGGGGGACAAACTCTCCGGTTAATGCTGAAGTGTCTACAGTAGAATTGCCTTCGATTACTGTACCGTCCAGAGGGATTTTTTCCCCGACTTTGACCACAATTTGATCGCCTACTTTTACTTCGTCCGGATCAACTTTAAACAATTCTTCTCCTTTTATTAGATTGGCATAATCGGGACGGATATCCATTAATTCTGCGATAGATTTCCTTGACTTATTAACTGCATGACTTTGAAACAATTCTCCGGTTTGATAAAAAAGCATCACAGCGACACCTTCAGGGTATTCCTGAATTAAAAAAGCTCCTATTGTGGCAATGCTCATTAAAAAGTTTTCATCAAAAACCTGACCCTTAAATATATTTCTAATTGCTCTAAAAACGATATCGCTGCCGACAATAAGATAACTTAAAAGATAGAGGGCAACTACCCAAGAATTGCTTAGTAATTGCCCGTCATTAAAATCAAGGATTAAGGCGGCAGCAAAGACAAGCCCGCCGGTGATAATCCGCCATAGATGTTTTTCCATATTTCTTTATTTACTCCTTCTAAACTTTTTTAATAATAACTCCTGGTTCGTATTTTTTAATTATTTTTTCGGCGGATGCTATAATATCATCCATTTTTTCATCTTCCGCTTCAATTACCATTTTTGAAGTCAGGAAGTTAATGGTGGCTTCTTTGACCCCATTTAACCCGTTTATGTCCTTTTCCATTTTGGCCGCACAGTTGGCACATTCTAAACCTTGGAGTCTAAAAGTTTTTTTCACTTGTTTTCCTCCTCTTTATGCTGTTTAATATAAAATTTTTCTACGGAAATATTTAGAAAATTAAGAATATGGTTTGATTATTTGAACAACTATTCAAATGTAAAATAATTATAATCTATTTCCGCAAGCTTGACAAGTGCTTTTTTTCGTTTAGTTATTGTTGAGTGTTTGCTCAATAAACCACACATACTCCATGGCTTCGGGATTATCTTGCAAACCATCGTACCACGGAAGACCGGGAATAGGTTGATCGGCAAAATAGCGGGCTTTTAGAATTATTTCCGGCCGATATTCGTAGTGCATAATATCGAAATTTCCCCATTTGCCTCCCCAGACGAATCCGTACTTTTCGAAAATTCGAACTACTTCTTGGGGGTAAGATTCAAGTCTTTTCTGCCCTTGCTCACGTGTAGCGTAGCGCCAATAATCATATTTATTGTTGTTCAGGTCGATGGCAATGCCGAAAGCGTGAGCGCTGAGTCTGCTGGTTCCGGCTATAAGTCTGTAATTAAAGGTTCCGCTGCTGGGGAAACAAGCGGCATAAATTTTATGACTTTGACGGGCTAATGGCAATAGCTCCTTGATCACCGATTTTAAGGCATCGGCTGCGCCGTTGTTTTTGTTGAATTCCACAAAGCGGTAACCTATGCTGACTTTAACCATATTATTTGAAATCTCTTTCTTGTTTTTACCGTAGACTTCATGCAACAATGGATAAATTCTTACTATGCCGGGGTTATAATAGTTAGGAAGAAGCTCTTTAATTTCATTAAGCGGGTATATTTGCTCAAACATATCTTGAATATCCGGGTTTCCTGATTTTTGCCAAGTATTTTTTTCTTTACCGTCATCATAGAGCAATTTTTTCCCCGATTTTAAAATTACGTAGACTTTGCCCTCAAGTGTTTTTTCTAGATCCGTTATATATCCCGGATAAGCCAACATTAAGCATAGGATGTCTCTTTTCATCACTGCGTCATATATCGGGTCATTGCTTGCATAGATAGGCTTGGTAGTTGATGTTTTGTTCCCAAGGAGTATGCCGAAAAAGAACATGTTTATTATAATCATAAGTGCGACCGCGATTCTACGTTTGGAAAAGGGTCTCATAGTCGGCCACCTTTCGAAATCCTTTGGCCTAAGGCGTAAACCTTACATTTCAATTTATGGTTTTAACGAGCAAAATATATCTTAATTTTTAAAACACTATTAGGGTGAGTTAGTAAGAGCAAACATACGATTAATTATTACTTTGATTTTTAAGCATTATTATTTAAACATTATTAGTAACTTTAACTGTGCTTATGTTGCATTGGTAAAAAAGGAGGGTCTTCAATGTCAAAAGACCAAGACAAGAAAATCTACTGCGACGTTCCTGTTATTCATCATGAGGTAGTTGAAAAAGTTAAGAATCTTATGCCGGATGAAGACAATCTTTTTGACTTGGCCGAGTTGTTTAAGTTATTCGGTGATACTACTAGAATAAGAATTTTATGGGCTTTGTCCGAAGCAGAGATGTGTGTTTGTGATATAGCTTATTTATTGAATATGACCCCTTCGGCTATTTCTCATCAGCTGCGTCTGTTAAAACAAGCTCGCTTAGTGAAGAATCGCAAAGAAGGCAAGGTAGTATACTACTCTTTGGATGATGAACATATTAAGTTGATATTTGAACAGGGTATGATCCATGTAAATGAAAAGTAAAATTTTACAGATTTTTAAAAGAAATAGATAGAGAATAAAAAATTTAATTAAAAAATTAATACTGAAAATATTAAGTAAAGAAAAATATGATCCGGAAATAAATTGATTTATAACAATGTTTTTTATAGATGGATAAATTAGAGCTGTTTCGCCATCTTCCGAAACAGCTCTGATTCTAGTTTGTTTTCAGATTCATTA
>Ga0134099_1002787_pt1 | contig 13842 bp, 12 predicted proteins | sample 10_taG_2_FD_105482 | JGI IMG/M metagenome (GOLD analysis project Ga0134099, IMG submission 105482) | Switchgrass degrading microbial communities from high solid loading bioreactors in New Hampshire, USA - 10_41_5_180_A2 metaG | ecosystem: Engineered > Bioreactor > Semi-continuous > Anaerobic >...
CCGCTGGTGGACGGTATCGCGACGAATATCGCCTTGTTGCGCAGCCGCGGCACCGAATTCGGCTCTTTGATGTCTTCAAACGTCAGGTGCGGGTGCTCGTAAAACACGTACATCGCCTTCGCGGCGTCGATGGCGCTGCCGCCGCCGATCGCGACGATGACGTCCGGCCCGAACTCCAGCATGCGCTCTTTGCCGCGCATCACTGTTTCCACCGACGGGTCGGACTCCACGTCGACGTACGCGTCCGTCTCCATGCCCGCTTCCTTCAAAATAGCCGTCAGCTTGTCCAGCAAGCCAATTTTGGGTATCACGCCGCCCGTCACGATAAAGGCGCGCTTGTAACCTTTGAGCTTTTTCAGCTCGCTCATGCTGCCTTTCCCAAAAAAGATATCCCGCGGAATTGTAAATCTAGCCATGCTATTCTCCCCTTATATCAAAGCGCAAATTCGCCGAAATTAGTATCCAGGTCAGCTCGTTTGTTAATAATATCACAAAGTTTTCCCAATAACAACCTTTTTTGTGTGGGTTGAATTCCAGGTGTTCCTGTCGGAATAAAAATGCTAGAATAGTAACAGACATCACAAAGGAGCCCGTTTATATGGATATCAGCCTTTGCTGCATCGGCGAGGAAGACCTGCCGGACATCGCGCGGCTGGCCAACGACGCCGACATCGCCGCCATGACTAACAACCTGCCGCACCCCTATACGATTGCGCACGCGCAGTCCTGGTTTGACTACGTGCAAAGCCATGACAGCGAGCACGTGTTCAAGATATGCGGAAAAGGCCGCCTGATGGGCGTCATCGGGCTGGTGCACGAAAAGGCTCATAGCCGCGCGGAGCTGGGCTACTGGCTCGGCAGGCCGTACTGGAACCAGGGCGTCATGAGCGCCGCCGTGCCCATGGCGCTGGCCTATGCCTTTGAGGCGCTGGGCGTGCGCCGCGTGTTCGCGCGCTGCTATTCCGTCAACGCTGCATCGCGCCGCGTGCTTGAGAAAAGCGGCTTTGTTCAGGAGGGCTGTCTGCGGCAGCACCACAAATGCATGGGAATGATACACGACGTTGTCTGCTACGGCCTGCTCCGGGACGAATACGCCGCAGCGTCCGGCAGCCGCGACGACTTGTGAACAAATGCCCCGCCATGGGGATTCGTGTGCATAACCGCCAGCCTAATTGAGAACTGATGGGAATAAGCTGTGGATAATGTGTATAACTTGTGGGCATTCGTCGGGTTTTATCGGTCATACGCATCGGACAATCTGTTAATTTGGTGTTCATTTCGTGAAAAACCGTCAAAATTAACGCTATCGTTCATCTATCGGTAACCATTTTGTAATATTCTTAATATTTACTTCATTTTCATCCGCTGCCCCGCCTCAGCGCAAATTGTGATATTTTCTTCCCAAATTTATAATGGGATTATATACGTTCACAATGGGGCAGAAATGGAAAAAAAGCTGGCGTGCCTTGTCATCGCGGCGCTCATGGCGCTGGGGCTGTTGCCCGGCGCGGCATGGGCGGCGGATGATGCGGGCATGCTCAAAACAGGCGATCCGTATCAACATGTGCGCGCGCTGCAGGCCGGGCTTTCCATGCCGGGCCGTTTTTCCGCTGCCGGCAGCTTTGGCGCTGCCGCTGTCCCTCCGCAAATATCAAACGCTCATACCAAGGCTCCGGAAGCGGATGCAGAAAGCGCGGATTCTTTGCAGGCATGCCGACCCGGCGACCGCGGCGACGCTGTTGCCGCACTGCAGCGCCGGCTGAAAAGCCTGGAATATTACGATTACAGCCGCATCACCGGTTATTACGGCCCGGTAACGCGCGAAGCGGTGAAGCGTTTCCAGCGCGTCAACGGGCTTGCGGCTGACGGCGTGGCAAACCCGGAAACCGTGGCGCTGCTCGCTTCGGAGCGCGCGGCGGGCCTTTGCCTGTACCCGGGCGACCGCGGCAGCGACGTTCTTCAGCTGCAGCAGCGCCTGATAGAGCTGGGCTATCTTATCGGCGAAGCCACCGGCTGCCTGGACAGCGCCACGGTGCAGGCGCTGCAGGAGTTCCAGGCGCAGACAGGCTGCCGCATAAGCAGCCGGGCCGACCAGTCTGTCCGCGCCCGCATTCAGGCCGCCGACGCGCCCCGCTGGGACGGCGTCCGGAGAACATGCGGCAGCGTTTTATCCACCAAAACCGGGTCTGCTGTGGATAAAATGCTGTCGTTTGCGGTCTCGCTGGCGGGCCGGCCTTACGCCCACCGCACCCGTGGGCCATCCTATTTCGACTCGGACGGGCTCGTTTGCTGCGTGTTGCGCTATATGGGCGCCGTTTCCGCAGATTTGGACGCCGAGGCACTGTCCGGCATCGAAAGTTGGGAAAAGATCGTGGACACAGGCGCGCTGATGCGCGGCGACATACTTTTCTTTTCCACCTCCGATTCCGTTCATGCCGGCATCAATCTCGGCGGCGGCCGGTTTCTCCACGCCAGCGCCTCCGGAGGCGGCGTGGTCGTCAGCCGCCTTGCCGGGCAGTACCTGAAGCGTTTCCTGTTTGCCCGCCGCATATTCTGAGCGCTTTTCCCGCAGTTTTTCAACAGGAAAAAAACAAATTCTTTTTTTATTCGACGGCTTGAGCCTGTTTTCAGGTTGTGATAGAATAAAGAAAGCTGGTTGAACCTGCTCAGTTTATCCACACTATGTGGATAACTCTGTGGATAAGAGCGTTATTCGCAGCGGTTTTGTCTGTGTTCTAGTATATTGTTTTATCTTTTTTTTTCTATCAGAGGTGTAGTGATCTTGGACACATTTTTGTTGATGTGGGAAAAATCTTTGGAGCTGCTCAAGCAGGAGCTGGCCAGTGTCCGATACGACACCTGGATCAAAACGCTGATACCTTTAAAGCATTCGGGCAACGAGTATTACTTTCAAACGCTGAACCCTGTCCATAAAGAGCTGATGGAAAAGAGCTACCGCAACCTCATCGTCAGCGCGCTGTCGGCTGCAGCGGACATGCTGGATTACAGCGGCAGCATCAACGTGTTTTTTGTGGACAGCGAGGAAGCCGCCAAATTCAAACAGGTTACCCAAAGCGCCATCGAACCTGCGAACGCCGCCCGGACGATGCTGAACCCGGCCTACACTTTCGAAACGTTTGTCGTCGGCAGTTCCAACGAATTCGCGCATGCGGCCGCGGTGGCCGTCGCGGAAAACCCGGGGCACACCTACAACCCGCTGTTTATTTACGGCAAAACCGGCCTCGGCAAAACGCACCTGATGCAGGCCATTGCCAACTACATCACGCAGCATGATGCGTCGGCTACGGTGATGTACGTCAAAAGCGAACCATTCCTGAATGACCTCATCAACGCCATCCGCACGTCCAAAACGGAAGAGTTCAGAAAGCGCTACCGCAAGGCGGACGTGCTGCTGATCGACGACATCCAGTTTATTGCGGGCAAGGAGAGCACACAGGAAGAGTTTTTTCACACATTCAACGAGCTTTACGAGAACAACAAACAGATTATACTTTCGTCGGACAAGCCTCCCAAGGAAATACCCAGGCTGGAGGAGAGAATACAGTCCCGCTTCGAAGGCGGGCTCATTGCGGACATTCAGCCGCCCAACTACGAGACCAAGCTGGCAATACTGATGAGGAAGCTCAAGGATTTTACCGTCAACAACGGTTTGAAGTGCGACATCAGCCATGAAATACTGGACCTTATTGCCACCAAGGTTTCGTCCAACATCCGCTCGCTGGAAGGCGCGCTGAAAAAGATCATCGCGTACGCGGCGCTTAACGGCCGGTCTCCCAACCTGATGGAAGCGGAAATCGCCATACGCGATTTTCTGACGTCCGGCAACACGCGCCGCATCACCCCCAAGCAGATACTGCAGACGGTGTGCGAATACTTCGAGATATCCGAAGACGATATCATCAGCAGCAAGAAGAACCAGAGCGTGGCCTATCCGCGGCAGATCGCCATGTACTTAACGCGCCGTCTGATGGACATGTCCTACAAAGCTATCGCGGAGTTTTACGGCAAGAGCGACCACACCACGGTCAAATACGCCTATGAAAAAATCGAAAAGGAGATGACCACAAACATCGAAACCAAGGTGCTGGTGGATGACTTTATAGCCAAGCTGCGGGAATAGCGTGGATAAGCTGTTGATATTCAAGGCCTTCAATTTTTCAGCCTGACAGCTTGTCCCCATCCATCCTGCGGATATTACACGGCCGATTATCCAAACACGCGCCGCCTGTCCTCACAGCAATCGCGGCGCTGACCGGCAAAAAAGCAGTTGTCCACTTTTTCAACACAGACTACTACAACTACTTCTGCTTAATAAACTATTGATAGAGCATCATGGCAACCAATTCAAAGGAGCACGAAAAAATGAGGATACATTGTGATAAAACCGAGCTGCAGAAATGTGTGAACGACGTCGTCAAGGCGGTACCCGTCAAATCGCCTGTCAATTATCTGGAAGGCGTCAAAATACAGGCAAAGGAGGGCGCCCTGACGCTGTACGGCAGCGACGGAACGCTGTCCATCAAGTGCACGATGCAGGCCGATGTTGCCGAGCCGGGCGAAGTGGTGCTGACGGCCCGCATACTCAGCGAACTGCTCGCCAAGTTTGACGCCGAAGAGATCACGCTCTATACGGAAGGCAACAACGCGGTGATCGAATGCGGTTCGTCGCGGGCGACGCTGTGCTTTGTCAGCGCGGAGCAGTACCCGCCGTTTCCGGAGTACGGAAGGGAAAACATGAAGCTGCTGCTCGCGCGGCAGTTCGTCAGCATGGTGAACCAGACGGTGTTCGCCACGTCTGTCAGCGAAGACAAGCCGATACTCACCGGCATACTGCTGGAGTGTGAGGACAGCCGGATGCGCATGGTGGCGCTGGACGGATACCGGCTTGCCATCCGCGAGGAGATGCTGACGGGGGATTCGGAGTTCAGGGACGTCGTGGTACCCGCCAAATCGATGCGGGAAGTGGCGCATATCATACCGGACGACGACACCCCGGTGTACGTCTACGCGTCGGAAAAGATGGTCGCCGTGGTATGCGATAACGTCGAGATCGTCACGCGCGTGCTGCAGGGCGATTATGTCAAGTACAGGAGCATACTGCCCACCGAGCACGCCACGCGGGTGATCGTATCGCGCCAGGCGCTGCACGGCAGCCTGGAGCGCGCCAGCATACTGGCTCGCCAGTCCAAGACCAACCTCGTCAATTTAAGGATTGAAAAAGACCTGATGACGATCACGTCGGATTCCGAGGTGGGCAAGGTGCGCGAAGAAATCGGCATCCGCCTGACAGGCAAGAATCTTTCCATCGCGTTCAACGCGCGCTACCTATTGGATGTGCTCAAAGAGGTGGAAGACGAGGAAATCGTGATGGATTTCAACACCAGCATCAGCCCGTGCGTCATCCACCCGATCAAGGGAGAGAGCTACTTCTATCTGGTGCTGCCCGTCAAGACAAATACTGTCAGCTGATATGCTCCTTGTCGCGTATCAGCTTTTTCAGCCAACCGTGCATGCGCTCCTCGATCTGAGGGGCGTATTTGATTGCCAGCACAAACAGCGCCGCGCCAAAAACGCCGATGATAATCCATCCCCACAGCGGTATGCTGACGGATATGAGGCCTGCGCCCACCAGCGCGGACACCAGCAGTCCCCAGGGCCGCGTCAATACCATCACCACCACGAACGTGCGGAGCCGCATGGCGGTCAGTCCGGCGATCATGCAGAGCACGTCGTCGGGAAACAGGGGAAACAGGAACATCAGTATCAGCACCGCCAGCTGGCGCGAAGACACGGTGCCCAGGTATTTGTCGACCACGTATTTGCCGACAACGCGCTCCACCAGCGGCCGGCCGAAAGCCCTGCCCAGAAGAAAAGCGCATACCGAGCCTAAAAAAATGGCCAGCAGCGACAATAGAAAGCCGCGCCAGAAGCCGAACAGTATGCCGCCCATCACCGTGGTGAGGTTGCCGGGTATCGGCGAGATGATCACCTGCATAAACTGCAGCGCAGCAAACGCAAGAGGCGCCCAGCTGCCAAAGGACTCCACATATGCCCTCAGGCTCTCGCGGCTCTCGAACACGGTAAACCACCCGTTGTTTTTGCCGACGAAATAGAGCACCACCAGCGCCGCGATGATGGCGACCAGCACGATGCCCCATACGATCTGCGATCTGCTTATCTTCATGCCGCCCATTATAACACAGAAACAGGCAAGGGGCATCTGTTTTTTGACAGTGCCGTCATCTTGGCAATAACCGGCAGCTGGGCCGGAAATCCGAGTTTCAAACAAAAAATGTCCTTCCATGAAGGACAAGGAGAATGAATAGGATTATATCGACGAAGGCAGCAGGTAAGACGCGTTCTCCCGGATGTAGCTCATCACCGTTTCAAATATCAACCGGTGCCCTTCGCGGTTGGGGTGGATGCCGTCGGCGCAGATGTACTGGACGAACTCGCGTCCTTTCAGGAAGGCACGGCGGATATCGATGCAGGCGGTTTTTTTGACCCGGGCGATATATTCGATGCAGTTGGAATAGCGCTCCTGCCACCAGTAAATCCGCCACACGCCTTTAAGCCATTTTAATATTCTCGCGCCCTTTTCGTGGTCGCTGTTGGTGAACCATTTGAAGTAGCTGTCCGCAGAGATGGGAGGCAGCGTAGCCAGCACCGGCGTTTTGCCGTGCTGCCTTATGTAATCGACCATATAGGCGAGCTTCTCCTCAAACACATCGAGAGGCGTGTTGGGGATATGGTCCTTTGTGGGGTTCTCGGCGATGTCGTCCCAGCGGAAGTCGCAGTCGTTGCCGCCAAACTCAATCACCACGATGTCCGGGTCGTATTTTTCCATCTTGATCTCCAGCCATCTCTGGCCTTGCACCACAGTGGAGCCGAACCGCGATGCGTTGATCATCCGAGCGTTTACAGACTGCGACAGCAGCGAGAAAAAGTTGTCGGGCAGTATGGTATACCTGTTCTGCTCTTCGTTCAGCACGATGCCTTTGGATAACGAATCGCCTAGAAGCAGTATGGTCTTTTCCATGAGTATCTCCTTCCCGCTGTCAATATGGCCGCATGCTGCGGTTTTATACGTGTTCTGCAATGTGGGCGCAGGTCTCGCCTATCTTTAAATCGGCATCGCCTATGGCGCGTCTTAATATCACGCTTTCCAGAGCCAGGAAAAGCGCGTCCGCGACAGCTCCGTAATGCGCGCAGCCGCTTTTTTGCAGCCCGGCTTCCGCCATGGCGCGCCATTTGGACAGACTGAAAGTCAGCAGCCGGCGAATCGCCTCATTGCCGAGCATCGCGTCGGAAAGCAGGCAGATGTGCAGCCGGCATTTTTCCTCGGTGCTGAACGCATGCGCGAAAAAGCTTTCCAGCACTTGTCTTATCGGCATACCGGGCGACACGGCGCCCATCCATGCGAACAGGCTGTCCGTCACCTCGGAGAGATGAAAATCCGTCACCTCGTATATCAGGTGATCCTTGGACGGATAGTAATACGAAACGGTGCCTTTGGAGAGCTTCACCGTCCTGGCGATGTCCGATATGCTGGCGGCATGAACGCCCTGCCGGCAGAACAGCTCCGACGCGGCCCTGAGTATGGCAAGACGGTTGTCCTCAAATTGTGTCGGCGGTTTCTTCGCCATGCAGCTGTTCCTGCCCGTTTCTCGGACGGTTGTCCGAATAGATATTAACATAGAGTTATGCAGAGTACAATATGGCATGTATATGTGATAAAATATTTAAGTGTAATAGTCTTATTTATTTTCGTGGGCAAGACGGGCTATGATTGACCCAAAAAGGTGCGCTTTTCGGGACCCCAGGCCCGCACAGCCCACACAAGGTGAAAATATATTTGTCCTTTTAAATGGTGTCTGTTTGTTTTATAATGAGCCTATCAACACGGAGGACTGTTTGGATGGCCAAAATTATCGCAATTGTCAATCAGAAAGGCGGCGTCGGAAAAACGACGACAGCCATCAACTTAAGCGCCTGCATTGCGGACCGCGGCTATAAAGTGCTGCTCATCGACGTGGACCCCCAGGGCAACTCCACCAGCGGCCTGGGCATCGAGAAATCACAGCTGCGCCATTCCATATACGATGTCATGATCAACGGCCTTCCCGCCCGTCAGGCTGTATGCAAAACGATTATCAGCACGCTGGACATCATCCCCGCCAATATTGACCTAGTGGGCGCCGAAATCGAGCTGGTTCCCCGCATCGCGCGCGAACAGATACTGAAGATGGCGCTGAAGAACATCCGCAACGAGTACGACTTCATATTCATGGACTGCCCCCCGTCGCTGGGGCTGATCACCGTCAACGCGCTGACCGCTGCGGACAAAATACTTGTGCCCATACAATGCGAGTATTACGCGCTGGAGGGGCTGTCCCAGCTCATCAACACCGTCAAGCTGGTCAAAAACAGCCTCAACCCGGGCCTGGAAGTGGAAGGCGTGGTGCTGACGATGTTCGACAGCCGAACCAATCTGTCTGCTCAGGTCGTGGAGGAGGTCAAGAAGTATTTCAAGAACAAGGTCTATCGGACGATCATTCCGCGCAACGTTCGGCTGGGGGAAGCACCCAGCTTCGGGCTGCCCATCATCCGGTATGATGCGACCTGCCTGGGCGCGCAGTGCTACAATGAACTTGCCCAGGAGGTTATCAACTATAACGGAGGGAAGAATTCGTGAGACAGCAGAGATTGGGAAAAGGTTTGGGCGCGCTGATCAGCGACGAGGATATAAATACCTCTTCGGCCAGCATGTCGGGCGTCCGGGAAGTTGACGTCAACGAGATAGACCCCAATGTCGACCAGCCGCGCAAGCATTTCGACACAGAGGCGCTCGAAGGCCTCGCCCAGTCCATAAAAACATACGGCATCGTGCAGCCGCTCATCGTGCGGCGGGTGGGCGACCGATATTCCATCATCGCGGGCGAGCGGCGCTACCGTGCGGCGCGCATGGCGGGTCTTAAAACCGTTCCCGTCGTGGTCAAGGAATATTCCGACGCGGAGCTGATGGAAGTGTCGCTGGTGGAAAACCTCCAGCGCGAAGACCTCAACCCCATTGAAGAGGCCCAGGCCATGCAGATGCTGATGTCCGAGCATAATCTGACGCAAGAAGAGCTCTCGGCGCGGCTGGGCAAATCCAGAAGCGCGGTGGCCAACACGCTGCGCCTGCTCACGCTGCCGGAGAGCGTGCGAGCCCTAGTGGAATCCGGCGAACTGTCCAGCGGCCATGCCCGCTGCCTGGTGGCGCTGAAGAGCGACGAGAGCAAACTGCGCCTTGCCAAAAAGATCGTCGCGGAAGGGCTGTCGGTGCGCGCGGTGGAGGAGATGGTCAAATCATACAGCGAAGCGCCGAAACCCCGCCGAAAGAGGCAGCCGGTTCCGGAAATCAAGTCGGCTGAGAACACGCTGTCCTCAGCGCTGGGTACCCGTGTCCAGATCACGGGCAATTTGAAGCAGGGCAAAATCATACTCAGTTATTATTCCTCGGAACAGCTGGAAAGCCTATATGAGTTACTGACCACCGAAAGGTAGATTGTTTCACGTGAAACATTGCGGTTAATAAAAACAGCCAGGTCGCATTGCGGGCCTGGTTGTTTCACGTGAAACAATTCTGTATGCTAGACGGTGCCGGGAATCAGGTGCAGGAAGAAGTTGTTGTTGTAGAAGAACATGCCCACCGACGAACTCATGAAATAATCGATCACCTTGTCCACCGGAATAAACAGCATCGCGACGGGCACCAGCATCACGATTAGGAAGCAGGCCAGAACGCCGCGCGTGGCGCCGAACAGCGCCCCGGTCAGACGGTCGTATTGCCGAAGTTCGGGAAACCGCACGGTGTAATTGACGGCGCCCAGTATAAAGCCGTACACCAGCCGCGCGATCAGAAACACCAAAGCGAAGGACAGTATGTTGAGCACGACGCACACCATCGTCATGTTGAAGTACTCGCCGATGGTCTGCATGCCGCTGCTCACGAAGGCTTTGGTGGCCACATTCTGGCGGATCAGCGTGGCAAACGGCTCGGTCACGCTGGAGTTGGCGATGATGGCGTCCACCTGCGCCGGCGTCAGGTCGCTGATCAGCATCCGGGAATGTTCAAAGTTGGCAATCTTTTCGGCGCCTTCGGTGTAGTACAGCAGAAAGCTGAATATCGTGCGGTCGGCCTTAAAAGCGGAAGACACCACGGGGCCCAGCAAAAAAGCGGTGATAATGGACAGAAAGAATGTGCCCAGGCTCAGGGCGGAATGCAGAAAACCGCGGTGCAGCCCTTCCAAAACCGTGATGGCGATAACCAGTATAAAGAATATGTTAACCCAGTTCATGGTTCTGCCGTGTCTCCTTATGGCAGCGTCATTAAAACGATGGAAGACCCCTGTGTCAGAAACACATGGCCCGGGATGGCGCGCTGCACGCCGTCCGCCGCGTAGCCCAGCTCATACATGCGCAGGTATTTCCCGTCTTTAGTATAGACGAAATATCTGCCGTTTGCAAAACAATATATTTTCTCGTCGGTGGCGATAACGCCGAACACGTCGGGCGGCAGGTTGATCTTGGTTTCGGCGCCCGACGGTCGGATGATGCGGGCGATTGCGATCGGCCCCTCCTGGGCGGGGACGTAGACGAACTTGGTTTCGGTGAACGCGTTAAAATCCGCCGGCATCCAGCCGTAAGTCAGTATGTCGCGGCTGCTGCCGGTATTGGCAGCCGGATAGACGGTCAGGCGGCTGGTACCCATCGCGTAGATGTCTTTGCCGATGATGTAAACGCCGGTGACAAGCTGGTCCTTGAGCTCCTTGATGCCTGTCATGGCCTGCGTCTCAGGCCGGTAGGTGCTGATGCGCGATATCGGCACCGAGCCCGTCACGTCCAGCTCGAGCATGTAGAGCTGGTCGCCCTGGGAATCAAAGCCGTAATCCAGCACGTATTTGCCCGCGACGTCGATCTGATATAGGCTGTTGCCCGCGAGGTCGAATACCAGAATATAGGCCGGCGTCCTGTCTTCCAGCACCTGCTTGACGTAAACGGCCACCTTATTGATACCGGCGCGTGCGGACTGCACCTGGCCGTCAATGCGCGTGGCAAACAGCAGCGCGCCGTCCTTATCGATGCACTGGATGGCTGCTTCGCCGTAAGCGACGATCACGGCGTCGTTGGCGCTTAAATGGACGCTGCCGGGGTCGATGCTGCATTTCCAGATTTCATTTAAGCGGCTGTCGATGCAGGTGAGCACCTGCTGGTTGAGATACACGATGTTGGTGCCGACGCAGGCGTATTCCGCGTCAGCCGAAAAAGGCATTTGTGTGAGGCTCTTGTCCCCGGTGCTGTGAGAAAAAATGACGGTGGAGAGCCACAGTATCAGCCCCACGAGCAGGACGGTCAGCGCGACAGCGGCGCACACAAAAAAGGCGATCGCTTTTTTGGACAGCTTTTTTTTGGGTTTGCTTTGATATTTCACGAGTCCACCTCTGTTGTGCCGGTTAACGGTATTATACCACAAATTTCAGGTATGCGCTGACATCAGGCACTGCACAGGCGCAGGATATGGGGCTTTTACCCGCAAAACACGTTGAGCGTCCGGGGAAGAACGCCGATGCGGATGGGCGTTTGGCCGTACACTTCGCCGTCCAGGTCGAAGCGCAGCGGCTGGTCGGCTTCGATGTAAAGCTCGCTGCCGGTGAACTGCTCGCAAACCGAAATGCGTTCGGGGTGGCCCTTTTTCATTTTGGGCAGTTCAAAGAGTATGCGCCAGTTGGCGATGCGGTTGATCACAACAATCTGGAAAAGGCCGTCGTCCGGTTCCGAATGCGGCGCCACCTGAAGGCCGCCGGCGTAGCACCTGCCGTTGGCAATGGCGATAAGCAATATGGACCGCCTGTATGTTTTGCCGTCTATCGTGAGGTTGATGTTGACGCACTTGTAGCCAAACAGCGACAGGAAGATTCCGAGAAAATAGGCGAAGCCGCCGGTGAACCAGCGCCGCACCTTTGCCGTGTTCTTGATGACTTCAACGTCGAAGCCGGTACCCGCGACGTTGAGAAAGTAATACCTGTCTCCCAGCATGCCGAGGTCAACACGCCGCTTGCGGCCTGCCAGAATGACTTCCAGCGCCTGCACCGGGTCTTTGGGCACGCCCACCGCAACCCGAAAATCGTTTCCCGTACCAGCCGGAATGATGCCCAGCGTTTCGTCCGTGCCGTGGATGGCGCTGGCGATTTCGCGCAGCGTACCGTCGCCGCCCACCGATATGATGCCTTTGTAGCCTTTGCCCACAGCATTCTTTGCCAGCGATATGGCGTGTTCCTTGTACTGGGTCTCAAACACCGTGAAAGGCACGTTTTTTTCCATAAGATGCCGCCGAACAGTTTCCATCACTTTGGCGCTGCGGCCTGCGCCTGCGATCGGGTTGTAGATGATGCAGTACATATGTGCCCTCCGTTGTGTCAATAATGTCATTCTACTAAAGAATAAAGTTGTTGTACAGATTAAAATGATATATGTCGAGTGTTGACGAAGCAGATGATTTCTGTTAAAATGACGTAGGACTTAAAAGCGGAGGCTGCGGCCCCCGCTTTTTAAATCTGTGATGACCTAGGAGAAATGGCGATGCCGGGTGTATCTGTTTTTGGAGCGCAATGGGGAGATGAGGGCAAGGGCCGCTTTGTGGACTTTTTGGCCAGCGAAGCGGATGTGGTTGTACGTTATCAGGGCGGCAACAACGCGGGCCACACCATCATCGTGGACGGCGTGACCTATACGCTTCACCTGTTGCCCGCCGGTTTGCTGTATGAAGGCAAGCTGTGCGTGATCGGAAACGGCGTGGTGGTAGACCCCGGCTCGCTGATTAGCGAAATCGAGCTGGTGAAAAGCAAGGGCCTGTCCGTGGACGCCCTGATGATATCCGACAGGGCGCACATGGTGATGCCGTACCATAAGTTGCTGGACGGCATCAGCGAGGACAACGCCGGCGAAGCGCAGATCGGCACCACCAAGCGCGGCATCGGCCCGTGCTATACCGACAAGGCGGCGCGGCTGGGCCTGAGGATGTGCGATTTGCTGTCCGACAATTTCGGGAGCAAGCTGCGCAGCGTGCTGGCCCAGAAGAACGAGATTTTAACCAAGATATACGGCCAGCCGCCGCTGGATGCGGACAGCATGATTGACGAGTTTGCCGAATACCGGGACAAGCTCAGGCCCTACATCTGCGATACGGTGCGCGTGTGCTACGACCTGTATAAATCGGGCAAGAAGATGCTGTTTGAAGGCGCGCAGGGCATGCTGCTGGACATCGATTTCGGCACATACCCGTATGTGACGTCGTCGCACCCCACGGCGGGAGGCATCAGCATCGGCACCGGTTTGCCGCCGTGCGCGGTGACCGAGGTGGTGGGCGTGGTGAAATCCTACACCACCCGCGTGGGCAAGGGGCCGTTTGTCACCGAGCTTCACGACGAGATCGGCGAGCGCATCCGGCAGAAAGGCCATGAATACGGCGCGACCACCGGCCGTCCGCGGCGCTGCGGCTGGCTGGACCTCGTGATCGTGGGCTTTGCGGTGCGCACCAGCGGCATGACGTCCATCGCGCTTTCGCGCATGGACACGCTGGGCGGCTTTGACAAGGTTCAGGTGTGCGTGGCGTACGAAATCGACGGCAAGCTCACCAGGGATTACCCGGCGTCGCTGGAGCAGCTGGCCAAAGCAAAACCGGTCTACAAGGAGTTTGAAGGCTGGAGCGACGACATTTCGCACGTGCGCCGGTACGAGGATTTGCCGAAGAGCGCCCGCGAATACATTGAGTTTATCGAA
>Ga0134099_1002788_pt1 | contig 13842 bp, 12 predicted proteins | sample 10_taG_2_FD_105482 | JGI IMG/M metagenome (GOLD analysis project Ga0134099, IMG submission 105482) | Switchgrass degrading microbial communities from high solid loading bioreactors in New Hampshire, USA - 10_41_5_180_A2 metaG | ecosystem: Engineered > Bioreactor > Semi-continuous > Anaerobic >...
AAAGAGATCGCCACGTCGCTACGCTCCTCGCGATGACACACCAAAAGGCCATCTTATGTGTCATTGCGAGCCCCGGAGGGGCGTGGCAATCTCGAACGTCTAACCGCTAAAAGACTTCTTTGATAGGCTGAAAGGGTGACGGATCCGTCACCCTTGTTTCATTTTAAAAACCATCCTCTTAATTTCACACCGGCATTCTTATCTCAAGAAGGTATTACCGCTGGAATAGCAGATTTTCCCGTTTTAAGCCCTTATAGAAAAGAAGTCAGCACAAAACGCGTTATTTGCTAATTATATTACCATGGCAGGAAAATAATGAGAATTTGTCGAAATAATAATAAATTTGCCACGACATGGATGGAGGTATAAAGATGAAGAGCCTGCGGCGTACTATACTGCTTTTAGTGTTGCCATTAACTTGTCTTATTTTTATTGCCCAGATTCTGATCACTTCTTTTGACTACCAGAGAGCCCTGGTTACTGAAATCCAGACTTCCTTAAGATTACAAGCCATTGATGAAGCCAGCAAGCTAAATAACAAGCTGCAGGACGTAGGCAGAATAGCTGTATTTCTGGCTAATCAAGTAGAAGCTGCAGAGCAGTATGATACTTCGGCTATAATGCCTGTTCTGGAAAAGAATATGCACAGCAGTGAACTTATTTATGGTTCTGGTTATTGGTTAGAGCCTTATGAGTACGATCAGGAAACCAAATATTACGGTCCTTATCTCTACAGAGATGGAAATGAGATAAACTTCACCTGGGACTACAGCAACGAGGAATACGACTACTTCAAATATGATTGGTATAAGGTCGGGATTAATGCGGATAAAGAGTTAGCCTGGTCGGAACCTTTTTTGGATGAAGTCAGCAATGTCCCTATGATGACGGCAGCCAGTCCCATTGATAAAGATAATAGACGGGTGGGTATTGCCTCTGCTGATTTAGGCATGCCCTTTTTGGATGAATACATGCGGCAGATGAAAGTCGGCCAGGGCGGGTATGCTTTTATTGTGACCGGGCAAGGGTATTACCTGGCTCATCCAGAGGAAGAGAAAAATCTAAAGGTCAAAATTACTGAAGAACCGGACAGCCAAATTAAAGAATTCGGCACCAAGCTGCTGGAACTTACTGAGCCTGCTGTTATACAAGCCTCAATAAACGGACAGCCATGGATCACTGCAAGCAGTCCGGTCGGTGATACCGGGATGAAAATGGTACTGCTTCTTCCCCAAGATGAAGTTTATGCGGTGCGGGATGCGGTGGTTTTGCGTTCGGTCATTGGTTTGGTGGTAGCTATTGGTATTCTGGCCCTTCTTTTATCCCTTCTTATTGGCCGCCAGATTACCAAACCTCTGGAAGCAGTTTCTGCATATGCCGATCAGATGGCCCAGGGAGACTTTACTTTCAATGTCCAGCCTGACTTGCTGAATCGCCAGGATGAGATAGGATTACTGGCCAAAGCCTTTGATTATCTGAAACAAAGCATCCGCGATATTATTGATGTAATAACCGCCAACGCCCGGCAGTTGGATTCATTCAGCAATCAGCTGGCTGCCTCGGGCCAAAACATTGCGGCGGTAATGGAAGAGACCTCTGCCTCCACGGAACAAATTGCTGCCGGTATGGAAGAAATATCCGCCGCGGCCGAAGAAATTAATGCATCGGGTGAAGAAATAGGAGCAGCCCTGCTGGAAGTTAACCGGGATGTGGATACCATTAATGAGCAAACCAAAAAGGTAGAAAGCAAAGCGGTCCAGGTCCAGAATGAGGCACAGATCTCCCAGGCCAAAGCCACCGAAGTGGCGGAAGGGATCCGGATCAAAATGCAGGCTGCCATTGAAGAAGCCCAGGTTGTTAACCAGATATCAGATTTAGCCCTGAGCATTGCTTCCATTGCTGATCAAACTAATTTATTAGCCTTGAATGCAGCCATTGAGGCAGCCCGCGCCGGTGAACACGGCAGGGGTTTCGCCGTTGTAGCTGAAGAAGTTCGCAAGCTGGCAGAGGAATCGGTCCTGGCGGTGGATACCATTCAAAAGCTCACTTACCAAGTCCAGCAGTCCATAAACAATCTGACTCAACATGCGGGAGACATGCTGACCTTTATTAATGAAACGGTGGTTGAGGATTACCAGCTGATGGTAAATATTGGGCGGCAATACCGGGATGACAGCAACATGGTAGCAGCCCTTATCGCAGATGTCAGCAACAATGTAAAACAGGTAGCGGCAACTATGGAAGAGATAAACCGGGCAATTGAGTCCACTGCCAGCACAGTGGAAGAGTCAACGGCTGGAGCCCAGGAAATTGCCAAAGGCAGTGAAAATGCTGCTTTGGCGGCTAATGAAATTAATCAGATAGCTCAGGAAATCCTGGCCAGCGTAAAACACCTTAATCAAATGGTGGAACGATTCAAGATCCGGTAATGACGGTTTAGGTTTAAGAAAAGCTGCCGTATTTCCGGTGTACAGCTCTTAAATTTATTTACGATGAAAGGCTCTCCTTGGGGGCCTTTGAGAGTGTCAAAAAATTAGCTAAAAGAGATCGCCACGTCGCTTCGCTCCTCGCGATGACACATCAAAAGGCCATCTTATGTGTCATTGCGAGCCCCGGAGGGGCGTGGCAATCTCGAACGTCTAACCGCTAAAAGACTTCTTTGATAGGCTGAAAGGCTCCCGATGGGGGGCTTTTCAGTTTATTTTTAACTCCCGCAAATTAGGCGTTTCCAATTTGCGGGGGTAGTGATTTAATAGACTAAGGAATGTTTTTCATACATATGGGATCGGCTCAATTTCAGGTCCAAGGAGGAGGAGAATATGAACATGCCTTTGGAGCCTCAGGAACAGATGACCGTGGGGCAGCGTATAGTTGGGATTCTCTTTAATCCCCGGCTGGCTTTTGCCGATATTGAGAAACAGACCAAATGGGTGCCGCCTTTGCTGATAATCATGGCGGTAAGCTTTCTGTGTTCCTTGGCATCTGTTTCCAAGCTTAAGGAATATACCCGTTACACCCTGGAACTGCAGGCGCAAAATATACCGGAATTAGCTAATGAAGCTACGATGGCTATGGCTGTCAACAGCGCAGCAGTATTTGCCTTGATAGGCAGTATGCTGTCCCCGGTTGTTGTGTGCCTGTTGTGTGCCGGACTGCTCAAGCTGTTCAATTTGTTTGCCGGCGAGCCTGCCCGGTTTCGCCAGTTCTTCGCAGTAACCGTTTACTCTTATTTTCCTCTTTTGATAGGTTCGGTCATAGCTGCCATTATGATCGTTATGAGCCCTGCCACTCACCTGGAAGAGGTGTCAACCAGCCTGTACCTGTTATTTCCCCCGGGTTCCAAGGGTTTTGCCGCCAGTTTAGCCCGGCAGGTGGATCCCTTTTACCTGTGGAGTCTGGGGCTGATGGCTCTGGGTAGTTCCGTTATCAGCAGGGTGCAGTTCAGAACCTATGCTGCCTATGTATTTGCGATTTGGCTAATATTTGCTCTGGGGACCGCCTTGTTAGCTCAGGGGGTATAGTTCATTCACAGTAATGAACTGATTTGACTATTTGAGGAGGACTTATGCATGCCAGCCATTGTACCCCGTGTGTCAATGGGAAGGAAAACCCTGATTATTGTAATCGCAGCAGTATTGATTGTAAGCATAGTGGGTTTGAACCTCTACCGGTCCCGCCAGCAGGTGCCGGTGGAAGTGTCCACTGCCACAGCGCAGATTGAGAAAATGGGGGCAACCATTCTTACCAGCGGCAATATCGAACTGGTGGAAAAACAGGAAGTGTATGCTCCCAGCGACCGCCTGGTGCGGGAAGTGCCGGTCCAGGTGGGGGATCAAGTTAAGGCAGGCCAAATTCTGGTGGTCCTGGAGGCTGACAGTGAATCCTTGAGTCTCCTGGAAGCCCAGGCAAGGTTGGCCGAACAGGAAGTCACCTACCAGAAGTATTTTAATCCCGCCCCGGAAGATCTGAAGATTGCGGAAGCTGAGTATAAACAGGCTCAGCTTAAATATGAAAGCAGTCTAAGAAATGCCGACAGTTATGAAAAACTTTATGCAGCCGGAGCGGTATCCCTGCAGGAACTGGAAACAGCACGCACTCAGCTGGCGGCAGATGAGGCTGCTTATCTCAAAGCTGAAAGGGAATGGAATAAGATCCGGAATGGTTTGCAGGGAGCCGAACGCCGCAGCCAGGAAGTGGCTTATCATCGTGCCCGGGAGGCGGTCAAGCTGGCTGAACAAAACCTGACTCAATTTGTAGTCCCAGCCCGGATTGATGGTCAGGTTATGGCCGTAGAAGTAAGTCCTGGGGATGTAACCAAAGCCGGTCAGCACCTGGTGACCATTGGCGATCCCCGCCGGCTGGAGGTAAAGGTGGGAATTGGGGAATATGATGCCGCCCGGGTTAAAAAGGGGCAGGAAGTGCTGATAGAAGCCTCTGCTTTTCCGGAAAAACAATTTAAAGGCCAGGTAGTGGAAGTTTCCCAGAGAGCGTTTGTGAACAAAAACACCCAGTCCCAGCAGGTGGAAATACCTGTGCGCATTGCCGTAGATAGTGAACAGGAAGGCCTTCTCCCCGGCTTTACGGTGAAGGTAAAGATAATTACCGTGCCGGAAAAAGAACGGTTAGTGGTCCCTTATGAAGCAGTAGTGGACAAGGATGGCCAGAAATATGTGTATGTAGTCTCCCAGGGGAAGGCCAAGCAGGCAGCGGTAGAGATCGGACTGGAAGGAGATTTGAACATAGAGATAACTAAGGGAATAAAAGAGGGGGATGTGGTGATATTGAATCCCCCTGACGATCTGAAAGACGGGCAGGCAGTAAAGCCTGTTGAAGGACCAGCCCAGGAAGCAAGAGGGTAACCAGCCATGATTCAGGTTAAAGATCTGGTAAAAATATATCGTCCCGAACTTAATCCGGTGCATGCCCTGCGGGGAATCAGCGTTTCTATTGAACCTGGCGAATTTGTAGCGATAATGGGCCCTTCCGGCTCTGGCAAGTCCACCTTCATGAACCTGCTGGGTTGCCTGGATACTCCAACCTCCGGGTCATATATTCTTGACGGACAGGAAGTCAGTACCATGACCGGAGATCAATTGGCTGAGATTCGCAACAAAAAGATCGGCTTTGTTTTCCAGAGTTTTAACCTGCTTCCCCGCATGAGTGCCCTGCGTAATGTGGAACTGCCTCTGGTATATGCTGGGGTAGGCAAGAAGGAGCGCCGCCAGCGGGCTTTGGAAGCTCTGGAAAAAGTGGGTATGCAGGATCGAATTGATCACCGGCCGGCTGAGCTCTCCGGAGGGCAAAACCAGCGGGTAGCTATCGCCCGTGCTCTGGTGAATAATCCAGCCATACTCCTGGCCGATGAACCTACCGGCAATCTGGACAGCCGTACCAGTGAAGAAATTATGAACATATTCTGTTCCCTGCATAAAGAAAAAACCACTATCGTACTGGTCACCCATGAAAGGGAAATAGCCCTGTACAGCAGCCGGATTTTGCATTTTCGTGACGGCCTGCTGGACAAAGAAGAAGCATCTGTTGGTAACACTCCTGCTGTACCGGAGGAGAAAATATGAACTTATTGGAAAGCATACAAGCCGCTCTGGATTCCATTCGCGCCAACAAGTTTCGTTCCATACTGACCACTCTGGGGATAGTTATAGGGATTGCCGCAGTCATAGCTGTCATAGCCATTGGACAGGGAGGACGGCAGACCATACTGTCGGAGATAGAGAAAATCGGCAGCAATCTTTTCTACGTCGGATTGGATTGGCGCCGGGAAGATCCCCCCACCGGTCAGGAGTTCAACCTAATGGACATCCAGGTGATAAAGGAGCAGGTGCCGGAAATAAAGTACCTGTGTGCTGAATCCTATGGATATGAACAGGTCCGGGGAAAACAGACCACAAAGATGGCTCAGATACTGGGAACCAATGCCGATTATGGGCCTATGTACAATTTTGTGATGAAGGAAGGGCGCTTTTTCAGCCAGGCTGATGAGCAGGGGAGACGCCGCATAGCAGCCTTGGATGAAGGTATCGCTGACGAGCTGTTTCCCAAAGGAGCAGTGGGAGAGCAGATAGTCATTGCCGGAACTTCCTTTACCATAGTGGGGGTTGTGAAAAGCCAGGCTTCCCTGTTCAATTTAGAGGGGTCCAAAATGATCTACATACCCATCAGCACCTGGCTGGATATAAGTCCCTACGCTACTATAAGTTACCTTGAGGGAAGCACTTATGATGTAAAGGATGTGCAGAAAGCTGCCGACCAGGCTGTCAAAATACTGGAACGCCGTCATCGTGCCGAAGGCATTTATATAAACGAGACCCTGGAACAACAGATGGAAATGATCAGTGAGGTCACCGGAGTTTTAACCCTGATCATAGGCTCCATTGCAGCTATCTCCCTACTGGTAGGCGGAATAGGGGTTATGAACATAATGCTGGTATCGGTTACGGAGCGTACCAGGGAAATTGGTATACGTATGGCTTTAGGAGCCCGGCGCCGTGATATATTGCTGCAGTTTCTCATAGAAGCCATAGTCCTGTGCCTGATCGGGGGAATTATCGGCACAGCCCTGGGGGTAGGCGGTGCCTTTCTGGTGGCTAAACTGGCCCAATGGCCGCCTCTTATATCCTGGAGTACCATCTTACTGGCCTTTCTCTTTTCCGCCGGTGTCGGGATAGTATTTGGACTATTGCCGGCTAACAAGGCATCCCAACTGGATCCTATCGAAGCTTTGCGTTACGAGTAAAACTTGAGCGGCCATCGGGGAAGCAAACCTGCTTCCCCTTTAGTTTTTTAAATGAATCAGTTGGCAATGAATCGAAATTCCTTGCTGGCATTAACGATTATGTCAATAAGCGATATATTCCGGCTAAATCGTGCTAACGGTTATGCAATAAAGCTATAGCCGAAAGAATCCTGAACCCCTTGCATACATAGAATAATAGGTTTTGCTGCCATAAAAAATATGCTGTTCATAACCACGGTTTGTGATACAATATATTGCATAATAAAAATTTCTAATCCCATATTATAATTTAACGTAATTTTCAGATTTGTTAGAAAATTATTTGGAGGTGTGTGTGTTGCCCGCAAAGTTTTCCTACAATGAAGAAGCATTGGAAAACCTTCGTATTGACGATCCGAGTATACTGGACCGTCTGATCGATCATGAATCATTTCGGGAGAGCAACTTAAAGAAATGCCGCGAAAAAGTCGACAAACGTATGACACTGCAGGAAGCAGTAGCCAAGTTCGTTGAAGATGGAGATGTCGTAGCTGACTCCGGATTTTCCTATGTACGTACTCCCCTGCAGGCTCAATTTGAGATCTGGCGTCAGGGGAAGAAGAACCTGCAATATATCGGCTCTCCTAACACATTGAGTTCCTTTGCTATCTTTGCCGGTGCTGCCAAGTATGCTCATAATTCTTATGTGGGAGCGGAAATGCGCGGTACCGATCGCGCCTTTGACCGGTCACTTAAAGATGGCAGAGGAAAGATTCTATCCGAGTGGGGACATGGCTCAATGGGATTAGGATTTAAAGCTGCCCAATACGGGATGCCTTATGTGGCTTCACGCCAACTGCTCGGATCGGACATGCTGAAATACAATCCTTATGTGAAGGTCACCCGCGATCCCTGGAATAATGACCCCGTAGTATTGATACCCGCTCTGCATCCTGATGTGGTGTTTATCCACGCCCAGCAGGCGGATATGTATGGAAATGCCAAAATTTTCGGGCCGGCGGTTAATGATATTGCGGAGGCCTTTGCGTCCCGCAAAGTCATTATTACCTGTGAAGAAGTAGTACCCGAACTGGCCATCCGTTTTGACAACAGTTTTGTAGTTATCCCCTTCATGGTTGTTGATGCTGTAGTCGAACTTCCCTACGGATGTCTGCCTGGTTGCTGTCCCGGCTATTATTACTGGGCCAGAGAATGGTGGGAGTGGCTGATGCGTATAGCCACCAGGGATGAAGAGGCTATGCAGGACTTCTTTAAAGAATGGGTCTTGGACTGCAAAGACCAGTATGAGTTAATCGACAAGTTAGCCAAGCACTTGGGCGGTTCCCGCTATATAGATCACCTGCGCCGCATGCAGAAAGCTGAAGAATATTTGCTTGAAGACAAGGGTGTTGACTTTACCTATACCCAGGTTATACCCAAGAGGGATTAGTTGGAAGGAGGCGAGCACGTTGTCAATTGCACCGGCAAACCCTTTTGAACAGTTAGCTTATAATGTGTCTTTGCAGATAGAAGACGGCATGATAGTCTATGTAGGTACCGGTCTGCCCATGGTTGGAGCTATTTTAGCCAAATATACCCACGCTCCTCACATTACCCTGGTGTATGAGAGCGGCGGGCAGGATCCCTGGGAAGGTCCCATGCCCTGGTCAGTAGGAGGAGCAGCCACTTATCGCCGGGCCCCCATGAGCCTGGAAATGGCCCATTCATTTGCCATGGCAGCCAATGGCTTTGTGGATATAGCCTTCCAGGGTGCTGCGCAAATCGATATGTACGGAAACCTTAACACCCACTTCATAGGCGAAAGCTATCACAATTTCAAATCCCGCCTGACCGGCAGCGGGGGAGGAAATGACCTGAGTTCTCTTGTGGAACGTATCGTCTTGGTCGGTCTGCAGGATCCCACCAGATTCCCAGCAAAACTGGACTTTTTAACCAGTCCCGGTCATTTATATGGCGGAAACAGCCGCAAAGAAGCAGGCTTGCCCGGACTGGGGCCGGTAGCCTGTGTCACCCAGCTGGGTGTTATGGATTTTGAGCCGGAAAGCAAGCGCATGCGCATTAAGGGCTTGAACCCGGGTATAACGGTAGAAATTGCCCAGGCCTGCACGGGATTTGAACTGCTCGTACCGGATAAAATCGAAGAAATTCCCGCTCCCCCGGAAGATATCCTGAGGGTACTGCGGGAAGAAGTGGATCCCCATGCTATCTTTATAGCATTCCCGCCACGGGTAAAATAAACAAGCATTTTCATTCGGGAGGGCCGCTCAGGTCCTCCCTTTTTTTATGACCAATTATGAAACTAAAACCCTGCTAGGTAACAGGCATATTCCATAGGCTTTAGGATAGTTAAATGGCGCAGATTCTTATCAATCTGGCCGAAGGAAGCCCGGGCCGGTTTGGGGTTGGCTTCCAGAAACCACACTTTGCCCCGGCTGTCGACAATAAAATCCAGCCCCAGTTCTCCCAGCAGAGGTATTCTTCGGCTGAGACACTCAGCAATCTGCAGGGCCAGCATCTCCATCTCTTCCTTAATAGCGGCTGTTTGCTGCCAACTGAAACCCCGGCTGGAAAGAATCTGGCTCAGACTTACTGCCTGGCCGCCGGTATGCAAATTGGTGGTTATTTTGGAACTTGCTCCAATGCGAGCGGCGATACCGGTTACTGACCAAGTATTGCGGCGATCCTTTTGAATGAGCAGGCGGAAGTCGAAATGGGGTTTGCCGCTCACCTGAATGGCCTGCTGAATAATAAGCTGTCGCCCCGGAGAGGCTGCCCGTATGGCCTTCCAGGCATCTGCCAGAGAAGTATACAGGTTTTCCGCCTGGTGGTCGTTGGTTTTAACTGCGTAATACTTGTTTCTTTTGCTTACCTTAATGATGCCTGCTCCCCGGGATCCGTTTATAGGCTTTATATATACGGCCCTGTACCTGTTAAGCATGGCTCTTAGCTGGTTAACAGAAGAAAACAAGCGGGTATCGGGGAGATGGGGAGCAATACTGGGTTCCTGAGCCAGCTGTTTATGTACCTTCAGCTTGCTGCCGATATGAGTATTGAAAGTTTTTACCCGGCTTTGCAGCCGGGCCCTGGTAACGGTAGTGTCCGGCAGCTTAGCATAGCTGTGTTTGAAGAAACGGTTGTAACAAACATCAGGGAGGGGGAACCAGTTTCTTTTCCAGTGGCGCTGTCCGGGCAAGAGATAGTATCCATGAATGCGGTTTTTCTGCCAGTTGATGTCCTGGGGAGTAAATACATAGGCCAGTCCATGTAGATCATACATACTGTTTACCAGACTGCGGAAAAAGTTTTCCTGACTGCCGAAAGTACCCCGTTGCTCTAGATAAGCATCGGTGAGAATACCTATCAGGGGGCCGATGCGCAGCTTGTCACCGTCCCGGCGGATATTCATCTCCAAACCTTCCGGTATGGCCAGGGCTGCAGATAATTCAGGAGTTATGGTGATAAGAAACTCGCTGTCTTCGACTATGTCCACCATAGCCTCAATAGATTTATTGCCCAGGGCCAGCCTGCAGACAGCATTTGGCTTCAGCCCCAATTGTACGGCTTGTTCAGAAGAAAGATGCAATTCTGGGTAATCTTTGCCCATAGAAGCCTCTTTAGCATACACAGTATTTACTTATATATGTATGCTAAATACTTTCCGGCAGTGCCGCCTGAAGATTACCACAGAATTGCCATAATGATCTATTTAGCGACAATACGTTATGCCCATATAAAAGTAAGTAAAGCGGCTACACTGGTAAAGACAATAGATATGACTACGGCAACCTTGATCACCTTGGATTCTATCCCCAGGGCATCTATAGTAGCAGCTGCATTCTGCAGCTTAGCCGGGGAAATAACACTGGCCAGCCCACCGGCTATAGCGGTTCCCGCAGCCACTGTCAGGAAATCAAATTTCAACAGGTCGGAAATAATCTCATTATATTTGGTAAACAGGGCAATAGTAGATGCTTCAGAACCAGAGACAAATCCGCCCAGCAATCCCAGGTAGGCAGCTATTGCCGAGTACACCCCGTTAAACACCTCAGCAGATCCCAAAGCCAAGACTGAGATCATATTAGTCTCCAAACCAGGCGGGTTCCATACTCCGTTTTGGGGGGTATAGCCCGAGTACATCATAACATAAGCAATGGAGAAGAAAACTGCTGCCGAAAAGAAGGGCCGGGGAGCCCGTTTCAGCCACTTGGTGAGAATTTCCTTCCATTGAGCTTTGGTGGGCTTTAACAGGGGGACCGCTATCAATGTGCTGATAATCACCCAGGTATAGGCGTTCCACAACATACGAGTGTTAAGGGGTTTGCCGCCGGGAATTATTTCTACAGCCATGGCCAGTTCTTTAAATAAGAAGTTGTACAGGGGCGGCCAGAAGTTGATAATCAAACAGCATGATACCAGAATGATCCAGGGCGCCAGGGCTGTAAGCAGGGGCATGGACTGCTCCGTGGCAATATCCTGGGGAGTAAGCTGGGATCGGTCCAAAATCGGGTGCTTATTTAGCTTCAGGTAAAGCATCATCACTATAATAGTGGCCATGCCGGCTATTACACCGGTCAGCACCACGCCGTGACCGATGTGGGCTACGGCCATAGCTGTCAAGCCCATGGTGGAACCAGCCAGCAGGCAGGGTACAAATCCCTCCCGCATCTTGGCCCAGCCGCCCACTATAAACAGCATGCCGAAGCCAATCATAGTGGAAATGATTGGCATAAATTTAGAAAATACTAAAGCAGCTTCATTTAAGGGGGTGCCGGTCATGTCGGAGAAGATTACCAAAGCACCGCCCAGCAGGGCATAAGTACACAGAGCATCGTAGCCCAGCGCCGGCAGAGCTACCGCCACAAAGGTAGAATATCCCAGAGCCAGCATAATGGGGGGAAGTATGGATACCGGCGTAGCTCCCACTGCTACCAGCAGCGTGCCTATCCCCATATTTATTATCATGATCTGCACGGTTTGATCCCGGAGAGCAATAGTTTTTACAAAGACGACAATGCGTTTTAATGCGCCGGTACATTCCAGAAAAGTAATTTGGAATATGGAAGTAACTACCATAAGGGAAACCGGAAAGGAAGCAATGAGTCCAGCCAAGGAAGCAGTAAGGCCTACTTCCAAAGAAGTGTTGAAAAACAGGTAGGCAATAGCAATAGTAACAATCCAGCCTGCCAGTCCGCTCAGGTCAGCAGGCCAACGGGCTATAATAAGCAAGCCCAATACCAGCAAAACGGGTACGAGAGTCAGCAGAATATCCAATTGTCATCCATCCTCCTGTCCTACAATGCAAAATGTCCAGGTCCTTCCGCCCTTCCTTACTACTGTACTACTTCACTGTCAGGAAGACCCGAAAGAAAGAACCATAGAAAAATAATATCACAAAATAATCAGTAAGCGTAAAAAAATTTTGCTCTGGACGGGCAAATTACTTATCCTCCAGTTCCTGCCAGTCATCCTCCTTAGCTTTTCGGAAACTTTTAATAGCCTTGCCCATAGACTCAGCTAGCTGGGGAAGTTTGCCGGGACCAAAAATTATTAAAACAATTACCAGAATAAAGACTAATTCCCAGGGACCGAAATTACCTATCAAGCCAAACATATAACCTGCCTCCTTAATGGCCTGTGCCCGTTAATAAGAATGATCGATCTTTTTGCTTCTTCTTTGCAACAATAACGTCGATTGATTATATAATACCAGATTCGTTCCCAGAAGACATTATATTTAACAGTTAAGCCCGGATCAGCTTTAAATTGACTTCTATTGCTACAATGGTATGGGGCTACGGCAAATTGCTCATACTGCAAAAAAAACAGTGGTAGGAGGATTCAATGAGCGAGTACATTAACAACCGGGAGTTTAGGCAGCAGAAGTTAAAAGAGATGATCTTGAAGCTGCATGACGGGGAAAGTGTGGAGAAAGTTAAAGAGGAGTTTAAAAAGGTATTCAGCGGGGTTCAAGCCAAAGAAATCGCTGATCTGGAACAAAGCCTGGTAGCCGAAGGGATGCCTGTGGAGGAAGTCCAGAGGCTATGCGATGTACATGCCGCCGTATTCAAGGGATCCATTGAAGATATTCACCGGGAGGACAGAGGACCGGAAACCCCTGGTCATCCGGTGCATACTTTTAAGCTGGAGAACCAGGCTCTGAAAGATTTGATTGATCATAAACTAGCCCCGGCAGTAACTGCTCTCCGGGAATCCGACAGCCAGGAGAATATTCTAAAGGCTATTGCAGCGGTTAACGAACTGGCAGATATAGACAAGCACTACAGCCGTAAAGAGAATTTGCTGTTTCCTTACCTGGAAAAGTACGGCATATACGCACCCCCCAAAGTCATGTGGGGGGGGTGGATGACGAAATACGGGAGGAAATAACGAAGCTCAAAGATATGCTCACTGATTACCAGGGCAACCCTGAGAGCGTATTATCTCAGTTTAAGGTAGTCGCAGACCGGGTAAAGGACATGATCTTCAAAGAAGAGAAGATTTTGTTGCCAATGGCCTTGGAAAACCTGGCGGAAGATGAATGGATTCAGATTCGCGATGCCAGTCCGGAAATAGGTTTTTGCCTGGTGGAACCAGGCACGGAGTGGAACCCGCCCCGCCAGGAATTGGAGCAAGGCGGAGCCCATGATAAATCAATTCATTTTCCCACTGGAGTTCTCAAGCCGGAGGAAATCAATCTGATATTCAATCACCTGCCCGTAGATATAACCTATGTGGATAAGGACGATATTGTTAAGTATTTTTCCGGGTCCCCCGAGAGAATATTTGCCCGGCCTAAAACCATTATCGGCCGCAAGGTGCAAAACTGCCATCCTCCAGCCAGTATCAACATTGTGGAGAAAATCCTGGACGATTTTAAGCAAGGTCGAAAGGACAGTGAGTCATTCTGGATAAACCTGGGGGATAAATATGTGTATATAAGGTATTTTGCTGTACGGGATGAAGAGGGCAATTATGTAGGAACCATGGAGGTAACTCAGGATATTCGGCCTTTGCAGGCTATAAAAGGAGAAAAAAGGCTGCTCAGCGAGTAGCAACCCATTATTGAAGCAAAAGAAGAAGGGTGACAG